>Ga0126369_10002705_pt1 | contig 12702 bp, 11 predicted proteins | sample PanSoiMetaPlot_1_FD_109646 | JGI IMG/M metagenome (GOLD analysis project Ga0126369, IMG submission 109646) | Tropical forest soil microbial communities from Panama - MetaG Plot_1 | ecosystem: Environmental > Terrestrial > Soil > Tropical forest > Bulk soil | place: Panama | collected 2016-02-17 | reverse complement strand
CGCGTTCGCGAGCACGGGCAAGCATCGGGGCGGAAATGTCAATGCCGGTCACATGACCTTTGGGCCCTACTCGCTTCGCAAGCGCGATCGTCGTTTCGCCGCAACCGCAACCGATGTCGACTACCCGGCTTCCCTCACCGACGAGGGCGCGCTCGAATAGAACCGCCGACACTGGAGCCAGAACAACATCCTGCGTCTCTTGCCGCTCGATCCAACGCTGTCCCGCCGGACCGTTCCAGTAAGCCGCTTGAGCGGCGTTTTGGTCGTACACAACGGGGGTGTTCATTGCTTCGCTCATTGCGCCGCCTCGGGAACCTGTCTCACTACCGAACCACGACTGATCGGATCAGAACCACGACTGATCGGATCAGGCGATCCAACATTGCCACTTTTGGACACGCTTGTGTTGGATTACTTGGCAGAGCCGGGTCGAATTGGAGACGGCGCCCAGCCCAATGATGTGCAGCCGTGCCTTACCAGCCGACGTGGGTGCGCAGTCGATTCCGGCGCCAGTGCCCCGTGATGCCAACGCGACATCAGCTCGATGCAGTGATGACCAGTAGCCGAACAGCGTATAGAGCGACGACAACCGGTCGACCAGTGGCGCGAATGCCGGCGGAGAAAATCCAGTGACTAAGAGGATTGGTGTCGCGATCAACCCCAGCACGGTTGTGAAAGTCACCGCGCCGGTGTCGCCAATGGTTCTTCGCAATAACGACTACTGAGTCGGGGTCAAAGGCTGTCTGCTAGCGAGGCAAACGGAGCCTCTCGCCGGGATGGGGGACCAGCAATTCTATGTCGCTCGGCAACAGAGCGCGAAGCTCGTCCGGATGACCGGGAAGGATCGCGCGTGGTGGCAGTGGCTGTGCGCCGGCCCGGTAGTGACTGGGAATGCATCGCTTCGTCCCGAGCAGCTCCAAGGCGATGACCGCTCCGCGTGGGTCCATAGTAAAGTGTCCACCGATCGGTAGGACGGCGATGTCCGGGTTGTACATGCGCCCGATCAGTTGCATGTCGCCGAAGACACAGGTGTCGCCGGCAAAATAGAGCGTAAGCCCGTTCTCTAGCTCGATCACGCAGCCGCACGCCGCGCCGCCGTAGCCGCCATCGGGCGCGCCGCCTGAGTGCCGGGCGTCTGTCAGCGAAATCTTGACCCCTTCGACGGTGATTGTCCCACCCTTGTCGGGGCCCAGACCATCGTTCCGCTCCAGACCCTGCCGCTCAAGCCAGTGCCGCAAGTCCTGCGGGGCCACGACCGCCGGTCTGTGGCGCTGCCACAATTCCATCGTCTGTCCCACGTGGTCGAAGTGGCCGTGCGTGAGCACGATCAGGTCGACCGCGGCCGGAGAGCGCTCAGACGTGGGGCAATCGGAGTTCTCGAGCCAAGGGTCCAGATAGATCGATTTTCCTTCCGCCGATTGCAGGTGGAAGGCCGCGCTTCCCAGCCAGGTAATGGTAACTTCCTGGGTCATTTTTCGTGCTGATCCCACACGATGAGCCGACGCTCGATGATGAACTCGTGTTCTCCCCCCACCTGACAGCCCACGTGTACACGGAACACGCCGGGCTTGGTAAGACCTTTCGACGTCCATGAATAGATCGTCGCGGTGAAATTGCTTTCAAGGCGCAAAACGCCAGAGCGAGGCCCGCATCGTCACCGCCTGCAATTTATGAGTCTTTCCGGCCATCCTGAACCCGTCCCTGAGAATACTCGTGAGCCCTAGCGCAAAGAGGGTACCGCGCTCAAAGGTGGGCCAGCCAGCTACTTCTTCGCCGCCTCTTTCTCCTTGGACAACCCTCATCGAACGCCTTTTCGAGTCCCGCGACGTAAGTGTTGAACTCGTTTGGCTTGACGAACGGGTTAGGTGATCCGCGGCAACTTTCGCCCGCTTTTCTCCCATGCCGTACATCTCCGGATGGGGAGCCAGAAAGATGTCCGCATTCACGTTGCAGGCCCAATATAGAGGGCGATCGTCGCACTACAGAAGAAGATGAATGTGTATCGTTGCCGTCCGTGACGTTCATCGTCCAGCTTGTGTGCCCGGGTGTGTGACCTGGCGTGTCGTGTGCGGTAATCGTCACACCGCCAAGGGTAACCGTATCCCCTCCTTGACGGCGCGGTCGACCTTTGCTGCCGGGAGTATTCGCCCCAGCGCTCCCGGCTATGTTCCCTAGGGAACAGCACCTCTGAGCGGCCCAGCTACGATCAACCGACCCTATGGGGGAAGGTTCATGCATAAGCTCGGCGCCTCGTTGATCACTCTTGTGGCGATTATGCTGCTCGCGCCGACGGTGCACGCGTTTGGTTGTGATGATACTGATGACATGGCCGATTGCGTGCAAAGCATCCTGAAAGCCCCACCCGTCCGGCAGCTACTTCCGACCGCCACAAGAGCTCAGACAGTGTTGAAGGGCGAGTGTGATGCGGACGACGAAGACGACGTCAAGGCTTGCCTACGGAAGCTCAAGGCGCCTGGCGTCGGTCAGTTCACTAAGTCTTACCCACCTCCCGCTACCGCGACTCCCGTGGAGAAGAAGCCAGTTGAGAAATCCGAAGCGACACCGGGATCCGCAACCATTGCTTCGAGACCGACCCACTCTCCAGAACTCGCCGCACACGTGGACCGCGATACCGCGCCGCCGGGGTGCCAAAAATACTTCTCGGCCGTCGGAAAGCTTGTGGAGGTACCCTGCAGCGAGTAGCTGGCCACAGACCAATCGCGCGATTAACCCTCACATGACCCCCACCTTGGCGAATCCTGCAAGTCGCTGCATTGGCAAGGGGATTTCATGGAGAGCTGTCGATGCTACGTGGCGCTGCTGTTATCTTCCTGGTCGCTTTGTTGCCATCACATGGACTGCGAGAGCCGGCTATCCAAAGTTATTTCGCCCACGTCGATCTACTTAAAGGATTCATTGCAGTCGCAGAGGTCGGATCACCACCGGAGGAAGTCGGAGCCACACTCTGGGCTTGGGACCGCATTAAAACCTCGAATGATGTGCCTGAACTCGAAGGATTCGTGTCCCGCTACGAAGGCAGCTTCCTTGCCGAATTGGCGAAGCGCCGGATCCAGGCTCTGGAAACCCAACGTCTCATTCGCCCGCCCGCGCCACTGCCCATGGCAAAATGATCTCGGCGAAATGGAGCGCGTTTTGGCGGTGCCCACAACGAGTAAATGGCCGTGTGCCCGGGATCTACAAGAGGCGAAGATCCACCCTTGTCCGCCAGGTCGAAGCCCGTCGAGTGCCTGAGCACGTGCGAGTGCACGTCGGGCAACCCTGCGTTGCGCGACGCAGGCGACCAGCTAATTGACGGTCTGGCGCGTCGTCTGCGTTCCACGCTCACTCGCAAACGGCCAGGGAAGGCTGTCGGCGTGCGTGGCCAAGTAGCGCTTGATGGCCTGAGCTCTGTCGCCAGTAAAAGGGCTGCTCGACGCTTAGCGAGCTCATGACGTGCGCGCGGCCTGGCGAGTAGACTAGCTAGATCTATTGACGCATAGCGGCGAAACCGCCGGCGCACCGTCCACTTTCATTACTAAATCGGCCCTTGCCGGAATCTCCGGTAAGTTGTCCAGCGTAACGCACCCTGGTCCCTATCATCATCGGCACCCCCGCCGGACGGGAAAACGTGATCCGTCCCGCTCCATCAACTCTCCCTATAGGCCCTTCTGCGCGGCTCAAAACTGCATCGTTTGAAATAGTCAAAGAAAACGAGATGTGGGGGTTGGAGCATCCCGAACCGTGCCGCGTGAATTGCCAATTGCCATCAAAAGCACCTCTGGACCTATCCGGCGCGCTGGTCGTTGGTTTGTTTACCGACGGCGAAAGAAGGGCCGTTTGGCGCTTCCTGAGCTCTTCCAAGCGCGCACGCGCCATAGGGGCGTACGCACTGTCGCCGAACTCTCTAATGAATGCCTCTAGCCGCGCTTGATCTTCGGTCTCGTTAATGAATGCTACGGCTTTTTCGAGTTCGTTCCTGTTGGGTTGCGCCTGTGGTACGCTTCCCGTGGTCTGCGCCTGAGCCGATGTAGCCCAAATCACCTTCACCTGCGTGGTGTGCAAGACGTGGACGAGTGCAGACAAGGAAAGCACGATCGAGGCTGCGGCACCGGCCCAGGCCCAAGGAAAAACACGTTTGGGTTGGCGCGATCGACGCACGCGGGCGATCGCTTCCGCCAGCCCGGCGATGTCGCGGGCGAAATGCTCGTGCACCACGTCGTACTTCTGGAAATTGACAAGGTCACGGATGTCGGAGGGGAGATCTTTGGCTCGTGGCAGCGGCGGCAGATTATTCTCTCTACCGACCCGCACAGGCACGACCACGATCTTGCGGTGCAGCGCTGCGGCGATCTCGTCCCGCACAAAATCACGTAGACTGCTCATTTGGCACTTGGACGTCAGCAAGTCCATCCAACGCGGACCTATAATCACAATGAGCACGTCGCAAGCAGTTAACGCCTTCGCTAGCTCCACTTCGAATCGCTGTCCTGCAGAGAGAGAATCTATGTCCATAAACAGGCTGGCATTGCCAAACCTCGCTGCCAGAGCATCCCGCACGCGCGCTGCAGCAGCTGGATCGTCCTCGCGCCTATAGCTAATAAATACCTTCCCGGCCATGTCACGTCCCCTCCCGACATTCAGTTTTGGAGCGGCGCCCCCAAGTGCTCGATGACTGCTCCGCTTGAACGCACCCGTTAACCAACGCAGGCAGGATGGCTCTAGCCTCACACTAGCTCAGTTCCATAGGGAACAATGGATCCTGAGGTTCACAGAAAATCTCGTGACTCGTGGGCGAGCCATGATAGAGGCGCCGCCGACAATGCTATCGTTGAGCCATGGAACGTTTCATCGTGATCTCGGGATGTTCGTCCGGCGGCAAGTCCACTCTCGTCGCGGAGCTTCGTCGCCGCGGTCACGCCGCCGTGGAAGAGCCCGGCAGGCGGATCGTCAAGGAGGAGATGAAAGGCGACGGGTCCGCGCTTCCCTGGGCAGATGAAGCGGCTTTCGCGCGTCGAGCCATGGCGCTGGCTCTATCCGACCTCAGGTCGGCCACTGCATTGGACGGCTGGGTGTTCTTTGATCGATCTTGGATCGACGCTGCAAGTGCGCTTGAGCATCTGACGGGTGAACAGATCTAGATGCGACTTGCCCGAGTCCATCGTTATCATCGACGCGTGTTCTTGGCACCGCCTTGGCCGGAGATTTACGTGACCGATGCAGAGCGACACCACGGTCTGGACGTAGCAGCTCGCGAGTATTCACGTCTCGTGGAGGCTTATTCAACCCTTGGTTACGAAGTCCAGGTCCTGCCGAAAGTCGGTGTGAGCCTGAGGGCGGATTTGGTCCTGAGCACGCTGCCCGGACAGCAGTAGATGGAGCGAGTGCCGATGTGCCGGCGCTTCAGAGCAAGCGGGAAGTGCTGGTACCGCCATGCCGGCAGCTCCGACTCGTTTCTCGCGGCACTCGTGTCAATAGCGTTGTGGACTGCGGAGGCTCAGGTTTTGCGACAGCCTTCAGTCCGCCAAGTCGGACTAAGACGATGGCGGATATCCACCATCCGTCTTAGCATGAGCGTGCGGTTGCGACATCCTGCTTGTTTTCTCATTTATGAAGTTCGGTCGGGTACCTGACCGACGGCTCAGGCGCGGGCTGCTATCCTTTTACTCAGTTCGTCCTTCGTCTTTGGGCCATCATGGGCCGCCATCACAAGCTCTCCCTAACGTGTGGTGGTGGCCTCCACCTCCATAGTTTCACCTAGGGATCATCGCTTATGTCTCTTCTGAGCTGGCGCACTCGATAGTTAGCTCTACAGTGTCCGGTTTCACAAACGGGTCGGGAGTGAAGTTGCATGACGCACAAGTCGGTTGAAGCCCACTGGTTTACCTTAGGGAAACATTTCGCCCATGAAGCGCTGCAAGTTGACCGTTTCAGGTGCGTCAGCAAGCCAGCGGTGCGTCGCATGTGGAAGAACCAAACCAATGAACACGGAGAACCTCTGACGCAATTTGAGCGTGAAGCACTCATAGAACGCCATTGTGAACTATTCGGAATGTGGCCGCAGTAAAAAATGGGGCGGTCGTAGTTTTATTCCGTGAGGTCCACCTGCACGAGGGACTTCCACCGGATTCGAGATCTGAACCCAGTGACGTGATAGGGCTTGCCCCATGCATTGAAGGTTACGCCAAAGGCAGACCCATGCATCGTGCAATCAGATGCTTTTGAATTTCCACCGTACCCCCTGCGTAGAGTGCCAAGGGTGCCTCACGGTAGTAACGCTCCATGTCCTCAGGTTCGAAATAGGCCCGTCCCCCCAACACTCGCATTCCGCAAGCCACAACATGTTGCAGTTGCTCGGCGCAATAATATTTCGCCATGCAGACCTGTTCAGTCGCATCGCTCCCGCTCTCCAGCAAACCGCCGGCATGGCCAACCATCAGACTCATTGCGCGCACTAAGGTGTGCATTTCCACCAACTTGTGCTGGATGCTTTGAAAGGTAGCGATCTGCTTGCCAAATTGTCTTCGTGCTTTGGCAAATTCCACGGCACGATTTGTCACAGCTCGCGCAAGTCCAACATTGGATGCCGCGACGACGAAACGCTCCAAAGTACCAAGAACACGCAATCCGGATGAGGCGGCATCCAGATTCTCTATTCCCCCTAGCACCATATCCTCTGGGAGAAGCACATCCTTTATCACGACTCGACATGACGCATGTAGATTTGCAGCCATCTTCTGCAGTGGTTCTACGGTCAATCCCTCTGAGTTGCGTTTGACCATGAAGACGCCGAGCTGCCGCCTTTGGCTCTCAACGGCTTCATAGCGGGCGACGACGAAGATGTAATCGGCCACGGCGGCACCAGTCGTGAAGATCTTTTCACCGTTGAGCCGGAACCCTCCCGCGACTCTGGTCGCGGCAGTCTTTATGGAAGAGGCGTCCGAACCTGCTTCGGGCTCGGTCAGTGCAAACGCAACCTGGGATTTACCGGCCTTGACGTCCGCCAAGAACTGCGCCTTCTGTACCGCAGTTCCAAGTAGAGCTAAGCAGGTGCCGCCGAATACGGCATTGACCACGTAAATCGACGCGACGGCACCAGAATAGCTGGCCAAAGTCTCCGTTATCGCCGCCACTCGGTGGAAATCTCCCCCGCTATTGCGGCCAGAATTGAGGAAGCCGATCTCCATCAAACCATTCGCAACGATTTCCGTCATTACGAGATCGATCACTTCTCGCTCGGAGATGGACCGATCCAACACCTTAAGCTCAGCTAATCGGCGATTGACCGCTCCCGCCTGTGCGACAGCTAGCGCGGATGCGGCCAGACTCTGATCTCCCTGCATCCTTTGTTTCCTCTCATTGAGGCCGCCATCCCGAGAATTTATCGCATTGTTCGATACAACGGTATGGGCACTTTTCTGGAACCTATGTCAGATCAACTCACCGCCAATTTCTTGGGCCACCAATGCGTCAGCATGTTCCTTCACACACCGCTGACCGGCGCTTTCGCGACGTTAGCAAAACAATTTTCGTGCGGAGCCAGAGGAGCGCGAAATAGAGGACGGTCCAAAGCCAGAAAGAGCCGGTAGCAGAACAAGTGCTTTATTCAGCCAGCAAAAATGAATTCATTCGACCTGTGGGTCGCGGATTTCCTTGAAGTGACCATTGCGGATCAGGTAGCGGACCGCACCGTAAGCCGGCGCCGTCCCCGGTACCTCCCCGTCCATCGAACCGCCAGATTGACAAGCAACGAGGCGCTGACATCGCACGTCGGAGACGCGTCCGCAATTGCGGATCAAATGGACAACTTGTACCAGACCTCAATTCCACGAAAGTCTACGTATCCATGTGGATCTCGGCCACGGAATGGAGAACCTCTCGCGTCGCCAGACGCGGCAATTCGCCATTGACGACCCAAATCAGCGACAAGACTACATCGATCGGCGATCGCTCTCGATTACGCAGCACGCTCCACCTGTCTCTGGTCGGTGGCGGGCTCGACGTACCGCGGACCGGATGCCTTCCGCCAAACGAAGCGCTCGTTGATTAACAGGCGAGCCCGGCTAATGAGAGCCACAAATGGAAGGATTGGGGTCAGGACAAGCAAGATATAGACCTCGCTCGCCTGATTGAAGCGGTAACGCGCGAACGTTGCGAAAATGCGCTCGTGGTGGGATTCGTCATTGAGCCAGAACTGACAACCGTTCCACGGGCTGGAAACCGCCCACCACCATTTGCCTGGGGCGGTGAATAGGAGCTTCCAGAACCTAGGACGGCAGCCGATCAGCCGCGCAATCTGGTCGTTGTAATAGGGCATGTCGACGAGCCCCCGCAGCCGCCGCGAAGTGAAGCGGAACCGGTGGTTCAAATAAGCGCTGTCGGCCAGGGCAATACGCTCGCGTTCAGCCAGCGGCGGCAGCGTGCGTCGCCCGGCGAACACCATTGCGGCGTACCGTGACTGCAACTCCGCAATGGCCGGAATCGAGCCAATGACCGGGCGGGCAAAACCCACGAACGCCACTGACGGTTCGCTCCCGAACATGTACTTGTAGCATTGCTGCGGGTCCGTCGTTATCCCTGCCTCGAAGAATGGAACCACCAACTTGTAGCCCGAGCATGTGATGATGGCGTCCGCATGCACAGTGCTACCGTCGGTGAAATACACCAGATTGCCATTACAGCGTTCGATGTCCCGCTTGGCGACGACCTTGCCTGATTTCACCTGCGCCATCACCTCGTAGCTCTTGTTGAAGAATTGTTGGTGGTAGGGCGCATGGGTTCTCCACGCCTCCTGGCCATGGCCGTTGAAGCCAAGGGAAAATTGCAGATACTGGTTGATGAACGGCGAGTAGCCGCGCGTTGGAGACAGCAGGAGCCGGACCCGCGACGACGCCTGGTCGCCCACCTTCGGCCGCTTGCTTGGAAAAGGCCACCAGCGCTCGACAATCTTTGGAATGAACCACTGGCCGTTTGGAATGCACCAATAGATGCGGGTGGCCAATTTGCTCATCTGAAAAGCGATATCGCTTGCGCTTTCCCCACCCCCCCATATCACGATTGTTTTGGCGGCGAGATCCAGCGGCGCTGCTTTCAAGGCCGCGCTGTGCAGGATCGGTCCAGCGAAGCGGTTGAAGCGCGTGTCGGCCGACACGTCATTGATATGCTGATGGACACCGGACGCCACAATGAGTCTCTTGGCGTGAAATTTGGCGCCATTGGTGCAGCTGACCTGCCAAACCTCGCCAATTTTGCGCGCGCTGTCCACCTGATGCTCCAGGCGAATGTGCCGTTCGAGATCGAAGCGATCGCAATAAGATTTAAGATAGGCCAAGATCTGGACGTGGGTCGGAAATTCCGGATACGTCTCCGGCATGGGGAAGTCGGACATCTCTGTGACGCAACGCGACGAAGTCGTCTCAGTTGTCCTCATCACACCCCCGTAGGTGCCATCCTCCGTGAATGCCCACACGCCGCCGATCGAGGCGCGGCGTTCCAATACAAGCACCTTGAGGCCTTCGCTTAGACAGTATTTGCAAGCGAGGAGCCCGGACCAACCCGCACCGAAAATGATTACGTCTAACTCCGGAATGCATTCATTTTTGATCATGGTACACCGCACCAGGTCGGAAGAGGTGAGCACTCAAGCTCAAGCTTGAATATGTAGAATCCTCGTCTTGCTGACAACATGCGTTGGTGCACCCGTTGAGATGTGACGCAAAAAAACTCAATTTCTGCAGATACTTACGCTGTGCCGAGAGATTGGTTCGGCGCGAAGGCAAAGGTCGAATTAGTGCCAGATGCGGCCACTGAGCAGGGGAAGTGCGGGACCACTACGGTCTTCGCAGCGCGCATCAACCGCCGTATTGCACAGTAGCATTAACGGCCCCGTCGCCAACTGCCTGTGCTGTGCAGCACCGCCCGCGACTTTAGCCGCTGGTTTGATGGCCATCGGGGAGTGGCGGGGGCGGACAATTGCGCTAGCTGAGCCAGTTTAAGTCCTATTGCGGGTCCACGCGCAAGGGTCCAGCCCTCAGCAACGCAACGGATGCGCGGGGTCGTGGTATGGCAAAGTTAGCGCCGGATTTCGCCGCGTGGAGTGCGTCAATGGAGTGCCCGAACTGCAAGGCGGATTTGCCTGGCGGCAGCAAATACTGCGGCAATTGTGGAACAGCTCTACGACGTGCCTGTCCAAGCTGCGGTCACGCCATGCCTGCGGGGAACCGATTCTGCTCGGAATGCGGGACGAGCCTTGTTGCTGGAGTGCTCGCGCCTTCACCACCCGCTGACCGCCCCGCTTTGTCGGCATTGACGGGGATTGCCGCCCAGCGTCGGCATCTGACCATAATGTTCTGTGACATGGTTGGATCCAGCGCACTCTCAACGTGTCTTGATCCGGAAGAACAGCGAGATGTCGTTAGTACCTTTCAGGCGTGCTGTACCAGCGAAGTCAAACGCTTCGGCGGCATGGTTGCACAATATCTTGGTGATGGCGTGCTCGCCTACTTCGGCTACCCGATTGCCCACGAAGATGATGCAGAACGGGCGATGCACGCTGGCCTTGCCATCCTTGAGGGAATAGGCAAGTCGAATCCTGCACCAGATGTAACTTTGGAAGCGCGTATCGGAATTGCCTCTGGTGTCGTCGTCGTCGGTGATCTGGTCCGCGAAGGCCTCACGCAAGAGAATGCGGCGATCGGCGAGACGACAAACCTAGCGGCGCGTCTCCAATCCCTCGCCGAACCCAATACCATTGTAATCTCAAGTGAGACGCATCAGCTGGTTGGAGCGCTGTTTGAGTATCGAGACCTTGGGAAGCGCGCACTCAAGGGTTTTGCTCAGCCGGTCCATGTGCGCCAGGTGCTCCGTCCCGGAAATCTGGTAAGCCGCTTCGAGGCGCGGCGACAAACGCCCTCGCCGCTACTCGGCCGCGATGAGGATCTCAACCTGTTGCTACGGCGCTGGCAACAGGCGAAGACGGGAGAAGGGCGCGTCGTCTTGATTACCGGCGAGCCGGGGATTGGCAAATCGCGTCTCACGCTTGCGCTCCAGGAAAGGTTGGCTGCTGAGCCTCATACGCGACTAGTCTACCAGGGGTCGCCCTATCACCAGGACAGCGCCCTCTATCCTGTCATCAGCCAACTGGTCCGAGCCGCCGGTATAGAGCATGAGGACAGCCAGAATCAGAAGCTCGCCAAACTCGAAACCGTCCTCGCGCTGACAGTAGAAGACCTCAAGGCTGCGGTACCATTGTTTGCTCCTTTATTGTCCATACCGCTTGGCTCTCAATATGTTCCTCTGGACTTAACTCCGCTGCGCCGCAAGGAGCGTACGTTCAATGCATTGCTGGATCAGCTCGAGGTGCTCGCTACTCGGCAGCCAGTGCTCATGGTCCTGGAGGACGCCCATTGGTTTGACCCGACCACACTTGAGATCTTCTCGCTCACGATTGAGCGCATTACTAGCCTACCAGTGTTGCTCATTATTGCAGCACGCCCAGAATTTGCTCCACGTTGGTCAGGCCACACCAGCGTCTCGACGATAACGCTAAATCGTCTGACGAAGCACGAATCCGAGGCGCTCGCCTTCAGCATCGCCAAGGGTAAAGCATTGCCGGATCAGGTCATGAACCATATCCTGGCGCACACCGACGGTGTGCCATTGTTCGTGGAGGAGCTGACCAAAACGGTACTTGAAAGCGGGCTGCTGAATAATGCAGGCGACCGCTATGTGTTGCGCGGCCCACTACCGTCGCTCGCGATCCCCTCAACCCTGCACTCCTCGTTGCTGGCGCGGCTTGATCGACTCTCCGCCGTGAAAGACGTCGCGCAGACCGCCGCGGCCATTGGGCGGGAATTCACCTACGAGCTGATTGCTGCTGTGGGCGGACTCCAAGAACAAGATTTGCGAACCGCTCTCGCGCAACTCGTCGGCGCTGAGCTCATTTTTCAGCGCGGGGTGCCGCCGGATGCTAAGTATATCTTCAAACACGCACTCGTACAGGACGCAGCCTACGCAAGCCTATTACGAAGCCGGCGTCGGCAAATCCATGCTCAAATTGCCCAAGTGCTTGAAGACCAATTTCCCGAGGTGCTGGCGAGCGAGCCGGAGATGCTGGCGCATCATTTTACCGAAGCTGGCCTGACCGAGCGCGGCGTATTCTATTGGAAGCAGGCAGGCCAAAAAGCCAGCGACCGCTCAGCTTTTGTAGAAGCCACGAAGCATTTCCACACTGGGATCGAGCTGCTAAAGACCCTCCCTGACATGCCTTCGCGTATTCAACGGGAATTGGAACTGCACATAGGCTTGGGCTCCGCGCTCATCGTGACCAAGGGTCACTCCTCAGTGGAGGTGGAACAGGTCTACTTAAAGGCGCATGTATTGTGTATGCAGATGGATGAGCCGGCGGAGCTTGCCCCGGTCTTGCTTGGCCTTTGGCGTTGCTATATTGCCCGGTCACAGCTGAGCAAGGCCCGAGAGCTCGGCAACGCGCTGCTTCGCCTGGCCCGCCATGACAACGACCCTGGGCTTGCAGTTGTCGCCCACTTGGCGCTCGGCAATGCCTCCCTCTTGCTGGCTGAATTGCCTGAGGCTCAAAAGCACTTCGAGAACGGCATCTTACAGTATGCGCCGGAGCAACGCACTGCACCGGTAGTTAGGGGCGCGCAGGACCCGGGCGTCGGTTGCCGAAGTTACTCAGCATCATGT
>Ga0126369_10002704_pt1 | contig 12702 bp, 12 predicted proteins | sample PanSoiMetaPlot_1_FD_109646 | JGI IMG/M metagenome (GOLD analysis project Ga0126369, IMG submission 109646) | Tropical forest soil microbial communities from Panama - MetaG Plot_1 | ecosystem: Environmental > Terrestrial > Soil > Tropical forest > Bulk soil | place: Panama | collected 2016-02-17 | reverse complement strand
TTAATGCTGGTCATAAAAGGGTGCTCCTTTCTGGAGTAGTTTGAGCAACGCACTCAAAACGTACTCCGAAGGGACGCCCTTTTTATAATGTGTCAAGTACTGGGAAGAACTTGTCCGCGAACCGGCAGGACAAATCAGGCAAGTAGAGCAATGCCTTGCGAAATGCGGACAGAAAGCCGTTAGAATCGTGTGCATGCAGCATCTCGCCTTATTGGGAGATTCTATCTTCGACAACGCTCAATACACGAGCGGCGGTCCGGACGTCGCCTCGCAGGTTCGCAAACTTCTGCCGTCCGGATGGGAGGTATCGCTGCTGGCCGTCGATGGGTCTACAACTGTGAACATCCCTGACCAAGTGCAGCGGCTGCCAAAAGAAGCTACACATCTCGTGCTCAGTGTTGGTGGCAACAACGCGCTGACAGAAGCATCAAGGCTGGGTATTTCGTTCTTTGGTTTTCCGGACGTGCCCACCTCAAAAGCGCTCGATTCGTTGGCCGACATATCTGGTGATTTCGAGGCTCAATACCGCTCGGCCGTGGACTCATGTTTGCGGCCCGGGCTGCCGCTTGGCGTTTGTACGATTTACAATGGATGCTTTCCGGATAAGTCGTATCAGCGGATCGCCTCCCTCGCCCTTGCCGTGTTCAACGACGTGATCCTGAGGGTTGCAATCGAACGAGGCCTGCCAGTAATTGATTTGCGCTTAATCTGCAAGCACTCTATAGATTATGCGAACCCTATCGAACCCTCCTCCATCGGGGGCGAGAAAATTGCGAAGGTAATCGCCGCATTGGTGACCGCCCCCGCTAACCAGATAAGCGGAACGCGAATCCTGGGTGGATTTTGACACGAAGATGTCCGGTTACCGGGAGTTGACCGCGAACACGCAAACTGCACGCCTTATAGCAGATGCCTTACGACGCACTCAGTCTCGGATTGTTTTCCGTTACGTTCGACAGCTACCTTGCGCCTATCGCCGGGCTTGCCGCCCAAAGCCGGAATCAACGTAGCTCGCGCCGCGCCCGTCACCTTCAGTCCGTCGACTTGGACGATACGGTCTCCGGCGCTGACTGAACATTGGGCAGAGCCGTCGTTTTTGCCAGCGACGCCTGCAACGTAGTAGCTTCCGTCGATCGCGGCGCGAACAACAATTCCTACGGAATCGAGGTCGCTCGGATCCGGTTGAGAGCTCTGTTTCAGATAGGTCATCCCGTTTGCATAGTCAATTTCGACACGAAAGGTGCGGAGAATATTCCCGGCGACAGCGCCGACAATTCCGTCTGTCATCAACTTGGACATATAGCTTTCAAAAATGCCGGGGCGGCGAGAAACCGCACCGGCACTTCGTATCTCGAACGGCCCCCACCGGATTTTGTCCAACCGAACGATGAGCGCATCTTTATCGTCGCTTCCGAGCATGTTTGCCTCGCCAACCGCGCCGGTCAGTCGCGGCCAACTCGGGTGCTCCGCCGCAAACCGATCAAGCAGATCGCGAGAGACCGTCGTGTAGGCTGCGCCTGTATCGAGCAAGAAGCCGTAAGGCTTGCCATCGATTTCGATTTCAATTCGCGGGAAACCTGATTCCTTTTGGACCGGTGACGATACAGGTCGACCCTGCGGTCGAAGTACGCCCGGACGGGCGAGCGTGAATCTCCCTGCGGGATAGTCGAAGACTGCCTGATAATGCTTCAACACGCGGGCAGGCAGAAAGGCTTCAGCATCGACGCCCGGAGAGATTCGGTCTGTGCCAAGTTTAGCGACAACTTGGGCCGACGACAGGTCTAGCGGGAGCGTGCCGAGATAAACAGCAGGCGAAGCGATGTCTACTGCCTGTTCTTCCCCCTCTCGGGATGGTGCCCCTTTCCGTTGAGCGCCGATATCGTTGGCGAGGCGCTCGGTGATGGCGAACCAGCCTCCGCCTGTATCCACCCACGTGCGGGCTTTACGGAACGAGCCGTCCGGGCAGCGAAATGATAATTCTACGAAGACGCGGTTATCCTCGAAAATCATCGGAACTGTCGTGGCGGAAGGCGCGGACGCGGAAACAGAGTTCTCTGTTGCAGGGCTGGGCGAAACGGTTTGCCTCGCCAGTGCTAAACTGCCCGCGAGGGCAACGCATCCAACAGCTATTGACGCGAGTCGCATTCGATCTCCCCCATCACATTCTGCGACTCACGCAATGGAAAAGATAGCGTCCAACGCGATGCCGGGCTCTTTTCTTGAGGCGAATTTAGCTTAACTCCCGCCCATGAAAAGCTCCCTCTGATCTAGACTCGAAGTATAGGGGACTCGCCCAAGTCCTGGTAAACGACCTTATCGTCGAAGTTGATTTTGGCGGCGAACTTTACCGATTTCGTCGACAAATCAGAGTTGAGAACTCGCGGCACTCAGTTTGGTAAGACATCGGAGCGGCTCCAATTGCCGGAAGAATCTCGCGCCATGTATTGCGCTTCGGAATTGTCGGACAAAACGCGCAAAAAGAGATTCACCTTTTCGACGTATAGGTCGCCGCAGCGACAGCGAAATACAGCCTTATCGGGCGAAGAACTAACCAAGACGTAGTCACGTGACCCACATTTCCCTTGGCGGCAAGCTGGACGAGAGCTGACACTGTGTTTGAAGTCCGCTATCGCGCCGCTGACGGCTCCGAATAATACCCAAATCCAGCCTATCGCGACCGGCACTATCCCAACTAACCATCCTGTCGTGCCCCACGTCTTTGATAGAAACTGCGCAAGGGCCAACAAGCCAGCGGACAAAAGAGCAAAAATCAGGAGTTCAAAAGTATTCATGGCTCGACCAGGCTCAAAATCTTCAGAAAGAGCCTCAACGTTGTCCACCTCCGCAGACTGAACTTACACCGTTGCAAAGTCTCGGTTCGCTACTTCTTGTTCAGGTCCAAGGAAAGGATCGAACCTCTATCGCGGACGTCCAGATACCAATAGGGGTTCTGCGTCGCCACGAGCCCTTCAAACAAAGGGTCATTAAAGTCGGCGAGCAAGGAAACTCTGGGATTGCTTGGGCGAAACTTAACTAGGAGAGGGCGCCCATCGAGCTTAAGCTGCAACTTTTCTACGTGGTTCCGGTTATCCGGCAAGATAAATCTGCCCCAATACTCGACGCCCTCCACCGTGAACACATATTGAAAGAAACCTGCTCCCACAGTTTTCAAAATAGTGCCTGCAAATCCTTGCTTAACAGTCGCGGTCGCCTTTGGCCAATCCCAACTGACAATCCGCCTCGCGTAATATCGGACTTGGAATGCCGCAAGCACAAGCATCGCCGCCAGCACCAAGTTATGGAAGATCGAATCGACATCGGCCATAGCGATTGGTCCGCGTACCTGTAACCATCCTAGTGCTTTTCACGGGGCCGTGAACTGGCCGAAGGTACAGCGGTTTCCAGGGTCAAACTCGCATGCGACTAGGAGGCAACCAATCGGGCAAGGTCCTAGTTAACGTGGTAATCGCCGTAGACTTGGCGGAAGGAACCTTACCGGATTGACTTACCAGGAACTGCTTCCGAATGATTGCCCCGTAATTAGCCAACGAAACTACTGGGAGAGTAAAAGTCGCGAGCGAGAAAACCACCTAACCGCTCTAATAGCCCGCCAGTCTAAGTCTGACGAGAGGTGGGCAATGTACGCTCTTTTGCAGGATCTCCATTATGGTCTCCGGATCATGCGCAAGAGTCCCGGTTTCACGGCGGTAGTGCTGGTCGTTCTTGCACTGGGGATTGGGGGTAACACGGCGATCTTCAGCATCGTAAACGGCGTACTGCTGCAGCCACTCCCGTATCCCCGCGCTGATCAACTTGTCTCTATCCGTTCCGCGGAACCTTCGCGCGGAATTCCTCCGGTAGTGGCCTCCTATGCCGACTATCTCGACTGGAAGCAGCAGGCTCACTCGCTTTCCAATATGGGAACCTATGTCTTCGACGCGTTCAATCTCTCAGCCGGAGAACAATCGTTACAGGTGGAGGCCATGGACGCCACGACGAGCGCGCTGCAAACCCTAGGAATCGTTCCGGAGTCGGGACGCATTTTCTCGACTAACGAAGAGCAGTGGGGCAACCGATACGTGGTGCTGATCGCGCATGCTCTTTGGAGAGACAAGTTCGGGGCGGATCCGAACATCGTCGGCCGGACCATACGGCTCGATGCCGAGCCATACGTCGTGATCGGCGTGATGCCCGATAGTTTCGCCGCACTGATGCCGCGGGTGCAGATCTGCGTACCCTTTGCTCTGCGTCCGGGTTCGCAGATCCCTCGCGGGTCGCGCTGGATACACGTGATTGGGCGAATGAATCCCGGGGTAACCATTGCAATGGCACAACAGGAACTGCAAGTCATTCAGGATAGGCTTGCGCAGACTTATCCGGAAGATCGTGGTGTGGTGAACTCGATCATCGGCGCTAAAGACCAATTGGTGGGCAACAACCGGACGGCGCTCGTCATCCTTTCCGGGGCTGTCGGGGTGTTGCTGTTGATCGCCTGTGCGAACGTTGCAAACCTGCTCATCGCCCGGGCGACTGTGCGACGAGTCGAGATGGCAGTGCGTGCGTCGCTTGGCGCAAGTCGCCTCCGCATCATTCAACAGCTGCTCAGCGAAAGCATTCTGTTGGCGATATCTGGTGGCGCGTTGGGAATCGCTTTCGCGTTTGCCGGCAAACGTCTGCTGGTTGCGCTTTTTGCCGGTCAATTACCGCGGCTGCAGGAAGTCGGTTTGAGCAGTCAGGTACTCGGATTCGCCGTCGTGTTGTCGGCTTTGACGGCTTTCGCGTTTGGGCTACTTCCGGCACTCCAGTGTTCCAGAATGGATCCGCAGAGCGCTCTTAGCGCAAGCTCGCGGACATCTTCGGCAAATGTGCGCGGGCGGCGTATGCGTGAAACCTTGGTGATCGCTGAGGTCGCGCTCACGCTTGTATTGCTCGCCGGCGCGGGGTTGTTGGTCAACAGCCTCTACCACTTGAGTCACATCGATCCCGGCTTTCGTACCAACAATTTACTCACTTTGCAGATTGGCTTGCCGTCGGCGGTGTACACAACCGACCTGCAGCGGGCGTCGTTCTATCGCGATCTGCTCGACCGCTTGCCGCAATTGCCTGGCATTGTCTCTGCTGGCCTGACGATGACGATGCCGCTACAGCCGATTGGAAATCACAACTGGACAATGTTCGCCCGTGGCGACCGTCCCATTCCGCCGACGCCTGAGGGTCTTCCCACAGTCGCCTTCGCATATGTTACGCCCGGTTATTTTCAGGCGCTAGGAATTCCCTTAGTCCACGGAAGAGCGATGACTGAAAGGGACGATCTGCGTTCGCCCGAGATTGCCATTGTGAGTCAATCGCTTGCCCGGCGCGTCTTCGGGGATGAAGAACCCCTGGGCAAAACCTTCCGTTTCAACAACGATCCGACGGCGCCTGTTGGAACGGTCGTAGGCGTAGTCCAGGATCTCAAGTGGGAGGACTTGAAGCAGATCCAACCGGTCGTCTATATGGCCTTGTCACAGGCGAAGGAACACGTGCCCTCGACGATGTTGCTGGTCGTCCACACAACGTCGAATCCAACGACACTTGCGCCCTCCGTGAAAAGCGCCGTCCATCAACTCGGTAGTGAGGCAGCCATCGCATATATAGAAAGCGGCGAGGATCTGATGTCCGATGCCGTCGCGCAGCCGAGAAGCGATGCATCCCTGTTTGTCTTGTTCGCGGCATTCGCGTTGATCATCGCTGGAGTTGGAGTTTACGGGACACTTTCGTACACCGTCGTGCAACGCACGCGAGAGCTGGGGATCCGGATGGCACTGGGAGCTCAGCGCGCGCATGTTTTTGGTATGGTTATTCGTCAAGGAATGAGATCTGCCGCGGTAGGAATGTCGGTCGGAAGTATCGCCGCGTTGGGTGCGATGCGTGTTCTGACCAGCCTGCTGTTTGGCGTAAAGCCTGGCGATCCGCTAACCTTTGCGGTGGTGTTGTCGCTCATCACAGCGGTTGCGCTGGCGGCATGCTATTTCCCCGCACGGCGTGCGATGTCAATGAATCCAATGAGCGTGTTGCGGTCGGAATGATTAGAACCGTTGCGCTTGCCCAACTAATAGGCGGCCGCTGATTCTTGCGTCCTTGGCGAAGAACCGAGTGGGCTTGTGGTCGGCAACCCTTCCGTAACCCGATTAGGGAAGGGTTGCCCGTCATCCGGCCTGGACAGCAGTAAACACCAGCGGGCTCATGCAATCACACGGTATTTCCGCATGCTATACTTCCGGCCAAACTGGAGTTCTGTTCGGCTTGAGAAAGGCAATCATGAGACACCGCCTCCTCGGTATTTTCATTTTCGCCTGTCTTTTACTTCCATTGAACCTCTCGGGTGGCCCTCAACCAGACAATCAGCTTTTCGTTGCTAACCAAATGGAGCACACCGTTTTGCTCGTCGATGTCGCGTCCAGACAGGTACGAGCCAAAATCGGCGTGGACATCAATGGCCACGAAGTAGCGGTTTCCGCGGACGGCCGCTTTGGCTACGTTCCCATCTTTGGAAGCACCTGGGTGGGACTGCCTGGCACAAACGGCAGTACCATCCACGTCGTGGACTTGCATGCCGGCAAGACCATAGCCGTCATCGATCTTGGGAAGGAAGTTCGCCCGCACTGCGCGCACTTTGGACCGGACGGACTGCTGTACGTTACCGCAGAACGCGCCAACGCTATCTACATCGTGGACACCAAAAGTCGCTCGTTGGTTGGCGAGATTCCCAGCGGCGCGCCAGAGACTCATATGTTCGTCATCTCTCCCGATGGCCGGAGAGCCTACACCGCGAATAATGGCGCGGGCAGCGTGAGCGTTCTCGACCTGCGCGCGCGAACTCTGCTCGCGACAATTCCCGTCTCCAAGAAAGTGCAGCGCGTCACGGTTTCGCCGGATGGCAAATACGTCTTTACGCAGGACCAGGAGACACCTCGCGTTGTCGTCATCGATACTGCGACGAATGCGGTCGTTCGATCGATTTCCCTCCCTAGAATTCCCTACTCTTCCGTCATCACGGCGGATGGGCGCTGGCTGCTTGCAAACTCTGAATCTGGAAAGCTCTTCGTGGTGGATTTGGCCAGTGGAGTACTTACAAAAACGTTTGACACGCCGGATGTTCCCGTCGCACCCACCCCAGGAGAATTCGTTCTGGCGCCGGACGGCACACACGCCTATGTGAGTTGTCCCCAAGGAGGCACCATAGAGGTCCTGAATCTTAAGAATTGGAAGCTGGAAGAGCCCATACGGCTCACGAAAGGCGTGGATGGCATGGCTTGGGTGCCATCGGCTCCAAATTGATCTGCCTCCGGGGCGCGGTTTACTCCCAGATCGTCGGCAAACCTTCCCTTACCGGATTATGGAAGGGTTGCTCGTGACTCGGCCAGAATCGCTGTGACTCCGGGCATGGATACGCCGCAAAAGTGAAGCAGTCGGAATTCACGATCACGCCCGAAACTCTGAAGCGTTATCGATGGCCCACTCAAGGAAGGTTTTTGGTGGCGCTCCTGTAATCTCTGCAAATGTGGAGGTCACGTGCGCAGGCTGGCCAATAGCGGCGGCCCACGAGGCGAGCAGCATATTCACCGCAGCGAGCGGTCCGATCGTTAACAACTCACGTCGTGCCTCATCTGGCGAGATCTCGACGATGCGCAGTGAGCGGCCGATGGCGCGACCGATCGTCGAGACCTGCTCGAATTGACTCAGCGATTGAGGTCCCGTCAGAACATACTCCGCTCCGGCGTGTCCGTCGTCGCATAACGCTCGGACTGCGACCGCGGCGATGTCGCGCTCGTCGATCGGGGCAGTAGGTGCAGCGAGATGAGGCCAGCGTACGACATCACCGGAGCGAATCTGTGGGGCCCACCAGCTCAGCGCGTTTGCGGCGAACATTCCGGGCCGCAGAAAGGTCCACTGGCATCCCGAGCTTTGGATCAACATCTCGATTTGCTCGACCATTGCTCTCAGCGGATTAGGCTGTTGGAACAGAGGATGAGCCGTCTTGATCGGAGCTGAGAGGAATACGATGCGCGGTGCGCGGTTCAAGATCCTCTCCAAAGCCGGAGCAACAGCGGAGAGCGGGGCGGTCCAAACCAGGAACACTGTATCGATCCCATCGAGACACGGATCAAGGGTCTCGGTCACAGTGAGGTCTCCGCGAACTACCTCTACCTCTTCTGGCAAACAAGCCGCGCCTGGGTTGCGCGCCACTGCGCGGACTTGCATGTTCGTGGCCACCAATTGAGAGAGAACCTGGCGGCCAACCGTGCCGGTCCCGCCGATAACGAGAATATGATTCATGCAGCGGCTTCTTACAAAGAAAGGATTGTCCGCCTGAAATGTAGCAAGTAAGTATTTCATATTTGTCTTGCGGTACTGCATTTATTTGCTGTAATGACAGGTTACAGGTGACATTAAGAGAAGAAAAAAAGCAAGGCATCAAAGGACAGGGCACAGCAAGAGAAGAGCAGGTCACGCGCGCCTGGGGATTTCCACTTCCGTATAACTGCCGGGCTTTGCGTCGTTCACGGCCGCGCTAACTCCATCCTGCTCCAGCCTTGCTCCCATGCCGTTTTCACGACGTGTTCCTCGAGCGACCGGCGAATCTGAACTGGGGTGCCCTGATCGAAAAGAACACCCATTATCGAGCAGGTACGGGAACTTCCAGGCTCTGCGCCACGAATTTCAGCACGCTTTCGATCTGTTCACGCGTTAGGCCGTCGAAGGTTTCGATCAGCTCATCGATGGTCATGCCGTCTTGAAGATTTTCAAAAACCGTAGCGACGGGCATACGCGTGTTTTTGAAAACCCATGCGCCGCTCACCTTGCCGGGTATGCTCTCCACTGCCGGGCATTGCGACCAATCCAGGGCTGCCATTGCGAATCTCCTTTCGTGTGATTTTAGCACGGAGGGCGGCTGCAGTTGGATCAGCAGTCACAAAAAACCGCCAGTTTTGACGGGCGAGTGAAAAGTGGCAACGCGAGTGCGGCTAACGCGGTAGTGTTGACCGAACGTTGATAAACGCTAGGGGACTAGTGGCGACCTATTTCCAGGCGCGAGCGGACACAGCCCTGGAGTGCTAGAGACGGACGATTTTGTCCGCTCTACAAACCTGGGGGTTCGTCACCCTCAAAGTACGCATCGTAGCCGTCGAGGAAAAGGCTTTCCAGTCGGTGGGCCTCGAGCACGACCGCATCGGGCACTCCTTTTGTCCTTAGCTCAAGACATGTCGCTAAATCCTTTAGGGCACAGCCACATCCCTGCGCAACAAGCCTGGTCCTTGCGGGTCAGGTTGATGTATCGTCGAGCAGCATTTGCAAATGCAAAGAATTCCTGCGCAGGATATTTCCGCTTGCTTTCCGAAAGCGCCATCTCGAAATCAACTATAAGCTCAAGAACCTGTGAAGCGAGGCAATCCTTTACAGAGTCGTCCATGTGACGCCGCTTGGATCGCTCGTCTGCAAATAGGTTGGACATGATTTCCTTTTCGGCGATTCTAACATCACAGATTCCCCTAGCGGAGTGGCTCGCAGGCAAGATCACGCTGACGTCCTAAGTATTACTGGCCCGTGGGGTTCGCTTTCTCGCCCCTTTCCTGACAGTGGGAACCGAGCAATCCTCGATGTGGCGAGTTGGAAATCAGGTGAATCGTCGTTGCCGGCAATGGCTGGACATCGGTGCGGCACGGGGGTATCAAAGGTGAGTGCGCCCCACGGGGCTGCGCCGTTATTGCGGAGCTGAGGTGTTGCATGGATGGTGATGGGGGAAAATTGGAACAAGTCGTTCTCGCGCTTCTCCATATGAACTCATTTAAGGAAGGGGACGGGAGACGTGCATGGAAAAGCCTTCCTTGGACGATCTTGGACTCACTGCACGCGAAGGGTTATATTTCCGACCCGGCAAATAAAAACAAGTCGGTTTGGTTAACCGATGACTGAGCCAAGCTCTCAGAAGAACTGTTCGAGAAGCTCTTCGCGGCCACATAGCGGCATTGGGACGCCGAAACCCGCCGAACTGGCGATCGCCGAGACCCAGCACCAACCTGATTTCCGATCACCGAACAAATCAGGAGTTGACCATCTGACCGACAACGCGAACAGTGAAAATCGGATTTGATTACCGGTGATATAGCCACAGGAACAAGCCGACAACGGCACCACCAAGAAGAGAAAAAACCATGAGATCACTCAGCGGGGTTCGAGAAACTAAGCCCATGAGCACTAAGCCCATCACGATGACAAGCCCGATGGGGTGAGCGGTCCACTGGCCGGCACCATAAGGACCGAATGGGACAAGGTGCTTGGGCTCCGGCGCCCAAACATCTTTGGGCCGGAAGTTGCTAGCGTCAGCGTGCTCGTAAGTGCTCTCATATGAATGAACGCGAGGACCTTGAGGCCGGACAAACGAGACCTGGCGCTCGCGACGCCAAACGAAAAAAGCGACGATGGCGCCACCTGCAAGCGAAGCGGGACCAATCGCGTTGAAGTAAGTGTCGTGATAGTCTGAGATGAGGTCGATCAGCAGCAACAGCAGACCAATGGCAATGCCCGACACAATGGCATAAGCGACCGAGTGGCTATCATCGTGAGACCCCGTTGGCTCAAGGTCGGCCTTGGGCCCGGAAGACGTGTTGGCCCGGGCGGTCATACGGTCAGTCTACCCCCAAACTGCTGGCATTGAGTAGTCAAAGAATCCCACTTGCCGTTTTAGCAAAGACGGGAAGTCCTGCATTAGCGCAGCGTCCGCCGCCGGGCGGCTACGTCCAAACGGGGTTACCCGAGAACTTGGTACTGGAACGGGAGGCAGCTAAGCCAGTAAACCCCAGCCTACCCCAGCCACGTCAACTTTGCCCATATATCTGGCAGTTTCTTTCTAGGTTTCCTGCACAGATAGATGGTCAGATTCGCTTCTTCGGGAATTGCGTATTGGCTTGTCACCCTCATCGCCAGATTGACCTCGTCGAAGATATCTCGCAACTGTTCGTGTGAGAAACCAATCGCGATCACTACATCGCCGCTGTAGCCTCGCGGACCCCAGAGTGCGTATTGATTGTGCCCGCTGATTGCCTTTGGTAAACCCTGTGCTGGCCCCAAATAATCGATTGCCGCCGCCTCACCGTAGTTGTAGGCAAGCACCGCGCATTTTTCGCGGTCCTGAGCTGGCAAAGCGTCAAATACCTGCGCGAGTGCATGAACTTGGTCAGGCCAGCCGTGCATATCCGCGAAGAACTGCGGTAGGTCCCCAAGCGGCACATTTTCCACGTGAACCGCTTTGACATCCCAGAATCGACAATACTTCACCGCGTATTCTACGGGCAGAATTGGCATTGCCAGTGGAGCAGCAATCAAGCCACCGATAATTAAAAGCGTAACAGTCGCTGGCTTTAGCCACATTCCCGTGCGCGGAAGGACTCGCGTTTCGGTCCACACCGCTCCGGCTGCAAACAGCATGAGATAGGCCGGCGCCAAGTAGTAAATCTTCCCGTGCAGTGCAATCAATTCTGCAAGGACAATCAGATAGGAGAAGCCGAGTACGGCGTACTTTTTCCCAGCGGCGTCAAGGAGCAGGTACCAAAGCCCAGGAAGCCAGATTGCAGTCGCCAAGGGATGCGTCAGTAGTGATTGTTGCCAGACGTACTCCCATGGCGTCACATGGCTATATTTTGTCCCGATCACAGTACGGAGCAGGGCGATGGTCGGCCAGCCATGCTTTGTTTCCCAAAGCAGATTCGGCACGAATATCAGGAGGGAGAGCGCCCCGGCTAGCCACACCCACCTCTTCGCAAACTCTCGCCGCGCTGCCGTCAGCCACAACCCCGCAACTACACCTGAGCCGAACAACAACATCGAGTGTTTGTTTAAGGTCCCAACCCCTGCAACGACTCCGAACAGAAGCCAGAGTCTTTCGCCTCCACCGTTCAGAATCCGTAACAGGATCGCTGCGCATGCCATCCAGAACACTGGCTCAAAGGAATTCATCGAAAGGAAACTGTCGAACGTCAGATAGATAGGAGCAACCAGCGTGATCAGAGCCGCGAGAAGCTGGGCAAAATGTCCTCCGTTAAGCTCTCGGGCCATCCATCCTGACAAATACACCTTCGCCGCGGCTGCGAGCGCTGGGAGAAACCGAAGGGCAAAGAGCGAATCTCCTAAGCTTGCACGGCTCAGTCGTGCGATCAGAGCCACAAACGGAGCATGATCAATGTATCCCCACGCCAAATGCTCACCACACGCCGAGTAATACAACTCGTCGCGAAAATAGCCGTATCTTCCACTGAAAACAAAATGACAGAGCCAGCCTATTGCCGCCAGAGCGTATACCCAACCGCTCAACGGCAGTTGGCGAGAGCATTCGCGCTCACTCCCTGTGGGGTGTTGCCGCTTGGGAGATGCGTCGGCCGTTACCCTGGGCGGACCCTGGATTCCTTTAGACAAAGTGGCCCCCGGCGGCGTTCTGTTTCTTTTCACAAAGAGCCGCTGCTAACTGCCGCAAGTAAAGAGGATTCTGGAAAAAAGTCCCAAAGTCCGGATTGTAACAGAACCAATGCCCGGGTCCTCTCTACTTGCATTCTGCTCCGCTGAGTGGCTTCTGTTGATGACAGGAGCTATTGCCAGCCACCTAGCACCTGATTAGCGCTAATCGCTCAAGTCAAGTACTAGAAAGAATTTGGACGGTTACCGGAC
>Ga0126369_10002703_pt1 | contig 12703 bp, 18 predicted proteins | sample PanSoiMetaPlot_1_FD_109646 | JGI IMG/M metagenome (GOLD analysis project Ga0126369, IMG submission 109646) | Tropical forest soil microbial communities from Panama - MetaG Plot_1 | ecosystem: Environmental > Terrestrial > Soil > Tropical forest > Bulk soil | place: Panama | collected 2016-02-17 | reverse complement strand
TCCTCGCCAATGATAGGCTGGTCAACCTCGTCCGCGGGTGGCCAGCACTGAACGAGAAGACGGTGGCAGGAGTCCATTTCGTTCAGGAAGATTCGCCGGACGAGATTGGGCGGGACATCGCTGACTGGATGTTGAAGTTGTAGAGTCCACCTACCAGAGATCCCCGGATCTTCGGACGGTTGTCGATCTCCGAGAACCGGTCGCCAGGGTGCCGACGCTTAGAATAGGACCGATAGAGGTCTTCGGCCGGGAAAACGTCTTGGTTCGAGCGATCGTGCCGATGAACATCCCTCATCGCGTACAGCATCAACCGATTCGCGCTCGCTCGCTACCGGATGAGGTTTGCGGTAGGGACAGCCTTAGAGCTTACGAGAGTTCGCGCCAAATTCCGAGCGCCTCTTGGGCCGGACGGTCTGATATCGAGAACAGCACCGATTCAATATCAGTTGCATGAGCGTAGCCCAGCCATGGCGGCGCAACAAAAATATCGCCGCTGCTCCATTCCAAATCCTGGTCACCTAGCCGAGTTGATCCTTGCCCTTCGACGCAAACAAAGACCGTCCCGTCCGTGGCACGATAGTCCTGTCCCCTGAAACCCGCCGGAAGCAGGGCGAGCTGTGCCCCCATCGTTGGCATCGCCCATCCTCCGTTCACGGGGTTGGCATAACGCACGCGAGCGCCGTGCCTCCTGTCGATCCGGCCTGCGGCTCGCAGACGCTCCAGGACCGGTCGGGTGCGGGCATAGGTGTAATTGATGATCGGGCTAGACTTGAGCGCCGCAGCCCCATCGGGCAGAACGCCGGAGCCGAAGAAGGCAATCGAATCGCCGTCTTGGTGGGCGAGCGGCTGCGTCGGACAATCGAAGGTTTCACAAAACGTCGTCTCGAAGTAGTTGATCATCGGGACATCGAGCACATCGAGCCAGATCATCGGCTCATCAGTCATATTCCCATGGTCGTGCGACGACCAATTCGGCGTAAGGATGAAATCGCCTGGCGACATGCAAGTGCGTTCGCCTTCGACCGTTGTGTAGGCATTCGCACCGTCGAGTATGAACCGGACGGCCGATGCAGTGTGGCGGTGCCCGGCCGCGATCTCGCCGGGCATGATGAGCTGCAAACCGGCCAGCAGCGTCTGGGTGATGCGCGACTCGCCGGGTAGACCGGGATTCTCCAGGAGCAACACCCGTCGCTCGGCTTCTTCGGCAGAAATGAGTTCCGCCGATTCCATCAGCAACGCTTTCACCTCTTTGAAGCGCCAGATGGCCGGCATGCATTGGCTTTTGGGCTCGCTTCCGATCAGGTCACGAAGCCTTTCCCAGGCCGGACTCAGGCCATACGCGGCAATCCTGTGATAATAGTCCTGTCGCAAGCGCCGGATGGTGTGCCTGGGCCCGACCGATTGCTCAGCTGATGTCATGACTTTTTCTCCATCACGCCGGAGCTATTGCGGTTTGGTTCCGATGGCGGACGCAATTGCAGCAATCTTCTTGCGTTGCTCCTCGATCGCAACGGTGAATTCGGCCGGTGTGCTGGCGCGTGCGACGATCCCAAGTGGCGGCAACCGGTCGCGGACCGATTGGGTCTCGGTGACCGCGCGAATGTCCTGCGCCAAGCGGTCGCGCATCTCGGTCGACATTCCGCGCGGACCAAAGAACCCCGTCACGCCGTCGAAGGTCAGGTCAGGAAAGCCGGATTCTATCGCAGTCGGAACATGCGGCGCGGCCGGAGAGCGGGTCCGGTTCATGACCGCGAGCAGCGTTGCGTGGCCCGCTTGCTCATGCGGAAGCAACTGCGTGAGCGCCGTGGAGGCGATATCGATGCGGCCTTCGCCAAGGTCGGTCACCGCCGGAGTGAAATCCCGGTACGGGACGTAGGCCATGTCGATCCGTGCGCCATTTTGAAATCCGGCGAACGCGAAGTAGGGAATTCCAGCCGTCGCCGCCCAGTTGAGCTTGCCAGGCTGCAATGTGGCCAGCTTCACGAGATCGCCGAGTGAGACGACTTTCGATTTTTTCGACGCCGCGATCGCGAGAAAATTGTCGGACGTGATCGCGATCGGCACCAGGTCGCGCGCCGGGTCGTAAGGCAGGCTCTTGTACAGGATCGGGTTGATGGTGATCAGCCCTGCGAACGAGTAGAGTAGCGTATGTCCGTCGGTCCGGCCAACGAACTCCTTCACGGCGAGGATACCGTCGGCGCCTGGAATGTTCTCGACGATGACCGGCTGCCTCCACCGATGAGAAAGTTCCTCGCAGAACAAGCGGGCCGATACGTCGATCGCGGTGCCGGTCGGAAGCGGCACGATCACCCGCACGGGACGCTGCGGCCAGCTCTGAGCCAACGTCGGGGCGGAGAGCGCCGATGCGGCTGCCAGGCCCATGGTCAGAGCTGCTATCCGACGGTTCACTTTGTGCATGACATCCCTCCTCTCAGGCGATGTGGGGCTCTTCAGCCCTCTGCCGACCAAGTTGGCACGGACGGCCCCGCCTTGCCTCCAGGCCTCCTTACGCCGAGCGTAAGTTTTCATTAAATTTCATTTTGGCGGAACCCTGTCTCTAATTGCCTTGAGGTAGCAACTCACTGAAATGTATTGCGAAATAGTCTTGGGGGCACAAATGCGGTACCATTTCGAGGATTGTACGCTCGATACCGATCGACGCGAGCTACGGCGTCCGGATGGCGCGCGATCGGTTGAACCGCAAGTTTTCGACCTGCTCGAATTCCTCATCCAGAACCGTGATCGCGTTGTCAGCCGAGACGCTTTGATTGAAGCCATCTGGGCAGGACGCATCGTTTCCGAATCGGCGCTCACCACGCGCATCAACGCTGTCCGTTCAGCCATCGGCGATACCGGCGAAGAGCAGCGGCTGATCAAGACATTCCCCCGCAAGGGCGTCCGATTTGTTGGAGCAGTCCGAGAGGAGGCGGCCAACTCGGCAGCCGCCGCCTCACGCGCGGAGCGGATTGCGCTTCCGGAGAAGCCGTCGATTGCAGTGCTTCCCTTCACGAATATGAGTGGAGATCATGAGCAAGACTATTTCGCTGACGGCATGGCAGCGGAGATCGTTACCGCGTTGTCCCGTTGCAACTGGCTCTTTGTGATCGCCCGCAACTCTTCGTTCACTTACAAAGGGAAGGCCGTCGACGTCCGTCAGGTCGGGCGCGAGCTTGGCGTCCGTTACGTCATGGAAGGCAGTGTCAGGCGCGCCGGGGAACGGCTGCGCATGCTGGGGCAGCTGGTCGATGCTACGACGGGAATCCAAATTTGGGCCGATCGCTTCGAAGGCGAGCTGAAGGACGTGTTCGACCTGCAGGATCGTATCACTGAAAGTGTCGTGGCAGCGATCGAGCCCTGGCTGGAGCTTGCGGAGATTGAACGCGTCAAGAGCAAGTCTCCCACCGATCTTGCCGCTTATGATTTTGTACTGCAGGCGCAGCAGCTCGAGTATGAGTTCACCGCCGCGAGCCTGGCCGACGCGTTGCGCTGCGTGGACCGGGCGCTTGCGATCGAACCCTCCTATGCAAGGGCGCTTGGACTCGCAGCCTTCTGTCACGCGCAGCGCTGCGTCCAGGGTTGGGCGGAAGATCAGGAGCTTGAGACATCCAAGGGTCTCCAGTTCGCGGAGCACGCCTTGGAGCTCGCCAAGGACGATTCGAACGTCCTGTGGATGGCCGCCTACGCAATTCGCGAATTGGGAATGGATCCTCTCAGGGCCAAGGAGATCGCCTATCGTTCAATCCATCTCAACCCGAACTCTGCGATTGCGCTGACGATAGCGGCCTGGATCGAAGCGCCCCTGCCCAATCCGGGAACTGCTTTGCAGCTCCTGCAGCGCGCCGAGCGATTGAGTCCGCGCGATCCGAGAGCGTGGTCGATGGCAACTGCTCAGGCGTTAGCCCATTTCGTAGAGGGCAACTACGAGCAGAGCGCAAATTGCGCAAAGAGGGCGTTGGTGCAAAATCCACGCTTTGCAATCGCCCTACGACTCCTGGCTGCCAGCCTTGCGAAAACTGGCGCCTTGGAACGAGCCGCTGAAGCAATGAAGAAAGTCCTTGAAATAGAGCCCCAACTGACAGCCACCAAATTGCAGGCACGTCTCCCCTTCATGCCGCAAAGCATCTGGGCAAACCTCGCGGAGGGGCTGATCCTCGCGGGTATGCCCAAATAGCGAGTCGCATACCAAGCATCGGACTAAAATCGGAATGGATCCATCCGCAAGGAACTGCGCCCCAGTGGTCCGCTTCAGGGTCACGAGCGGAAAGCCCAGGTCGAGCAACTCGCCTCTGGGTTTCTCCTGGAGCCGCCTTGCCACTTCGGGCTCGTCCGCGCCTGATGGTTCGCGGGTGTCGTCGTCCCGCTCAACCTTTCTCGGGGTTCGATTCAAATCGAATCGTCGGACGCCGATCGACACATGATGTATCAGGTGCCCGCTGCGGATCATCGATGAATGCAGCCGCGATTCTGGTCCCGCAGGGACTGAATTGCCGGATATTGTGCCCGAGGCGCGGAAACACGACGAGCCGAGCGGCCGGGCCCAGCATGGCCGCCGCGTGCCGGCTCAGCGCCGGCCCCGACACCGGATCGAATTGCCCGGAGAGCACCAGCGTCGGGACAGGCGTTTCGGCCGCAACGCGCGGCGCCGGTCCAAGCTCCGCCCAGGTGGCGCAGATGCCATAGAGCTGGATACGGTCGAGCACATCGGCGCCGTCGGGAAGCGGTTCACGAAAGTGCGGCCGGTCCCGGCATTCCACGGCGGCGTGTGTGCCGCGGCTCTGGGTGCGCGCGGCCGCAAACTCCGCCGCGATGATGCGGCCCAGATCGCCACCATCGCCCTTGCCGACTGATTTTATAACGAGTGGGAGCCGCGGGTAGGTCGGCGGAAAATAGAGCATTCGGCTGAGGAGCGTTTCGAACAGATCGGCCGTGATTTGCGCCCGCTCGCTGTACTGTCGCAACTGCGGCGGCAATTCGACCCACAAGGGGTCTTGTCGCAGCCGGGACACCGCCTGTCGATACATCGCGTGGAGATCAGGATAGGACGCTGCACACGCCGCATCCTTGGCGCAGTGGGCGAACAACGCTTCGCGGGCCTGCGCGACAGTCGCCGACCACAGCGGCTGCGGCTCCGGGGGATAGATCGAATCGAGCACGAGCGAGCGAACCGTCTCGGCGTGAAGTGCCGCAAGGCTCACGGCGACTGTCGTGCCGTACGATTCGCCGTAGACGTTCCAGCGCGCGATGCCGAGCGCCCGCCGCACCCACTCGAAGTCCTCGACCGTGACACTCGTGCCGAAGTTCGTCAGATCGAGGCCACGCCGAATCGCCTCGTCGCGGCACCCGACGTAGGCAGCGCGGCGCGCCTCGACCGTATCGGACGTGTCCTCCGCCGCGAACGCAATGTTCGCCGCGAACAGCACGCGCTCGTGGTCCGGACAAATCGCCGGCTCCGAGTGCCCGGTTCCGCGCTGATCGACCAGGATCAGATCGCGTCCCGGCGCATAGTCCGTGCGAGCCTGCGCGGCCGCGTAAACGGTGAGCGGCTCGCCCGGTCCCCCATTGATGTAGACGACCGGATCCGACAGCGCCGGCTGCTGCTCGCTCGCGATGATCACGACGGCGAGCGCGAAGGTGCCGGCCTGCGGCCGGGCCTGTTCGCGCGGCACCCGGACGGTACCGCAGCGCAGGCGCACGGCGACCGCCGCGACATTGGGCAGATCGCAAGTGCCGGGCACGAAGACGGGAGCAAGGTCCTGCGCGTCCGCGGTGCCGCACAGGAAGATGCTCGCAAGAACCGCCAGGAAAAAAGTTCCCACAAGGTGCCGCACCAGTCTGTGCGCTCGTATGCGATTGCAGCCTTCCAGTGAAATTCGTTTCATCGCAGGAACCTGACAAGCATCGCGTCGATGATGATCGATACGTGTCAATGCGCCGTCAGCGCGGAGTCAACGCAATTGCCCCAAAATCACAACACCTTATCAGCGGCGCAATGCTACGTCTTGGACTGAGGTCCGGTGTTGTGAAGGCTTTCGGATGCCCAGCCCTATGACGGAGGAGCGGCCGGCACCGTGGGCCGGCGTCCGAAAGCCTCCAAGGGACGCTTAGGGTCAACAGCGTCTGCGGCCAAGGTGCGCGCGAGGTCGCGGGCGAGCGCGCGACTGCGAACGGGGCAGTTGCAGGGGCCTATGTCGGGATATCCGCTGGCTCTCGTGTTCAAGGCGCTCGCTGACAACATCACCTCTGGCGACCCCGCGATCCAGGTCGCCCTTAACGCCGGCGCGGGCTTCCTCGCTGCACAGCCCTGGAACGGCGCCCTCCCGGTGCCGATCCAGAGCCGCAGCGGCGTCTACCGCAATCTTGGCCTGCACTTCTCGATAGCCGTCATCGCCATCGCGACAGGACACCTTTGGTCGGCGGGGCTGTAATCGCCTGGGCAGGGATCGTCACCGCACCGCTCCTGCCGAAAACGACGATTTCGATCGTTTCCTGATCCTTCTTGATCACGTAGTTGTAGCCATCGAGTAAGCGATAAATCACCCGTCCGAATGAGCCTGAGTAGGTTTTGCCGGCGGCTGCCTCGAGGGGAATTGCTGTGCGATATTGTACATTGAAAACTGCAGCGAGCGCCGAAAGAACGTCGTTGATCGTGTCCTGGCCGGTGGTGACGCGAACCGCCGTGGTATTCCCCTCGACGTGGACTTCGGCGGACGCGATAGTTGCGAGTCCGCAAGTCAAAGCCACCGCTAAACTGAACGAATGTCCACGGCAGTGCACGCGCGCGCGCTGAACGATTCTGGTCATTCTCGATGTCCCATGCGATCGGTTGTACGAGATAGATAGTCAATCGCATTTCTCGCCGCATCCGCGACCGCTGCCAGTCGGCTTGACCTTTTGCGACCGCCGATGCGGATCAAGCGATCTCTATGGGGGGTCAGACCGCTGGGTCAGAGCTAGTTATATCCGGCATCAGTCGCCATCCGACAACTTGATAAAAACACGTGAGCGATGGCAGATTCGCTTATGAACATCGCCGTTCGAAAAAGTCACGATTTCCACGGTCGGGTCCAGCGTAGCGAGCGTCAGCGTGCTGCCGTTGTTTGAGATTATGCCCGTGGACGTCGGCGAGTTGGAGATCGTGAATGTCTGTCCGGCACGCGGGCCTGTTTTGATCGTTCCGGTCTCTACACCTGTTATAACGCTCGTCCAGCTGCCGTCATCGTTCACCGTGTATGTGAACGAGAAACTGAAATCGTCGGAACTCGCACTGTTGACGTTGGCGGGGATCGTGATTCCCATAGATGAGCCCTTAACCGTCCCGGTACCGTCGCGGTTAAACGTCCGAATACCTTCTGACGCGAACGACTGTCCGAAGGAACCATCAGTCGGCGTCAAGTTGGGGTTAAACCCTGGACCGGCGGCTGCGGTGGAGAGACAGGCGGCAGTGCCGGTGAAACCGTAGTCCCCCTTGAGTTTCGGGGGAGCGGCCGTCGCGGTTTGGGCCCAAGTCATTGCAACAAGGGAGACCGAGAGTGCGAACGCGATACTCGCGGTCGCAACCGCGCGAACCGCAAAATTGTGTCCATCGCCGCCCGAGAGGGCATCGTTACCATCCTTGCCACAGATGATGTTCGCGCCGCCGGTCCTGACCGGAAGATTACTGCATCTGCCAAAGATAGTGCTCATAGGTCGCCTCCTTTGTTTTGCACTGGTCGTGCGTCGTGAATGTGCCGGCGTCAACGGTGCGTCAAAAAGCCAATTTCTTTGTCTTTTGACCGAGGGAAGATATTGGTAATCGGCGTTTGCTTAGGGACCCGGACGCTTGTGTATTCAATGCGTTGCGACACTCGTCCCGAGCAAAACACCACGTTTGCCAGCGCGTACCAACTCAATAGCATCCGCTCGGTCCAAGCGGCGCAATCGTGATCTGGGTGAGCCGCCGCAAAGGGGTGTACTCCCATCGTCATTTGCGGAAGGTCAGGAACGACCACGCGGATCCTCGGTTGAGGCATGTCAAATGAGAAGGTTTCAGCCGCACCGGCGGGTGCAGGAAACAGCGAGGCACCCGAGGCTCAAATAGAGTCCGATTTGTCGCATCGCCTCCACTGTCTGAGCGAATCATTCGATCTCACAAGCTCGCATGTCAGTGCAGCTCACCGCGAGATCATTACGCGTGACCCTGCATCGCACGGGCCGCGTCAAACCAACGTCAAAGGAATCCACGCGGTCGATGAGGCGGTTGGAGAGCGCGGATTAGCATGTCAGTAGAGCTGCCGATCGGTCGGCTTGTCCAAGCGCAGCGCGGCCGCTGCTGGCCCTGGCGACTGTCTCGCCCTCATTTGCCGGTTGATAAGGAAGACCAGAGCTCGCGCTGATGCGCGCTGCCGTCGCCTCGAGCTCGCGCCGCCGGAGCGTGTCGAGCAAGTCACGTACGAAAATGATGCGCTGACCCTGGCGCTTGGCGAGCCCCTGCCCGACCAGGTGCTCGATCCGCGCGTCCATGGCATCACGGACCTCCCGGCCGAAGCCGCCAGCACTCAGCGATGCGGGTTCACGGGCAACGAGTTGGCGGTCCAGCCAGGTGGCGCCGCCCGCATGAACCTGCGCCTCGAGGTCAGGTCGGAACGCACCGCGAGAGCGATGCGCTGGCGGAGAGCCCTATCCTTGAAGCGGCGCAGCTCGACGATACCGCCCGGCGTAGCGTCGCCGGCCGCGTCCAAATCCGCCAGGCGCACATGGTGAGCGCGTCCATCCACGCCGTCGATCACGGCGTAGGCTGTGCCGTGGAGCTCGTCATCGAGGCCACGGGTGACCAGCCGCCCGATGGTGGGCGGCGTTGCGTCCCCGCCGTCGAGTGCAAAGTCGGCGACACTTCGCTCGATGCGCTGCTCGGTCAATCCCCGGTGGATGCGCTTGATGATGTCGCTGCGCTCGCCAAGGGCCCGCATCACGGACTCCGCATCTCCCGACAGGAGCCATCGCGCCGGACCAAGCGGCTCGGCAAGGCCAAGACGTTCGAGCTTGTGCATACGGCCGACCAAGGCGGTGCGGGCGTGTCCATCTACTTGGGTTCCGGAAGCGGGACGAAGGTCTACAACGCCATCGTCCTGGGCAGCCTTGCGCGATGCCGATGATGATCATGGTGGTGGTTTTCCGTACAATTCGACGGCTGCGCCTCCCACCACCACCAACGGCGCAAGAATCAGGATAGCTGATCCCGATTGCCTTTGGAATCCGCGGCGGAAAATAGCCGCCGACCTCCAATTCGTAAAGGGCTTCGGCCTGCCGTCGATAGGAAGCGGCATCGTGCATCGAATCGTCCTCGAATAAACGCGGACGCACTTGTACGCTGCATTGGGGATTTGTCTGCCCGGGTCCCGACGTTAACGGACGTCACCAGGACAAAAGGCGACCGGGAACCGTGAGAACTCACGACTGTGTCGCGGCTACGTCTCTTTAATGAGAGACGCGAGATCCGTTTCAAAGATGCGGAGCGAACGTTCGAAGGCTATCAACAAGGACTCAGATGCCGCGGTATCGTGTCCCTGATGCCGCTGCAGGGCCACCAACTGTCGCTGTCGGTCAACGGTGCGGCGACCCTCTTGCACGTGTCTTTCGGCAATCTCGCGGCGGCTCTCGGACATGCCCGATAATAGCATGGAACCCGGACGCGACCTAATGGCCCGCAGGGCAGACAGGTCCCCTCCAAGGCATCACTTGCCTGTCGATCTCTTGGGCGCAATCCGCGTGTATCCGTAAGGACCCGCCGTGCAGTACCGAGAATATCATTATGCCGTTCAGCAGGAGAAGGCGTTCGGTCTTGCCGAGAAGGAAGCTGCATGAGAGGTGAGAGGTGCCTAATTGAAACGGGGGTGGCACCATGGGCACTTGGGGCACGGGACTGTTCGAGAACGACGCCGCTTTAGACTGGATCGGCTTCCTGGACCGTGAAGCGGGCACAGAACAGCGGATAGCCTGATCCGGCGCACGCTTGAGACAGCGGCGACCTTTGAGGGCGAACTCGACGTCGACGACGGTGGGGGCGCGATCGCCGCGGTGGCCATCATTGCCGCGTCCCTGCCGGGTGGCACCCCGATCCCGTCGCACGCCGCGCCGGATTTCCTGCGCAACGGTGAAGCCCTTCCCTTCAGCCCTGACCTGCCGGCCCTAGCTGTTCGCGCTCTCGATCGCGTTGTGAATGACAACAATTCGGAGTGGGCCGGACTGTGGAACGAGGAGACAAACAACGAAGAGTTCGCGGAACTACGCGAGGAAGCGTTCGAACAGGTGGCGCAGCTACGGTCGGTCCTGAGTGGCGCCGGTCAGGCACCGACTACGTGACCCGAACCGCTGCGGATGCCGCAGCATCATTGACGCCCCAATATCCGGTCGGGTTCATTATTCGTTCGCGTTCATTGTCTAATTTTCTAGTTCATTGTCTAGTTTTGTAGGCATTACCGACGAGCGCGCGGAAAGACCATGAGGCGCCTCAATGTGGCGCGCCGCAATCGCAACCGCAGGTCGCGCCCGACCGCTCTGATGCTGTCAGCTGGGAGGTGCGCCCGCGCTGGGTCCCGTCAGCAACCCGCCTACACGCCACGCGGCTCCTCGACCATGATGACTCGACCCGCTGCGCCGCGAGCTGCATCTGCCGCTGCAGCTCTGTGATCCCGAGCGCCTCGATCGCGACCTTGATCGCGGCTCACGCACTTCAAGATGTCCGAGCTGCTCAGCCGCCGCGACGTTATCGAGGTCGAGCTGGTGATGGTCCTCAAGCGGGTGCGCGTGAAGAACCGTGCCGGCCAGCAGTTAGAAAGAGCCTGACGGTCAGTTCCCCCGGAGCGCAGCCTTGATCGCATTGAGCGCGTCGGTTCCGATCAGGCGCCGGTGATAGGAGAGGCCTGTGACTTCCTTACCTTGCGACGACAGGGCCGGAAGCTTGTCGAGCGCCTTGGCGAGCTTCTCGCGGTACTGCGTCGCACGGCTCGACGAGCGGACCCATCGGCCGCTTCGGGCGCGCGAGCTGCGGGATTTGTTCCTTGTTCGGCTCGGTGGTCATGGTCTGATTCCCAGGAAGTAGAGCGATATGGCGAGCGAGACGACGACGGAGACGACGACGAAATGACGCGACCTCGACGCGCCCGATCGCAAGCGCGACGAGCGACCGCCTCGATGGCGCAACGCCTCTCAACGCCGGGATCTCAACGATGAAACGTGAGTTGAGGAATCAGGCCGGGCTGGCGAAGATCGCGCTGGCGGGCTGCGCGATCAACCATGACCGGCGAGGACGTGAAGGCAATTCGCGAGGCGCTCGGCCGGCGCGTCTCCCTGCGCGATCTCGGCCTGGCTCTCGGCCTCGCGCCGGCGAACGCGAAGGACACCGTGCGACGGTGGGAGGAAGAAGGCCCGACGGGGCCAGCCGCGGCCGCGCTGCGCTTCATCAGAGAGGCGACTGATCTTGGCAACTCGACTGACATGCTAATCCGCGCTGCGCCGTTCGAAGATGCATGAGGCGCACCGTCCGAGAGATGTTCCAGGAGTCATGATGCCCAAACGGTGGATTCGATGTCTCTCTATATGAAAGCGCTCAGTTGGACCCAAGAGATCAGGTACAGCGCCGGCAGTGTAGACGACGGAGGTTTTCTGACAACAGTCTGTGCGCCAGATCCGAAATGTGATTTGCGATTGAGAACTGGCGCTTACTTCCGACATTTCGCAATCAATCTGAGCATATTGCAGGGCGAACTCAACGAGGATAAGCGTCAAAACTTCGGACTCCAGACGGGAGCAATAGGAGGTCTCTGGTTCGTCGAGGACCAAAATTTCCTACACGGATGGCTCCATCTAAGGCCGAGGAACTATCGGGCCGTTTGGGATCAAGTCCGGAGCGGTGGATATTTTGGCTGTACCGTCTGGGTCGGCGTCCAACCCATTGCAGAGGTCTGGCAAGAGAACCCACTTTCCATCGTTGACGTGTCCGTTCGATTCGAACGCGAGCCGCAAAAGCCTTACCATCGGATGTCGCTCCTGAATCGTGTGTTTGGTGACAGTCCTCGATAAAAAACCGGCATGGACGCAGCACGCAGCCGGCGAGCGCTCGATCTCGGCAGCTCGACTAACATGCTAACCCGCACTGCCGTTCGAAGATGACATGAGACGCATCGTCCGAGAGATGTTCCAGGAGCCATGATGCCCAAGATCATGCCGCTCGAAGCTCTTGTGGCCCGTGCGCTTGTGCGGACGCTGCGAAGACCGCGGATGCAGGGCCACGCGTAATGATCTCGCGGTCAGCTGCATTGATATGCGAGCTAGCGACTGATGTCTGCATCGGGTCAAAAGCGGCTGATCGGTAACTTGGGCATGACCGCATGTCGCTGATTGTGTTGCAAAACTCGATCGTTCTTGCCGGTTGGGGTGTGGCCGTGACTTCGGCCCTGAACTTTGTCCTTTCCGTCCATCGAGGGAATGGCATGCTCGACCAAATCGTTCGGCCGCTCTAAGGGCGCATCGACCTGTCCGTCCGAAGCCACCCCAGAAGGGTCGACAAGCAAAATGGCCGGCCTTTCGGCCAGCCATTTTGCACGAGATGAGGTTGCGCTCCTCACAGGCGCTGGAGCTGGAAGCCACCGTTCGCCGGAAGGTTCATCTACCTGTGATGGACGGCGCCGGGCACGCGCGTGGACGCAAAGGCGCCACCGAAGCTGCG
>Ga0126369_10002702_pt1 | contig 12703 bp, 9 predicted proteins | sample PanSoiMetaPlot_1_FD_109646 | JGI IMG/M metagenome (GOLD analysis project Ga0126369, IMG submission 109646) | Tropical forest soil microbial communities from Panama - MetaG Plot_1 | ecosystem: Environmental > Terrestrial > Soil > Tropical forest > Bulk soil | place: Panama | collected 2016-02-17 | reverse complement strand
TGCTTCTTCAGCAGCTTGATGAAGTCGGCCGAGGTCTTATAGAGCGTGGTGACAACCACGACGTCGGGAGCGCCCTTCAGCACCTCCGCACTCTCTTTGGTGAAGTCGGTCTGGGTGCGGGTGACTGCCACCGCCGCCACCGGGCTGAGGTTGCGCGACTTCAGCGCGCGCTCGACCGCGCTAAAGTTTTCCTTGCCGACTGCGTCCTCATAGTACAGAACCGCGAATTTCCTGATGCCGAACGTCGTGTAGTGCTCGACGATCTTCTCCAGCTCGTCGGCATAACCTGCGCGGTGGTTGTAGACGTATCGGTTGAACTTCCGCATCGGGTCCGCGCCGGTGAAGGGGGCGAAGAAGGTGATCTTCGCGGCTTCGACGTACGGCAGCGCGGGGCGACTGAGCGTTGCGCTCGCGTAACCGAACAGCGCGATCGGATTGTTCTGCTCGAGGAGCTGCTTGGTGTTCGCCTCCGAGCGCTTGGTGTCGTTGGCGTCATCGAGCGTCACGAGCTCGATCTTCCGGCCGTTGATCCCGCCCGCTTCGTTGACCTTCTTGAAGTAAGCGAGCGCACCATCGCGGATGTCCTGGCCGAGCTCCTTGTTGGATCCGCTGAGCGGCGTGGACTGGCCGATGACGATTGCGCCTTGCGCGAGCGCCTGCGTAGCCGGGAGCGTGAGTCCTAGGGCGCACAGCGCGGCGAGTAGCGGGCGAGCGAGTGTCATGTCTTTCCCCTAGCTTCTCGTGAGCAATATGCAAAGAATGTCCTATTGTTGCGCACCGAGCCAGGGAATACTTCCGGGAGCGGCTGCGTACCGGGTCAGAGGGACCGGTCCACGCCAGAAATCCATGTAACCGGTTCATTCCGCGAACCTTCCGGAAGTTATCGCTCACCCCGGGAGCGGGCGGCGTCGCCGCGGACGCGATTACTCCGTGAAGAACTCGCGCACTTTGTCCATCCAGGACTTCGCGCGGGGGTTGTGGCGATCGCCGTTCTTCTGGCTGATCGCGTCGAACTCGCGAAGCAACTCCTTCTGCCGCTCGGTCAGGCTGACCGGCGTTTCTATGACCACGTGGCAGTGCAGGTCACCGTGGGCCTGACTGCGAACGCCCTTGATGCCCTTGCCCCGCAGGCGGAATGTCTTGCCGCTTTGCGTCTCCGGCGGCACGCGGATCTTCGCGCTCCCGTCGAGCGTCGGGATATCGATCTCGCCGCCGAGCGCGGCTGTGGCAAAGCTGATCGGCATCTCGCAGTGGAGATCGTCGTGGTTGCGATGGAAGATCGGGTGTGGCTTGACGTGCAACTGCACGTACAGATCGCCCGGCGGACCGCCGTTCGTGCCGGGCTCTCCCTCCGCGGCGAGGCGGATGCGATCCCCCTCGTCGACCCCCGCGGGGATCTTCACCGCGAGCGTCTTGTTCGTCTTGACTCGGCCAGCGCCGGAGCAGGCATTGCAGGGGTCGGCAATGATCCGTCCACCGCCGTGGCAGCGGGGGCAGGTCTGCTGGATCGAGAAGAACCCCTGCTGCATCCGGACCTGACCCTGACCAGCGCAGGTGGGGCAGGTCTGCGGCTTCGTGCCCGCCTTCGCGCCGGTGCCGTCGCACGTCGTGCACGCGACGAAAGTCGGGATCCGGATCTTCGTCTCGGTGCCATGCGCGGCCTGCTCGAGCGAGATCTCGAGGTTGTAGCGCAGGTCGGCGCCGCGGAAGACCGACGATCTAGTGCGTCCTGCACCGAAGATGTCGCTGAATATGTCGCCGAACGCTTCGGCGAACCCGCCGAATCCCGCGCCGAATCCCGCTCCCGCCGCGGCCGAAGGATCGACCCCGGCATGGCCGAAGCGGTCGTATGCGGCGCGACGCTGCTCATCGCCGAGAACCTCGTACGCTTCCTTCGCCTCCTTGAAGTGCTCCTCGGCCTTCGGGTTATCGGGATTCCGGTCCGGGTGCCACTTCATCGCGAGCTTGCGGTAGGCCTTCTTGATAGCCTCGTCGTCCGCGTCGCGGTTAACGCCGAGCACATCGTAGTAGTCCCGCTTAGCCATTCTTGCTGCAGCCCCCGCCCCAGATAGCAGACGGCCGAGTCAAGCTGCGCCCGTTCGGCGCCGCTGCGACTCGGCCAGATATTCCGTCACCTAGGGTGACGGAATATCACTTCTTGTCCTTGACTTCCGTGAATTCCGCGTCGACGACGTTCTCGTCGGCCTTCTTGCCGGCGCCGCCCGCCTGCTCGCGCGCACCTTGTGCCCCCGCGCCCTGCTGGGCCTGCGACTCCGCGTACATCCGTTCGCCGAGCTTCTGCGCCGCCTTCGTGAGTGCCTCGGTCTTCGCCTCGATGCGCGCCTTGTCATCGCCCTTGATCGCCTCCTCGAGCTCCTTCAGCGCGGCCTCGATCTTCGAACGCTCGTCGGCACCGACCTTGTCGCCGAACTCGGCGAGCGACTTCTTCGCCGAGTGCGCGAGCGCGTCGGCGTGGTTGCGCGCGGTCACGAGCTCGAGGGTCTTCCTGTCCTCGGCGGCGTGCGCGGCCGCGTCCTTCACCATCCGCTGGATCTCCTCCTCGGAGAGGCCCGAATTCGCCTTGATGGTGATCTTGTTCTCCTTGCCGGTCGCCTTGTCCTTCGCCGACACGTGCAGGATGCCGTTCGCATCGATGTCGAACGTGACCTCGATCTGCGGCATCCCGCGCGGCGCCGGCGGGATTCCCTCGAGGTTGAACTGCCCGAGGCTCTTGTTGCCGGCGGCCATGTCGCGCTCGCCCTGCAGGACGTGGATCGTCACCGCCGCCTGGTTGTCGTCCGCAGTCGAGAAGACCTGCTGCGCCTTGGTCGGAATGGTCGTGTTCTTCTGGATGAGCTTCGTCATCACGCCCCCGAGCGTCTCGATGCCGAGCGAGAGCGGCGTCACGTCGAGCAGCAGGACGTCCTTCACCTCGCCCTGCAGCACGCCGGCCTGGATTGCGGCGCCGATCGCGACCGCCTCGTCGGGGTTCACGTCCTTACGCGGTTCGCGGCCGAAGAACTCCTTGACCGTGTCCTGGACCTTCGGCATCCGCGTCTGGCCGCCGACAAGGATCACGTCGTCGATCTCGGTCACTTTGACGCCCGCGTCCTTGATCGCGATGCGGCACGGCTCGACGGTCTTGGCGATGAGGTCCTCGACCAGGCTCTCGAACTTGGCGCGCGTGATCTTCATCGTCAGGTGCTTCGGACCCGACGCATCGGCCGTGATGTACGGCAGGTTGATCTCAGTTTGCTGGGTCGAGGAGAGCTCGATCTTCGCCTTCTCGGCCGCCTCCTTCAGGCGCTGGAGCGCGAGCACGTCCTTGGAGAGGTCGACGCCCTGATCCTTCTTGAACTCGACGATGATGTAGTCGATCAGCCGCTGGTCGAAGTCCTCGCCTCCGAGGAACGTGTCGCCGTTGGTGGCGAGCACCTCGAACTGCTTCTCGCCGTCGACGTCGGCGATCTCGATGATCGAGATGTCGAACGTGCCGCCGCCGAGGTCGTAGACCGCGATCTTCATGTCCTTGCGGCCGGCCTTGTCGAGACCGAATGCGAGTGCCGCCGCCGTCGGCTCGTTGATGATGCGCTTCACCTCGAGACCGGCGATGCGGCCGGCATCCTTGGTCGCCTGCCGCTGCGAGTCGTTGAAGTACGCGGGCACGGTGATGACCGCTTCGCTGACCGTCTCGCCGAGGTAGTCCTCGGCGGTCTTCTTCATCTTCCGCAGGATCTGTGCCGAGATCTCCTGCGACGCGATCTTCCGGCCGCGGATCTCGACCCACGCGTCGCCGTTGTCGGCCTTGACGATCTTGTAAGGCATCAAGCCGATGTCCTTCTGGACCTCCTTCTCCTCGAAGCGACGGCCGATCAGCCGCTTGATCGCGTAAAGCGTGTTCTTCGGGTTGGTGACCGCCTGGCGCTTGGCCGGCGCGCCCACGAGGATCTCGCCGTCCTCCAGGTACGCGACCACCGAGGGGGTCGTCCGGGCACCCTCCGCGTTCTCAATCACCTTCGGTTTGCCGCCTTCCATGATGGCGACGACCGAGTTCGTCGTGCCGAGGTCAATGCCGATGATCTTTCCCATGGCGATTTCCTGTTTGTCGGTTCAAGCCCTGTGCCAAGTTGGGGGTAAGTCCCCGGGTATCAAGCGTCTTTCGGTTTTGCGACCGTCACTAGCGCCGGCCGGATCACCCGGTCGTGGAGCGCATAGCCCTTCTGCAGCACGTTGATGACCGTGTTCGGCTCCTTGTCCGACGGGAGCATGCTGATCGCCTGGTGACGGTGGGGGTCGAACTTCTGACCGACCGGGTTGATCTCCTGCAGGGACTGCTTCTCGAACACGCCCTCGAGCTGACGGAGGGTCAGCTCGACCCCGCTCTTGAGGCTCTCGACCGACCCGGTGTCGGCCGCGAGCGCAGCCTCGAGGCTGTCCTTCACGGCCAGGAGGTCCGCAGCGAACCGCTCGACGCCGAATTTGTGCGCCTTCGCAATGTCCTCTTGGGCCCGCTTCCGGATGTTCTCCGCTTCCGCTTTGGCGCGCAGCCACGCATCGTGGTGCTCCGTCGCCTTCGACTCCGCCTCGCGCAGCTGCTCCGCCAGGTCGGGTGTCCGCTCGGCCGACGCCTGGCCGGCCTCCGGGGCCATCTCGGGGGGTTGGGGTTGCATCGCGCGCCGTTTTTCCATGCAAACGTGCCCCTTATCGGGGCGCTTCGGAGGAATTCAAGGGGCGCCCCATAGTCCGTGCGAATCAAGGCGATAGCGAGGGAGGGCCGCCGCGCCCCGGAGGTCTTTCACCGAGGAGCAGGGCGCTGACCGCCCAGCTGATGAGCGAGTAGGCAATCGCGCCCCAGAACGCGGACCAGAACCCGCCGACGTGGAAACCCGCGACGAACGAGGCGACGAGCCAGAACAGGAGCCCGTTGATCACCAGGATAAACAGGCCCAGCGTGAGGATGGTCACCGGCAACGTCAGCAGGATCAGGATCGGGCGCACCACGGCGTTGATCAGTCCGAGAATCAGCGCGACGACCAGCGCCACGAGGAAGTCCCTGACCTGGATCGAGCTAATCAGATACGGCAGCGCGAACAGCGCGGCCGCGTTGATCAGCCACCTCAGGATAAGCCGCACCCGGCCCCCTCAGGCCCGTGCACCGAGGTGCCTTGCCCGCGCAGCGCTCGACTCGGCCGCGGCCGCCGCCGTGGCCCGATCGTAGCCCTCGCCCAGCCACCCGCCGAGATGCTCGCGAGCGACCGTCGCGAGCGCCTCGATCCACCCCGGCCGCTCGTTGAGGCAAGGGAGCAGATGAAGCGCCTTCCCGCCCGCGCGGAGGAAGGTCGATTTCCCCTCGATCCCGATCTCCTCGAGCGTCTCGAGGCAGTCGGAAACGAAGCCCGGGCAGACCACGTCGACGCGCGGCAGGCGTTCCCTTCCGAGGTTGGCGAGGACTGCGGACGTATAGGGCGTCAGCCAGGCTGCACGGCCAAACCGGGACTGGAACGCGATCTGCCACGCGCTCTCGGGCAGCTCCAGGTTCTCCGCCAACAGGCGCGCGGTCTTCTGACACTCGCAATGGTACGGATCCCCGCGCTCGAGGGTGTAACGCGGCAACCCGTGGAAGCTCATCACGAGCTTGTCCGGACGGCCGTTGACGCGCCAGTAGTCACGCACGAGATCGCCCAGGGCGCGGATGTACGCCGGGTGATCGTGGAAATGCTTCACTAGCCGGAGTTCGGGCAGGTTGCGCGTGCGCGCAAGCACGGCGGCGACCTCGTCGAGCGCCGTCGCTGTAGTGCTCGCGGCGTATTGGGGGTAGAGCGGCAGCACCAGTAACCTCTCGCAGCGCTCGGCCTTCAGCTTTGCAAGTGCGGCGGCAATCGATGGTGCGCCGTAGCGCATCGCATGGTCGACGACGATCGGCGCCTTGAGCCGATCGCCCAGCAGGCCTTGAAGCAGCTTGGCCTGCCGCTCGGTGTGCAACCTGAGCGGTGAGCCGTCGCGACCCCAGATGGCGGCGTAGCGCGCCGCGGAGCGGCGCGGCCGGGTGGTGAGGACCAGGCCATGCAGAATCGGATTCCAGATCGCCCGGGGAATCTCGACGACGCGCGGATCGGAGAGGAACTCCCGGAGGTAACGCCGCACGGCGGCCGTGGTCGGCGCGTCGGGCGTGCCGAGATTGACGAGCAGGATCCCGGTCTTCGCGATCGTCCCGTGCTGGTGCGCCGGCTCGGGGAGAAATGGCACGGGATCCCCGCGTGGCTCAGCGGTCGGCTCCGGCAGTGAGGCGGGTGGGGGTCACGTTCGACTCCGCCGAAATCACTGCTTGGACAGCGCGCTCGACAAGAGCTTCGCGGTGATATCCACGATCGGGATGACGCGCTCGTAGGCCATCCGGGTCGGCCCGATTACGCCGACCGCGCCGATGACCTGGCCGTCGACCTCGTACGGCGCGGCGACGACGCTGCACTCGTCGAGCGGCGCGATGCCCGATTCACCGCCGATGAAGATCTGAACTCCATGCGCGTGCTGGCTCATCTCGAGGAGCTGTACTAGCAGGGTCTTCGTCTCGAACAGATCGAAGAGCTCGCGCAGGCGCTTCATGTTCGACGCGAGATCCGTCGACTCGAGGAGATTCCGCTCTCCCGAGATCACGTAGCTGTCGGCGCTCTCGCTCAGCGCCTGGTTGCTCGCCTCGAGCGCGAGCTGCATAAGCGTGGTCATGTCCTCCCGCAGCTGCTTCAGCTCGTCGTGGATGCGGAGCCGGATCTCGTCGAAAGTCAGCCCGGCGTAGTTTTGGTTGAGGAAATTCGCCGCCATGGTGAGCTCGGCGGGTGTGAACGGCTTCTCGGTGACGAGGATCCGGTTCTGCACGTCGCCTTCGGGCGTCACGATGATGAGCAGGATGCGCTTCTCGGAGAGCGAGAGGAACTCGAGGTGCCGGAACGCCGGGCTCCGGCGACGCTGCGCGACGACGACGCCAGCGAATCGCGTGAGCTCCGACACGAGTTGCGACGCCTGGGTGATCAGCCGGTGCGGGTGATCGCCGTGGAGGGTTCCCTCGAGGTGCCCGAGGTCGGCGTCGCCGAGCGGTTTGATCGTAAGCAGGCTGTCGACGAACACCCGGTAGCCGCGCCCAGTAGGCACCCGGCCGGCCGACGTGTGGGGGCTCGCGATGAACCCCATTTCCTCGAGATCGGCCATCACATTGCGAACCGTGGCCGGGCTGAGGTCGAGACCGGAGTACTTCGAGAGCATGCGCGAGCCCACCGGCTCGCCTTCGGCGATATAGCGCTCGATCAGGGTCTTGAGCAGGATCTGCGCGCGCTGGTCCAACATGGCGAGGATTCTAGCAATCTTCAGTCGGCGCGAGCGAGCCGCGGGGGCGTGGCTGCGGGCCGCGCCTGGGGTGTGATGTAATGGGGTCCATGATGCCCGCGTTCAAGACCGTCGCGCTGATCGGCCGTTACAAGAGCCGCGACGTCGCCGCGCCGCTCCGCTCGCTCGCGCGCTTCCTCAGCGAGCGTGGCTGCGACGTGCTGATCGAGCAGGAGACTGCCGCCGAGTCCGGCGTCGGCGGATTCGTCGTCGCCGATTACGCCGGCATCGGGGCGAGGGCCGGCCTCGGCGTCGTCCTCGGCGGCGACGGCAGCATGCTCTCGGCCGCGCGAGCCCTCGCACCGTCGGGCGTGCCACTTGTCGGCGTCAACCAAGGGCGTCTCGGGTTCATGACCGACATCGCCCTGGATACGATGGCCGAGTCGATGTCGGCGATCCTCGCCGGCCGGTACGCGCTGGAGCACCGCACGATGCTGACGGCCCGAGTCGTGCGTGCAGGTCGGGATACGTTCGACGGGATCGCCCTCAACGACATCGTGGTCGGCAAGGGCGCGAGTGGGCGGCTGATCGAGCTCGTCGTGGACATCGACGGCCAGTTCCTCTATGACCTGCGATCCGACGGCTTGATCGTCGCGACCCCGACCGGCTCAACCGCCTACGCTCTGTCGTCGAACGGACCGATCATCCAGCCCGGCGTGCCCGCGTTCGCCCTGGTGCCGATCTCCCCGCACACGCTCTCCAATCGCCCGATCGCGGTGAGCGACACGTCCGCGATCGGCGTCACGTTGAAATTCGGCTCCGACGCGCGGCTGCAGTGCGACGGCCAGTCGCAGATCGATCTCGTGGACGGAGATCGCGTGACCGCGTGGCGGGGGCCGCACACCGTCGAGCTCGTGCATCCGCCGGGCTACAACTACTACGCGATGCTGCGCGAAAAGCTGCACTGGACCGAGAATCCTCTCTGAGGCGGTTCGGGCGCGCGCCTCGCGGCTACCACGCATGCTGCTGCATCTCTCGATTCGCGACTTCGCCATCGTCGACAGGCTCGACCTCGCGTTTCAGCCAGGATTCACCGCGCTCACCGGCGAGACCGGCGCCGGCAAGTCGATCCTCATCGACGCGCTCGCGCTGGTGCTCGGCGAGCGGGCCGACGCGAATGTCGTGCGCGCCGCCTGCGAGCGCGCCGACGTGGCCGCCGAGTTTGGTATCGAACGCCTGCCCGAGCTCCAGCGCTGGCTCACGGACGCGGCGCTCGACGGCGACCCCGGGCGGCTGCTGCTTCGTCGCGTCGTCGAGCGTGGGGGTCGCTCGCGCGCATTCGTCAATGGCGCGTCGGCGACGGTGCAGCAGCTCGGCGAGGCGGGCGAGTGGTTGGTGGACGTCCACGGGCAGCACGCTCATCAATCGCTGCTGAAGCCGGCCGCACAGCGCGAGCTGCTCGACGCGCACGCCGGGCTCGCCCCCCTCGCGCGCGACGTCGCTGCCGCCTTCCGCGAGTGGCAGCGCCTTGTCAGGGCCCGAACGGACCAGGAGACGAACGCCGCGGCCCGGGCTGCGGAGCGCGAGACGGTCGCCTGGCAAGTGGACGAGTTGCGCAAGCTCGCGGCCAAGCCGGGCGAGTGGGATGCAGTGCAGGCCGAGCAGACCCGACTCGCGCACGCAGCGAGCCTGATTGAGGGGGCGCGGACCATCCTCGACGCGCTGTCTGAAGCGGACCACTCCGCGGCGAGTGCCCTCGCGGCAGCGGCCGCGCGGCTGCGAGCGCTGCGGGGTTATGACGCCGCATTGAACGGACCACTTGAGTTCCTGGAGAGCGCGACGGCGCAGCTCGGCGAGGCGACGCACGCATTGCGCCGGTATGCCGAGCACGTCGAGCTCGATCCGGATCGGTTGGCTGAGCTCGAACGGCGCGTCGCTGCGATCCACTCGGTGGCGCGCAAGCTCAAGGTTGGGCCCGACGCGCTGCCCGAGCTTCTCGAACGGCTCGCGGCGCGGCTGGCGGAGCTGGAGGTCGGAGCGGGCAGCGACGCACTCCGTGCGCAGGAGCAGGCTGCAAAGGCGCGCTGCGCCGAGCTCGCCGCGAGACTCTCCGCGAGGCGCAAGGACGCGGCGCCGAAGCTCGCGCGCGAGGTGACGGCCGCAATGAAGAAGTTGGCGATGCCGGCTGGCCGCTTCGACGTCGCATTGCGCACGCTCGATAGTGTCAGCGCGGGCGGCAATGAAGCCGTGGAGTTCCTGGTCGCCGCCAACCCGGGGACGACGCCGCAGCCGCTGGCGAAGGTCGCCTCGGGCGGGGAGCTCTCGCGCATCGGCCTCGCAGTCCGGGTAATCACCGGCAAAGCGGCGGCGGTGCCGACCCTGATCTTCGACGAAGTCGACGCTGGCATCGGGGGGGCGGTGGCGGAGGTCGTGGGCACCAATTTGCACGCGCTGGGTCGCGGCCGCCAGGTGCTGTGCGTGACGCACCTCCCGCAGGTTGCCGCGCGAGCCGAACACCAATGGTCAGTGGCGAAGACGACGGCGAACGGCGTCACGCGCAGCCGTGTAGCAGTGCTCGATGACAGCGCGCGCGTCGAGGAGCTTGCGCGCATGCTGGGCGGCATCGAGATCACGGCCACGACGCGCAAACATGCCGCGGAGCTCCTGCGCGGGACGGGAAGGTAGGCGGCAGACTCGATTTGCCGCACTGCGTGTCCTCCGATAGAATTTCTGCGTTTCAGGCGCGTAGCTCAGCTGGTTAGAGCACTACCTTGACATGGTAGGGGTCGTTGGTTCGAGTCCAATCGCGCCTACCAACCTGAAAGTGCGGCGCGACCGCACTTTTTTTTGCCGCGTGAGCCGCGAGGCATGCTCAATATCCGTCTCCCCGACGGTTCGCAGAAGTCGTTTCCCGGGCCGGTGACGGTGGCGGAGATCGCGCAGGCGATCGGGGCCGGGCTGGCGCGCGCGGCGCTCGCCGGACGGGTCGATGGCAGACTCGTCGACACCTCCTACCGCGTCGAACGCGACGCCGAGGTCGCGATCGTCACCGGAAAGGATAAAGACGGCCTGGAGCTCCTCCGTCACTCCACCGCCCATCTGCTTGCCTACGCGGTCAAGGAGTTGTTTCCCGACGCGCAGGTGACGATCGGCCCGGTGATCGAGAACGGCTTCTACTACGACTTCTCGTACAAGCGGCCGTTCACGCCGGATGACCTCGCGGCGATCGAGAAGAAGATGGCCGAGCTCGCGAAAGCGGATCTCCCGGTCGCGCGCGAGGTGTGGGAGCGCGACAAGGCCATCGCGCTCTTCAAGTCGTTAGGCGAGCACTACAAGGCGGAGATCATCGCGTCGATCCCGGCGGGCGAAGCGATCACACTCTATCGCGAAGGGAACTTCGTCGACCTTTGCCGCGGTCCGCATGTGCCTTCCACGGGCAAGCTGAAGGTCTTCAAGCTGATGCGGGTCGCCGGGGCCTACTGGCGCGGCGACTCGCGGAACGAGATGCTGCAGCGGGTCTACGGCACCGCCTGGGCGAGCAAGGACGAGCAGGACGCCTATCTGCACATGCTCGAGGAGGCCGAGAAGCGGGACCACCGCCGCCTCGGCACGCAGCTCGATCTCTTCCACGTGCAGGAGGAGGCACCTGGCCAGGTCTTCTGGCACCCGAAGGGTTGGACCCTTTGGCAGCAGGTCGAACAATACATGCGGCGGGTCTACCGCGATAACGGCTACCAGGAGGTCCGCGCGCCGCAGATCTTAGACCGCAGCCTTTGGGAGCGATCCGGGCACTGGGAGAACTACAAGGAGCACATGTTCACCACGCACTCGGAGAGCCGCGACTACGCGATCAAGCCGATGAACTGCCCCGGGCACGTGCAGATCTACCGTTCCCGACTGCACAGCTATCGCGAGCTACCGCTTCGCTACGGCGAGTTCGGGACCTGTCACCGGAACGAACCTTCGGGCTCGCTCCACGGGCTGATGCGCATCCGCGCGTTCACTCAAGACGACGGCCACATCTTCTGCACCGAGGACCAAATCCTCGACGAGTGCGTCGCGTTCACCATCCTCCTGCAGAGCGTTTACCGCGACTTCGGCTTCACGGACATCATCTACAAGGTGGCGACACGGCCGCTGAAGCGCGTGGGCGCGGACGACCTATGGGACCGGGCCGAGGAAGCGCTCATCCAGTCGCTGAAGCGCTCGGGCTGCACCTTCGACGTCTCGGCCGGCGAGGGCGCGTTCTACGGACCGAAGATCGAATACACGCTCAAGGATGCCCTCGGCCGCCCATGGCAACTCGGGACGATGCAAGTCGACTTCAACATGCCCGAGCGGCTCGGCGCGGAGTACGTCGCGGAGGACAACTCGCGCAAGACGCCGGTGATGCTGCACCGGGCGATCGTCGGCTCGATGGAGCGGTTCATCGGCATCCTGCTCGAACACTACGCGGGCGCGATGCCGCTATGGCTGGCCCCCGTGCAGGTGGCCGTCCTCAACATCTCCGAGCACCAGGCCGAGTACGCCGCACAGGTCGCGGATCGACTGCGATCGGCCGGCTTCCGCGTCGAGGCCGATTTGCGGAACGAGAAGATTGCTTATAAAATCCGCGAACATAGCTTGCAGAAACTGCCGTACCAGCTGATCGTCGGCGACAAGGAACGCTCTGCAGGCAAGGTGGCCGTGCGCACCCGCGGCGGCGAGGACCTCGGATCGACGGATCTCGAGGCCTTCGTCAAGCGCCTCTCACTCGAGGCGGTCCCGGGAAGCGCGGCCTAATTTTTCGGCGTTGTAGGGGGACGAACATCGTTCAGGAAAAGGCACAGACGCAACGATCGCAGCGGCTCAACGGCGAGATCACCGCGCCGGAAGTGAGGTTGGTCGGCGAGGACGGTGAGCAACTCGGCATCCTGCCGGTCCGCGACGCGCTCAAGTTGGCCGAGGAGCGCGACGTGGATCTCGTGGAAATCGCGCCACTGGCGAAACCGCCGGTGTGCAAGCTGATGGACTACGGAAAGTTCAAGTACCGTGAGCAGAAGAAAGCGCACGAGGCCAAGCTCAAGCAGAAGCAGATCCAGGTCAAGGAGATCAAGTTTCGGCCTGGCACCGACGAGGGCGACTATCAGATCAAGTTGCGCAACCTGATCCGGTTCCTGGAGGAAGGCGACAAGACGAAAGTGACGCTGCGGTTCCGCGGGCGCGAGATGGCGCACCAGGAGTTCGGCGTCCGTCTTCTCGAGCGGGTGAGGAACGATCTCGAGCCGTATGGGATCGTCGAGCAGTTCCCGAAGCTGGAGGGCCGGCAGATGATCATGGTGCTGGCCCCGAAGAAGGGCAAGAAGGAAGTCAAGAAGAAGAAGGACAAGGCGCCGGCTACTCCCGT
>Ga0126369_10002701_pt1 | contig 12703 bp, 12 predicted proteins | sample PanSoiMetaPlot_1_FD_109646 | JGI IMG/M metagenome (GOLD analysis project Ga0126369, IMG submission 109646) | Tropical forest soil microbial communities from Panama - MetaG Plot_1 | ecosystem: Environmental > Terrestrial > Soil > Tropical forest > Bulk soil | place: Panama | collected 2016-02-17 | reverse complement strand
GTGCTGCTGCCCTCCGCTGGGGTTGAGGCTTCAGCCATGGTTGAAGTGTCCTCCTTTCGCCGCCGTCAGACTAGGCGTTGATGTTCAAAATCTTGGACGAGTTCGGATCGATGACCGCGAAGCCCTCGATTTCGGTCATGGTCATAATCTGGGTCTGGTTCGTCACGAACCGCTCGACCTCAGACACGTTGCCACCGACTTCGATGACCCGCTCCAGCGCCAGGTCGTTCTGGAAGGCGACCAACTTCAGCGCGGGGGCGTCAGCGGTCAGACCGTAGCGCACGCCGCCGGACAGGTAGTCGTTGATCGGACCGACCACACCGAAGGCGTTAGGCGGCATCAAGGCCAGCGGGATCAGACCCACGGTTCCCCCGACTGGTAGGTTGAGAAGCTGCACCAACGAGGCTTCCTGGGCCAGGACGATGTTCGGGGCGTAGGTGAGTGAAAAGCGCAGCTTGAAGGTCTGCCAGGCTTGCAGCGTAAGCGTGCCAGCCGTGCTGCCGGGATGTAGCGATGTCTGGTTGAGCACGACGGCGGACGTGTTGGCATTGCCGTCACCGTTGATGATCGTATTCAGCGCGTCGGTCACCTTATCGACTTCGACCTGAATCGCCATGCGCGCGAGCAGGAAGGCGATGCGGTCGATGCGCTGGCGCCGAAGCTGTTCGTAGCTGGCGCGGATCGCGCGGCCAAACTTGTGAATGCGGATCGTCCGCTCGGCAGTCACAAGGCTGGTCGATGGGATTTCCGCACCTTCAGTAACGCGCTTGAAGCGGTACGCGTCAGTGTTGAGTGCGTCCACGATGAACAGCGACCGATAGGCGTCGCCGTCAATCGGGGTCGTGCGCGCGACCATCACGTCCAGCGGTACTGGCGGGACCAGACGCATCGCCCGAATTTCGGGATTGTCGTACCACGGGTTGACCAGCGCGCCGACCGCCACGTCGCCCGACAGCAGGACTGCACGGGTGGACATGTTGGATTCGTTGCGTTCGTCCATGAACGACCGCTTGGTCGCGTAGTTCGCTGTGGTCGCCCGCCGGTAGATGCGGCACATGGCTTCTGCCATGATGGCGCGCTTCTCCGGGGTGTCCGTGCACTCGCCCCATTCGGACGCCGGATAGCCGTACTCGTAGGCCGGGTTGAAGCGAATCCCCGCTGCCTTCATTACCCGACCGAAGGCGCCCAGCTTCTTGTCTGGGTCGTCGTCCTTCATTTCCTTGGACGGGTTCAGCTTTTCGCAGAATGAGGACACGTTGGTCCCGGAGCGATAGGCCTCGGTGAAGAAGTTGATGTTGAAGCGACGGGCAAGTTCGCCTGCGCTTTCGAACGTCTGTTGCACCTGCGGCATGGCCGTTCTACATTCCTCCTTTCAGGGGTGTCGGCTTAGCCGAGGTCACACCACACGTTGTTCAGGTCCGCGTTGTTGATGATGTATGGCCCCGTACGGACCAGTTCGGCAGCCGTGGCCGAGTTGGCAGATCGGATGTAGCCCTTGGCGGATGCTGGCCCCAGCGCGCCCACGATCTGGGTGCCCAGCGTGACCGTCGCGGCCTGGCCAGCAGGCAGTGGCGTGAATCCCCGGTGTTGCACGGTGCAGAAGCCGTCTGCGAAGACCTCGATCAGCGTGCCCAGCACGCATTCACCGTCTGCGCAAAGCTCTACGGTGTCGTTGGCTGCGGCAAGGCCGACCGCCTTGCCAATGGCGGCAGCCGACGCGCCGCGAATCTGGGTCACGTCGAAGACGATGGTGACACCATCGATCTTCATCGTGATCGCGTCATAGTTGATGTCGGTGTAGTCGTTTACCTTACGGCCAGTGCCTGGCATGGTCGATCACTTCCCTCCTTACGGCAGCACGAACGAGGAATTCGGAACGTCGTCTTCAACGCGGCTGACCTGGGAATCCACGTGTTCCTGTGTCAGCCGACCACCAGGGAAGCGCATCGCGGCGATGCTGCGGAACTGCTCGTGCAAGGCATCGAGTTCGTCCCAATTGCCGCCGTCGAAGACCCGCTGATAGGCGCTTTCCTTGAAGTTCTGGCCCCCGAGTGCACGAATGCCTTCGGCCTTGACTTCTTCGATCTTGCGGTCGCGCGCCTGTCGGCCGATGTCGGCCCACATCTTGTCCTGGCGGCGTTCAACCCCCAATTCGTGCAGGCGCGTCGCGATGTCGCCGTCGAAGTCATCGGGTGCCAGACCTTCGGTGATCATCACGCGGCGCAGCGCTGGCAGCGGGTCCACAATTGAGGTAACCACGGTGGCCGTCGTGTTCGCCCCATTCGTAAACCCGTTGCTCAGCGTCCCGCTCGCAGTAGCCGGTTGGCTCAACGAAACCACTGCGGGCTGGGTCACTTCGCCCCCGCCGTCTGGCTGCACGGCGTCGCCCTGAACCGGTTCGGACATATGTCCCTCCTGTTCGGAAATGCTTGCCGCCTCCGGCGGGTCTTCCCCGCCCGTCGCCTGGGCTGCGGCAGCGTCCGGCTCCAGGCTGCGACCAACGAAGTACAGCGGCTTCGTAACCGACGCGAAACGCACGCCGCTGTATTGCTGCTCCAGTGCCAGGGCTTCTGGCCGTCGCAGCACGCCGAGTTCTTCCATGCGGCGTGCCTTAGCAACAGGCAGCGCTAGACGCCCGTTCAATTCACCAGGCGCACGCTTGCCGCGTGGAATCTCGGCACCGGGATTAGCCCCGGCAAACACCAGTGAGAGTTCGCCGCAGCGCGCGTCTTCGACTTCGCCTACGGCCATCTGGGGTTCGTCCCCGACCTTGTTGCCCTTCTTATCGCGCCCCCAGCCGGGCTGACCAGGCAGATGCAGGCACGGTTCCGATGGGTCGATCACGTCGCGGTCGTCGTCGCCACCCCCGAACAGAATCGCGAACAGGTCGGTCATCATTGGCTTCTTGCACAGCGAGCAGTTGATGTGTCCGCCGTAGAAGCCGACCGATACGTCGCGGATGTTGCCCCAGCGGATGCCGCTGATGATCGAATCGGTGTCGATGTCGGTGAAGCGCTGGTGAGGCGGTATGTAGAAGTCGCCTTCAGCACGAGCGGGTGTCGTGCCGCGACCGCCCACATACCGCCCGTCAAACGTGCGGCCGATGCTGAACTCATCGGTGCGATGGCTGTTCTGGATACCCAGACCGGCTTCGAAGTCCGCCGCGAAGTTCTCCAGCGTGGAGCGCATCATGCGCGTGTGGTAGGTGTCTACCTGGGACGTGCTGCCGTACGCGGTGCGGATGAACGGGACACCTTCTTCCAGCACACTGCGGTCTTCGATCTGCGCCAGCAGTTTCTCCGGGAGCTTGTCCACGGCCATGTCGGCACCCAGGACCAGATCACGGTTCTGCTTGATTGGCAGGCGCGCCAGGAACAGGTCGCCTGCGGCGCGTTCTTCGTCGGTGATCGATTCGTCGTGTAGCCGGTTGAAGTAGATGTCCAGCGTGCGCGTTACTTTGGCGCGTTCGGCATCGACCACATCGGCCATGCCTGCAAACCGCTCGGCGGCTTGGCGCAAGCCATCCGCGACGGCAACGAGTTGGCCGTCTATGACATCGGTGAAGCACAGCCGGTAGCTGTCTGGTTCGGAAGGTGTGTCAGCGTCCCACAGCAAGAATCCGGCGCGCGTGAGGCCACCAGCACCATTGGGTGGTTGCCAGGTCTGGTCCGCACCACGCGTCCAGCGAAAGTGCTGCAAGACGCGCTCGCGGGCTGCCGTCATTTCCCAGGCGTGGTCTGACTTGATCGGCAGATTCGCGTCGGCGTCGCAAGCGTATGTGGTCACCGCTGGCCCCCTCTTGGGAATGGGCGCAGCGGCCCGGCGGCCAGGGTAGGCCGGCGTGAATAGCCGAGACTAGCACGATCTGTTTACGTTTGTCACGGCCGCCCCTGCCGCATCTTGTCCCCCGCGTAGTCCACCCCGCGACCAAGCCAGACGCCGACGATGAACGAAATCAGGTTGTACGCGACGGTGTTCGCGGTCGGTTCGGTGGGCTGGATGATCAGCCAGAAGCTCAGGACCAGCACCAGCATTGAAATGAATGCCTGGATGGCCAGCGCGTAGTACGAGTAGCGGTCGTGCGTTTCCGGAATGCGTTCTGGTTGCGGGGCTAAGGGAATTGCCAGCGCGGTCTGGCCTGACACGAGCGCGTGTTCAGGCGGATCGACCAGCCGTGCTTCCACGCCGACCAGGCCGCGCCAGTAATCACGTTCGCCGGTGAGTTCAGCGATGCGCTGGTTCTTGGTTTCGACCATCTGCCGAAACAAGAACGCGATGATGCCGGCGAGTGCGCCGAGAACAGCGCACAGGATCAGGATGCCTGCAAATGACATGGCTCACGGTGTCGGGGTGGCTGTAGGGGTCCGACAGTTGACGCCGTTGTTGCCACACGGCGTTGGCGTGCCAACTGTCGTAGCCGTGTTGGTCGGCGCGGGGGTACGTGTTGGCTGGGGTGTGCCGGTCGCTCGCGTCGTTGGTGTCGCAGATACTGGAATTCCAGTATGTGTCGGTGTAGCCGGCGCTAACGTTGGAGGCACAGGCGTCACCGTAGCAGGCGATGGTTGACTGGTTGGTGTCGCAGTCGGCGCCGGAGCGCCGCCGCCGCCTTTCGCGGGCGGCTTGCGCGTCGGTGTCGGCACGACGGTCGCGGTGGGGCTTGGTACCCTGGTCGGGCTGGCCGTGGCGAGTGGTTGCTGTGACAAGCTAGCTGTCGCAGTAGCCGTCGCGGCCGGTATTTGTGTCGGCAGCGGTGTAGCCGTGGAGGTCGGCGGCGGTGGCGTCGTCGGAACGGGTGTCGGCACGGCGGTCGGTGCTGGTGCTGGGGTCGGCAGTTCTTCTGCCGCAGGCTCATCAGGCACGACCATCTCCGGTTCGGTTGCCGGCGCAACAGTAGGCGCAAGCGCTACCGGGGCGCCCCGGACGGCCGTCACCGCTGGGCGAACAGCAGTTACCGCAGGACGTGCGGCTGTCACGGCTGGACGCGCGGCAGTCACTACCGGGACCGGCGCGCGTGTTGGAACCGGCGCAGCAGTCGGGGTATCGGCTGCCGCGCCCAGCCCTGGTACGTCAGTGGGACTTGGCGCAGGCGTGTCGGTCGCCGCGACGGTTGCTGGAGGCACAACCGTTGCCGAGGGCGGCACGACAGGCGCCTGCGCCAGTTCGATGGTCGGCAGCACGAAACTGGTGGGTGCTGCGACCTGGGGGAGCGTCGGCAGAACGACCGGTGCGATGACAGCCGGCGCGACGGCGACCGGAGCGGCAGGTTCGATCAGGGCAACTGGCTCCGGTTCTGGTGTTGTTGGCGGGGCTGACGCGGCGATAGCGACAGCCATGCCTGCGCCGACACCGGCTCCACAAAAGGTGAACAGGAAAATCTGAAAGATCGAGCTAGCGACTAGGCGTTGGATCATGCGCTACCCCATTGACTGCCGCGCGCATGTTCCATTCTGTCCAGACCCTCGGCAGCAGCCGTGGCGGCTTGCCAACCCCAACCGGGTTGTACTCGCGACAGTCGCGCCGCTTGCAGATGGCGTACACGTGCCCATTGGTCCCCAACGGAACATCGGTTTCGAATAAAACCCGACCGCACCGGCGGCAATGGTACGTGCGCCGCTCATCTGTCACTGCGGATGGAATTCCTCCTGCTCAAGGCGCCGGGCAATGCGGCGCAGGAACAACAGTTTGTCGAGCGTGCCCTGTTCCAACATCATCCCGTGGGTTGGACAGGTCTTGTCGCACGGCTTGTTCTCCGTAACCTGCATGCAGTTGCGGGAGATGGCGCCAACCAGATCATTGGTTTCGCGCTCATCCCCCCGCCACGTAATGACGTGCTTTGCCACGCGCGGCGCTCCAGTGAGCCAACCTGCTGCACCACGCGTCTTAGCGACTGCGCCCGCCGGGTATACGTACGCGGGTCGGCCTGCCTCCCGCACTACCGAATGAGGCCGCTGGAACACTCCCGCGCGGAAGGCTGCGGCCACCAGCGCCATAACCGCGCCGACCAGCGCCGCCAGGCAAGTAGGAAGAATAGCGGTACGTGATGCCAAGACTCTGGCGCGTCTGGATGCCACTCTGCCACCCCACGCCCATCGCATATCGACCTGCCATGGTCCTACCTCAACTTGTTGCCAGGGATCGCGTAGCTGGCAGACTTGCCGCCCCTGCCACCGGTCCCGCCGCCTGGTCGCGACCGTCCGGTGTGGCCACCACCGGTGCCGCGCGTGAAGTATTTGCCCCTGCCTGACGTGCTGGGCTTGCCCTGGACCGACCCGGTACTGAGGGACTTCTTGCTACTTGGCGTTGCCCGACCGGCAGGGGAATAGCCCAATGAAGAAACAGCCATCGACGTGTCGTCCTTTCTGCTACTTGCGGCGCCGACCGACTTTGATCGACGCCTTGCCCGCCTTGCGGAAGCCGCCCTTGGGCACCTTGCGCGGTTTGGGCAGTCCCGGCTTGCGACCACCGTACGTGTTGATGCCATCCGTATCTGCGGCGGAAAACGGAACAGCATCGCCTGACATCATTGGCATGGCGTCCTCCTACAGCGGAATGACTAACGGATTCCAGCGTGTGCCGCGCGCCACGCATTCTTCACAGGAGTTGATGTCGGCCACGCTGATCCAGTGCGCCTGCCAGTTGGCCTGCGTGCGGTTCAACTGCCACCAGCAACGACAGTTGCCCAGGCACGGCGTTGACCCATCACCGGGGTACTGCGGCAGGGCCAGGCCCCCAGCCGCTGCTGCGGTACCCCGGCTTAGCGCTGCGCGCGCGCTGCCAATGTACAGCCGTGCGCGGACTTGCGCCTGAGCCTGGGATACCTGCCCGCCGGCGATGTCGCGGGCAAACTGATTCAGATACGTGAACTGGCCTTGTACGTAGCGGCCGACGCGACCCCAATCGGTGGGGTGCATGGCTTGTCTGCCGCCGCGCCCCAGCACGTAGGCCACGCCGTGACTGTCCTTGATGACCTGGCGCATCGAATTTTCCCAGTAGCTGAGCGCGATGCGCTGATCGGCCAGTTCGGTCATCAGGTTGTCGATGCGTCGCTGCTGACCATCCAGAAACTGTTCTGCGAGGTCTTGCAAGTCTGCATCCGATACCACGTCGCCCGTGCGCGCGTCGCGGTACTCCTGTTCCGCCTGGTCGTACAACCAGCGTGACGACACCATCAGGTCGATTCCCCCCGGTCGTAAGCTGGGAGTGGCGTCGCAGGGCAGGTTCGGGCTGGGCCTACACTAGGAGAGGTCAGGAGCGGTGAGGCCAGGCCGGTATGGCTACCGGTCACGGTTTTCCCCTGCTGCATTCAACGACCACGCCAGCGACGCCACGCATTCGGCCAGTGCCATCGTGTCGCACGGCCAGGAACCACCACACACACAGCGTCGTGCATTGCGCATATCGCCGCCCAGCGGTCCATGCCGGCTCTTGATGTTTTCGGCCAGACGTTGCGTCCTGTCCACTTCGGCAAGACCGACCATCACGCCTGCCATCCTGCGTCCATAGTCCATCGGGGATTCGTTGGGTTGACGGCCTGGCATGGTCATATCAGCAACAGTTCCTCATCTGTGTCACCCGACCCGATGCCCAGCAGCCACAGTTCTTCGCGTTCCCAGGCTTCGGGGCGCTTGACCAGACCGGTGAGTCGGGCAGTGGCCGGTGTTGCACGTGCAAACCCTATACCTCGTGCGCAGTCTAGCACTCGACCTGATCCGCGCCAGTTAGCCAGTTGACCCATGACACGTCCGCTGGCGCGCGTCGGTTGCAGGATGCGCGCGCGTCCATCGACAGCAGGCACCAGGCCGCGCGCTTCGACGTAGCCTGCTGCCGGGAGGGCGACTGTGCCGCTGGCGCTGCCGTCACCGGGCGGCGCTGTGGCGGCACCGACCACAGTGACCGGCACCGGGTTGAGCACCTGGCCATCAGCCCTGGCCCGGCCCAACGGACCGCGCGCGTCGCCGTAGCCGTAGACAGGCCGAATGGCCCTGACACGTCGGCGCGGCCGTCTGCTTGGCCCGGTCGATCCACCCGTCGCCGGACCACCGGGCGTGGGCGGCACGAACGGATTGATGACCTGGCCGTGGCCGCAGGCGTCACCCGGCAGGCCAATCGCGTCGCCCGAACCGTTGATCGCTTCGACCGACGTGAACTGAATCCACGACACCTGTACGACGCCGTACACGCCGCCAACGAGCGCGACTGTGGCTGTCGTACTGGCCTGACCACCGCTGGCTCCGGCAAGCGCGACATCCGCTGGTGCAGCAACTTGCAGCGTGGCTCCAGCCGATGCTTGTCCAGCAACGGCACCCGTCAGCGATTGGGTAAGCGTCAGGTTGGCGGCGGTACCGCCCGAGGTGGTGACTGCTGCGGCCAGGCCTACCCGCAGGCCAGCCGTCGTACCTGCTTGCGCGACCGTGACGCCGCTGAACGACGTGCCTGACGTGACGATCAGGTCGGGCGTACTGACGACCGTCGCCTGGGCAGTCGTCGCACCCGACAAAGGCAGGCCAACAGCGGCGACAGACGTGGCCTGCGCGCTGGTCGCGCCGCTGAAACCCAGCGTCGGGCTGGTGGTCGATGCGGCCTGGGCTGTGCAGGCGCCTGACAGGGCAACGCCCAGCGTGGCGGTACTGCTGGCCTGGGCGACCGTGGCCCCTGTGATGGGCGCCTGCCCAGCCAGCGCGACGGTCGAACTGGCGTTGGCGACGATGGCCCCGCTCAGTCCTACCGTCAGTGTGATCGCAACGACCGACTGCGCGACCGTGACGCCGGTCAGCGGCTGCCCGATGAATACGGTCGTAGTCGTGGCGGCTTGGGCGACTGTTCCGCCAGTCAGTGCGACCTTCAGCGTCAGCGCGCCGGTACTCGCGGCCTGCGCGGACGTGGAACCTGCCAGCTTGACCTGTAGCGCCCCTGCTATGGTCGCCTGCGCCGTGGTTGTGCCAGCGACAGCCATGGCCAGCGCGCCGGTGGACGCTGCCTGACTGGTCCCGGTCGCCGCGACGCGGACGCCCAGCGCACCCGTCGATGTGCCCTGTCCGCCACCAGCCCCGGTCAGCGCCTGGGCTGGCGCACCAAGTCGGAACGCGGTCAGGACGTACGACGTGAACTGTGGGTTGCTGATGTCGAACCGCGCCGCATAGGAGCCAGGTGTCGGTGCGTTGGCGAAGACCAGCGTGACATCCTGGCCATTCGTCAGCAGGTTTTCGAGAACCGTCCACGTCGTCGCTGTCGTGCCCGCGTCGGAGACAGTCGGCAGCACATTGCCGTCGTTGCCGTAGACCGCGAACAGCACTTCGTTCGGAGTGGTCGTCGTGACCGGATCGGTCGTGATCGACAGCCCTTGGCTGCTCCCGGTCGTGTTGAAACTGGCGCCGTCGAAGGCGGTCACACCTTGTTGGTCCCTGCCACCGTCAGTCCCACGAAGGTATTCGTCGTGGCCGTGTACGTGAAGGTGTGATTTGGTCCCACTGTTGGCGCGATGCAGTAGAAGGCTTCAGCGAAGTGGTTCCACGGGCTGAAGCCAGAGATGGCCGTGGGTCCGACCCTGGTCCACACGTTGCCGTAACTGTCAGTCAGCGGAGTCGCCGCGTCGTTGTAGCTTGGGAACGGGCTGGTGTTGTTGGCGTTGACCACGCCCACGAACAGCAGCGTCTTGCCGGTCGTGTCAATTCCCACCGTCGTGGTGGACAGGCCTGCCGTGTCAGGCGACGTGGCCGTGTGGATCGGGTCGGAAACGATCACCAGGGCAGCGGCCGACACCGACTGCCCGACGCTGATCGCTGCCAGCAGCGTCTTCAGGCTGACGGTACTGACAGCCTGCGCGACCGTGATCGCCGCCAGCTTGAGGGTCGGTGCGGCGGTCAGTTCATCGAAGCCAGCCTGGGCCACGGTGGTCGCCGCCAGGCGCAACGACGGCGACGCCGTGCTGATTGCCTGGGTCACGGTGAGGCCGGTCAGACCGGTCCGAATGGCTGCCGTCGATATGGACTGTGCGACAGTCGTTGCTGCCAGGGCTGTACGGGGAGCACCCGTGGCAATGGCTTGCGCGACCGTCGCGCCCGTCAGTGCAACCCCGCCTGGTGCGGCGCCAGTGCCCAACTGATAGTGGTTCTGGATGGTTGAAAGGCTGAGTGCATGGTTGTAGACCGCGACCTGATCGATCCAGCCGTAATGCGCAGCAGGCCCACTACTAAGCGGTCGGAACCCCAGATTGAAGGGCGTGGTCATCTGCGTGGCAGTACCAGTCAGGTCAAGGTCAGAACCAACCTGGGCGCCATCGAGATAGACACGTCCGGTATTGCCTGCACGCTGGACAACGATGTGGTGCCAGACACCAGCCGTCAGCACTCCATCTACTTCGAGCGATCCGGTTGGCCACTGCGCTGGGGTGAAGTTGACGTACAGGTCGCTACCAGTTGGATAGTTCCAGATGTGGAAGTCGCTGGTAGTGGTGTTGCCGTATTCCAGAATCGGACCTGCCGTCGCAACGTCCTGATAGACCCAGACTTCCCAGGCGAAATCTCCGCTGCCAAACAACAGGTCACTGTCGGTTGCGGAGCGGACGGCGGTACTCTGGCCGGTGTTGTTGAAGAACAGCGAGTTGTTTGGGTTGTTGCCGCCAGGTGGAGATAGCGCGGCGTACGAACACCCGGTGTCTTCAAACAACGTGTGCCCGCGTCCACTTTCGTCAAAGGCGTTTGGCGTCGTGGGTTCATCTAGTGGCCAGTACGCCACCAGTCCAGCGAGGTCGCTTTCGACGGCCGCTTCGTACGCCCACGGGCTGGCCATGCCCAGCCGGTAGTGGGTCTGCACATCAGCCGTGGAAAACGGACGCGCGTACAGCGCGATTTCGTCTAGATAGCCAGGCCAGTAGATGGTGTAGCTTGGGTTGAAGCCAATGGCTGCGGTGGCAGTCGTGGGGTTGTTGATCGTGCCCAGCGTCGTGCCAGCCTGGAGTTCACCGTTGACATAGATCGCGGCGCCACCGGTCTGGCCGTTGTACGTAAAGACAATGTGGTGCCACATACCGGTGGCCAGCGCGCGATAGGTTTGAATGCCTTGCCAACTGGATGTGTAGATGTACCCGTTGAAGCGTCCGGAGGAATCCGCCACTTCCAGGGAGAAGCCACCAATGTCTCCACTGGTGTTGCGGCGGTCGATGATCGGCGCGCCGACCACCCAGGAGTTGGCGTACGCCCACCCTTCCACAGTGAAGCTGCCACTGACGGGAATGTCGGCAATGCTGACACGCGAACTGGACCCGTCGAAGCCCATGGAGTACGCGGTTGGGGCGCTTTTCAATGCACTGCCCTGGTGGTACAGGAAGCTACCGACGAGCGTGCCGTTCCGACTACCCATCAGGTCCGTTAGCGTTGTGCCGCTAGGGTCTTCCATCCTCCAGAAGGTGAATGCGCTGGTGTCGTCGTACACCGCTTGGCCATATGCGTCGGTGGGGCGAGTGCCCTTGAAGCGCAGACCCAGGTTGTTGCTGGTTGCCTGCGCGACCGCCGATCCAGTCAGCGCAACCGCGCCTGGCGCTACTGCCTTCAACAGCAGCCCAACGCCTGTCTTGGAACCTATCGAAGTCGAGAGTGTCCACGTGAACGCTGGACAGGTCACGCCGGAACCCAGTGGATGCACGAGGTAGTGACAGAGCCAACTGGTACTGGACGGGATGCCAGATGTCGCTTGCGCATCGATATTCACCGACGTGTTCATCGCAGATGCGCCGACAGGCATTTCGTAGGCGACGATTTCGTACTCGCCCGCGCCTGTGGTGACCGGCTGGCCCGTATTTAGAGTTGTGTTACTGGTGTTGTTGTACGCAACGACCGGACTGCCATCGACATCCAGGGTCGCTCCCGTTTTGTAGTACGCACCGATGCAATACGACGTATTGGAGTTGTACGTAAACGCCATTGACAAGCTGGCGCTGTACTGCGCCCAGAAGAAACACCCCCAATTGCCAGTGCCACTTGCGCTGAAGTTCGCGCTTTTCGTCCACCCTGTCGGAGCGGTCATCGGATTTCCGCCAGTGGGATTTGGAGAGCATTCACACCATATGACTAGAAAGTCTCCATTGGTGGTACCTGCTGGCAATGTCACAGTGACAGGCCCCGAAGTCCCGCTGTTGCCAGCCACTGACCGCAACGTGATTTCCGGAGCCAGCGTCTGAAGGGGAACATCGTTTGTGAACTGGAGGAACGCTGCGTTGTTGCTCGCACTACCTTCGGTTAGACCGTCGTAATAGACCGTGTTCGTGTACGACGTGCCCATGCTCTGGACAGCGGCGTTGCGCCAAATCTCCAGAACCAACACGTCACCGGCTTGCAGCGTGACCGACGTGGATGACCCCGCACTGTTGGTGCTGGAGTTCGCCTCACTGGTGGTAGCAGCCGCCGACGAAATCGCACGCGTAATCCCGTCGAAGATTTGGCCCACCGTTGCTCCGGTGCCGGGCCGATACACAGTCAACATCCACGTCCAGGCGAAGGCGGACGCGGTGCTGGAGTTGCTGAACCCTAGCTGGACCGTGATCGTCTGCGACGCGATGGTCTGGGCAGCCAGCGGGGGCGACACGAAGCGCAGCAACGGCTGTTTCTGATTGGTGGTAACCGCAGCCGACGCATACTGGATATTGGTCTGGTTGAACGCTGTCTGAAGAACGTCTGGCCGCAGCGTGCGGTTGTACATCAACGGGGTT
>Ga0126369_10002700_pt1 | contig 12704 bp, 14 predicted proteins | sample PanSoiMetaPlot_1_FD_109646 | JGI IMG/M metagenome (GOLD analysis project Ga0126369, IMG submission 109646) | Tropical forest soil microbial communities from Panama - MetaG Plot_1 | ecosystem: Environmental > Terrestrial > Soil > Tropical forest > Bulk soil | place: Panama | collected 2016-02-17 | reverse complement strand
TGGGGGAGCATGTCACGAGTGGGACATGGGGGGGTGGGGGGGGAGGGGGGGGGGGGGGGGGTAGGGGGGGTAGCGGTCGAAGGAGGGTGGGTACCTTCCCGGCAGAGGGGGGATAGGCGGGGGTGGAATTGATACCCGGGTAGATTCAGCCCGAGATCGTCCAGGCGCTCAGGCGTGGGGCACCAGCAGGGCCTGTTATGGACCCTGCGGCGCATTCGACAACTCGACTGCTGAGGCAGGAGGTGGAGACACTCGACCTCCAGTGTCACGACCGACGCCTCGACTGTCGTCGTTGTTGTAGCTGCCCCTGGCCTGGGCCTCGGCGTGGAGAGCTGCACGTGGCGTAGAGCCTGGAGGTCACCACCCCGTCGAGGATCTCCCCGAGGGGATGGCGTGTCATTAGCACATATGTTCTATAGATCGCTATCTAGTGCTCTCTACGATTTCTCCAATTCCAGAAGCGCAGCCACCCCGCAAAAATTTCGGGGTTCCGGGCAAAGCGCAACAGGACAATACCTACCAGTACTGCTCCCAACTATTTTCCCGTTTACCCCGCATGCGAACGTGTGCGAAGGGGGTAGGCGGGGTCAATACGAGAAGTCTCGTGTTTGAGCACTACGCGAGCGCGTACAAATCTCGGGCCGTTACACAAAGCGCAGCATCGCGACGAGTGAGGGTTTCGCGGCGCTGCGCAAGAGCTAGTCTGGCGAGGTGGACCTGGCCGAGGCCGAGGCGCTGATCGAGGACATGCACGACTGGCCGGCGACCTGGCTGGTCGAGGTGTACCGGCGGGTGCGGGGCCTCACATGGGGTGAGCGGGCGATTCGCGCCGAGGCGGATCTGCGCGAACTAGTGGCCGAGGGCGTGACGCCCGCCCTGCTCCAGGCGTGTGTCGAGGACGGTTGGTTCGAGGGCAGCGTGCTGAGCCGCCTGGACCAGCGTCGGCATCGAGCACGCTACGAGGCGATCATGGCCCTGCCGCAGATTGGCATCGCAAGCGCCCCCATCCGTGAAGGACCAGTGCTACGCTCGCTCGCGACCATGGCTGCTCGACGGGTGCCGCATGATGTGGGCGGACTGCCGGTGGCGGATGCGCCGACGTATGCGGTGCCCGGGCCGTTCGCCTCCGAGCAGGCCGACGCCGCCGAGCGCGCGCGGCTGGAGCGCGAGCGGGATCTGGAGCCACTCGCCCAGCGCTACGCACGTGACCGCTTGCGCACCTACCACCAGTGCTACGTCGAGTTGGTCGAGGCGCGTATGTCCAACATCGTGGACTTCGCCCTGGGCAGATTCACCGAGGGCGACAACTCGCACGGCACGTCTCGAAGACGCCGACCGGCCGAGCGCCAGAGCTTCATCGAGGGCGCGCACGAGGCGGCGCACAAGCACGGCGACGGCGTACGGCGGGCCTTGCTCGCGCTCGGCCTTGAGCGACTGCACAGGGATCGCGAATTTTGGGCCGAGCAGTCGTGCGACAGGCAGACGCGCGCGGTGTTCACCGACGCCTGTCTGCCGCTGAGTGTCGAGCTTGTGCGATTGATCGAGGATGCGGGCCTGGAGGCGCGACCGCTCGTTGGCTGTGTCGATCACCTGGGCACCACCGAGGCATGCTGCATCGTCAACAGCGCCCGATGGGAGCGCGGACCGACCGCGCCGTTGCGTGAGCTGTGGCGGCTGAAGGACGCGGCGGCATGTGTCAGGCAGGGCGACCTGGCGTTGGCGATGTCCTCGGGCAAAGTCGAGGACTGGCTCCAGGGCGAGCGCTGATGGACGACGCGGACGACGACGGGTGCCGCGTACGGGTCTGCGAGCTTCCGGCGGGCGCATGCTCGGATCCGAGCATGCTGGCGGTCGTGGCCCAGGCGCTCGGCCTGCGGCCCGAGAACGTTGGATACATCCAACACATTGGCGACGCGGTGCGAATTCATCCGGAGCGAGGTGACTGATGGCGGTCGCGATCAAGGGCAATGTGATTTCTCACTACGAGCCATTGGAGCCACGCGCCGCCTCGCGCACGGGCCTGCCCGAGTACCTGGCACGCCGAGGCTTCGAGGTCAAGACGGCCAGCTTCGATGGCAAGCCGCAGCCGGTGGTCGTCGGTCCGCAAGGCAACGTGTTCAGCGAAGCCGCCGTGTTCAGCGGTGCCCTCAGCCAGGACCGCCACCTGGCCGAATACCAGCGCAAGATGCGCGCGAGCGCCACCAGCCAGTACCGCAGCGCGTTCTGGCGCTGGCCGCGCTACCTCGCCAAAGCCAACTACAACCGCGACCTGGCCTTTTCGTTGCTGCATGGCGACCACCCCGCCGAGGCCAAGGCGCTGGTCGAGGGCATTGACACCTCTGGCGGCTATCTGGTGCCGCCCGACTTTTCGAGCACGATCTGGCGCGGCATCGCTGAGCAGAGCCTGCTGCAGTTCACAACGCAGCGGCCGACCAGCGCCGACATCTTGACCATGCCCCGTTTCCTGCCGAATGCCAGCGCGCCCGGCTTCGCCACCAATCTCGGACCGGCCATCCCGAGCGTGGGCGAGACGCCGCACCAGACCACGCCCAACCCGCTGTTCGGCGCGCTCCAGATCCCGATCCGACGTTTTCGCAGCATCCTGCGCGTCTCCAGGGATCTGCTCATGGACAGCGACAACCTGGCGCTCCAGCTTCAGGACGCCTTCGCCGCCGACCTGGGCGCGGCCATCACCCGCCAGATCCTGAGCGGGCCAGACTTCGACGGGCTGCTGACCAACCCGAACATCCCGTCGCTCAGCTTGAACCCAGCGGCCGGGCACACGCTGAGTGCCACCAGCGGCGACGGCTGGCGAGCGCTCAAAAGCTCGCTTCCCGAGCCATATCGCCAGCGCGCGATGGTGTTCATGGCTGGTTCGACGCAAAGTGCCTTCGAGATCGCCGCACCCGCAGCCAGTACCCGCCCTATCGCGGTCAGACACGACGACGTGAGCGGCGTCTACCGCTTTGATGAAGTCGCGTTGACCACTTCAGCCGCGATGCCAGCCTATCCACCGGCCGCCGGCGGCGTCGTGCTCAGCTACGGCGACTTGAGCCAATTCGTCGTTGGCATCCGCGCGGATGTCTCACTCACAGTCGTCACGGAATCCGACGCGAGCGACTACGACGAGGTGGACATCGTGCTGCTGGCGAGGTGCGGCGGCGCAGTTGGCACCGCCGCCGCGTTCGTCAACGGCACGCTGTGAGTCGGGGTGTCGGTGTGGAGCGGGGCGGGGCTGAGCGGGCGCGGCTCGGGCCTGGGCCGGCGAGGGCAGGGTAGTCGGTGGAGGGCTGGGCTGAGCAGGAGCAACGAGGGCAGGCGAGGTCAGGTCAGGGTGGTCGGTGACGGGCCGGGCGGATACTGGAGGGAGCCGGTGGGACGCGCAATGAGCGGGGCTGTCGAAATGCCTAGCCGTAGTGCTCACCAGACCGAGCGAACGGCGTCGAGTGCGTCTGGTTGTCGGTGATGGTACGCGACCGTGGCCGAGATTGACCGCTACCTGAGCACTGATCCCGACGAACGCCGCCAGCAATTCGCGCTGTTCGAGCGCCACGCCGCCCAGGTACGCACCATCGAACGAAAGACCCTGACCAGCAACCCGATCACCCGAGCGCGCCTCGGCCTGGTCGAATCGGCAGTGACTCGCGATTCCGAGCAAAAACACGCCGTCTCCGGTCTGAACCCGTCCACCCACAGCGCCATGGGGACGCACCTAGAGGCGCTGACCGAGGCGCTCGACCGTGGCGATCTGCAGGAAGTCCGCCGCCACGCCGCCGCGCTGAAAGCCTGGTGGAACGAGCGCTCGCCGGCCACGCCCACGGACGACGAGGACGCCGACCCCGAGCGCGTGCAGGACCGCTACTACAAGGCCAAGGTGTGGCGCGTGCGGACGTGGGTCAAGCAGGCCACCCAACACAGCGGCGAGCAGCGCGCGCAGGGGCCGAGCGCCGCCGAGGTCGCCGTTGCCGAGGACATGCTCGAACGCCTGGGCGTCTTGGTTTCCAGTGCCAAGTTCGCTCAGGCGTTCGACCTCGCGCGCGAGTTGTACGCCCGCCTCGGCAGGCTGGCCGAGTATGAGTCGGCGCTGTCGGGGGTGGTGCCGCCCGAGCAGTCGGCGTGAGCGCGCCGGCGGTGACCACGCTGCAGTGTGCAGGCTGCGGCGTGGTGCGCGGCGCGGCGGTGATGACGTTTATCGAACCCGAGCACTACAAGCCCCGCGCGATGTGCCCACGCTGCTATGACCGATGGTTGGACGCGAGCCTGGCCTATGAAGGCAGCGACAAGGTTGTTGACCTCGATGAGCTGACGGGCCAGACCCAAGGGCAGGCCAGCGTCGAGGCCGAACCCCAGGTGTGCATCCAACTGTTCGCGCTCGGCTCCAGCCGCACGACGCTGTTTTCGCTGTCCACCCCTCCGTGAGCCGCACCCTGACCGCCGGGCGCGTCGCCTGCTGGTCGTGCGGCGGGGTCCATAACCAGGCGTACATCTGGAAAGTCCACTTCGCCGGCGAGCGCAGTGCCTCCCTGTGTGATACGTGTTGGGAGGCGTGGTGTGAGCTACCCTACGGTCGCAGACCGCGCATGCGAGCGCTCACCGAGCAAGAAGCCGCCGAAGTCGTCGTCCGAGGCGAGATCGACTACTCGCGCGACATCGCGGACATGCGCCGCATGAAGGTCGGCCAGTGGTGCGACCCGCGCGCCGACGCCGAGGATGCCTTCGCCAAGCTCGGAGACGAGCCGCTCAAGGCCCGCCTGCAGCGCGTCGCCAAGCGCATCGACTACTGCCTGGAATTCGGACGCATGCACGGCAAGCTGGTCGTGCGTCGCATCGAACAGCCGCGCTCCAGCCGCAACGGACATGCCGCCAACCCCGAAGGCGTCCCCCAGGCCCTGGTCGCGCGCGGAGCCTTCTAGAAATCGTCCAACGCGCTGGACAATTTTCCCGAATACGAAACCGCAGCGGCGCAGCAGATTATCCTGCCGGCGGTAGATTTCGAGGTCTTCAGCGCTGCGAGCTTACCGCTCAGTCGTACGGAAGGTCAGGCGCGCGGCCCTGCTTCTGCATGCGCCTCGACCAGCGCTGGAAGCGGCGGTACTCCTTGAGGCTGGCGGGCGTATCGGGCACTCCCTGCTCGATGGCCCACCGGTATCCGTAGCCGATGAGCGCGGCCTTGTACAGCGCCAGCTTGTGCTCGTACGCGGTCGTCGGGTCCAGCGTGGGTGTGTCGGTGTCGCTCATGGGTGCCGCGTCCGAAACGTCAGTCATACGGAATGTCTGGCACATAGCCGGCGCGGATCGCCGCGCGGTTCCAGCGCTGGTAGCGCTTGTACTCCCTGCGGTTGGCGGGCGTGTCCGCGACGCCCTGCTGCATCGCCCAACGGAAGCCGCCGCCGATGACCGCCGCCTTGTACAGCACGAGCGTGCGCTGGTACTCCTGCGTCGGGTCCAGCGTCGCGTCTGCGGTGTCGGTGTCGGTCATGTGCTCTCCTCCCACTCACATGATCGCCAAAACTCACACGCACTGACGGACTTTCGCTCAGCCGAGGGGTGGACCCGCCGCGTGTTACAGCGGGTCCACCGGCGCACGCGAGAGCGCTCAGCAGCCGATGCACGCGCGCTCCCGACGCGCATCCTACCCAACATCTGGCACAGTGGATCGCGACATCGCTGACGGCCCTGGGACCGGCGGCGACCCGTCTCGACGGAGGCCGCGAAGACCTGGGCGGTTCAGCGGCCGTCCGCCGCACCCACCGTGGTGCGAATTGCCACTGTGCGGTACTGTGTGGTTTCACTGTGCAACGGCCCAGTCCAGCGGGGTCCGTTCAGGGCCTCGACTCACGCCGGCGTGAGATTGCATGGCCGCTCCTGGCCGCTCAAAAGTCACTTTCCAGGTGGCTGTTAACCGGTAGGTTCCAGGTTCGAATCCTGGTCGCGGAGCCAGAAACTGAGTTCACTAGCGCCGGGTCGGCGCTAGTCTTGACCCCTCAACGGGCCTCACTGTGTGGATTTCACTGTGCAACGCGCGAGTTTGGGCGATAATGTGAGTGGCCCCGAGAGGACTGGAATCCTCCCGAGGCCGGACACCCCAGGAGGAGAAAGCTCCCGAGATGCCAAGCACACAGTCTCGCACGAGAACCACACAGTCCAGGCCCTCGCAGACAACACAGTCGAAGCCCAAACGGGCGAACGGCGAAGGCACGATCTGGCAGGTCAAGAGTGGCCCCGACGCCGGCGCATGGCGCTGTGCGGTGGTCCTGCCCGATGGCAAGCGCCGCACGTTCTTCGCCAAGACCGAAGAAGAAGTCAAGGCCAAGCTCCTCGACTTCAACCACGCCAAATCCCACAACACGCCGCTGCCGCCGCCGAGGACATTGTCGGTCGAGGCGTACGCCATGGACTGGCTCGAAGGTCAGCGCGACCACATCCGTCCGAGCACGTGGGCCGGCTACCGGGCCAACGTCGTGCACCACATCGTGCCGTCGCTCGGAAAAGCTAAATTAGCCGATCTGCAACCGGCCGACGTGCGACGACTGCACCGTGAGTCGAAAGCCCGTGGCCTTAGCCCGAGGAGCGTGCGCTACGTCCACATGGTGCTGTCGCGGGCGCTCGGCCAGGCGCTCGCGGACGGTCTGGTCAGCAGGAACGTGGCGACGTTGGCGAAGCCGCCCGGCGCGCCGAAGGCCGAGATCCATCCGTTCAACCGCGACGAGGCGCTGAAGTTCCTGGCCGAGTGCCGTGGCGAACCCGAGGAGGCCTTGTACGTGCTGACCTTGGGGTTGGGACTCAGGAGGGGCGAAGTCCTGGGCCTGCGCTGGAAGGACATCTCGTTCAGCAATCGCACGGTCACCGTCGCCGGTCAGCTTCAGCGTGTCAGCTACGGCGGCTTGGTCTTCGTGCCGACCAAAACCAGCGGCTCGACTGCGACCATCTCCGCGCCCGACTTCGTGCTCGATACGTTGGTTCAGGAACGCGACCGTCAGTCGTTCGTGCGCCAGCCCAAGCCGGATGACTACATCTTCGTCGGCGCGGCGGGCGAGCCACTCGATCCCGACGCGGTTACTCACCACTTCCCGAAGTTCTGCGAGCGCCACGGGCTGCGCAAGACGCGCTTCCACGATCTCAGGCACGCCAGCGCGAGCTTGCTGCTGGCCCAGGGCGTGCCGCTGTGGGCCGTCTCGAAGATCTTGCGCCACTCGTCGCTGAGCATCACCAGCGATTTGTATGGGCATTTGCATTCGGAAACGGCCCGCGAGTCGGCAGATGCGATGAGCGCGTTCATGGAGGCGAGTCGGTAAGTCGGTGAGGGGGTGACAAGGGCGGGGCCGGCTCGGCCTGGCGCGGGTTGGGCTGAGAAGGCACGGGTAGGGTCGTCGGTGTAGGCAGGGGTGGAGGAGGGTAGGCAGGGGTCGGCGCGGCGTGGGATGTCGAGGTGTCTAGCCGCATCGCTTCGCCAGGTTCGAGCGGGTCTGCGCGGCGTCGTGTGTGTGCCTGGAAGATCTCGGAAGCGATAACCGGTTATCGCTTCGCCTTCAGGTGCCATCGCGACTCAGGAACGTCTCGATGGCTGAGCGCGGGACCAGCACCGCGCGGCCGACGCGCCGGCTGGCAAGCTCGCCACGGGCGATGCGGCGGCGGACCTCGCGCTCCGAGAGGCCGAGCGCGCGCGCGGCCTGGTCGAGTCGATAGGCGTCGGGCGGGGTCAGCCTGGCGCGCTCGTCCAGCAAGTCGTCAAGCCTGGCGAGCACGCGCCGCGCGATCTGGTCGGCCAGGTTGTCGAGCAGCATGGTGAACAGGTCCGGTCGCTCGCTCATGCAACGCGGCGATGTCCAGAAATCGCAGTGGTGGCGACTTTGTTGTGACTGCGGCTCACTCCGCGCGAAACCTGCGCAGTTTGGCAAGTACGGAAACAAACCGGGCAGCGCGTCACAGCCCATAGCGCGCACTGAGGGCTGCATCCGCGCCACCCGGTGGCCGGGGCTGGCGTCGGTGGGTCGGAGTGTCGGTGGTGGGCTGAAGTGGGCCGGGCGGGCGAGAGGGGCGGCGTGGCACGGTCAGGATTGGCCTGTCGGTGTCGGGTGGGTTCGGGCAGGCAAGGCGCGAGCGCGGCCAGAGATGGGGCGGCGTGGCTGGTCGGTGGCGGGTCCGGGATGGGTAGGCACGCCCGGGGCGGGCGTGGGCAGGCTTGGCAAGGATTGGCGGGGGTTGGGCAGGCCGGGGTAGGCAAGGCGGGGGTAGTCGGTGCAGGGAAGGGCGGGGTCGCTCCGGCAGGGCTTGGCATGGCCGGGTCTGAGTGGGCGCGGGTCGGCATGTCGGTGTAGGCGTGGCGGGGGTTGGTCGGGGGCGAAGACGGGTAGGCTGGGCACGGCATGTCGAAGTGTCTAGCCGCATCCGCCCGGCGGGCTGAGGCTGTGCGGCGTCGGTGATGCTCGCCATGGGTCACTTACGCGGCGATGTTGAGCGGTCGGTCGACCAGCCGTTCGCGGTCCGCCTCCATGATGGCCGCGAACTGTTCGGCGGTCGGCGTGCCGAGCTTGTCCCAGCGGTTTAGCTCGAACGTGCCGTGACCTTGCGAGCGAAGCGCGCCCAGGCCGTTCGCCTGGGCCAGGGTCCAGATGCGCGGCCACCAGGCGTCCCAGTTGTGCGGCCTGTAGGTGGTGGTCGTGGTGGTGCGGGTGGATCGGGGTGTCTCGCTGGCCAGGTCGAGCGCGACCATCACCTGAAAGTCGAAGCCGGCCTGCCCGACCCACATGTAGTTGGTCAACGTCGAGCGCGGGCCGTTGCGGTCACTGACGTGGCCGACGATGGTGTCCATGCCGTCCGGTTCGGCGCGGCCCAGGTACAGGTGGCTCGGGTAGGCGAAGACGCGCTCGGCGGCGTAGTTCTTGGCTCCCTTGCCGGTGCGCCCGACGCGCTCGCCGGCGTACAGCGCGTTGATGTTCTCCTTGAGCATGGCCTTCAACTGGCGGCTTTCGATGTAGACGCCACGCTCGGGGTCGGTCTTGAAGGTGTTGGCTTTGAGCACCGCCATGCGCTCGCTGGCGGCCACGGCATCCTCGAAGGTCCAGTTCTGATCCACTTCGACGCCCAGGTCTTCGAGGGTGCGCAGCATCATCTGGCGGATTTCCTCGGTGTCGGTGATACCCGCCTTGCTGCGCAGCCAACCGGCGATCATGCCCGGGTCGGAGGAAATTCCGCCCATGCACTTGTGGCGGAAATCAATGTGTCCCTGGTAAATGCACCAGAGGCTGAGCGCGGCGGGGTCGGCGTCGAAAACTCCCATGTGGTGGGTAGTCCTTTCGTGTAGTCGGTTGGGGCTTGGGTAGGTCTGGCGAGGGTCGGTCGGGTCAGGACTGGCAAGTCGGTGTTGAGTGTTGGAGTGAATGTGTCAGTTGGTGATCTCGGGACCGTCCTGCTCGACCACGTGCCACTCGATACCGAGGCGGTCCACGAGCAGGGCGATTTCTTCGGTGCTCCAGGCGTTTCGGACGGTCTGATCGTCTTCGAGGCGATCAGCAAGACGTAGCTCCAGTGCGGCGATGCGCAGTTCTTCGAGGCCGCGTGTGATGCGCTCAGCAGCCGCTCGCTGCAACTCGGCGCGGGTCATGTCCATGAGCTTCAGATGCCGATCACCGACGTGCTCGCGCCAGCGCTCAAAGCGTTGGGCACGCTGATGCACGCGCCGCTCGAACTCGCGGCGGGTGACGACCTCGGTGCCGAAGACCAGCAAGCCGCGTGTGCTGGCGACGTGCCGCTGCACGGCTTCACGGGCGAAGGTTTCGATGGACGGCCGCAGCAGGCCCTGCCGCCAGGCCGGATCGGCATCGACCATCTCCAGCAGGCGGTCGGCCAGGATCGGGATTTCGACGCTCTCGCCGGCCTCGGCCAGCAGTTGGCGAAGCGCCGCTTGCAGGCGGGCGTGCGGGCTTTGACGCCGTGGCGCGTCGGTCTGTACCTGGGTCACCAGACTTCCTCCTGTTGCTCGTCGCTTTCGACCGGCCTGGGCGGTCGGTCTGGACGGTCTGGACGGTCGGGCTGCGGGGTCAGGTACGTCGGCAGCAGCGCGGCCGTTTCGGTGGCGATATGGATCAGGTCATGCAGCGCCTGACCGGCGTCCGCACGGCTGGCGTGCATGGCCTCGTCCATCAGGTTGGGACTGGTTTCGATCCAGTACTTGAGTTGGACGAGGTGGCCGGCGTAGCGCCGAATGCGGGCGGCGACCTTGAACATGTAGTCGCTGTTGCTCAGGCCGGGTGCCATGAGCATGGCCGTTTCGTGCACCTGACGGGCGACCTGCTTGCTGTGCTCGAACTGCTCGTGCATCGGGCGTCGGTAGTGCCACTCGGCCGAGGCGAGGGCTGCGCCGGCGGCCTGGTCATCCCACACGGCCTGGAGCACTTCGGGCGGGGCGTCCGCGATCTGCTGACGCAGCACCTCGACCAGGGGCTGGATCTGAGCGTCCTGGGTGTGACTGTCGCTCCCGCCCAGGCGGGCGGCGAGCGCGGCGACCTCGCGCATGGCCTGCATCTGGCGGGCTTGCTCGCGTTCGTCGTCGGGCCAGAGTTGCTCGGGGCCGAGGCGCAGGTCGGCCATGTCGTTGTGCAGCATGTCAGGCACTTGCTCCCATACCCGCCGCGTGGCATTCAGCGTCTGCTGCCGCGAGCGGCGCTCCAGTTGCTCGGCGGTGTAGCTGTCGCCCTGCTCGGCGCGGCGTGTCCGTTGTGCCAGGCGCTCGGCGCGGAGCAGGGCAATCGCGCCCCGCAACGAGGTTTCGGCGGGCATTTCGGACACACGGGTCCGATTTGCGGCGACTTCCATGTAGCGCCGAGCGGTGCGGTCGGTCATGCCGAAGTTGTTGGTGATCCACCAGCCCCACTCGCCGTGACCTAGCTCGGTCTTCAGGCGGGTGAGCTTGTCACCGATGTCGCAGCACAGCGCGAGCGTGCGGCGATGCAGACCTTCGAGCTTCTTGAGGTCACTCTTGATCGAGCGCGTCAGGTTGGCGACGAAGCGCGTCGGCTTGACGATCATCCCCGCCGGCTGCTGGTCGGCGTCGAGGTCGTCGGGGATCGTCCGGCGCGGATCAGTGGTCGGGGGTGAATCTGTGTGAGTATCCTGTGGTTGCACGGGAAGTCGTCCTTCCTTTGCCAAGCCCCGGCCGTTCACAGCGGTGCGGGGCGCTTTGTTTGTGATGCTCAAATTCTAAGAGAACAACGTCCACAAGCCTCCACGTCTTCGCATGCATTGGCACACGCGCTCACACACAAACGTTAGCGTTTTGATAAATCTTTTGCGTGACCAATCAAGCTGCGGAACGATGCTTAGAATTGACGGCTATGCAAGCCACACAACAGGACCGGCTACCCGACCGACTCGTGGTCGCGTCGTTTTCGTTACCGCGCAGTCTGCGCGACAGGGTGCGCGGTCTTGCGCGCGACGAACAACGCTCGGTATCGCGGCAGTACGTCCACCTGATCCTCGAAGGATTACGCGCTCGGGCGACGCCACAGAGCTACATCGAGGACGACGACGAAGACGAACGTGACGCGCCGGAAGACCCACTTCCGTGGTGAGATGACCGCGACTTAAACAACTGAACCCCTGGGCGCTGATGGCCGACCAAAGCCGCGCTCCAGGGGTCCGAAAGGAGAAAACGAGTGTACTCGCCTTCACTTGCAATTATTGACGCGAATTCGCACGAGCGCAAGGTTGTCGAGATTGACCCGGCCGTCGCTCGTCAGACAACGGCCAGGTCGAAGACCGTGCGGACCACGAGCATGGGAGCACGGCCTCGGCCGCAGATCGTAGCGCAGGCGAGTACTGTCACCAACAACCCCAAACAACACGAAAGCCCCGGTTGGTACCCAGGGCTTTCGCGGAAAGGCATCGCTGATGAGAGCAGCGAATACTTCCATTTATAGCACGTCGTCACACAGCATCGAAAAGGTGTGTCGGCACATCGTAGCGCAGCCGGGAACGCGACCATGAGCGCGGTCAGGCTGAGCGACTTCAAGTCCAAACGTGCCACGGCGTACACGCTGATCAAAATCGCGCTGAACGCGCCCGTCGAGAAGCTCGACTGCGATGTGTCGCTGGACAACCGGCGGCGGGTGTTGATCCAGTGGGCGCTGTACACCAACCCCGAGCGTGACGCATTCGATGTGGGCAACGCGCTTATCCCGCTATACGAGTGGGTGACGCGACCCGAGACGACCGCAGACGACCTGGGCATTAGCAAGCGGATGGTGTATCGCGTTTTGGAAGCGGCGCTTGCCGCCGGGTGGGTCGAAGTCGTGGACGCCGGCGAGCGCGCTGGTCGCAATCGCCAGGCCCGAGTACGCCGCTACCGGGCCGACCTGTCGGCATGGCAGGGCTTCGGACCACATCCCCTGCCGCTCAAGCAGCGGGTCAACGGCCAGGTCAACGACTCAGGTGACGCCGAAGAACTCCAATTCTGAGCACCCATGGTCGTGCCAGTACGTTGTCACCACCATGGGCGAATGGCCGTGCCAATGGTGGTGACAACTGGGGGCAATGGTGGTGACAGTGCCCGAGTTCAAATCGCGAGCTTTTCGCCCCCACACCCCTTAACTACTCCGGAACTACTCCGGTACGTCTTCGACGTAGAACTAGAGCTACGTTCTCGACATGAAGTGGGCGCGCGCGGTGCGCCGACGCGGGGCGATGCCGCTGTCAACGCCAGGGTG
>Ga0126369_10002699_pt1 | contig 12705 bp, 14 predicted proteins | sample PanSoiMetaPlot_1_FD_109646 | JGI IMG/M metagenome (GOLD analysis project Ga0126369, IMG submission 109646) | Tropical forest soil microbial communities from Panama - MetaG Plot_1 | ecosystem: Environmental > Terrestrial > Soil > Tropical forest > Bulk soil | place: Panama | collected 2016-02-17 | reverse complement strand
GAGCAGGCGCTGTTTGATGATGCGGTAACCGCCGTTGTTGGCAATCACGACAGTCAACGGGAGCTTGTGGTGCGCGGCGGTCCACAGCGCCTGGATCGAATACATGGCGCTGCCGTCGCCGGAATAGCAGACCACCGGGCGTACCGGGTTGGCGAGACTGACCCCGACCGACGCCGGCAATCCCCAGCCGATGCCGCCCGAGGCGAGCGCGTGGTAGCCGTAGCGGTCGCGATGCGCCCGCAATGCCTGCACATGGCGCGAAGATGTCAGCCCTTCGTCGACCAGGATGGCGTCGGCAGGCATCGTCTCAACGAGCTGCAGTGTCAGCCAATCCGGATCGATGGGGGACCGGTCTTTCTTCTTGGCTATTTCTTCAACCAGCGCCTTTCGCCGCGCCGACCAATTGCCGACGCCGAGCTTGTTGACGCGGTCACGGGCGTGTTGGGCGAGACCAGGGCCCGCCGCAGCCTCGATGGCGGGGATCAGTGCCCGCAGCGCCTCTCCGACGTCGGCCTTCACGGCAAGGTCGACGGGATAATTCTTGGCGAGGTCGCCATCGACCAAGCCGATTTGGACGACCGGCATTCCTTCGGGCAACGGCTCTACCTCGCTATAGACCGACATCCGCAACGGGTCGGCGCCGAGAACGATCAGGAGATCGAAGCCGCTCAAGAGCTCGCGGACTTGCTTCTGGACGCGGGTCAAAGCGCCCATGAAGCACGGGCTCTCCGAGAGAAAGTGCGCGCCATACCCGACCGATTGCTGGAAAACGGGACAGCCGAGCGTCTCGGCAAATCGCGCGGCCTCGACCATGGCATCGCTCTTGACGATCTCGTCGCCCACAATGATGACGGGATCCTTGGCGCCGAGAATCTTCGCGGCGAGGGTCTTCACCGCCTCGTCCGACGGCCTGACTCGCGTATCGACGCGCGTTGCCCGGCCGAGCTCGATCGCGCCTTCGCAGTTCAGAATGTCCCCCGGCAGGGAAATGAACACTGGCCCCGTCGGCGGAGTCGTCGCAATTTTTGCAGCGCGCCGCACGATGCGCGGAAGGTCCTCGAGGCGCGTCACCTCGATCGCCCATTTCACCAGCGGCTCGGCCATGCGTACCAGCGGCCCAGAGAGCATCGGCTCCATCAGGCCGTGTCCCTGTTCCTGCTGCCCAGCCGTCAGGATCATGGGCGTCCCCGTGAATTGCGCGTTGTAGAGGGATCCCATGGCGTTCCCGAGCCCGGGCGCGACATGGACGTTGCACGCCACCAGACGGCCGGAGGCCCGGCTGAACCCGTCGGCCATGGCGACCACCAGACTTTCCTGCATGGCCATCACATAGGTGAGGTCGGGATGGTCCTTGAGGGCGTGCATGATCGGCAGCTCGGTGGTCCCGGGATTTCCGAACAGATGCGTGATGCCTTCGTCCTTGAGTAGTGCGAGAAAGGCGGAGCGTCCTGTGATGTGATTCATGCGAGCTACCGTTGCGAGCGACCGATGGTAGGCCATCATAAAGCAAGTGCTCCCAGGCCGTCCCTTTCGGCCGGGAAGCCGGGTACTCTTTTCGAAGGAGCTATCGGGAGGGCATGATGCAACGCAAGGTGATGATCTCCTGCGCGGTCACGGGATCGGCGGACACGCGCTCGCGCAATCCCGCCGTCCCGGTGACGCCAAACGAGATCGCGGCATCGGCGATCGACGCCGCCAAGGCGGGCGCGGCAATCGTGCACATTCACGTGCGCGATCCGCAGACGGGGCGGGCGAGCAGAGACGGCGCGCTTTATCGCGAGGTTGTGGAGCGCATCCGCTCAAGCGGCAGCGATGTGATCATCAATCTGACCACCGGGCCCGGCGCGCGGTTCGTTCCAGGTGCTGAGGATCCGCTCAAGCCTGGCCCTGGCAGCACGCTGTCATTGCCAGCAGAGCGGGTTCGCCACGTGGTCGAGCTCGAGCCTGAGATCTGCAGCCTCGACATGGGCAGTATGAACATGGGCGGCCGGGTGTTCATCAACACGCCCGCGCATCTCGAGGCGATGGCGGTGGCCATCCGCGATGCCGGCGTCACGCCCGAGCTGGAAGTGTTCGAGGCCGGGCACCTTTTGCTCGCCAAGCGGCTGATCGAGACGGGGCACATCAGGCCGCCCGGATTGTTCCAGATCTGCCTCGGCATTGCCTGGGCACAACCCGCGACCTCGGAGGCCGTGATGTATATGCGCAGCCTATTGCCGCCCGACTGCGTGTGGTTCGCCTTTGGAATCTCGCTGCAGCAATTCCCGATCGCCGCCCAGACCGTGCTGCTGGGCGGCCACGTGCGGGTTGGGCTGGAGGACAATCTCTATCTGGCGAAGGGGAAGCTCGCGCCGAGCAACGCGGCGCTGGTGGAGAAGGCAGCGAGGATTATCGACGAACTGGGCGACGAGGTTGCGACGTCGGCGGAGGCGCGGGAGATGTTGGGGTTGAAAGATCGCGGCGCCTGAAGCACTGCCCTCGCATCACCGGCCTTGTGCGTAGGTCAGGCCGCGAACGAACATTTCAAAACTGGGCGCCATGTCCGTGATGTCACCATCTTGTTCAACGTTGACGACTTGCGGCTCGCCGTGCGGCCCGCAGGCTCTATAGTCGAGAGCGATCATGTCATGGCCGCCTGATGCAGTCTCGGCAAAATAAATGCCTACGGGCGGATAGCGCCATTCGCTGATCCAAAACGTGCTCCCCGTCCGAATCGTCTTTGCTTCCACGACAATGGGCTCGCCGGTCTTCGGATTGCGACCGGTAAAAGCCTTCCGTTGCGTCCAGATTCCGCCGAGGGAATTGCGCTTGCTCCGATTGATCCCATAGATGCACTCGACCTCGACGCGGTGCCGGTCCGTTCGGTAGATCGTCTTGGCCAATAATCCCCCATTTTGCACTCGCATCAGCTCAACGTAGCTCTTGGGCAAGCGGTACCCCAGCTCTTCTTCGATTGAGGCGAGCAACGCATCGGTCAACGGCTCTCCAACATACCCGTTCAGCGCGGAATCCGTTTCGCGCCAAAAATCTGAGACGTCGAAGTCCCCGTAAATCAACATCCTGGTCCAACTACCCTTCGCGTCGCGTTTTGACCAATCCGGACCGGCGCGGCTAGATTGTCTTGAGATGTTGGGAAAACGGAGGCATTGCAACCGCATGGGGACAGCAAGTCGTAGCGCCGCGTCGTCGTTGCAATCGAGCGGCATCAACGCCGTCGCACTGAGAATCGCGCGTCGCGCAGGTGTTGCGCTCACGCTCTTTTTCACGCCGTGCTTGCTCTCGGCTGACATCGGCCGTGTCGACCTCACGTCCGCCGCCCGGGCGCAGGACGCCGCACTCACGAAATCCCAGGCGGACGCCCTCAAGGCTTACAACAAAGCCGTCAGCGAGTTTAAGTCGATCCTGAGCGAACGCCGCGCGCAGATAAGTTCCGGTCAAAGTCTGCCGAACGCGCCGGGACAAGCGCTTTATCTCGCTCGTAACAACGTCATGAGCACATACAAAGACCTCACTGACGCGGTTCCGTCCAAAATTGGAAAGGCCAATAAGTTCGGAATCCCTCCCGCATATTTCAATGCGGACGACGAGCCGCTGGTCGACGAATACAAGGCCATCTTCGCCGTTTTGGAGGCACCGCCGGCCAACGCGCAAAACTCGGATACGCCCTTCAAGGACGTCGTCGACCTGGGAACCACGATTGGACGCGCCAAGGGGCTCGACGCGGCCAACGCCGAAGCGGCCGGTCTTATCAGCCTGGGCCTCTTCTTCGCCGAGACCAACGGCGTCCAAAACATCGGCAATGGACGCTCGAGCCTGTACAAGGGAAGTCTGCAGACCGGCGTATCGGAAGATGAGAACGGCCAGAGGCGCTGGGCGGCTCTCAAGAAGTCGATCGCGGTCTTCGCCCCTGCGCTGATTGCCCGTGACACCAAGGAGGAGGCGCGGGTCGGCAATTCGGATCGTCGATACAACCACTGGACCAACGTACGAGACGCGCTGATGAACGCGCACGCAGACCTTTTTCCTCACATACCGGCGATTGTGAAAGCGCTGCCGGATCCGATCGACCAGATGAAGGTTTTCGAGCTCATCCAAATCATCCCCACTCCGACCAGGGCCGCCCTTAATTCCGGCAATCTCGCGAGCTACAAGATTTCCGACGCGAAAATCATGGGCTATCTGCGCAACAACAGCATCTTCACGTTTGGACAAGCCGACCGGTCAAAGGCGTCCGCAACCGTTCGCGAGATTCTCGACGCGATGTGGCTCTTCAACGACAAGTTCGAGCGGGCGCTGTCCAAATTCAGGGAGATCAAGGCGCAGCAAAAAGGGTGAGGGGCTCTGAAGCAGGGCTACGACCGGCCGCATCGGAACGACCCGTTCGCAGGGGGGGTCCGTCCTGAAAATGTCCTAAGGCCGCCTCGCAATACCCTCAATCCCGTGAATCGTAGGCCCAATAGGGTAAGCCGGTGGAATAGTTGAAAAATAGTCGTTTGTGGCGTGGCGTAAAAAGGGGACCTGCATGAGCGCTTCGATCCAACCCGATACGTCTTCTCAGTACGCGCCGGGGTTGGGGCCGGAAGGCGCGGCAAGGCACAGCGACTCATCGAGACTGCCGCGGGCTCCCCAACTGGTGATGGTCCACGCCGCGGAGCTGCCAATGCTGGATAGCGAAGGGGTCATCCGATCGCGTTTGTGGCCTGCCACCATCCCGCAAATCGCCGACGAGACGTCCGGCTTTCAAAGGCGTGGCCGCACGCGCTCCGGCCGCCTTGTCAGGATCTTCAAGACGACATCAGCGTTCTGCTTCGCCGTGATCGCAGCGTGGTCATTGGGCTCAGTGCTGTTTCCCAACGGGCCGGGAGAGGCGCTCGAGTTCCTGTCAGGGTCGATTGCGATGATCGCTCAAGGCACGCAGGAGCGGGAACCGCAACAGTCCGATAGTTCTTCGTTCTCGCGAAGTGCCGCTCCGACCCAAAGTACCGTGGAGGCCCCTTCGCCAGTGTCGAGGGGAAGGTTCGTCGTCGCCAGCGTCGACAGCCAGCCGCGGCCGCAGCCATCACCCGAGCAGCCACAGGTGCAGCAGCAGCCGCGACTGCAGCCACAGCCACGGCTGGAGCCGCAGTCACAAGTGCAACCACCGGCGCAGCAGGCGCAGGTGCAGCAGCAGGCGCAGGTACAAGTCCAGCAGCAACCACAACCGCCGCAGTGGCCAACACAACAGCCACAGAAGCAACAGCCACAGGCACAACAGCTGCAGCCGGCGCAGCCTAGTGACCAGCCGCGTGCGCAATTGCAAGTGCAGCCGCAGCCATCACAATCGCCGCAAGCGCAACCGCAGCAGTCTCAAGCACTGCAAGCACCGCAGCCGCAGCGAGCCCCAGCACCGCAAGCCCCAGCACAGCAGGCGCAAGCGCCGCAGAAAATCGAGCACCTCAGCCCGGAGGAAAGCAAACGGCTGATGGATTTGGGTACGAAATTCCTCGCTCAGGGCGACCTCGCGACCGCGCGTCATGTGCTGGAACGCGTGGCGCAGGCGGGTGATGCGCGTGCCAATCTCCTGCTTGGTGCGACCTATGACCCCGAGGGTCTCAGAAAGCTGGGCATGATCGGCGTGGCGCCGGATCTTAAGAAAGCGCAGTCATGGTACACGCGTGCGGCCGAGCTGGGTTCGCGCGAAGCGAGCCAGCGGCTGACTGTGCTTGGGCAGGCCGGCCGCTAGCTACGCGCGCGAATGACGCGCGATGACGAATGCTGCCGTCTCAGTCGGTCTCGTCGTCGCCCCACCGCCAGCGGGCGGGCTCGCCCTTGAGCCAGCACACGCCGGTCAGAAGTGCGCTCAGCAGCGCCACGTAAGCGAGATAGAGCCCCATTTGCTGCCGCGGCGGAAACACGAAGGACCCGCAGGCCACGAGCGCCACGAACGCGGCTAAGACCACCCAGCCTTGCCATGTGCTGGGAAAGCCCCATCCCCATCCGTAGCGCTTGGCCGGAAACCAGTATTTGGGGTCAGCGGACATGCACAGGCCTCCTTACCGGCGAGCGGAGGTACAGGTTCGCGCGCGCCGTGTGTGCTTGCCATCATATGGGCTCACGGCGCACCGTCGCCAATCCTGGCGGCGCCGAGGGTCTCAAAGAAGCGAATGACAGCCTCCAGATCGCGCCGCGGCAACGTCGCCAGCAACCGCCGCGTCTCGCTCTCCACCCCCTCATAGAGCCCTGCGAGCTTGACGAGGCTCGAAGGGATCAGGGTGACGAGCAGGCTGCGGCGGTCGGCGGGATTGGGTTGCCGACGAATGTAGCCCGCCTTTTCCAGACGATCGAGCGCGACAGTTATCCCGCCGCTGCTCAGCCCGGTCGCTGCCGCTAGTCGGCTCGGCGTCGACGGCCCGTAGAGTTGCAGCATGTGAATCGTCTGCATGTCGGTCAGGCCGAGCCCGACTTTTTCTGCCGCCTGCGCGTTGAAGAAGATTGCCGCGGCGATGAACTTGCGGATTTCCAGGACGATACGGTCTGCCGGCGTCACCGGCGCAGGCACCGACGCGAGATCCGCCGCAGCGTCTGCGGCGCGGCGCGATTTGCCTTGCTTTGCCGATGCCATGAAAAAAGCCCATTGCCTTATTTTACAGATATCTTATTAAATAAGATACATGGAGGATAAGACAATGGCATCGAGCGTGAAAGCGTACAAGGGACTTGGGATGGAAGGCGGCATGGCGCGCTGGTATGACAAAATTACCCGCAGAGACATGCCGGAATTTGCGCGGCTGGCGGCGCGGATCGGCGCGATCGCTCCACCCGCCGGCAGCGTGCTCGAAATCGCGCCCGGACCGGGATTTCTGTCGGTCGAGCTCGCCAAGCGCGGACTTGATGTATGCGCGGTCGATATCAGCAAGACTTTCGTCGACATCGCGCGCAGAAACGCTGCCGCGGCGCGAGTCAATGCGCGCTTTGAATTCGGCGACGCCGCGGCGCTGCCGGTCGCCGACGCGAGCGTCGATTTTGTCGTATGCCGGGCGGCCTTCAAGAATTTCTCGCAGCCGGTGAAGGCCCTTGGCGAAATGCGGCGCGTCCTGCGACCGGGCGGGACCGCGCTTCTGATCGACATGCGGCGGGACGTGTCGATGGCTGCGGTGACGGACTATGTCGATGGACTGGGCGTCGGCCTCTTGAACCGCTGGTTCATGATGTTCGCGTTTCGCACCATGCTCATTAAGCGCGCCTATCCGCTCGAGGAGATTCGCCGCATGGCAATCGACGCAGGCTGGGCGGCGCCGCGGATCGAGGCCACGCCGATCGGATTCGAGGCTTGGATGACGAAGTAAGGCTGGTGTTCTTCCGCGGAGCGCAGCGGATCAGCTGACCGATCGTTCCCTAATTGCGGGTGAGCAAATCGAACCTGCGTTTGTCCACCGACGCACGCGCTTCCAGTCCCGCGGCCACACAAAGGTCAGGCGCATAGAGCTGACATCCGCTCCGTTTTGCTACGGCTTTGTCCAGCTGATCGAGAAGTTGAACCGGATCAACGTCGGGCGCGGCAGCGATGCGCCCTGTGACGACGTGCTTCTCCATACGTTCGTGATGGTCATGATCGAGATCGGGATTGCGCCAGCAATTCGCGCAAAGCATCTGAACACTCTCGGAATGTGCATAGACGACGGTGTCCCCGGCGAGGTCGATGCTCGCATCGGCTAATTGCCGGGGATCCTGCTGCGTGCCGGCAAAGTCATAAAATTGGTAGTTCCGCCGAACGAGGGTCGCCAGGTGCGGAAAGACAGGAACTTTTGTCTCGCCGTAGGTGTGATGCGTAATGGGTGCGCCATCGATGAGGATGACGTCGCCGTAATCGGCCCCCAACTCGTGACAGAGCACGCTGCGGATAATCCCGTGGCACGGACTCAGCCGCTCGATCCAAATCGTCTCCTCCAGTCCGGGATCGTCCATCTCCGCGCTGCGTTCTGCCAGGGGTCGCTGGGCAAGCTTTACCTTGCATTGATGATAAGCGCCTTCAGGTAATCCAAACCGACCCATCTCAAGCTTGTCTCCCATCCTTTTCCAGACATCCAAGGCAAGGGTGGCATTTCGAGCGCCGGTGGCGCAGATTCCAAGGTTCCACTCGTAATGCTCAACCGGCTTGTCGACCAAGCTCGCCGCGGTCTGATTTGATGTCATGCCCTCCTCAAACTTGCCGCGCGTTTTGAAAAAGAGGCCGAGATTGTAATGGTAGGCGCTGTTTCGGGAGTTCATCTCGGTCAGCCTTCGGGAGCTCTTCTCCGCGATGTCATCGTATTGACGCGCCATCATCCGGGCTCCGGTCGCGAGCCCACTGAGTATGGCCTCCTCATTGGGAAGACAGGAGTGTTGCGGGGTAAGGTCGACAAGGCTGTCGACCACGGTACGGAACACCGCATGTGTCGGTGGCGCTGCGTTCAGGTCATCGATATCGCGAACGCATTCGAGGCAGTCGCCGAGCGCCGCCAGAATCTCGACGTCTTGCAGATGAGATTGTGCGATCTCCAAAAGAACGTCTGCCGCATTGTCTTTCGGAAGACATTGCCACCCGACAATTCGCAGCAATGCATTCGCGGCTTCATGCTGGCGGTGCTGGGCTTTTCGCAACGGCTGTGATTTTTGCCACGCGGTCTCCTTTCGCCCTGCTTGTGCTTCTGCGACGATCTCCCGCTCAAGGGACCCAATGCGTTCGGGAGAAAGGATCTCGCTTGGGAAGTTGGACATTGGAGCGCCTCTCGCTTCAAGATGTCGTGAACAGCCGGGATCACCTGGTCAACCGCGAGTAATAAACCCATGCTGAACGAAGCGACATGGCTCGCGTGGCTGGACTTTCTTGAGTCAAACGGCATTGCGAGTCGTGCCCTGTTGCAGGGCCCCGCGACCGAAAACGATTTCGCCGCGGTAGAGGCCGTCATCCGCCTCCCGCTTCCGGCTGCATTTAGATCGTTCTATCGCCTCTCAAACGGTCAGCTTGGCTGCTGGCGCGATGGGTTAACTTTCTGGGACTGCGACACCACGTTCGAAGGTCGGATACCGACAGCCTTGTTCGGCGCTGGCTATGAGTTCCTTGCACTTGCCGACGCAGCGAAGGAATGGCGTGCCTGGAAGCTGGTCGCCGAGCAGAGCGGCCCGGAGGGCATGGCGGATCACGCTGAGTTTGTAACGACGATAGTCAAGGACGTGGTCAAGCCGGAATATTGGATCGAGGGCTGGCTGCCCTTTGCCTTGGATGCCGGCGGCAACGCTCTCGCCATCGACTTGGACCCGGACGTCAATGGGACCATCGGGCAAGTCATCGTGATGGGCCCCGATGAGCACGTTCGTCACGTGCTGGCTTCCGGCGTCACTGAGCTCATCGAGGACTTTCTTTCCGCTGGGCGTGACGGGCGATTTTGGTTCGACCAGCGCTGCCGCATGTTTGGGATCACCGGACTACGCGGACTAGATCCTCCGCGATAGCGAGGGGCTAAAATCGCATGATAGCGCCTACGACGCCCGGTGCAGCGCGTGCGGTGCGTCGGCCCTGAGCCCATCGAGGATCGCCAAGGCACGAGTCATGGAGAGGTCGCGCGTCGCCTGATGGAAAGCCGGGCTCGTTCGCATCATGTAGCCGTGGAGCACGCCGGGAATAACGTGCAGCTCCAGGCTCTTCATGCGGGATGCGGCGGCGCAGTAGGCGTCAAGCACAGGGGCCGGCGCCATGTAGTCCTGATCGCCCCAGATGATGCAGATCGGCTCCGCGACGCCATCGAGTTCCTCGATATAGTCTTGCATCTGGCTGCCATGGCAGGAAATGCCCGCGGCGTAGCCGAGGCGCTTCGGCCCGAGGATCGCGTAGGGGCCGCCATAGCAGAAACCCATCGCCGCCGCGCGCCCATTGAACTGCGGCAGCTGGCGGAGCGTCGCCAAGGTGTCCGCCATGTCACGTTCGCCTTCGCGGATCCTTTCGAGCCGCGGCTGCGAACGTGCTTTGGTCCGATCATCGTCACGACCGAGCGGACCCGGAACCGAACGCCAGAACAGGTCGGGGGCTGCAACGATGAATCCGTGCCCCGCAAAGTCGTTGGCGATGTCGCGAATGTCGGCATCGACGCCATGCACTGCGGAGGCCAGCACGATGGCCGGAACGCGAGCTTCGCCCTGCGGCGTGATCAGATAACAATCAAATTCGCCGCGATCGCTGGAGCGGATCTTGATGGTTTTGCCCGGCACACGTGTGCTCCTGTGGTTGGTCTTGAGACAATGAACAGCAGCAGCTCAGACCGTGCCGATCGGATCACTCGGAGACTGTCGTCCGCCTGTCCCGTCAAGGCGTCAGCTTCTCGACGTTTCCCGGGGCAGTCTTCAGAATCTTTGCGCGCACCTGTCCGCTGGTCGCGTCGATGACCGTAACGGTGTCGCCGTTCTTGTCGTAACGCACGCAGCCCGTGTTCGGCCTTTCCTTCCAGACGGTACAATTGGTGTTGTCTTTGAGCTCCCACGTCCCGTGCATGATCGTGCCGGACGCCGTCTTATAGAGCGCCGTGCCGTCTGTACCCCAATAGATCACGGTTTGGCCGGCCTGCCCGCTTGCCGATGCCATCGTGGTTTCCAGATAGACCGTGTTGCCCTGAAGAAACGCCTTGATTTCCGCGCCGGTCATGTCGGCGGCGAGTGCGGCTCCGCCGAGCGAACCGGTCGCGATGATGATGAACGCCTGCAAGACTCGCATGATCCTGATCCTCCCCGGAAAATCCGCGTGGCGAAACTTGCTCAAGCGCAGTGATTTTTGTTCGCCAAAGACGATCTTAGCACGAACCTCGGCCTGCCCCCAAGGAAAGGCACCCTGGCGCGCCCACGAGGCCACCCCCTTTTTTGTATGAACCAACGGACCACTTGCAAACACTAACGAAGCGGAACTGTTGCGAATGACATCGAACAGGAGGGCAAAATGAGCACATTCGGGATGCCGGGTCTCCTAAATATCAATACGAGCTTCTTGGGCGGAATGATCCTTTCATTACTTGGCCTTGCGGTTTCCGTGGCGTTCTTGCTGGGAAGCCCAGAAGCGGTTGCTGCACTCGCCGCTGTGGACTGAAGCGCGGCCGAAGGCCGGCTCAGCCCGGATTTTCGGAGCGTACGACAACCCGTGAGGACAGCAAAATGAAGTCTTGCCATGTCGCGGCGGCGATGGCCGCAGTGTTGGTGCTCGCGCCGAGCTTGGCGCAGGCCCGTTGCCATCATCGCGGCTATTGCAATGCACCGTATGGCAATGGCTCGCCGGCCTATCAGAGCCGTTACGGCAAGTATCCGAACTCCACCTACGATCCTGATCCGGTCCTGCGGGCGCAGTTGCGTATGGACTTCAACCGCGGCGTCAACTCAACGGGCGGGCGGTGATCATCAGCATTGTGCCGATGCGCGTCGACGCAGCTACGCAACGGTTTGGCTTGAGAGAGTGCCCGCATCCGCGCGCATGGCCGTTCTGTCCGAGCGGCGACGTCTTGTTCGAGCTGCCATTTGGATGCACGGAATCAAGGCACATCCCGACCGACTCCAATCGGGATGTGCTTCGAGCGTGCTGCCGTGCGTTATTCGATTGACTGCGTACCCACTCCGACGACTTCTCTAACGCGAAGTACCTGCGTTCGCCAATCGGCAAAACATTTGCAATCTCAGATAATGCTTTGGTTTCTTGATGCGTGAGCGCGTTGCGCCCTCATCTCGCAACGGTCCAATCAGCGGACACGTCAGCTGGCGCGCATCTTACCCGCTCCGCTGGCCACTTTCAAAACCCCGGCGCCCTCTCCAGTTGATCGAACCAATCAAACCCCATCTCCTTGACGATCCGGTTGTTGATCACGATCAGTCTTGCCTCGCTTGCCGCGCCTTCCGGATTGAAATGCTGATGCACCGTGAACGGCGGGACGTAGATGAAATCCCCGCGCGTCCATTCGAACTTCTTCGGCTCGACCTCCCAATCCCATTCGAAAGCGTCGATGCAGTCGAATTTCAAGTCCCAGTGCAGGTCATAGCCGGAGCCTTCGGCAACGAAGATCACCTCTTCCCACATGTGTCGGTGCTTACCAGAGCGCTCGCCCGGTTTCAGGAACTGCATATAGGCTTCGACACAGCATTCCCGTGTGTTGAGCTTGTTGTGGACGAGGTGCTTGATCAGCCCGTCGGCCGAGTGCTCGTACGGCATGTCTTCGGCGAGGACGACGTTCGGGCGCTGCTCGTAGGTGCGGCGGAATTCCTGCGAGGCCGCGACGTCGTCGGCGCGGAAGCTGCAGGTCTTGTTTCCGGTGTGAGCGAAATCGCGTTCGTCGAGAATTTTCGATGCCATTGATTGTCTCTGGGTGTTTTCGTCGTTGCGATGCTGGTCGTCTGCCGCGTTTTGCCGCAGCGTGCGGTCAAAGATCCTTCGGTGGACGGAAATCCTCATGGCCGGGCGCGGCTTCGTTTGGCGGATAGGACACGATCTTCTGGAACAAGAGGTGCATGAACAGGAACAAGGGTTTGGCCTTGAACACCAGCAGGATTGCCTCGTTGTCGGGGTCGTCGTTGAAGTGCTGATGCACGCAGCCGTTCTCGACGATCATCACGTCGCCGGCCTTCCAATCGATGCGCCGGCCGTCATGGATGTCGTGGCCGCGGCCCTTGAGCACATAGAACACCGCGCTGTTGAGATGGCCGTGCTTCTGTCCGTAGGCG
>Ga0126369_10002698_pt1 | contig 12710 bp, 12 predicted proteins | sample PanSoiMetaPlot_1_FD_109646 | JGI IMG/M metagenome (GOLD analysis project Ga0126369, IMG submission 109646) | Tropical forest soil microbial communities from Panama - MetaG Plot_1 | ecosystem: Environmental > Terrestrial > Soil > Tropical forest > Bulk soil | place: Panama | collected 2016-02-17 | reverse complement strand
GCTCGAAGGAGAGGGACTCGCGCTCCATCCGGAGCCGCAGGTCCGCCATGAACACCAGATACGGGTGTGCCCCGCGGGCCAAGAGCGTGTCGCGGTCGCCGCGGAGCACCGCGGCGGCGTCCTCGGCGTCGAGTGCCAGCTCGCTCATCGCCTCGCGCGCATCCTTGAGAAACCGCGCGCGGAACGCGTCGTCGGACTTGAGCGCGAAGAGACAGCGATTGAGCCGGTAAGCCGACGCCGGCGGGAAGCGATAGTGAGGCTGCTCGTCCATCACCGCGCTCCGGATCCCGGACTTGGTATCACACCGGCCACTCGACGACCGCGTTGCCGTGGTGCCACGAGGGCTCGTAACAGTAGACGTCGGCCTTCACGTCCCCCACGGAACCCAGCACGGTCGCCCAGGTCCTGAGCTCGATGTTGCCCATCTTGTCGAGCTCTTCCGCGGTGATCGCGGCCAGCTCGCGGCCGCGGCCATCCTTGAGCGACTCCAGCAGCCGGCGATCGTACTCGAACTCCGGCGACGCGTAGCGATCCGTCCCCGGGAAGTGCGACATGCCACCCGAGGCCATCAGCGCGATCCGTTCGGGCCGAGCCCGGAGGATCTCGCCGAGCGCCCGTCCCCACTCGTAGCAGCGGCGGGGTGTCGGCTGGCGCGGCAGGTAGACGTTCACGTGGAGCGGGACGATCGGCACCGCCGGCTCGGGCATCGTGAAGTGCAGCGGCACGTAGAATGCGTAGTCGAGCGGCGCGTGCTGCGTGTAGAAGAGATCGAAGCCGCGCTCGACGCCCTGCTCGACGATGGACCGTGCCAGCGGCTCGTGGATCGGGAAACGGTAGCGGTAGCGCCCGAACGCGCCCGCGCACTCCGTGCCCACGTACACCGCGAGCGCCGGCACGCCGTCGAGGAAGAACGCCTCGACGTGGTCACCCGCCACGATCGCGATCGCGTCGGCGCCGATCGCCTCGAGCCGACGTTTCACCCGCGCGAAGGCCGCGTGGACGCGCAGGACCAGGTCGCGGTCCTCGGTGGACGGACGGGCCAGCAGCTGGGGCGTGTGGGCGCAGGCGAACGCGCCGACGAGCATCGCGTCAGCCCTCGACCGCGGGTGCGTTCCGCTGAGCGGTCACGCGGTGATCCGCCTGACGATGTCGTCGAACGCGCGGTCGGCCAGCGCCCGCACCTCCTCGCGCGTGAGCGGCTGGATCGGGTGCGCCACCACGACCGTGCGATAGTCGGCCGCGCCGAGCGCGTCCGCTTGCGCGCGCGCCGCCCTCACGAACTCGGACGAGATGACCGTCGCCACCGGGATGCCGTTGTCCTCGAAGAACACGCCGTCGTGCACACTGCACGTTGTGCAGGACCCTCAGTCGGCGAGGCCTTCGACGAGGACGTCGGTGGCCCCGACGATCTCCTTGCGGAGCGCGTCGGGGGCCGGACGCGCGAAGGTCGGCTTTTTCTTTCGGATGATGGCCTTCGGTGTCGTCCGCTCGCGCAGGAGCTCCTCGATCCGGTCGAGCAGATGGTTGCCCTGCGCCTTCGAGATGTCGAGCAAGGTGACGACCTTGCCGTCGAGGCTCGCGGGCCGCGTCGCTGTCTGGCGCGGCACGGCGACGGAATCGGTGGGGTCGAGGTAGTCGGTCATCGATCGATCCTCCTGAAGACGAGATTCGAGCCCTTCGAGAACGTCCAGCCCGGCACGATCGCGGAGAAGCGTCCGGCGGTACCGCCGGCAACCATCACCTTGATGTGCTCGGGCGAGCGGAACTTCGGGATCATGGTCGCGTCGCGATCGGGCTCGCGGTACTTCGCCAGCACGTGCTCGGGCAGCCCTTCGCCCCCGTCACGCCCCGGGATGAGGTCGCGCACCGGCCACTGCAATCGCTCGTGCAGCCAACGGCGCACGTCGGCCTTCTTCCACCCGGCGTCGCCCAGAATCTTGGCGTGCTCCGGCGAGAGCACCAGCAAGGTGTCGCCCCAGTGCGTCATCCGGTGGTGCGAGATCACCGCCATGCTCGCCGCGATCGTCGGCATGAGGTCCTCGGGCGTACGGCTTCGCTGCGCGTAGACGCCGAGCGGCGCATCGGCGGCGAGGAGTGCGACGGTGCTCTCTCCCGCGCCGAATCCGTGCTCGACGGCCAGCGATTCCCACGGGCTGGCTTCCTCGTGCTCGCCGATGCAGTACGCATAGCGCCCGGGATGCGCGAGCGTCGACATGCTCACGTCGCCCGGCTTGGCGCCGCCGAGGTTCACGCATACCAGCCGCACCGCGCGGCCGATCGTCGCGTTCGCGCGCCATCCCGGGCCGAACACACCCGCGCCCGAGTTGATCTGGAGCTCGGCGCGGATCGGACCGTTGACGATCACGAGCGGCGCCGGCGCGTTGGTCGTCGCCAACACGCCGTGCAGGTCGAACTTCTCGTCGCAGATCGCCTCGACGGCGGCGAGCACGACCGGCAGGTAGTCCGGGCGGCAGCCGGCCATGACCGCGTTGATCGCGATCTTTTCCACGGTGGCACGCCCGTAGTTGGGCGGGACCAACGCGATCAGCTCGGCGGCGTCACGTCTCGACGCCGCCACCGCGCGCTCGACCAGGCGCCGCGTGGGCGGCACAACCGGCAGCCCGTCGGTGACACCCCGCTCGAAAAGGCTCTCGATCGCGTCGGCAAGCTCGGGTTCGGCCGGCGACATGCCCAGAGGCTAACACAGGCGCGCGGGCGGTCGACCGCCCGAGCGGAGGACTCAGCGGGGGGAAACGGCGTCGGAGACCGCGGAGGGCGTGGGGCCGACGACGAAGGCCACTGCCGCCGGGTATCCGTAGCGATGGACCGCGGCCGCGAGAAGTCCGACCAACACGGCGAGCACCAGCGCGCCGGCGGCGACGTGCCGGTAGTGCCGCCGGATCGTGAGAACTCTAGCGGTGACCGCCGCGACTAGCACCCCGCCGACGAGGATAGGCGCGACCGCCGCGAACTGTCCGACCTGCCACGCGATCACCGAGGCCAACAGCGCGCACAGTGCGACGACTGCGGCCACGCCCTCGCCCACGTGGTGGTACACGGTTTCGGGCGAGAGCCCAAGCATCCGGCGGCAGAGCCGTCGCTGGCGGGCCTGCTCCGGGGTCTCGCGCGGTCGGTCGAAGAAGCTCACGCTCCTCGCGGGCTGCAAACGCCGCGCCCGAGGGGGGTGTCGCCCAAATATCCGTAAATCAAATCCTTCGGGTTACTTCAGCGGCCTCCCGAGCCGGTCGATGACCAGCATCGGACGCTCAGAAACTGAACAGCGGGAGCGGGAGGCACACCGCGGGAGCAGGCGGCATACGACGGTCTTCCGGGTTCGGCGCGCCGCTACGGATCCAGGTAGATGTTTCGATGTCGCGCCGGGATGAAAAGATTCCGCGCATGACGCTACGCGCGAATCGTCGGGGGCGATGTGCTCGTCCCAATCATTGTGACGATGAACCGCCACGGGAGGACGACAGCAATGGCTAAGAGAATCTTGACACCTATCGATGGTTGTGAGGAAAGCACGGCGATCGTGCCGGTGGTCGCGGCGCTCGCGCGTGGCGCGGGCTCGACGGTGCGCTTGCTGAAGGTATTCCCGGTGCCGGAGCGCGTGATGGGGCCACACGGCCGGACGATCGCCTACGTCGACCAGGAGATGGCGCGCCTGACCGCGCTCGGTCAGGACGAGCTGGCGCACGTCGAAGCCGAGCTCGAAGGCATTCCGGTGGAGCGGGTCGTGCGGTTCGGTGAGCCGTCGGAAGAGATCAGGCTCGAGGCCGAAGCGTTCAACGCCGATCTGGTGACGCTCGCGACGAGCCGCCGGAGCCGGCTCGGAAGCGCGCTGCGTCCGGGCGTGACCGAGCGCGTGGTCCAGGAATCGCCGGTCCCGACTCTCGTCCTGCGCGACTGAAGCGCCGCGGCCGGGCCGCGCCCGGTTCGCGACGCCGCGCGAGAGGCGCGACCGAGTCGCGCCTGAGAGACGCGATCGAATCGCGCCTGGGCTACGCGAGCATGTGGCGCACCATCTTGCTCTCGACCATGTAGACCACCATCTCGGCGATGTTGGTCGCGTGGTCGGCCACGCGCTCGAGGAAGCGCGAGACCAGGATGAGCCGGATGGCGCGCGGGATGGTCTTCGGGTCTTCCATCATGTAGGTCAGCAGCTCGCGGAAAATCTGCTCCTTCAGCGCGTCGACGTCCGCGTCCTCGCCGCATACGCGCCGCGCCAGCTCGGTGTCCCGGCTGACGAACGCGTCCAGGCTCTCCTTCACCATCCGCTGGGCCTTCTCCGCCATCCGCGGCAGGTCCACGTACGGCTTGAGCTGCGGCTCGGGATTCAGCTCGAGCGTGCGCTGGGCGATGTTGACCGCCTGATCGCCGATGCGCTCGAGGTCGGTCACGATCTTCATCGCCGTCGTGATGAATCGCAGATCGCCCGCGGTGGGTTGGTGAAGCGCCAGCAGCTCGACGCACTTCTCGTCGATCTCCACGTCGTAGGCGTTCACCTGACGGTCGCGATCGATGACCTCCTGGGCCAGATCGCTGTCGCGCTCCAGGAGCGCCTGCATGACGCGGCGGATCTGGTCCTCGACCAGGCCGCCCATGGCCAGCAAAGTCTGCTTGAGGGCATCCAGCTCTTCGTGAAAATGGCGCTGCATAGTGTTCTCCGCTCTCAGCCGAACCGGCCTGTGATGTAGTCCTCGGTCCGCTTGTCATGCGGATTCGTGAACAGCTGGCGCGTCACGCCGAACTCGACCAGCTCGCCGAGCAGGAAAAAGCCGGTCGACTCGGACACGCGCGCGGCCTGCTGCATGTTGTGGGTGACGACGACGATCGTCAGCGTGCTGCGCAGCTCGAGGATGAGCTCCTCGATCTTGGCCGTCGCGATCGGATCGAGCGCCGAGCAGGGCTCGTCCATCAAGAGCACCTCGGGCTCGACCGCCAGCGCCCGCGCGATGCACACGCGCTGCTGCTGGCCGCCGGAGAGGCTCACGCCGGACTTGCCGAGTTGATCCTTCACCTCGTCCCAGAGCGCGGCCTGCCGCAGCGCCCGCTCCGCGGCCTCGTCCAGGACCGACCGCTCGCGGACGCCGGCCAGCCGCAGCCCGGCCACCACGTTGTCGAACACCGACATCGTAGGGAACGGGTTGGGCTTCTGGAAGACCATGCCGATCTTGCGCCGGACCTGGACCGGATCCACCCCCGGCGCATAGACGTCCATCCCCTCGACCCGCACGCTGCCGGTCACGCGGGCGCCGGGGACGACCTCGTGCATGCGGTTGAGACACCGGATGAACGTCGATTTCCCGCAGCCCGAGGGCCCGATGACCGCGGTGACGGCCTTCGGCGCGATCGTGACGCCGATGCCGTGCAGGACGTGTGTATTGCCGAACCAGGCGTTGAGGTCGCGGACGACGATTCCGTCGGCCATGCGCTATCTTACCCCCGTGAAGCGGCCGCTCGTGACAACGCGGGCCGCGAAGCTCACTACGAAGACCAGACCGATGAGCACCAGCGCGCCCGCCCAGGCCTGGCGATGCCAGTCGTCGTACGGCGCGATCGCGTACGCGAAGATCTGCAGCGGCAGCGCCGCGATCGGTTGATCCAGTCCCTGATGCCAGAATCGGTTGCCGAATGCCGTGAACAGCAGTGGGGCCGTCTCGCCCGCAACGCGCGCGATCGCCACCATGACGCCGGTGATGATGCCCGCGCGCGCCGTCGGCAGCACCACGCGGAGCAGCACCTTCCACTGCGGGATGCCGAGCGCCAGCGCCGCCTCGCGCAACGAGGCCGGGACCAGCCGCACCAGCTCCTCGCTCGTGCGCACCACGATCGGCAGCATGATCACCGCGAGCGCGAAGCCGCCGGCGATCGCCGAGAAGCGACGCATCGGGAGCACGATGACCGTATAGGCGAAGATGCCGATGACGATCGACGGTACCCCGTTGAGCACGTCGGCCAGGAAGCGTGCGGTCCACGGCAGGCGCCGGTCGCGCGACTCCGCGAGATAGAGGCCGCCCAGGATCCCGACCGGCAGCCCGAGCGCGGCGGCCAGCGCCAGCAACATCAGGGTGCCGACGATCGCGTTGGCCATGCCGCCGCCGACCTCGCCGACGGGTCGGGGCAGATGCGTGAAGAAATCGACGTTCACCGCCGACGCACCCTGCCAGAGCAGGAACGCGAAGATCAGGAGCAGCGGCAGCACGACCAGCCCGGCGGCGGCGGCGGCCAGCCAGGACATCACGACGTTGAGGGCGCGGCGCGCTCGCGGCGTCATTCGCGAATCGCCTTGACCGGCCCGCCGACGGACCACACGAGCAGGCGCGCCAGCGCGTTGACCACGACGGTCACGACGAAGAGCAGGAGGCCGATCTCGATCAGCGCCGCCAGATAGAGATCGGACGTCGCCTCGGCGAACTCGTTGGCAACGACGCTCGCCATCGTGTAGCCGGGCGCGAACAGGGAGATCGCGACCTCCGGACGATTCCCGATCACCATCGTCACGGCCATCGTCTCGCCCAGCGCGCGGCCCAGACCGAGCAGGATCGCGCCCACCAGGCCGGAGCGGCCGTAGCGCAGCACCGCAATGCGGGTCGTCTCCCAGCGCGTGGCGCCCAGCGCCAGTGCCGCCTCGCGCTGAGTGTTCGGCACCGCCAGGAGTACCTCGCGGCTCACCGCGGTGATGTACGGCACGACCATGATCGCCAGGATGATGCCGGCCGCGAGCATGCCGACGCCGTAGGGCGGACCCTTGAACAGCGGCAGGAACCCGAGGGACTTGCCGAGGACCGGCTGCACCCAGACTCTCAGCAGCGGAGCCAGGACGAAGATGCCCCAGAGCCCGTAGATGACGGACGGGACGGCGGCCACCAGCTCCACGAGGAATGCGATCGGCGGGCGGATCCACGCGGGCGCCAGCTCGGCCAGATAGATCGCCGCGCCGATACCGAGCGGCACCGCGATCAGCAGCGCCAGCAGCGAGGAGAGCAACGTCCCGTAGATGAACGGGATCGCGCCGAACTGCTCGGCGACCGGATCCCACGTCGAGGACGCCAGGAACCGCCAGCCGAAGGCCCGCATCGCCGGCCACGACGCGTGCACCATCGACACGACCATCGCGAGAACGAGCAGAACGAGCGTCAGCGCGGCGGCTCGCAGGACGACGCGCAGGACCTGGTCGCCGAGGTTTCTCGGCGCGGCCTGCGCTTCGACCCGCGGAACCGCCGCGACGACCGCCATCACACGCTAGCGGGCCGCCAGAGGCTTACCCTGATAGGTGATCTGCTTGATCTTCGCCTCGATCTGCTTGACCACCGGCGCCGGCAGCGGCGCGTACAGCAGATCGTCGGCGTACTTCTGGCCTTCGTGGCTCATCCACCACAGAAACTTGGCGAGCGCTCGTCCCTTCAGCTCGTTGGGCTGGTCCCGGTAGACGAGCAGCCACGTGAAGCTGGCGATCGGGTAGGCCTCGTCACCCGGCGGATTCGTCAGCGACACGCGGAAATCGTCCGGCATGCTCTTGGCCGCGCCGGCCGCCGCCGCCGTCGTGGACGCGATCGAGGGCGCGACGAACTTGTCCGCCGCGTTCTTGACCGAGGCGACCGGGAGATTGTTCTTCACGGCATAGGCGAGCTCGACGTAGCCGAGCGCACCGGGTTGATTCTTCACCTGACCCGACACGCCCTCGTTGCCCTTGCCGCCGAGCCCGACCGGCCAGTTGACGGACGTGCCGCGGCCGACCTTCTTCTCCCACTCGGAGCTGATCTTCGACAGGTAGTCCACGAAGATGTAGGTCGTGCCGCTGCCGTCCGAGCGATGCACCACCACGATCGGCTCATCGGGCAGAGACACACCGGGGTTGAGCGCGCTGATCTTCGGGTCGTTCCACTTGGTGATCTTGCCCAGGAAGATGTCCGCGAGCACCTCGCCCGAGAACTTGAGCTTCGGCGCATTCGGCAGATTGTAGGTCGCGACGACCGCGCCGAGCACGGTCGGGATGTGCAGGAGCTCGGACGGCGCCGCCTTGAGCTGTTCATCGCTCATCGGGCCGTCGGTCGCGCCGAAGTCGACCGTGCGCGCGGTCACCTGCTTGATGCCGCCGCCGCTGCCGATCGACTGGTAGTTGAAGCGCACTTCCGGATCGACCTTGGTGTACTCGTCGAACCACTTCGAGTAGATCGGGTATGGGAACGTGGCGCCGGCGCCGTTGATCAACGTCTGGGTCGCCGCCGGCTGCGCAAATGCGCTCGTCACGAGAAGAGCCAGCGCGGTGATCCACGCAGTCTTCATCATTCTCCTCCTCCGTCGGTTTCTATGGTGCAGGCCAGGTGTTGCGCGAAGGTTTCGGCAGTGTTACGAATCTGCTACAGCCGATGTGGCTTGTCGCTCTTACGGCTTGTCCTTGAAGCGGTAGCCGACGCCCCGTACCGTTTCGATGCCGGGCTCCTCGAGCTTCGCAGCGGCGAATTTCCCGCGCAGGCGGGCCACATGGACGTCGACCGTGCGCGGCTCGACGAAGCCGTCGCGGCCCCAGACCATGTCCAGGAGCTCTTCACGGCCGAAGACGCGCCCGGGCGTCCCGACCAGGGTCGCCAGGAGCTCGAACTCCTTCGGCGTCAACTCGACCTGACGACCCTTCATCCGGACCTCGAAGCGGTAGCGATCGATCTCGAGGTCGCCGACCTTGAGGCTCGCCTTCTTTTCCTTGGCGTCGACGGGGCGGCCGCGGCGCAGGACGGCACGGATCCGGGCGATCAGCTCGCGGGGTGAGAAGGGCTTGGTCACGTAGTCGTCGGCGCCGACCTCGAAGCCGAGGACCTTGTCGCCTTCCTCCACTCGCCCACTCACCATGATCACCGGGATCTGCGAGAGATCCGGGTCCTTCTTGAGCCGCCGGCACACCTCCCAGCCGTTCAGCTGAGGGACCATGATGTCGAGCAGGAGCACGTCCGGATGGTGCTCGCGCGCAAGCCGGAGCGCCTCGTTGCCGTTGGCGCTCAGGACCACGTCGTAGCCTTCCTTCGTGAGGTTGTACCGGATCAGCTCGGCGACATCCTGCTCGTCCTCGACGAGGAGCACCCGTCCGAGACGCTGCCGACCCGGCTGACCGGCCCCCGGCAGGGCCCGGCGCCGATCCGTGCTCATCATGTTGGCCTCCTGTGAGGTGCCCATCCTAAGGAGGAGTGTCGGCGCTGAGGGGTTACGGGACGATGACGGACCGGTAAATCTTGGGTGACGTGGTCCCGGGCGGACTCGACGGGATCAGCCGGCGAGCAGCTTGTCCACCACGCCGACGAGGGCGCCGAAATCCACGCCGCCCGTGACCTCCACCACCGAGACCCGGCCGAACAGCTCGCGGTAGCCGTCCCGCTCGGACTGGGTCATCGCCGTCCCGGGAGCGCGGTCGAGGTCGAACGCGCCGAGGTTCTTGTAAACCAGCGGCAGCGCCGCGAGCGCTTCGTCGACGGAGAGGCGCCGCACGTCGAGGCCGCGTCCGTCCCGTCGCCACCGCAGGAGGACCAGGGTCTCCATGCGACCCCTCAGGTCCACCGTGCCCGAGCCATAGATCGCGTCCAGGTCAACATCGGACTTTCGCTCGAGCTCCCACAGCTCGCGCACGGGCAGCGCGGCCAGGGCGGCCCGGTCGGCCGGATCGAGCAGCGCCGAGAGCCGTGGATGCCCGATCAAGGTCCCCGGATTCACCCGGGGTTGCTTGGGATAGCCGAGCACCTCGACCACGTCGGCCAAGGGCTTGGCGAGTACGCGGTCGTTCGAGAGGCAGTGAAAGCCGGCCTCGACGAGATGGAGCGCCGACGTCGATTTGCCGGCGCCGGGCAGGCCTGCCAGCACGGCGGTACGCCCATCGCGCGAGACGGCCGCGGCATGGAGCAGCGAGTGGCCGCGGCGCAGCACGACCTTGGCGTAGCAGTTGTTGACGAGATTGATGCCTTGATTGAGGTGAGTGCGCACGTCGCCGGCCGCGAAGGCGCCGCCGGGCCAGAGGCCCATCAGGACACCGGTCACTCGCTTGAGGATCAGCCGGCCGCCGTCGACTTCCAGAGTCGCTTCCTTCGGCCGGCGGCCCCCTTCGCGCACGAGATCGACGAACTCGCCCGAGATCGGCACCGAGCCCTGGATCAGGCTGACTTCCGCCGCCGGCGGAGATCCGGCGATCACGTAGGGCTGGAAGTATCCCGCGAGGCCGGCCAGGATCTGAGGATCATTGGTCTTCACGCGGATCGGCACTTCCGCGAAGCAGAGCGACAGGCTGTGCGGCGTCTCGATGTCCGCGACGAGAGCGCTTGGCGTCATCGCCGCCCCACGGGCGGCGTCATCGCCGCCCCTCCCGGAATCGGCGCAGCACCACCTCGGCGAGCATCGGCGCCGCATCGACGCCGCAGCCCTTCAGCAGTCCGCGGAATCCGCCGAACGCGCTGACCTCGAGCACGGTGAACCGCCCGTCCGGGTCCTCGATGAGGTCCACGCCCGTGAAGACCAGGCCGAAGTGCCGCGCCGCGGCGACGGCCATGTCCGCCGTCTCGGGCGCGATGTCCGCCTTCTCGTAGTGGCCGCCGGAGAGGATCGTCGTCATCCAGTGATCGCCGGCGGCGACTCTCCAGTAGGCGCCGATGCACCGGCCGTCGAGCACGGCCACGCCGAGGTCGCGCCCGGGGTGCTTGACGAAGCGCTGCAGGTAGAACGGCCCGAGCCCTGCGTCGCGGTGCGCTTCGAGCTCGCCGCGAAGCTCACGCGTCGGCTCGAGCCGGCGCATGCCGCGGCCCTTCGACGTGAACAGCGGCTTGATGACTGCCACGCCGAAGCGCGACACGGCGGCGGCTGCCTCGTCGACGTCTTCGGTGATCGTGGTCGGCGGCACGGGCAGCCCGGCCCGAACGAGCTCGCAGGTCATGCGGTAGCGGTTCACCGCGACGTGCAAGCAGTCCGGCGCGCTCAGCACCGGCACCCCCGTAGCTTCCAGGTGCCGGAGCATTCCGATGCGCTCCTGGACGCCCCAGCCGTCGGCGGTGTCGCCCAGCTTCTTGACGACGGCGCCATCGAGCCCGTCGAGCGGCTCGCCGCGATGGAAGAGCCGGGGATCGGGAAGCCGCAGGCTACAGGCGGCGAGGTCGACGACGGCCGTGTCCGCTCCCGAAGCGCCTAGCGCGTCCGCCAGTCGCTCGGTGGACCACGCGCCGGGCTGGCCGACGACCGCGATCTTCACGCGACCAACGTGGCGCGCTCGAGCAGGCGCACGCCCTGCAAGAAGATCGAGCGCGCGAACTCGAAGTCCGCGACGACGCGGCCCGACGTGATGAAGGAGCGCGCCTGAGAGAGCGTGAGCCGCGTCTCGAAGTGGTCGTCGCCGATCAGGCGGGCGAACTCGAGCGCGAACTCGCGGATGAGCTCGTTGAGCCGCTCGAGGTCGGCGACCACACGGCCGTCCTCGATCGGATTGCGCACGTTCGAGACCAGCAGCACGCCAATGTCTTGGAGATAGTCGCCGTGGCGGCTGCGGTGGACGTCGATGAAGTGGATCCGGTCGGTCTCGGCGTCGTACACGATGTTGTTCGCGTTGAAGTCGCCGTGGAGCCGCACCGATACCGGCGGCGCGAGCGACGCCTCGAGCTCGGCGGCGCGCTCGAGCAGGTCGGCCAGCGAGCCGTGGGCGATCCCGAACACGCGGCTCTCGCCGCCGCGCAAGCTCTCGAGCTTCGGGTGGAGCGCGAACAGCTCCGGCAGGCGCTCGCGGATCTGCCGGGCGTAGTCGATCCGCGGCGGCTCCTTCACGAGCGTGTGGGACCAGATGTCGCGGACGGTCTCGAGGAGCCGGCGCGTCGCGCGGACCTTGTCGTCCCAGGGGCGCGTGATGTAGATGTCGCGCAGCAGGCTCCCCCGCAGGAACTGGCCCAGGAACGAGAGCCGCCCCTCCTCGCGATGGCGCGCCTTGACGTCGGGCACGAGGCCCGGAACGATCCGGTTCCACGCGTCCATCTCGCGGATCTCTTCCTCGATCTTCCGCTCGTCGCCTTCCTTCCAGATCAGCGGCTCGCTCTGGCCGACCGCGATCCGGCCGACGCGCGCCCCGCTGATGCCGCCCCAGATCTGCCGGAAGTCCACCTCGCCTTCGCCGTGAGGCGCCAGGGTGTCGGCCGCGTGCTCGAGATGCAGGTACTGATGCAGCTTGAGCCGCTCGCCGGTCAGGATGAAGAGCGTGGTCTCGCCGATGTTCAGGATCGAATCGCCGATGCGCTCGAGGAACTTCGACACGAAGAGGTTCGTGATCACGAACGCCGGGTCCTGGTGGGGCTGCGCGAGACGGCGAAACGTCTCCTGCAGCGCCTCGCGGTACTGGAGATCGAGCTCGGTTTCGCAGCGGCAGGCGTGCTTGGCCTTGTCTGCGCTGGCGTCGGTGAACGCCGTGATGACCTCGTCGAGCGCGGCCAGCGCGACGCGGGCGGGGCCGGCCAGGTCGAACGGGATCGGGCGGACCTTGAGGCGCGACACGTGAACCGCCTGCTCAGCGATGTTGACGGCGTAGTCGCCGAGCTTCTCGAGATTCAACGCCACCCTGAAGACGCCGCGCAGCTGGCGCGAGCGCACGCCTTCGGGCGCCTCGCCGGCGATGCGCTCGAAGCACTTGACCTCGATGAGGCCGAGCAGGTTGTCGACCTGGTCGTCCTTCTGCGTGACCTGCTCGGCGAGCCGCG
>Ga0126369_10002697_pt1 | contig 12711 bp, 18 predicted proteins | sample PanSoiMetaPlot_1_FD_109646 | JGI IMG/M metagenome (GOLD analysis project Ga0126369, IMG submission 109646) | Tropical forest soil microbial communities from Panama - MetaG Plot_1 | ecosystem: Environmental > Terrestrial > Soil > Tropical forest > Bulk soil | place: Panama | collected 2016-02-17 | reverse complement strand
CCGAATACCATTGGGAGGAGGAATGATGTTACCGCTTACCGAAGCGACGTTTTATGAAACAGTTACGAACCAGCCCTCTGTGTTGGTAGATTTTTTTGCTACTTGGTGCGGCCCCTGCAACGCCCTGACCCCCGTGCTGGAGCGTGTCGCCAAGCAGTACGAGGGCCAAACCCTGTTCGCCAAGGTCAACACCGAGGAGAACCAGGCCCTTAGCGCCGAATTCAAAATCAACGCCCTGCCGACCATGCTGCTTTTCAAAGACGGCAAGCCTGTCAAGAAGTTGGTCGGCCTGCACACGGAGGCCCGTATCAAGGAAATGCTCGATGGATAAATTGCTTGATATAATTTCTAGGTGGGACCACTTCGGGCAGGGCTTATTCCTGTTCTTGGTCCTCTGCGCAGCGCTCGCCAGCTTCAATTTTGCCGTGAAGATGCTGGTGGTGCTGTTCCGGGGTTGGCCACCGTCTGAAGTGGAGAAAGCGCAAACGCCAGAGGAAGAATGACCAAGCGAGTATTACTTACGGGCTGCGGCGGGTTTATCGGTGCCCACTGCGTCGAGTATTTTTTGGAGAATACCGATTGGGAGATCATCGGGCTTGACTCCTTCCGGCACAAGGGCACCCACTCCCGGCTGGCGGACGCCATCGCCCAGGCCCCGGATCGGCTGAAGGTTTATAAGTACGACCTCGCCACGCCGCTTAGCCCCCAAATCGAAAATCTCATCATGGGGCGGCGGCTGGACGAGCGCGGCAACGTGCTGTCCAAGCCCCTGCACTACATCATCAACATGGCGTCGGATTCGGCGGTGGAGCGGTCCACGGTCGATCCCGTCACCTGCCTGCGGAATAATTACGACCTGGCAATCAACATGCTGGAGTTCGCCCGCCGCGTCGAACCCCAGATATTTTTCCAGGTCAGCACCGACGAAATATACGGTGACTGCCCGCCCGGCTGCGCCCACCCCGAATGGGATACCATCGTCCCCTCCAACCCCTACGCCGCCTCGAAAGCCGCCCAGGAAGCCGTCGCCATCTCGTATTGGCGCAGCTTCAGCGTCCCGGTGGTCATCACCAACACGATGAACAATATCGGGGAGTGGCAGGACAAGGAGAAGTTCCTTCCCAAGATCATTTGGAAGGTGGCCACAGGCCAGGAGATGGAAATATACGGCGACAGCCCCCAGAGCATCGGCAGCCGCTACTACCTGCACGCCAAGAACCACGCCGACGTTTTCACCTTCCTGGTGAAACACCCCGTCGCCATGTACGGGGACGGTGCCACCCGGCCCGACCGCTATAACGTGTGCGGCGACGTGGAGATGAACAACCTCGAACTGGCCGAGCTAGTCGCGGACATCATGGGCAAGCCCCTGAAGTACCGTCTCGTCCCAAGTGAAAGTGCCCGTAAGGGTTACGACCGGCGGTACGCCCTGGACGGCGAGAAGCTGGCCAACCTGGGCTGGAAGCACCCGATCCCCTTCCGCGAAAGCATCCAGCGCATCGTCAAGTGGACCCTTGCCAACCCGCACTGGTTGGTTTGAATCACTTTACAATCCGGCGTTTTCTCACTATACTACGGTAGAAACTAAGTGAGATTACACTGGAAAGGTAAAGAAATGGTTCAGAATTGGTTCATCGCGGACACACACTTCGACCACGGCAATATCATCAAATATTGCCGTCGCCCCTTCGTCAGCAGTCGTGAGCAGGAGCTTATGGCGCTGGCGGATGCGGGGCAGATCGAGCCGCACAAGGTCCGCATTTCCGAGGAGTCCATCGACTGGATGAACTCGGTCATGATTGACAACATCAACGCCCGCGTGGGCCGGGACGACATCCTCTGGCACGGCGGCGATGCCTTCTGGGGCCACGACCTGCGGCGTGCCCGCGAGCTTCGTGACCGCATCAACTGCCAGACGATCAACTTGATCTGGGGCAACCACGACGAGACTTCGTTCGCCTGCCTTTTCAATCAGGTCCAAGATCAACGGCTCATTAACGTGGACGGGCAGTGGATTTTCCTCAACCACTACCCGATGCGGGCCTGGGATCGTTCCCACAAGGGGAGTTGGATGCTCTATGGCCACGTCCACGGCCTATACTTCGATGAGGACGAGCGGGGCGACAACCTGACGCTCGACATCGGCGTGGACAAGCACGACTTCAAGCCCTGGAGCATGGAGCAGCTTCGCGCCTGGATGGGCAAGAAGATGCCGGCCTGGAGCGAAAAGCGTAAGAAGGTAGACGAGGACCGCCGGCCCTCGCAGCGAAAGACCGGCCCGGAAGTTACCGCATGAGCGAGGACACCTTGGGCTTCAACACCACCATGATCGTCCTCAACGATGCGCTCGACGCCATCGAAAAGGACACGGACTTCGGCAGGAAGGTCGCCAACGCGATCAAGGAATTAAACTTGCGGCCCGACGACGGACGTGGTATTGACATCTCGTCCGGTCACAACGCCAACGCCGCCACGGTTGTCGAGCAGCACCACGCGGATTATACCGTGCTGTGCGCTGTCGGCGGCAATTGCGTGAGCGTGCTGGGCAGCGTTTTCGCCTTCCGCCACAACACCGAGCCGGTCCAGTACCAGCTTCTCAAAATGCTGGCGGACAAGTTGGGCTATATTCTCAAGGATCGGGCTGACGCCGAACACGCAAGCGAGCAGTAATATGTGTCGCGCCGTCTACGCCGGGATGTTCGACCCGCTTACCCTGGGCCATTGGTGGATGATCGAGGAAGGGCACCGCCTTTTCGACCATCTGACGGTGGCCGTCGCTGTCAACCCGGAGAAGAATCCGACCTTCGGGAGTAGTGAACGCTTGGCCATGATCCGCGAGACGGTCGAGGGTCAAATGGCCCTGACGGCTCATCATGTCCAGGTGGTCGTCTTTGACAGCGAATTCCTGGTCAACTACGCCCGTTCCCTTGGCGTCCGCTACATCCTTCGCGGAATAAGAAACGCCAGCGATTTTCAAAATGAACAGGCCATGCGGAACATCAACCGCGACCTGGCCCCGGACATCGAGACGGTATTCTTGATGCCTCCGCGCGATATTGCGGAAGTCAGTTCCAGCATGGTCAAGGGGCTGATCGGCCCCAAAGGGTGGCAGGCCGTGGTGCGTCGGTACGTCACCGAGCCGGTCTACCGCCGCATCCTCTCGCACTTCGACAAGGAGAGCTATGGCCAGACCGACCACCACTCGGAAGAAGAGCGTGCCCGCCGCCTTACCTGCTCCCAGGCCGAGGCAGACGCCCTCTGAGATCGTCCTGGTCCTGGGCTACCCGGCTAGTGGCAAGACCACTGTGACCAAGGACTACGTTGATCGGGGCTACCTTCGACTCAACCGCGACGTGATGACCGGCAAAGTCGATGATCTCCTCCATCCCCTTGAAACCTACATCATGGGCGGGCAGGGGAAAATCGTCCTTGACAACTTGTTCGCTACCAGGGTCAGTCGCAAGCCGTTTATCGACGTGGGCAGGAAGCACGGCCTGCCCGTCAACTGCGTCGTTCTGGGCACTTCCATCGAGGACAGCCAATATAACGCTTGTGTGCGTATGATCGAGAAGAAGGGCAAGGTGCTGTCGCCGGAGGAGATCAAGGCCGCGAAAGACCCCAACCTGTTCCCGCCCGCCGTGCTGTTTGCCTACCGCAAGGATTTCGAGAAGCCCGATAAAAGCGAAGGCTTCACCGAGATCAGAAACGTGCCCTTCGTCCGTCGCCCAACCGGCTATAACAACAAGGCGCTCTGGCTGGACTACGACGGCTGCTTACGCCGCTCCCGCTCCGGCCAGAAGTGGCCCACCCACCCCGACGACGTGGAAACGCTGGTCGGGCGCAGCGAAGTGCTAAAGGAATTCGTCAAGGCGGGCTTCCTGCTTCTGGGTGCCAGCAACCAGTCCGCTATCGCCAAGGGCGAGCTTACCGCCGCCGTTGCCGAGGAGTGTTTCCGCCGCACCAACGAGATGCTGGGGGTGGACATCGAGATCGGCTACTGCCCGCACCGCGTCCCGCCCATCACCTGCTATTGCCGTAAACCCATGCCCGGCATGGGGGTCCACTGGTTGGAAAGGCACAAACTTGACACTAAAAGGGTGGTGATGGTGGGCGATATGACCACCGACCGGACCTTCGCGGCCCGTTGCGGGGTCCAGTTCTGCGACTGCGAGGAGTTCTTCCGGGGCGGCAGGTGGCGGGCGTTCCTGGCGCTTTGAAATAAAACGGCCCGGCTACTTCGCCGGGCCGTTTTAATATTTGGCTTTACAACCCAAACTTTTTTCGCTATCCTCTGGAGTGACGCACACCCAAGGGGGGGTGGGCGTGACACCCCGATGTCAGGGGAGGGGGAAATGCCCCATGAGGTACACCAAATTCTTGACCGTTCTGTTTGCCGAGCCGTTCCCGTCGCCGGAGGATTACTTGACCGAGGATGAGGATGGTTTCAGGCTCGCCGCCGTCGCCGCTTTGGCCAAGGCCATCCTCAAGATTCACAAAGGGGATGGCGTGTCCGACAACGGGTCGCTTGGCGAAGCGCGGCGGACGATCCATGCCGCCATCCACAACGACGAGTCAATCCTCCGGGCACGGATCGCGGCCCTGGAAGCCGAGATCGCCAGCCTGAAAGTCGGCATGGAGGACCGCAAGCTCATCGAGCAGGCCAAGGGCGTCATCATGCAGACGGGGGTGGGGGAGCGGGAGGCATACCGCCGCCTCCAGACGATGGCCTCGAAAAACAATATGAAACTCGCGGTTCTGGCCCGGAAGGTGCTGGAGCTAACGGACTTGTTCGAGCAGCCGTAGGGCTTGACTCGAAAGTTGGTTTACAAACGCCCCATTCTCACCGTAAAATGGGGTGTAGGGAATCGTATCCACCCTCCTGGCCGGGGGTGCCACCGGCTCGCCAGGCTCAGCGATTGAGACTCTGGCAGTCCTATCTTGTGGAGAGCCAGCCCCTTACGAACGGGCGGCTGACCCTTTGCTGCGGTCATCCTATCCGTGCGGGAGGGCTTCGATGTTACACGAGAGGTACTGCACGCTTTTGTCCGCGCTGTTCAGCCATGTGTTCCCGTCCCCCCAGGACTACGATTCGCGGGATGAGGAACTTTTCCGGCGGGATGTCGCCCAAGCCCTGGTCCTGGCGATCACCAAGGTTCACACCCAAAAAGGGGTCGCGTGCGACGGAGAACTGGCCGCGTACCGCAACGACATCTTCCTCGCCATTATCAACGGCACCCCCTCCATGCAGGAGCGCATTGACTCGCTCGAAGGGGAAGTCGCCACCCTGAAGGCGAACCTCGCGGACAGGAAGGACATCGAGCGGGCGAAAGGCATCGTCATGCAGGCGGGGTTGAGCGAGCCTGAAGCGCACAAGCGCCTCCAAGCATTAGCCGCCCAAAAGAATATGCGGGTGGGCGTCCTCGCTCGCATGGTTACCGACCTGGCCGATTTGTTCGAGGGAAAATAATGAGCCAAAATCCACGAACCATGCCCCTCAACCCGGACTGGATTGAGTGGTGGCGTAACGGCCTCCGGGTTTTGACCGAGGGCGGCGTTATGGCCTTCCCCCTTCGCGGGGTGGCCTATAAACTCGACCGAACCGCCAAGACCCTGACCGTCATTGTTGAGCATCCCCACTTCAACCGCGAAGGGGATGTGGCGGTCCTGTCGGAACGCTGCGTGTCGGTGCTTGGATACACCGTGGTCTACCTGGACGAACCAGCCCGCACGCTCGAAGCGATGATGGAAGGCATCAAGAACGGGAACTATATCATCTCCGGCGAAGTGCTGGAACAACTGACCGAGTTTTTCCGCCGCAACCCTCTGGACCCCAATAAGTGGCCCAAAAGGCGGCGATCCTGGGACGGCAACTAACCAACGAGGACCAAGCATGACGGACCTGGAACGAGAAGCCAACGACCTTGAGCGCATCAAGCGTCACCTGGACAACCTCTACGAGCAGGGCGAAGCCTGCCTCCATCCCGATACGAAGGTCACTGTCTCGGACCCGGAATATGATATTCTGGTCCAGCGCCTTGTCAAAATCCGGCCTGACTCCAAGGAACTCAAGAAACCTTCCTCGGCGGACTTCGACGGCCCGGCCCGCAAGGTCAAGCACTACCCGCCCATGACCAGTATCTCCAAGGCCATCGGCCCCCTGGCCGAGCGTGAGCAGAGCCTCAAGGAGTGGTTGGAGAATAACGACACCGCCCTCAAGTATGAGGAAAAGAAGCAGGGCCGCAACTACGTCCAGGCGTTCAAGTGGGACGGTGTGGCGGTCGCCATTTACTACAAGGACGGCAAACTCATCCGTGCCGGCCTTCGCCCCCGCGACGGCATCAACGGCGAGGACGTGACGGAAAATATCCAGTACGTCGAGGGCGTGCCGACCACCCTGCCCCTCAATATTTCCTGCTGCGTGCGCGGCGAGATCGTCTGCAAGAAGAGCGTTTTTGAAAAACAAAACGCCGCCCTCGCCGCCAAAGGCGAGAAAACTTTCGCCAACCCCCGCAATTACGCCACCGGCTCCATCCGCCAGTTCAAGGAGCCGGAGATCACCAAGGACCGCAAGCTGTCCTTCGCGGCTTATTCCCTGGTGGGCCTGGTCAACCCGCCTTATAAAAACGAGATCGAGCGGGCCAAGTGGTGCGCCAAGACCCTGGGCATCACCTTCGTCCAGGTCCGCCCCTACCGTTATGACGACCTGGCCATGATGGAGAAACTGGCCCCGACCCTCGACTACGAAGTGGACGGGGTGGTGATTTCCGTCTCCGAACTGGAGGACCAGGAGCAGCTTGGCACTCACGGCAACTCCCCCAACGGGAACCCGAAGGGTAAGATCGCCTGGAAGTTCTCCGAGGAAATCGCCATTGCCCGCATAAAGGCGTTCGAGTTGAACGTGGGCCGCACCGGGCACGTCACGCCGGTTCTACTTTTTGAAACTCCCGTCCAGTTGGCCGGCACCACCGTCACCTGCTGCACCGGGCACAACTACGGTTATATCAACGAGAACGAGATCGGCGTCGGCACCGAAATCGAAGTCATCAAATCGGGGAAGATCATCCCGAAGTGCCATAAAGTCGTGCGTGGCCAGGCCACCTACCACTGGCCCAAGAACTGCCCGACCTGCGCCTCCACGCTCAGCATCCGTACCGGCGATGACGGCAAGGAATCGCTGTTCTGTCCCAATGATTACTGCGGGGAGCGTGCGGTGGCGGGCCTGTGCCACTACCTGACGACGTTCGGTGTCAAGGGGCTTTCGGATGCCACCGTGAGCAAGCTGTACGAGGCCAAACTGGTCCGCTCCCCCGCAGACTTTTACGGCTTGCAGGTGGCGGACCTTATCAAGCTGGACGGCGAAGACCCGCGCAATTCCAAGAAGGAGTTTCGTTCGCAATTCCTGGTGGTGGCTCGCATCCACATGATCGACGCCCCGGACAAGATCAAGGGCAAGCAGGATTTGTCGGACGCCATCGAGCGGGCGGCGAAGCAAAAGCATAAAGTGCCGCTCTGGCAATTTATCGCCAGCCTGGGCATCCCCACGGCGGGCAAAAGTGCAGGCCGTGCGTTGGAGGGCCACTTCCGCAGTCTGGACCATATTCGCTCTGCGACGGTTCAGCAGTTGGAGGAAGTCGAGGAAGTGGGCGAGAAGACGGCCCAAATTCTCTACGACTGGTTCCGGCGTCATGGCCGGCTGGTGGACGATCTGCTCCAGCACGTCGAGCCTGTCCTGCCCAAGACCGGCAAGTTGACCGGGAAGACCTTCGTGTTCACCGGCGGCTTCCCGGAGGGCAAGGAACACTGGCAGAAGGCGGTCGAGAACCTGGGCGGCAAGTGCGGCGGCTCGGTGTCCAAGAAGACCGACTACGTTGTGGTCGGCACGGACGCGGGGTCCAAGCAGCAGAAGGCCCAAGAATTGGGCATCCCCCAGCTTTCCTTGGACGATTTGAAGAAGATGCTATGATCCTTGAAGTTCACGACAACGAAGAAGGCAATACCCTGGCCGGTCGGGTCAATAATATCGACTACGACTACCAGGCCGAACAATGGGTGCAGGATATTGACGAACCCGCCACTATCCTGCACCCGATTGTTCGTTTCGTCCTCCTCGACGGCGAGGGCGAGCGGGCCGTCTGGGAGAAAGACGGCGAAAATATCACTCTGGTCCGTTGCGCCCCGCGCTTCACGGGCCAGTGGCAAGTAGGCACCGTTTTCAAAAAGGGACGGATATGAAAGCGCTCGAATTGCACGGCACGACCACCGGCTTGATGTCCACCATCAATTGCAAGGGTGGGTTGAACCACGGCATATGGCTCCGATGGCAGAACGGCGTTCTGTTCCGCAACGACCTCCGCGACTTGGAACTGCACCTGTCTGTGGCGTCGGCCCAGGAGTTGCACAAGATGCTGGGCGGTTATTTGAAACGCTTGGCGGACTTCCGGGAGAAGGAAGAAGCCGAAAAGCTCAAGGCGCTCGAAACCGAGCTTGCCCAGGTTGAGAAGCGCCACGAGGACGTGCTGCAAGAATTGGACAAGCTGGGCTGGATGCGGCCCCAAGGATCGGAAAACAAATGATACGCCTTTATAACACACTGACCAAGCAGCACGACTTACTCCCCAACACCGGCACCTTGCATGGCGAATTGAAAATGTACGCCTGCGGGGTGACGGTGTACGACCACTGCCACATCGGCCACGCACGTTCCTACATGACGTGGGACGTGCTGCGTCGGTGGCTGGAGTACCGGGGCCACCCCGTCAAATATGTCCAGAACTTCACCGACATTGACGACAAAATCATCGAGCGTGCCCGCCAGGACCACCTGACCTGCGAGCAGGTGGCCGACAAATATATCGCGTCTTATTTCGAGGACTTCGACTGGCTCAATGTTAAACGAGCCGACGTTTACCCCCGCGTCACCAAGTATTTTTGGGCCATCGCCGGCTGGGTTAATGAGATGCTGGTCAGGGGTTTGGCCTACGAGGTTGGCGACGGCGTGCGATTCCAGGGTGCAAATTTCAAAAACTACGGCCAGTTGTCGGGCCACACCGGCTGCGAGGATTTCTACATCTGGAAGAACAACCAGGATGAAAAGAAGATGTTTGCCGGCGGTCGCCCGGCCTGGCACATCGAATGCTCCGTCATGATAAGGGAGACGCTGGGCGAGAGCATCGACATTCACTGCGGCGGGCACGACCTGATCTTTCCGCACCATGAGAACGAGATTGCCCAGAGCGAGTACTTGTTCTCCAAGCCCCTCGCGTCCATCTGGCTGCACAACGGTTTCGTGGAGCATCGCGGCAAGAAGATGAGCAAGTCGGAGGGTAATGCACTTTATTTGCGCGACTTGCGGGCACAGGGCATCGACCCGAACATGCTGCGGTTCTGGGTGCTGCAAGCCCACTACCGCCAGCCGCTTGACCAGTACGGCTTCCACCAATGCTATATGCAGTGGCGAAGTCTCAGGAACCGTTTGTTGAATGCGCCCGAACAGGGGATAACGCCGGGATTCGTGGAGGCGATGGACAACGACCTGAACACCCCGGTGGCCCTGGCGGAACTTTTCAGGGAGCCGAGCAAGGAAATGGCGGACCTGCTGGGGTTCAAGGTTGAGCATTACGCGGTGCCCCAGCAGATAAAAGAACTGGCGGACAGGCGGGCCGAATTACGCGACCAGAGGCAGTGGGCGGAAGCAGACGCCGTGCGTGAGCAGATCATCGCCCTGGGGTGGGAGGTCCAAGACCACAACATTGAGGGGAAGGCGTCGGTTACCCTGTCGCGGTAACTTTACAAACCCCGTTTTTTTCCGTAGCATCGGGTTATGGCTGAAAAAGACCCAATTGTTGGCGCAGCAATTCAGGACGTGCTGGAATGGCAGCCCGAAGACCTGCCATTCCCCACGGACAAGAATGATTGGGCTTTGTGGATTCACCCCGAAGCGGGCCGGTGGATGTATATTGAGCATCCGCTCATTCGCCAGGTTTGCCAGGCTACCAAAAGCGAAGACTACCACGACATTTTTATGGGCATTGGCCACAAGATGCTCAAGTGGTGGTTGGCCAACGAGCCAATTCCCGGTCGCGTCCACGTCTGCACTTTTGCAAATTTGCCGGATGTGCCCATTCGGTTTGGGTTATTCAACGGGCGGTTCTTCGTGTTTACGCCTCGATTTGATCTGGAAAAGGAGTGGCCAGATGGGGATTCAACATAACAAGGCGTTCGGCATTTATCATTGGGACACCTTCGAGGAGGAGCCGGGACTGGACACGATTCTGGTGGGCGAAGCGGACACCCTGGAGGAAGCTGAGCGTAAGGTGGTGGAGAAATACGGCGACCGCATCATCTACAACGGTGCCGATGAAGTTCAAATCGTCAATCGCCAGGGAAAAGTCGTCCGAAGTTACGCGGTGGCATAATGGAAAACAAGGTAGACGAATATCTGCGCCCCGACATCAGCCCGGAGTGGGATTGCCTGCGTTTCGGTGTGTCGCTCCCTGCTAATGGCGTGACCTTCATCAACAAGACTCGTGGCATCAAGGTCACCATCAGCTACAATGAGGCCGTTCAGAGCAACCCGGAGATTCTGCATGTGTCCTGTTCCAAGCGGGACGGCAGCCGCCTGTCCGATGATGAATGCACCTGGCTCATCAACTCCTTGGTTCTGGGCAAGGGTACGTTCACCGAAATCCACGCCCCTCCCGGCGCACGGGCCGAGGCCAAGCGGCGAGCCGAGGCGTTGCAGGGACATGAAGTCACCATGCCCGATGTCCGCCACTTCTTGATGGCGATTTCCTGAAAAAAGCGAACCTGTCCCCCGTACTACTTGTCATGAGGGAGGAAGCCATGAGCAGGCAATGGCCCAAGCAACCGCCGCCGGACTTCCCGCTCGGCAAAGAAGAAATGACGGTCGAGCAGTTGATCGTCCTGCTGGAGCAGTTGCCTCCGGGCACCAAGATGCAGGTGAAGGCGGGGGCCTACGGCGACGACGCCTACGTTCCCATGCTTCGCGTATGGCTTTATCAGGGTAAGCTCATCGAGGCTACCATCGAGCCGAACCACGCGACCGGGCATCATTATAACTACCCGGAAGGCTACAGTGGCGTTGAGGAGATCACCGACAAAATATTTGGGAAAAAAGCGTGAGCGGGGTTGAATTCTCAAACGACCCCACTATTATATAGTTCCCGGCCCAAAGCCGGAATTGAGAAAGACCCAAGGTTCTCAAAAGAATACTTTACAACTGGCTCCTTCCTGCGTATAGTGGAGTAGAGCCAGACAGAACACGACCGGAAGGTGCAGGTCGGAGTTACTTCGGTTTTACCGGCCCTATTGTTATGGGCCGGGACTCCAGCCGCTTTTGTCTCTGGTCCCGAATATCGGACGGCAGAGGAGAGAGGAGAAAGTCATGTCCAAGTTCGCTTTCGAGAAGAAGGATGTCCACAAGGTCGCTGCTGAGGAGCAGGTGGCCCACGCTCACGTTCCGGGCGTTGCTTACGAGATCAACGACCCGGCGACCAAGCTGATGCACATGATCGGCGGTGGTTTCTTCAACGAGCCGAAGTATTACGACTCGAACCGTGACTACGAAAGCTACATCACGGAGCTTACGACCACGGGGCGCATCTCCTCCAAGATCGTCAACGAGGTCGGCCTGACCGAGCAGGCCCAGGAAGTCATCGAGACGGCCCTGGCGGTCGCCAAGAGCGACAACCCGGAAGACCTGTTCGTGATCGCCTCCTGGGCGCGTGACAAGACGGAAGGTCTGCGCCTGCGCACCACCCCGCAGATGATGCTGGTGGTCGCTGCGGCCAACCACAACACCCGTCCGCTCCTGGCCAAGTACGGCCCGCGCATCATGGACCGCGCCGACGAACCGCTTCAGGTGTTCGCGGCCTTCCGCCACCTGTACCAGAACGCCAAGCCGCGTCACAAGGGTGCGCTCCCGCACTCGTTGCGCAAGGCCCTGGCCGGTGCCGTGGCCAAGTTCTCGGAATACGAAATCCTGAAGTACGACACCACGGAGCGCCCGAACTACGCCGACATGCTGAAGATGCTGGGCGGCTCCAAGAAGCTGAAGAAGCTGGCCAAGGACGCCCAGCAGGGCTGGCCGGTGTCGAAGTCCCTGTTCAACTTCCTGGTGAACGGCGTGGTTGACGAGAACTCCTCGCAGTTGCTCCAGGCCCGCAAGAAGTTCTTCGGCATCGACAAGAAGGACGTGCAGACGCAGGGCCTCACCGCCCTCGGCGTCACCCCGGACTTCCTGCGCCTCGCGGGTTTGACCTGGGAGAACGTGCTGTCGCACCTGGGTTCCAGCAAGGAAGTCTGGGAACTGTGCATCCCGATGATGGGCGAGATGGCCCTCACCCGCAATCTGCGCAACTTCGAGCAGGCCAAGATCAGCGATGCTCTGTGGAGCAAGGTCTACGAGAAGCTTCAGGGCAAGGAAGACTCCGTGCAGCTTCCGTTCCGGTGGTTCACCGCCAAGAACGAGGTTTCCACGACGGAAGCCAAGACGGTCATCGACCTGAAGCTGGACCAGGCGTGCAACAACCTCCCGGACCTGCCGGGCGTCACGGTGGTACTGACGGACAACTCCGGTTCGGCCACCGGCTGCGCGGTGAGCGCGAAGTCCCGTCTGGTGGTTGCCGACGCCGGCAACATGCTGATGGCGGTGCTGGCGAAGAAGCTGGGCCGTCGCGTGAAGATCGGCGT
>Ga0126369_10002696_pt1 | contig 12711 bp, 10 predicted proteins | sample PanSoiMetaPlot_1_FD_109646 | JGI IMG/M metagenome (GOLD analysis project Ga0126369, IMG submission 109646) | Tropical forest soil microbial communities from Panama - MetaG Plot_1 | ecosystem: Environmental > Terrestrial > Soil > Tropical forest > Bulk soil | place: Panama | collected 2016-02-17 | reverse complement strand
TCGCGATTCCTTGTCACCGCGTCGTGCGCGAAGATGGGAGCGCGGGCGGATATCGCTGGGGGGCTGGGCGAAAGAAAACGCTGTTAGCCATGGAACAGCATGCTTGAACCTCCCCAGGGCAAAGCCGGGGGATTCCTGCTTCACACAGCGTGGCCCACTGTCGTGGGTCTTACACGCTGTCCACAGGAAGCAAGCTAGTTTTTCCGCGCAAACGACCCCGGCGAGACAGTGCCCGGGTTACTTCTTCCGGCGGCCAGCCAGTTTAGAAACGCAACCAGAATGGTGGCGAGCAGAATCAGCGATTTGCTGAAATCCACTCCGCTCAACAGCAGAACGCAGATCAAGACTCCGAGGAAGGCAACGACAGAACCGGCCGGCAGTCGGAACCACGCCGCGTGGGGTTGTTTGTGGCGCAAGACGGGGACGGCTGCGCACACCGCACCATAGTAGACAAGGCGCGCGACCGCGGAGAGGGTCACGTTCCAGGTGAAACTGCCCAACAAGGCCAGGCCCCAACAAACAGCAGCGAAGACCACGATGGAAAAATGCGGCGTGCGAAATTCGCGATGCACCGCTGCAAACCGGCGCGGGAAATCCCCTTGCTCGGCAAAGGCGAATGTGGCGCGCGGTCCGGTCAGGAAATTGGCGCCGAGGTAACCGTACACGGAAATGAGAGCGCCCAGGGCGACCAGCACCGCCCCGCCAGGTCCCATCACAATTCGCGCCACATCGGCGAGGGGCCGTTCGCTGGTCGAGGCGGCGGGCAGTATCCCCACCACCGCCCACTGAATGACCGTGTAAATCAAGGTGATGAACCCGAGCGCCGCGAGAAGCGCAAAGGGCGCATCACGCTTGGGATTGCGCGCCTCACCTAGCGGGTTCATCGCCGCCTCGTAACCGCCATAGGCAAAAAACAGCAAAATCATGGCCGTTCTCCACGTCCCCGTCCCGGCCGGAAGCGTGGGCCATCGCGTGGCGGAGTGTGCGAGCAGGTAGAATCCTCCAGCCAAACCCACAATGGCCAGCGGGATGAGCTTCGCAACCACGAACAGGTTGCTGACGAGCGCTCCGGTCCGCACGCCCCGATAATTCACCACCAGCAACGCCGCCAGCAGCACCGTGATGATCGTGAACCTGGCTGCCGGGCTGGCCGTCTGTGGCCAGAACGTGCCGAGATAGATCACCAGCAGATTGGCGTTCGCAGCGCACGCGGTGAGCCGGCTGAGCATCATCATCCACCCGACTTCGAGGCCTGCAAGACGCCCAAAGGCTTCGCGGCAATAAATGTAGGTCCCTCCGGTTTGAGCAAATTGGGAGGAGACCTCGGCATAACAGAGAATGATGATCCCCATGGCGCCCCCAGCCAGGGGAACGGCCCACAGACTTTGTCGGCCGAGCAAGCTTGCGACCTGCGACGGGAGGCCGAAGATTCCACTTCCCAGGACGCTGTTGATGGTGAGGGCAACCAGGCTCCAGCGGCCGATCACTCGAACCAGTCCTTCCGGCGTTACCTTTTGCCCGGTTGAGGTCACCGCGCGTTTGTATCACAAACCAGGCTGTCAGTGGCATCGCCCGTCCAGTAAGGCTTTTGGCCCCAGTGACTTTCGCGGGACGAAAGTAATGTGCAGAATTACGAAAGCGCATGCCCGTGGGACATCTATTCGCTCCGCGTTGCCGATGAGATGGTTGAATGGCGAACCGAATGGCCATCGACGACATGCACGATTTGCACACTCGCATCGCACGCGTGACCGACGACCTGCGCACCATTCAACAGGAGTTGAATTGTGCCGCCATGCAGGCGCCCAGTGATCCGGAGCTGATGGAGGCGCTCAATTCCTTATCGGAGACCGAGCCGATCGAGAATCTGCGAACTGCCCTCGACCAGATGCGCCATTTCTTGTGGTTTTATTCCCAGGTGCTGAATAACGAGCCGGAACTCGGGGACAAATTGAGGCAAGCCGCCCCGGCAACAACTTCGACGGACGAAAAACCGCGGCTGGAACGTTCCTTTATGGATCAGCTATCCCGGGCCGACGAGATCGTGCTGCTGCAACACCTGGCCGACTCAAAGCGGCGCAAGCCGAACTGAGAATTTCTCTCGTTGTATCATCCGCAACTGACTTTTTCTCAAAAACCCAGTCCACCGACGATTGTCCTTATTACTTCACTATTGGGACCAAGCACGGTGAAATCGGCTCGGGAACCAGCGCCGAGAACTCCGATGTTTTCTGCCATGCCCACGGCGCGCGCGGGATTCAGCGATGCCGCTCGCACCGCATCGCGCAGACTCCAATGAGAAAACTGGGTGACGTTGCGGACGGCGCGATCCATTGTGAGAACGCTTCCGGCAAGGCTCCCGTTCGCGGTGCACTTTCCGTCTTTCACATCTACCTGGATTGGTCCCAGCTGGTAGCGTCCGTCGGGCATTCCGGTGGCCGAGATGGCATCGGTGATCAGTACGGCGCGTTCCGGCCCCTTGGCTTGCAGGAAAAGCTTCACCACTGGCGGAGCCACGTGAATCCCATCGGCAATCAGATCCGCGGTAATGCGATCGTCGCTCAGCACCTCGCCGATGACGCCCGGATCCCGATGATCCAGCGGACGCATCGCATTGAAGGTATGCGTTGCGTGTCTGGCACCTGCGGCAACCGCCTCCCGGGCGATTGGCATTTCGGCGTCAGAGTGCCCAATACTGACGCACACTCCGCGACGCGCGGCTTCGGGAATCACCTCCATCGCCCCGGGAATTTCCGGTGCGATCGTCATCATGCGAACCTTTCCGCGCGCCGCTTGCCACAACTTGTCGAAAATCTCCAGCGTCGGCTCGAGCAGATTTTCCGGTGGATGCACGCCGCGGCGTTTGTGGCTCAGAAATGGCCCTTCGAGGTGGATGCCCAGCGGGCGAGCTTGCGCCCCATCGCCAGTGCCAGCCATGGTCCTTTCCGCAAACTCAATCGCATCGGCGAGACGGCCGAGCGCCGTACAGGTCGCGTCGAGTGGGGCGGCGACCGTAGTCGGAAAATATCCCGTGACGCCATGTGATGCCAGAAATTTTCCCAGGCGTGGCAAATCGGAGGCGGAAGCACCCATCAGGTCGAGTCCGGCTCCACCATGAATATGAATGTCGAAGAAGCCGGGAGCCAGCACCGCATCGCCGAAGTCCACGAGACGAGTATGCGCTGCAACCTCTTGTCTCGAGAGTGACGAAATCTCCGTGATGCATCCGTCCTCAACCAAAAGCAAGGGGGCGGCAATTTCCTCGAGCGGGGTGAAAAGCCGTCGCGCAGTGAATGCGGTCTTCATCAGAGTGTCTAGCGACAGAGTATCGTAGCTGCAGCCAAACTTTCACACAACCTGGAGGAGGGAAGACGAATTGCTCGCTCCTGCGCCCCGGAACATTCCTTTTGTTCTCCTCGCGGGCAACGTGAGTTGCTCGACCGGAATGGCCTGACAATCGAGGGTCTACGCGAGTCTGAACGATGCAGCATCTTACTATCTACTCAGGGTGGCGGGACGTCAGCGATATGTGACCGCCAGCCCGGGGAATGCCTCATACGCGGCGGGATTGGAATGCTATAATTTGAACGCCGGGATCATCAAATGCGAGGCGCTTCCTCAGCGCCTTTGTTTGTCGGGGAGTGGCTCAGCCTGGTAGAACACCTGGTTCGGGACACAGCGGAAATTCATTGATTCGGCGGCGCTTAACCTCAAATCCACGCCCAAAACAGGCCTTGGTTAGTCCCAATTCTTGGTCCCAAATACAATTTTGGAAATAATGCGTGGAACCGTTAAGCGAACATCGCTCCGATTCTGTAGGCGCTGAACTCACGCTAGGCGTGATAAATCCTGTTGATTCGACTGTCCTTAGTCCCACGGACAGACCGAAAATCTCCGGCGAAAACGCCGAGTTCTTTGCCCGAGTTTCTTCGATCGAACCCACCAACGGTACTCGCCAGTGGGGAGGAGGCAGATCTTGCATCCCGACCCTCTGCGCCCAAAGGATTGGCCGCACGAAGAACCAACAACTTGCACGGAGCGGTACAAAATGTAGCAGAGTGTCACAGATGCCTTGCCTGACAAGGCTTTCCAGTGATTAGGTGAACACTTCGTCACAACTCAAAGGCACGTGTGTCATGCAAAACTGTCTCACCTCGGGGGTTCACCCCAACACTCAGTAGGGTTTGGTAGTGGGCACAAACTTGGGCACAAATTTGCACGCGTCTTCAGCCGCACTACCAAAGCATGCTTAGGCTTCCTTCATCCTCTTTTCGCGAGCACCGGGCGGTTTATTTCGGCATAACCTGGTTTGCGGATGCGTGAGGATCTGCACAATTCAGGTGGGGGATGATTGTGTGCGCTCCCAGCGGGTCAAGGAGATAATTCCAGCGCATTTGGATGACGAGCGCCCAATAGAGGGGCTGTGATCTGAATGTCCTTCTTGAGTGCATCAGGAGGGAAAACGAGTGCCTTCCGTGTGGGCTGCAATGGAGGAAACTCGTGGAGTTGTATTAAGAAGAGCGTTTCGAAATTCTACAGGTGCGACTTTACCGTGCGCGGTAAGCGGTAGTTCACGCGAACAATCGAAGGGAAAGACCCACTCGACAGAAAAGTTCCAAGCCTGCAGGAGTTTTCGACTCGGTTCATAAGCTGGGCGGAATCAGGAGCGCTAGCGTTGCCATCGAAAAAGTATTATCGCAACGGCTGGCGCTTACTTTCGACGACACGAATCATCGGCACGCCGCCAGATCGCACGCAAAGGATGAGGTGGAAACGCTAACGCTCCGGATGATCCGAAGTCCACGCTACTCCACTGTGGATCCGAGTTGGGATGTGATCTGCAACTCGGTTCTCAACTCGGCTGCGGATTGGTAACGGCGCGCCGGTTCTTTCTCGAGGCACTTCAATACAACCGCGTCGAACGCGCGCGACACCGAGCATGTCAGGGTGCTGGGCGAATGTGGCATTTCATGCAGAATCGAATTTACGAGGCGTGGCCCACGTGTTTCTGGAAATGCACGGCGGCCCGTCGCTAACTCGTAGAGAACTGCGCCGGCGGAATAGATATCACTGCGAAAGTCGGCCGGCTCTCCAAGCAACTGTTCCGGGGGCATGTATGGCAATGTTCCCATTACCCCGAGATCGCGGCCCACATCTGTCGTGGCCGCAGGGTCGACTAGCGGGGCAGCAAACTTCGCCAATCCAAAGTCGTAAACCTTCACTTGCCCTTTCGTAGTAAGCATCACGTTTTGAGGTTTCAGGTCGCGGTGAATAATAAAATGGTCATGTGCCTCCTGCATCGCGTCCACGATTTGCTTGCCGATATGGAGGACTTCCTCCTGTGTGATTGGGCCGGCCTCGAGCCGTGCCGAGAGCGTCTGGCCCTGAACGTATTCCATTACCAGGAAGTCCACGCCATCCTGGCTGTCAAAATCGTAAATGGAGATGATATTTGGATGATTGAGCTTTGAATGAATCAGCGCTTCATTTTCGAAACGTCTGCAGGCGCCGGCATCGTGATAACTGGCTGCCGCCAGCATCTTCACCGCAACGTCCCTGTCCAGGTGCTCATCGCGAGCGCGATAGACTACACCCATACCGCCTGTAGAGATTTGCTCCATCAGACGATAATGGCCAAGCGTCTGTCCGGCACTCGGCCCGCGCGGAGCTTCATCGGGTCTCGAATCAGAATCTGATTCCCAAGTGGCCCGGGACTGCGGCTCGCGGCAGCTTCTGGTTAGCGGCCGGCCAGCCCTCCCCAAATTGGACCGTAATTCTTTCACGTGCGCCCAATCCCTCGTTCTGATTCCTCATTAAGAGAGCGTCTACTCACATATGGCACAGCTTGAGGAAGTATTTCGCCCCGGCAGAACAGCCGAGGGGTGGCGCCAGCCTGGGGGCACCTTAATAACGTGTTTTTATTGATTTCTGCCAGCGCTGGGTGCAGAATTCGCAATCGACAGGGCCCGACCATCAAGACCCAAACTGAGTGTGTGACGAACCAAGGACTTGGGGAGAACGGGTTTCCGCCGCCCATCGAATCGAGAGGGCGCAAGAGGACGGCTTGAACTCTGAAATGCTTTTCCCATCCACGTCATTTAAGAGTTGAAGCGTCCAGTCACGCAACCCAGGCTTGGTTTTAGGCACGGGTGCAAATCCAAGACTCGTGGCGCGAGGCGAAATTCGCCCTGAACTCTGAATCTCCGATTGGGAGGACATATGCCGAATGAATATCCGGACTGGTTAGTCATGGTCTATCTCTCCGCCGACGGGCTGCTCGCCAACTTCGGCGTGGAATCGCTGAAGCAGCTCAAGCGCGCCGCAGGAGATGGCGTCAAGGTGGTAGCTCAGTTCAATACAGACGGGATCGTTGGGACCAGGCGATATATTTTTGAAAAACTCGGAGATCTCAGCCCTCTTGCGGATAGCGAGACGGAGCTACCTGCAGTGACACCACAGGTCGGGACTCCAGATCCTGAGGACCTCAGGAGTTTTATTGACGCCGCCGTGGGGAAAAACCCGCAGGCCAAACGTCACGCCCTTTTTTTGTGGGGCCACGGACCGGAGCTGTTGTCGGATGAAGACCCGAAATCTGCCGCGGAAGACGCCGGCAAGAAGATCAACTCTGATAAGCGGACATATCTCACTCTCTCGGAGTTAAGGAAGGCACTCAGCCAGACGGAGCTCGCGACGGGGGCACCTCAGAAGAAGATTGGTATCCTGGGACTGGATGCCTGTTCGATGAGCATGGCTGAGCTCGCCAGCGAGCTTGGGGATTACGTTCAGTTTATGGTCGCCTCACAGGACGATGTGCCCGATCTGAGTTTTCCATACGAGGCCATACTGGCGCGCTTGAGGAAACTGGATAGCGCCGAAGAGGCATGCAAAATGATTCCGGACGTGTATGAAAAAACTTATTCCGACTACATCGCGAATCCCAGAACCGGCGTCAGGGCGATCACCATGTCAGCCATTGCCCTGGACAAAAAGAAAATGGACGGCATCACCGCGCCACTCACCAAGCTTGCCGCGCTACTCCTTGAGCTGAGCAAGAGTGAGGCCGCACGCGGCGAAATTCTCTCGGCCCGTCAGAAGTCTCAGGCCTTTGTGTTCGGTCTTTTCGTGGACATCGTTGACCTTTGCCAGCAGCTCAAGGACAGCAAAATTTACAACGATGAATTGAAGAAGACGTGTACAGACATTCAGAAGGTCATCGGGGACAGAAACGAAGTGGTTATCACGAAAAGTCCGGAAACTGCCGACCCAGACGGGAAAGTCGCCGCCGGCGGTCTTTCCATCTATTTCCCATTTCGCATTCCTGATGAGACGGATCAACTGCAGGAATTGCGCGCAAAGGGCAGCAAGGATCATCCGACAAAGGAAAGAATCCAGAGGATTCACCAAATGGAGCGAGACTTTGCTGAGCTGAAAAACGTTTGGGTTAAGACCGGCTGGACCAGGTTCATCCAGGAGGGGTGGTCCTCCATCCTAGCGAATGAGGCAAAGGCACGGCACTTGGTGCTGGACGACATTTATTCCGCTCAACAGTGTGCTCAAAATCTTGGCTCTGTGCGCCAAGATGGTAACGGAGCGAGGCCCGATGCGCAACCACCCACGACGCCTTATGCTAGACCATCGCTCGTGGAAATGCCGGATTCTTGCGAGCAACCATCAGCCGTCAACCAGTGATAAAAAATGCGGGCTGCAGTCTATTTCGCATTGTTGGTCCTTCACCACGGATCGTTGTGCACGCAGACTGTAGCCCCCAGTATTTCCGCTCATTACGCTGAAACCTGCCAGCGCAAAAAATTTCAGTCGAGGTGCTGCTTTGGCGCCGAGCATCGTTCCGATACGGTTCTCCTGAAGGCAAATGCGGCCTTTGAGAGAGCAGCCCGCCTGCGTGAGAAGCAAACCGCCAAGGATCTGCTGGCGGCAGCTGAGACCTTCCGTGCAAGCGCAGAACTTTTTAGCGCCGCCGGTTCCGAAGCACTAGCCGCTGAAGCCTACCTCCAGGCTGGTGATATCTACTCTACCCTCAGCCGATATCAGAAAGGGCGCGCGTCGTACAACGAAGCCCTCCGGGGGCAAGATCCGGAAACGCGATGCAGAGCGTTGAGCCGCATTGCGCGCACATATGCGGCTACGGGGCCGTTCTCGCTGGCTGATCGTTACTCCAAAGGGGCGCTTGCTTTCTGCCAAAATCTCAGCGAACGCGCGCAAGCCGAAGGCCTGGAAGCTCGCGGGGAAGTCTTGTTGGAATTGGCGGGGGAACACGCGCTGGGCGAGTCCTTCTTCCGCCAGGCCCGGGAGCTTTTCGTGCGAGGAGGAGACCAAGACGGAGAGGCTCGAACCCTGTTGGCGCTGGCCCATATCGGCCTTTTCTCTGGCGAAAGGCAGGCGGAGGGCCTGCAGTCAGCCGAGCAGGCATTGCAATTGTGGTCCTCGACGGGAAATACGTATGAAGTTGCCCGGATTCGTTCCTATCTGGGGACATTTGCTATCACAAAGGGGCAATTCGAAACCGCGCAATGCAATTACCGCCTCTCCAGACGAGTGTTTCAGGTTTTGGGCAATAAGGACGAAGAAGCGAGCGTGTTGAATGGGCTGGGATACGTAAGCCGCGAGACCGGGGACTGGCAGAAATCACTGGAGCACTATCGGCAAGCTAGAGCTATCTTCGCGAGCGTGCGCGACTTGGTCGGGGAAATGGAAGCGATTAGAGGTGTGGGAAAGGCCCTGTCCATGACGAGAAATTACGAATCTCTGCTGCCGCTTTACCGCCAGAATGTTCGCTTGGCACGTCAGGCGGGTGACCCAGTGGCCATAGCGGGTTCGCTCGCCGACTTGGCACACGCCTACGAAGGCACAGGGCAGTACATTCAAGCAGAAGCGTCCTACAGCCGCTCTCTGAAAGAATATCGCGCAGCCCACCACCTCTATGGTGAGGCCGACATTCTGGTCGCACTAGGGCGCCTGCAGATAACACTTGGCAGTTACTTCGAAGCCGTCACTTCCTTAGAAAGCGCACATGAGCTACAGCAACAGCTGGGCGAAATTGAAGGGGTTGCCAATATCCAGTACGAGCTGGCCCGTGTCTACCTCCGCCTGAACCGTTTGGAGGGAGCAAAATCCGCCATCGAAAATACCATTGACATCGTCGAGAAGCAAAGGATGTCAATCTCTCATTTCGATTCACGGGCTTCGTATTTCGCTTCCGTCCATGCGTACTACGCACTCTACATACAAGTATTGATGTCGCTCGAGCAAAAGGAGCCGGGCCGCGGGTACGCCGAAAAGGCCTTCGAAGCCTCGGAAAGAAGCCGGGCGCGAACTTTATTAGACCTGCTCACAACCTCAAGCCAGGATGCTGCCTGCGAGGAACTGCTCGAAAGACAGTTGCACCCTCGACCGCAGCTGGAAGCCGAAACCGCAGCGGAAACGGGATCCCCATCCCCGACTTTGACACTGAAAGAGGTACAAGCCGAGATCGAGCCCGAGGACACCGTTTTACTCGAATATGCCTTGGGGGATGAGAAGAGTTACTTGTGGGCGGTAGCGAACGGCCAAGTCTCCGCGCATGTACTCCCGCAATCGCAGCGAATCAGAAAGGTGGTGGAACGTTTTCGCCAGACGCTCGTTCCCCCTCAGTTGCAAGCGGGAGAGAGCGCCAGCGATTACCAGGCAAGAGTCCGCTGGCAGGAACAATCATATAAGGCCTATGACCGCCAATTATCAAGACTGCTGCTTGGGCCGGTCAAACTGGCTGGGGCAAAGCGAGTTCTGATAGTCCCAGACGGTTCTCTGCAATATGTGCCGTTCGCCGCGCTGCTAGTTCCCGCATTTGGGTCTGGTGAACAACTTCTCATCAGTCGATACGAAGTGAACGTCCTGCCTTCGGCATCCGTGCTCGGAACACTAAGGAAATCGGCGTCGAAGAGGGCGCCGCCGACGGCGACCGCGGCCATTTTTGCAGATCCAGTCTTCGAAGCAGATGATCCACGAATCCCGATCAACCGAGACAAGGCCCGTGGGGCACAGGAACGGCCAGCGGCCCTGAGTCGAGCTATCAGTGACATCGGGGGGGCACAATACATACCCAGGCTACAAGCGTCGCGTGACGAGGCCAATGCAATTGCAAATGTTCTCCATTCGTGGGATTCGCAGGAGGTGCACGTGTCACTGGACTTCGCGGCGAGCCGGGATTCTGTCCTTAAAGACGGCCTCACGCGATTTCGGCTGGTTCATTTCGCCACTCACGGGTTGGTTGACTCTCGGCGACCTGAAATGTCTGGCCTGATCTTGTCATTAATTGATAGGAACGGACGAAAACAGGACGGCTACTTGCGCCTGGGAGAGATTTACAAAATGAAACTTTCTGCCGATCTGGTGGTGCTTAGCTCCTGCGAATCCGCGTTGGGCAAAGACCTCGAGGCGGAAGGGATCATCGGGCTGCCTCGGGGCTTTCTGTATGCCGGCGCTAAGAGCGTGATTGCGAGCCTGTGGAAAGTCAACGACGAGGCGACGGCGAAGCTCATGGCAGCTCTGTACGCGCGCATACAGCAAGGAGAAAGCCCGAGCTCGGCCCTGCGCGGAGCTCAACTAACGATGATGCGTGACGAACAGTGGTCGGACCCGTACTATTGGGCGGCTTTTGCCCTGCAGGGTGAGTACAGGTGAGAGCATTTGACTTCCCCTTGCTACTGGTCTATGGTGACGCGCCATGGTGCTACGGGGGACCAGCAGGGCGCTCACAGCGGAGGCCTTTGGAAAGTTTCTTCGCTGGCTTTCTGAGGACGATGAAAAGGCCGTGCTGGAGTATCAATCGATCAGAGCGAAACTGGTGCGGTACTTCATTCATAAGGCCTGCTCGGATCCGGATGACCTGTTCGATAAGACAATTGACGTGGTAGTAGGAAAGATAGACACATTGGAAGAGTACTCAAGTCCTTTGGCATATTGTTTCGGTGTAGCCAAGAATATCTGGCGTCAGGACCTGCGGGAACGCAAGCCGGCCAGCCTGGAGAACAAAGTAGCCGTGCCGACACATCCAGACCCGCAGATTCACGAGCAGGAGTTGAAATGTCTGGAGCACTGCATGGATAAGCTGTCGGCGAGCGATCGCGATGTGTTGGTCCAGTACCATCAAGAACAGGGACATGACAAGATCGAGCTGCGAAAACAGTTGGCTGACGGGCTTGGCGGCGTGAATGCGCTGCGCATCAGGATGTGCAGAATTCGCCGCCACCTGCGTCTTTGTGTTGCCGCCTGTCTTGATCAATCGGCGAATTAAGAGCAAATGAAGCAGGAAGCCATGAAGAGCATTGCCGACCGCAACCTAATCCGCCAGTACCTGTTGGGCAGGCTCGATGTGCAAGGAGAGCTTGAGGAACAGTTGAGCGATAGCATTCTCAATGTCGAGATGATCGACGTCGTCGATTCGGTTGAGGACGAGATTATAGAGGAGTACGTGAGCGGATCTTTGAATGCAGAACACAAAAGGGCAGTTGAGAAGTACTTCTTGCGACCTCCACAGCGTCAGGAACAATTGCGCTTCGCTCAGCTCTTGGAACATTACTTGGAGACGAGAGCGTCTCATTACTCGGCCACGAACGGGGATAATTTGCATATTCCGTGGCTCTCTCAGTTCAGAACCTACGGCGCATTTGTGGCATCCGCTCTAGTTATTATCGCGACGTTGGTATACGTCAATAACGTTCGCCTTGGCCGGGAGCACCTTGCAAAGGAGCTTGCGAAAGAGAGAGCGCACTCCTCAAACCTTGCAGCACAAGCGGAATCGGTGCAGCCGTCCATTGTTTCTTTGACTCTTGTCGCGGATCGGTCGCGCAGCCCTGAAGCGCCTATTCCGCAGATCGATCTCCAGTCTTCGACGCAACGAGTCGTAGTAGAAATCGCCTTGCTACATTCTGGCTCCCGTCCCTACTATGTGCGTCTTGAAAACAAGGCTGGAGAGGCGACTATGTGGTCAGCAAACCTGCTGCCCATCATTTCCAGTGCTGGCGATGCTCGATTGGTGTTTGATGTCCCCGCTCTCACCTTCCAATCCGCCACCTACTCTTTTGTCGTTTCCTCAACTTCGGCTACCGGCGTAAGCACAAAACATTACGATTTCCAAGTCAAAGGCGCGAGGTAAATGTCCACCGGCATACCCGCAGGCTTTAGTCTTCGAGACCGTCCAAAATGGTTGGGCAGGAAGTGTAAGTGAAAGGGATGGTGGGGCGGTCCCCTCCCAACTTGGTGTTGCCTCACTCGGACTTGATCGCTGGATTTCGGATGAGAACTGAAAGTTTTCAGGAATCGTGCCGATCCAGCATTGCGAATGAAGCACCAATGTCGCTCAACCATCGCAGCGCGGCTAATGTAACGAAGCCGTCCCCGACGCAGACAGTGATTTGGCAATTTGTATTTGAGCTCGGGGTTGAAGACGCTCTTCAGAAAAGTGGCGGATCTGAACTCGATAGTCCCAACCACTCGGCCGGGAGACCTTGGAGCAAACGAAGTAACCTGTAGTAATATGAACGGAGTAGCAAGTCGGGGAGTGGCTCAGCCTGGTAGAGCACCTGGTTCGGGACCAGGGGGTCGGAGGTTCAAATCCTCTCTCCCCGACCATTTATCTCGAAGCAATCAGTTGGGTTACCTCGCTCGTCGGACTAGCCATAATCGCAGTCGTTTCTGGACTGTGCCCAAATTTGT
>Ga0126369_10002695_pt1 | contig 12714 bp, 15 predicted proteins | sample PanSoiMetaPlot_1_FD_109646 | JGI IMG/M metagenome (GOLD analysis project Ga0126369, IMG submission 109646) | Tropical forest soil microbial communities from Panama - MetaG Plot_1 | ecosystem: Environmental > Terrestrial > Soil > Tropical forest > Bulk soil | place: Panama | collected 2016-02-17 | reverse complement strand
GGTTAGGCGGGGCGGGGTCTGGCTGCCGACGTGCGGCGACGCGGGTATCGGTATGTCGATGCCCGTCGCGGGAGGCATGGTCCGGCTGCCAACGCGGGGTCAGTCATGTCCGTTGCTAGGCGCCGCCCGGTGAAGCATAGGCCAGGTCGGTCGGGGCTTGGTAAGGCCGGTGTGTCATGGCAAGCAGTCGAAAGGCATGGTGGGGACGCGCAGGGGGAGGCCGGTTGGGTGAGTTGAGGCGCGGTCTGGTGTGGAAGATTGGTGCGGTTTGGCCGGTGAGCCACGGTTACGCACGGTCTGGCATGGCAAGCATTGGCATGGGCAGCAGGACGCGGCCGGCACGGCGGGGGAAGGTAGATCGAGGCCTGGCGAGCAAGTGCTTGGTCTGCTTCGTCAGAGCGTGGCCTGGTAAGGCCGGCAAGGCGCGCTTCGCTATGTCTCGGTGTGGCTTTGCCCGCTGTGGTTCGGTACGGAGGGGGTGGCCGGGTATGGCCGGCATGGTCAGGCTGGGCTTGGATTGGTGACGGCATAGGTCTGGTGAGGCCGGCAAGGCTTGGTGATCCGATGTGAGGTTTGGTAAGGCGAGCAGATGTTGGGTCCGGTTAGGCTTTGCGTCGGCAATGCGCGTCCGGGACACGCGTGGCTAGGCCGGTGGGCCTGGGTCTGGCACGGCTGGGACTGGTTGGAGTGAGCGGGGCTTGGCCGGCAAGGTGATGTGCGTTCTGGTGAGGTCGCGCTAGCCCTGGTGATCCACGGTGAGGCGAGGCGCTACGGGGCCTGGTCCGGCCCGGCCGGCTAGGTAGTGCACGGTGGGTTAGGTAAGGCGGCGGCTGCGTTCTCGCTGGGCTTGGCATGGGTTTGGCACGGCTGGTAGTTTTGCAGTACAGTTGTACTGCCCCTGGCTGGGTGCGACTTTTCGTGGTTGGGTCGTCCGCGTCCCTGTGTGCCTGGGGGAGGCTGGGCCGGTACGGCTAGGTCGGGTCAGGTATTGGTCAGGTCCGTTTGTCCTGCTGGGGTAAGGTCAGTCCCCGCACGGCCCGGTGAGTCATGGTTCGGCCGGTCAGGTGGGGCATGGGCTGGAAAGTCGGGTCGGGGCCAGGCACGGTTACGCGATGACTGTCATGGTTAGGCTGGCAAGGCCCGCTTAGGGTAGCTAGGGATGCTAGGCACGGTGACGGCGATGCGAGGGTTGGCGCGCATGGCTTGGCCGGCCTGGTGAGGTCTGGGGTGCGCGGTCTGCTGCGTTCTGGCTAGGTGGGCCTGCCGTGGTCGTGCACGGTCGGGGCAGCCTGGCAGGGCCGGTGTGTCTAGTCATGGGTAGTGTGGCGACGCTGTGTGGTGCGGGGTCAGCGTGGGTTGCTAGGCGTGGTGGGGATCGGTACGGCCGGTGGGGTCGGGATGTCTAGGAATGCCAAGGCGAGGCTGGGTTGGGTGAAGGTATGGCTTGGACCGTCCGGCGTGGCCGGTACGGCACGGCATGGCTAGGTCTGTCCCAGCGAGGGAAGTGTGGTGCGGCCGGCATGGCAAGGTCTAGCAAGTTGGGAAGGGGCGTGGCGGCGACAAGGCCGGTGAGGTTGGCTTGGCACGCCCAGGTCTGCCAAGGCGGGGCGGGGTCGATTGGGATGGGGCGAGGCCGGTAAGGCGTCCCGAGGCACGGTGTGGTCAAGCAAGCCACGGGTTGGTTCTGTGCGGTAACGCAGTGCAATGTAAGGTCTGGCGCGGGCGGCTTGGAAGGCACGGTATGGCCGGTAAGGCCACGCAAGTCGCGGGGTGCCCGGCATGGGAGGATTGGTCCGGTACGGCCGGCAAGGTTGGCTTGGTATGGCGGCGGATGCCTACGCGTGGTGCGGCCGGTGCGGCATGGCAAGCGAAGCTGTGCTAGGGGTGGCGGTGGTGAGGCGGGCGCGGCCGGTGGGGTGATCCGAGGCACGTTGGGGTTAGTGGGGCAAGGCACGTCGCGTTTCGCATGGTTGGCCCAGGCACGGCAGGCAGGGTCAGGATCAGCAGCGGACATGAGGTCTGTCGCACGGGCCGTCCAGACCGTGACACGGGCCTGAGCGGTCCTGCTGCCGACCCTGACGCGCGCATGGTAGCGCCGGCGAGGTCTGGCTAGGAATTGTCGGGTGTGGTGCTTCCCGGTAGGAATGGCTGGGTGGGACCAGGCGCGGCTGGCTAGGCGATGTCAGTCCTGGCAAGGTGGTTCCCGGATCGGCGGGGTCTTGCGAGCACGGGCGCGGCCGGCATGACGGCGGCAAGGTGGTGCGGGGGAAGGTGCGCTAGGCATGTCCAGGCCGGTGAGGCGAGTTGGGGTCGGCCCGTCCCGTCGAGGAATAGGCTGGGTGATGCCCGGTGATGCCCGGTGGGTTGAGGCATGGTTGGCGTGGCCGGTGAGGCATGGACGGGTGATGTCTGGTGAGGCCCGGTTCCGTTCGGTGCGACTGGCGGGGCCGGCTTGGCGTGGTCCAGCTTCGGTATGGCAAGACTGGCGTGCCAAGGTGCGACTGGAAAGGCTGGGCCGGCTTGGCTTGGCAAGGATTGCTTGGTGGTGCGGGTCGGTGTGGGCCAAGGTCCGACATGGCGGGCCGGTGAGGCGAGGCATGGAATGATCAGGCTTGGCTTGGCGTTCTGTGGCAAGCAGCGCAAGGGCAGCCAAGACGGGTGTGTCCCGGCACGGTGAGGATGGTGCGGCCGGTCAGCCCTGGCGGCGGTTGGCTGGGTCCGTCGAGGCCCGGTACCGGCTTGGCGACGTGGGGCCGGTGTGGATGGCGAGGGAAGTGGGTTCAGGTGGGGCATGCTGATGCCCGGTTTCCATGGCATGGTCGGGCCGGCATGGGGTGGCGAGGGTTCGCCCGGTAGTGCAAGCCAAGGTGATGTGCGGATAGTGCGGCAAGGCCGGCGTAGGCCGGGTACCTCCGGGCTTGGGACGCGCTGGTGCGTTCAGGCGAGGTCTGCCGGGGTCAGACATTGTGTGGCATGGTCAGGCCGGTTCGGCGTGGTCGGAGTGGCATGCATAGGCATGCGTCGGCCCGTCACGGATAGGGGGCTAGGCAAGGTAGTGCCCGGAACGGATGTCATGTCCAGGCGTGGCTGGCTTGGCTTGGATCACGTGGTCCGCACGCCACGGGTGGCGTGGTTCCTTGGGGCTGGGTCGGCCCGTGGCATGGCAGGCGTGGTCGAGGCAGTGCGTTGTATGGCACGGTGGCTGGGGTTTCGGCGTGGTGCCCCTGGCATGGCCGGCAGGGTCCGGTGCGGCATGGGACGTGGCAATGTCGGGTTAGCTGCGGTACGGTCACGCATGGCCGTGTGCTGCGGGGTGCGGTGTTGCTTGGCCCGGTCCGGCATGGGATGTCGTGGTCAAGGCAAGGCCGGTGTGGACAGGCTTGGAAGGTATGCCCAGACATGGCCAGGGATGGCCCGGTGCGTTCGAGGCGCGGCCGGTTCCGCACGCTGTGGATTGGCGTGGCGAGCATGGGAAGGTAAGCCTGGGCCGGTCAGGTGCGGCTTGGGTTGCCGAGGCATGGCGCGTGATGAAAGGCGCGTCCGTTACGGGGTATGGCCAGGCCGGCGTGGTGATGCGCGGCGGGGAACGTCGGGGAACGTCGGGGCAAGGTACTGCGAGGCCGGCGGGGTATGGTTGTGGGGTGCGCTAGGGTCAGGCGGTGGTACGGCTGCTGTGGGGCCTGGCGGGGCCTGGCCGGTTATGCATGGGCAGGCGAGGTTCGGTGACGGCGGCATGGTTGGACGGGATGGCTAGGCTGGCGAGGGTCGCCAGTCCGGGGCGGCTTGGGATGCGGGGTGCGTCAAGGCAAGACATGCAAGGCGTGCCCGGTGTGGTACGCGAGGCCCGTCGCGTCTGTGCGGGAAACGTTGGGGTGGGGTTTGGTTGGCATGGCTGGCATGGCCCAGCAAGTCAATGCCGTGGCTAGGTTTCGGGTGGTGATGTGCGGCGCCGTTGGTCGCGGCCGGTGAGGCGGGGTCAGGTCAGGACGGGCCTGCGCGGTCGGCATGGTTGAGCGAGCGGCGGCATGGCCGGCATGGAAGGCTAGGCGCGGGATGCGCTGACAGCCAGGGTCAGGTCTGGCCGGCTTGGGTAGTCGTGGCGTAGTGAGTAGGGGTCAGTTCAGTCCGGGCCACTAATGGTGGCGCATGACAAGGCGGGGAACGGCATGCCCGGCGGGGTTGGTATGGACTGGCGAGGCGGGTCCAGGCCAGGACGGTTTTGGTACGGGCGGTCTGGCGAGGTATCTGCGATGCATGGCAAGGCCGGCCAGGCGTGGTGCTGGCGGCAAGGGCAAGGCTGGTCCCGGTGGCGCCCGGTATGCGCGGCCCGGTGAGGCCGGTATGCCTTGGTGAGGCGGGTTCAGGTCAGGAAGGACAGCATGGTGCGGCCGGCCTGGATGCGCATGGACTGTCGAGTCGGGTTCAGGCCAGGACGGGTACGTTTTAGGCGGGCTGCGGCAGGCATGGCGTTGCGACGGCGGGGCCAGGTGCCTACCGGGCCTGGTGTGTATTGGGGCTTGGTCAGGCTGGCAAGCCTAGGTGCGGTCCGGAGAGGTACTGGTCTGGCATGGCTGGCATGGCCCGCAGCGGACGGGTCTGGCGTGTGTGTGCTGGGTCTAGGCCGGGCCGGCTAGGACGGTGTGGGCGGTCTGTCAACCCTAGGCCAGGGGCGGCATGGCCGGTGGGGTCTGGCGTGGGTGACGGGGTAGGCGTGGTCAGTCAGTTCGGGGCAAGGTACGGCGCGGACAGTCTAGGTTCGGTACAGCATGGTAGGGATCGGTGCCGCAGCGTCAGGTGTGGCGCGCGTGGCTGTGGCTAGGGGTGTCGCGTCAAGCCAAGGATTGCGACGGCGTGGAAATGCAAGGCTCGGCCGGTGGGCCAAGGCTTGGGCGGCGCGATTGGTACGTCGGGCAAGGCAAGGTCTGGCTGGCATGGCCTGGGTTCGCAAGTCATGGGCAGTCGGTTAGGCGTGGTTCGGCCGGCAAGGCCGTGTCGGCGCGGTTGGAATAGGCCTTGCCCGGTTTGGTGTGGCAGTGTCCGGTTAGGCTTGGCCGGTGAGTCGTGGTCAGTTTGGCTTGGTGGTGCAAGCTGGGTATCGGGCAAGGTTGGCATGGTCAGCCCGTGCACGGTGAGGCCGGTAAGTTCTGGCTAGGCATGGCGGCTGTGGGGCGCGCTGCGACGGGCAGGGCTGGCGGGGCCTGGTCAGCGGGCTACGGGGGAAGGCGAGGTAGGGTGCGGGGGGTCTGGCAGCCATGGTTGGGCTGGGACGTGCTATGCATGGCGAGAAGGCAAGGTCTGGCTGGCTTGGCGTTGTTTGAACGGGTGCGCCTAGTCGAGTCCCGGCGCGGTAGGTAGGAATGGTTGGGCGGGCCGGTATGTCACGGTCAGGCGACGCTGGGACTGGCGACGGTCGGGCAAGACTGGCATGGCCGGTGATAGCTAGGCGTGTCTGGGCCGGGGATGCCGTGCATGGCATGGCCGGTATGTCGGGGTGATGCATGGTGTCGCTGTTGCAGGCTTGGCGTGGACGGGTCCGGTTCGGCCGGCACGGTGTGGTCATGTCGGGTTGGCCATGGTTGGGCGAGCCGGGGCCGGGATGGTCCGTTGCGGTTCGCCGGGCGTGGCTGGCATGGATGGCTAGGTCAGTGAGTCGGGGTCAGGCACGCCCAGGACTGCGCGGTTTGCCTGGGCAAGGCGCGGCTGGCTTGGCTGGGGATCAAGGCTGGGTCGGGACGGACCTGACGGGGATCGCATGGCCGGTGCGGTTGGGCAAGGGTTGGTGTGTTGGTGCGGACTGGTTAGGTTCGCAAGGCGACATGGGGCGGGGATCGCCCGGCTGGGCTGGCACGGCGTGGCCTGGACGTAGCTTGGCGGGGACGGGCTGTGCGGGTCGTCTGGGGCAAGGTCGGCAAGCCCTGGCCGGTGTGTCATGGTTGGTGGGGGAAGGCCGTGTGGGGCGCAATGGGGCAAGCCACGGCTTTGCGTTGCATGGCTGGCGTGACAAGGCCCGGTGATGTGGTGAGCGACGGCGCGGACGGTACGGCTGGCGAGGCGATGCATGGCACCATGCGTTCTGGCATGACGAGCGTACGTGCGGTACGGCCGGCATGGTGATGGCGCGGCCTTGGGATGTCGAGTCGAGTCGCGCCACGGCGGGGCTAGTGCAGGCGTCGTCCGGCTTGGCTGGCTAGGCGAGTTGCGGGTCGCAGGGTGGGGTGAGCTTCCGCCCGGCAAGGCGATCTAGGGCATGGTGCGGCTCCGGCTTGGAAAGGCGTGGCCGGCACGGCTTGGCCAGGTCACGCCATGGCATGCCGAGGATGCGGAGGTCTGTCGAGGTTAGGCAGGGCCGGTGGGGTGTGGCATGGACTGGTTGGCGGGTCGCGCCCAGGCCAGGTCAGTGCGGCACACGAGGCGTGGCAGGCATGGAACGTCGGGTATGAAGTGGATGGCCTGGCTTGTCCTGCTGGCGTATGGTTGGGTCGGGCGAGGCCGGTCAGGCTAGGTATGGCAGCACAGGGATCGGCTAGGTTGGCGTGGCTGGCAACGCAAGGCAAGGGGTGACTGGCTAGGCGTGACGGGTGACGGTGAGGCGGGCCTAGGCCGGCACAGCGGTGCGGGTTGGGGTAAGGCACGGCGAGTCGCAGCTTAGGTTGGTCTGGCCCGACTTGGCCTGGCCGGCTTGGCGTGGTGGGGTCCGACTGCTGGGGCATTGTGGGCCAAGGTCCGCACGGTGCTGCATGGCGCGGCCGGCTAGGCCACGTCGGTTGAGGGATGGCAAGGTCCGGTGCGATAAGGTGTTCCGGGCGGGGTGTGGCCGGTCAGGCGGTGCCCGGTCCGGCGGGGTTTTATCGGGGTAAGGCACGGTTGGGCTGGCGAGGCGTTGCCCGGCGCCGCCCGGAGGTTGTGTCATCGCACGGCCTGCCAAGGTGGGGCTGGCCTGGCATGCGTGGTTTGGTATCTGGGGTCCGGGTTGGCGGGCCACGGTGGGCCAAGTCACGGTGCGGATCGCTTGGCGGGGCTGGCACGTCATGGACTGGTACGTCGGGGCAAGACGCGCCGGGAGATGCGGGGTAAGGCACGGTCAGCATGGTCTGGCCGGTACGGCAGGCTTCGGCCAGGTCGTCTGGGTGTGGCACGTCACGCAACGGACAGGCAAGGCTGGCGGGGCAACGATGACGGGCTTCGGCGGTGGCAAGGTAGGGTTAGGCTTCGGTCGTTGGGGCGTGTCCTGGCTGGCATGGGTGGCACGCACACCGAGGTGGTGCTGGGTCTGGGTCGCGAGCCGGGTCAAGCCACGGCCGGGCCGGTGGGCCACGGCACGTCGGGGTATGCGGGGCAAGGACGGTACGGACCGCGTGGTTCGGCTGGCGAGGTTGGTATGTCATGCCCAGGCAAGGCTCGTGTGGCTAGGTCGGGATGGATTGGGCAGTCGGGCATGGTCCGGCTGGCTAGGTGCGCAAGCGACTGGTGGGTCTAGGTGAGGCGAGAGCGGCAGATCGAGGTCTGGCTGGCTAGGCTGGGCAAGCCCCGGACGCGTATTGCTTGGCCCGTTATGGTGGGTTGCGGCTGGCAAGTCGTGGTAATGCCCGGCTTGGTGCGCCTTGCGTAGGCACGGCAAGGTCCGCTTGGTGCGGCTGGCGACGCTGGGCATGTGCGATGCGGCCTGGACAGGCGAGGTTGGCCTTGTGGTGCTAGGCATGGATGGTTCGGCTGGCGTGGCGTCCCTGGCTTGGATCGGGTGGGTCGGCGGCCTGGCGAGCATCGGTGTGCTGCGCCGGGGTTTGGCTGGCATCGCTGGGCGTGGTTCTTCGGGTTTTGCATTGGCGGGGCGGTGGCGGGCCAAGTCACGGTCAGGTCTGGCCGGTGAGGCTGGGGCAGTCCCGGACGGCACGGCTTGCTGAGGTCACACTAGGCGAGGATGGTGCGGCGTGGCCGGCTAGGTCGGGTTGGGACAAGTGGTAGTGCGGGGTGTTGCGAGGTCCGCCTAGCCCTGGCGTGGACGGGCCGTCCATGGTCGGGTATCGCCTCGCGCGGCATGGCCGGTAAGGCTCGGCAGGCCCCGGCTTGGGCTGCTGAGGCTGGACTACGGCGTGGCATGGCCGGCATGGCGAGGATGTTTGGCGAGGCAATGCATGCTGTCTTGAGGCAAGGCTGCCAGGGTCGGGTCGTGCCCGGACGGGGAGGCGACGTTGGGCTGGGCGGGGCCGGCAGTGCTGGGCGCGGATCGCAGGGCTTGGTGTGGTCTGACTGTGGCCCGGTCGGGTCCGGCGGGGCAGGTATGGCACGTTATAGAGACAGGTGTCGAAGGGTCCATCGCGCAAGGGCTTTGCGCGCCGACCCGTTCGGCGTCCGCAGACGGGCATCAACTGGCCCATCGTCCTGATCGTCGTGGCTGTGATCGTGGCGCTGGCGATGTATGTCTGGCCGCTGGTGTTTAGCCGCGTGGCAGACTGGTGGACGCCAACCCTGCGCTTCGCAGACCCGACACCGTTTCTCCCGCGCTAGGCCGGCATGGTCAGGCAACGGTCCGGGTGTCTGCGGGTGGCATTGCCAGGTTCGGCCGGTGTGGACTGGCTGGTTCAGGCAAGTCGGGCATGGGAAGCGTGGCGTGGCCGGCTAGGCCTGGTCTTGGGTGGTGGGTCGAGGCCCGGCGGGGCCAGGACTGTCCTTGCCCGGTTGGTACGGCACGGTTCTGGCGAGGCAAGCCCGTTTCGGCAAGGCATGGACTGGTTCGGTTGGTCAAGGCAAGGTGCCCTAGGCAGGGTTGGTCCGGCGTAGGCTGGGCGGGGCCGGTCTGGCGTGCAGAGGCGGGACGGGAATTGGCTGGGTTGGCAAGGCAAGGCCCGGCTGGCGTCGCAAGGGTCGCACGCCACGGGATGACGGGCCGGGGAACGGCGTGGCTGGCAAGGTGGGGACTGGTTGCCGGGTTCTGGCTGCGCGCGGCATGGCTGGCCTGGCTAGGCGAACATGGTCGGTCAAGCCAAGGTCGGGGACGCATGGGTCGTCAGGTGTGGCTGCCCTGGTGTGGCACGGTCCGGGCGGTCTGTTCTGCCAAAGCAGGGTGTGGCTGGCGTGGTGGGGTAGTGACGGCCTGGCGTGGCGCGGTGGTCGAGGACGGCAATGCACGGCGCGGCTGGCAAGGCGCGGGAGCATCGCCTTGGACGGCATGGTCACGCGGGGTGCGGCAAGGCTGGCGCGGAAGCGTGGGCAAGGATCGGTTCGTCTGAGCAAGGTCGGGCTAGGTGTTGCTCGGCCGGCTGGCCTGGGTTGGGTTGGCCAGGATCGCCCGGTCCTGCAAGTTGTCGCATGGCGTGGTTGGGCTGGCAGAGCCAGGTCGGGCTTGGATCGGGATGGTGCGCTCAGGCGAGGCATCGTGGTGTCAGGTACGGTTGGCTTGGCCCGGCCGGTGTGGTTGGGTCAGACTTGGGCGGTCAGGCAGTCCAGGGCATGGCAGTGCTTGTTGCGGTTAGGCTTGGCTCGGCCGGCGGGTCAGCGTAAGGTGAGCGTAGATGTGGCAGATCATCGGCGGTCTGTTCCATTCGCCCCTGTTTCTGGGGTTGACCGTGCTGATCATTATCGACGTGGGCTACGCCACGTTCCGGTTGATCGCAGGCACGTTCGACAACCTGCTGGAACTGGTCGAACAGAAGTTCACGATCCTTCTGGTCGTGGTAGTCGCGCTCACGCTCGAAACCATCACCCCGAACGGTGGCTATCCGCTGACCGATGGCGTGATGCTGTTCTACTGCGGGGTCGAGGCGCTTCAGATACTCCAGGCCGCTGCGGCTGACGGTCTACCCCTGCCGCCACAACTGAAGGGCTTTCTGGATGGCCTGGTCGGCAAGGCCGGAACGGTGCCCGGAGGGCCACAGCCCGCCACCTCGAAGAACGAAACGGACCCCGATCCGCCGGCATAGCGACGGGCTGGTAACGTCGCTAAATGCGTACTTTCAAGGTCGCGGCGTTTGCCGCGCTGCTGGTGCACGCATCGGCTACAGGGGCCGTCGCCGCACAGGACGACCCCGCAACGAACTTCGCGGACCCCGCAACGAACTTTGCGGGGGTAGGAGATCGTCAGCCTGACGTGCCACGTGTCGAACCACGGGTGGATGAGTTCTGGTTCGACAACGGGTTCGCCACGCTGCACGATCAGATCGGGTCCATCATGGGTCGCCCATTAGGGCCGGAGCGCCAGGGCGACGACGGCGACGTAATACAGCGGACAAGCACTGGCCTGGCTGTGTGGAAGCCAGGCCAGGCACCGCGCTTTACCGATGGCTGGCGTGTGTGGACAACCGAGTCACCTGGGGAACAGCGCACTGCTACTGTCGCTGCTGCTGCACCTGGCGTGCCATATGGAATATGGGACCGGCTAGCTGGCTGTGAGAGCGGCGGGAATTGGGCCAGTGTTAGCAATCCGAAGTACAAGGGCGGCGTGCAGATGGACGCGACGTTCTGGGCACGCTACGGCGGATTGGCGTATGCATCGGCACCGCAGTACGCCAGTCGTGAAGCGCAAATTACGGTTGCCCAACGGGGGTTAGCCGCGCAAGGCTGGGGCGCCTGGCCGACGTGCAGCCGCATCCTGGGGTTGCGCTGATGCCTGATTCGGTCGTGGTGCTGGTGCTGATGAGTTGCATCGTCGCACTCGGCGCGTACGCGCTGTACCGTTGACCGAATGCCACGTTTTCGGCTGAACAAGCCGGTGCGTCGTCGGCCCCACGTGTGCCGTACGTGCGGTACGCCATTCGTGGCGGGCGGCGACGCGCGCTTCTGTAGTCCGAAGTGTCTGGATCAGTGGGATACGCAGCGGACCCGGAGGTACCGCTGCTTCCGCTGCAACAAGCCACCCAAGCTGATGCGTTGGGTGCGGGTGTCGCCGGATCAGGAAGCTCCCTTGTGCGGCACCGACGAATGCGTGATCGCGTGGCGTCCGACCGGAGGCTGGCCGGACCCCACCACGCGGCCACTGCGCCGTGAACGTCTGTTTGATCCGACGTTCACGGTCAGTCCGCCGCCACGCGGCGATGCCTTGACCAGCGAAGTCGCGCTCCTGGCGCGGCATGGCCGCTTTCGGGCAGAAGACCCGGTGTACGACGTGATTCACGCGGTGCTGAACCTGCTGATGGAAATGCGTACGGTGGGCTTGCCCTCCAATCCCTGGCGCGAAGTGCCAGCGTTCCGGGTTCTGGACCTGGCGCGCGCGATGCGCTTCACGCTCGGGGACATCAAGGAAGGCTCCCTGGACTACCATCTGCTGACATGCACGGCGTGCTACACGCCAGGTGCCAAGCGGCGCGGCATCTGTAGAACCGGCCAGGAACTCTACATTCGGGAGTTGGGGTTGCACGATGAAATGGGCGGCCTCGGGTACTCGGCCACCGCCTGACGACTTCGCGCCGCACGAAGTGCGGTACATGTGTTCGGTGCTGCTGAACTATCTGGACCCAGGTGACGAGTTCGGCTGCGGTGGCTGCGTCGGCGTGGATGCGGAACTGTTCGATGCCGTCGTCCGCTATAACGACATGCTCGCCAGACCGGTGCGACTGGTGTTGTGGCTGCCCGCCAACAAGCGTCAGGTAGTTCATCGACTGATCGAACTGGCCGACGAAGTACACGACGATGGCTGGGGCTATCTGGAACGCGACCAGTTGCTAGTGGACTGGTGCGACCGCATGCTGGCGTTCCCGCTGCACGAAGAAGCCCGTCAGCCACGGTCGGGCACGTGGGCCACCGTGCGCATGGCGCGCCGCGCGTACAAGCTCAGACAGGCGCTCGTGCTGCGCCCGGCCCCGGCGGAAACGTGACCCAGACGTAGCGTGTAACTGCGAAAATTTTCGTTAGGCTGTAGCAAATGTTTTCCTGCCGGAACGAAAGGACCGACCATGACCATGACGCCTGTACTTGACGAATCGCCGGGACTGAACACGCCAACTGGCCGTTTCAGTACCTGGCTTATCCTGGGTGACTCCGACCTTGCGCGCGATGTACGTGCCCGCGCGTGGAATCTGGTGCGCCGCCGCTGGCGCGACCGTGATCCCACGCCTGCGGACATGTATGCGCTGCGTGAGTGGCTGAATCAGGAACTGGACGACATCTTCGCGCTGGCAGCCAAGGGGGTAAACCCTGAACTGCGCGGCGAAGCGCTCCGCGTGCGCGTCGGCATCGGCCGACCCAAGGATGTCGATATCACGGCGATTGCCCGCTTGCTGTCCCTATTGTGGACGGCAACCAGTCAGGAGACACTGTTGGAGCAGTGGGCCGATGACCAATGACGCCCTTCTGACCCAACGCCGCTATCGTTTGCGCCGCATCGTCGGGCGCAAGGGCATGTGGCATGTGCTGGAATGCGGCCATCGTGTCGGTGCCCCACGGGACACCTGGGACGAGGGTGAGGAACGTGGCAGCCGTCGCTGTCGGGAATGTCCGATCCCGTCCCAGGTGTGCGTGTGTAGTCCTGGCGCGCGTGGTGGCGGCGCACTCAACGAACACTGGAAGGACCAGCACCGGCCGATGTGCGGACGTTGCGGCTGCCACCATTTCCACCCGATTCAGCGTGATCTGACGTGACGTTCCGTCCGTTGCGACAGGTCGCGCTGGAGCGTGTGAGTACGCCTGGCAAACGCGACAAGGCGGGCCGCTGGCGGTGTGGCGACTGTAAACGCATCTGCACGGTGTACGACCTATTCGGCATCGTCTTCGCAGACTGCAAGG
>Ga0126369_10002694_pt1 | contig 12716 bp, 17 predicted proteins | sample PanSoiMetaPlot_1_FD_109646 | JGI IMG/M metagenome (GOLD analysis project Ga0126369, IMG submission 109646) | Tropical forest soil microbial communities from Panama - MetaG Plot_1 | ecosystem: Environmental > Terrestrial > Soil > Tropical forest > Bulk soil | place: Panama | collected 2016-02-17 | reverse complement strand
TAGAGCACTTTCCACTTAGCATGAAGCGTATCCGGCGTTGCGGAAATAGTTAGCGCATTCATTGGGCGGAAACTGATCCAGAAGCCCTGCGATGCGGTTCCACAGGCCGGCGACGGATCGTTCGGCGGCTCTTCGCAGTAATGCTTTGAGCTTTGCGAAGAGCTGCTCGATTGGATTGAAGTCCGGCGAATAGGGCGGCAGGTAAAGCAGCCTTGCGCCTGCGGCTTCGATCGCTTCGCGCACGCTCGGCACCTTATGGGCGCTGAGATTAACCAGCACGACAATGTCGCCCGGCTTGAGGCTTGGCGCGAGCACCTGCTCGACATAGGCCAGGAATGCGTTGCCATTCATCGGACCATCGATGACGCAGGGTGCGGTGAGTGCGGTCGCGCGCAAGCCTGCGACGAAGGTCGTCGTCTTCCAGTGATCCTGGGGAATTTTACCGACCAGCCGCTCGCCGCGCGGAGCCCGGCCGCGCAGCCGTGCCATGTTGGTGCTGGTGCCGGTTTCATCAATGAAGACCAGGCGCTCAGGGTCGAGCTTGGCTTGATCGTCAACCCATGCCGCGCGAGCTGCGGCGACGTCAGGCCGATCCTGCTCGGCGGCGCGAACGCTTTTTTTTGAAGCTGATGCCGTGGCGGTCGAAGAAGCGCCAAACAGATCCAAGCCCCGCCTTCTGCTGACGCTCATCGAGCAGGCGGCACTGGATCTCTTCCAGCGTCAGATCGGGTTCACGCCGCACCAGCTCAAGCAACCATAGCTCGTACTTCTTCAATGGCGACCGGCTTTGGCCCTTGTTGGATTTGGCTTCATAGCTGCCAGTCTCCCGCCAGCGCTTTGCCCACCGGATCGCTGTTGAATCCCCGATCGCGAATTGCCTCGCGGCTGCCCGCGCAGCTCCGCCCCCCTCGACTACTCGGATCACGCGAACCCGCAGATCGTTCGAATAACCCATTGTAGCCCCCTCAGGTTGGAGAAGGCCACAGAATCTTATTCGCGGCGTGAACGGAATCCCCTCGAGTCACAAAAAGTGGAAACCGCTCTAGAGTGCGAGGGCGGCGCCGCTATCCCAGCTTCACAGCTTGCGCAGCGCCGCTGCGCTTACCCAATCGACGCCTCGCCCCGGCCGGCAGCGATGCACGCATGTCGAACTTGGCAAAGCGCCTGTCTCCCTTGATGTCCTTGCGGCGGCCGACAATGCGATAGGAAAACGCAATGCTCGATTTGCCGCCCGCGAGCTCGCGCACCTCAAAGCTGCTCGACCGCTTGCGGTGGACGTAGAGCCCGCGGCAATCACCCTCGGGCGTCACAAACACCCGATAGTCGCCTCTTGATCACTTTGCCAAAATCCGGATCAAAGCTAACAACGGCGCGACCGCGCTTGAGCTTCGCGCTGCCGAAATCCTCGAACCAAAGCTCTGGGCTCTCCAGGCAATAGAGCATGCGCTGTGTGCCGTCGGGGAAGGGCACGGCCGCGCTCTTGCCGGACCGGCTCGATCTGCGCGACATCGCCTTCATCTCTGGCACGACGACGGTGAACTTCACGCCGGCCGCCGGCAGCGGCACGTTGACCGTGGGCAACGGCACGCCCGCGACGACAGCCAACATCACGCTGCTCGGGCAATACGTGGCGGGTAACTTCCACATCTTCAACGACGGCGCCGGCGGCACGCTCGTCACCGACCCGCCAATCTCGTCGACCGATCAGAACCAACTCGCGGTGTTGAATACGCACCACTGACGTGCTCCTCGCCGCGACACCGCCGGGCAACGTTGCCAAACCAGCCGTGCCTGACCGCGGCGAAATCCCGGAGCAAGGCGTTTTACGTGCGCTCCTGCGCCAAGTGAAGCCATGCGCTTTTCGCTGGTCTCGCGCCACGAATTTGCCATGGTGCGAGGGTCGCCTCTGCCGCTGGACAGGGGATTTTCGGGGGAGGCTGTCATGGCCAGAGTCTTGAACGACATCTTGCTCTTTTCCTGCATCGCCGCCTTCGTCACGGGAATCGTGCTCGCGGCGGCAAGCCTGCTCACCTGATCGAGCCGGCGAAGCGACGAGGTGAAAAAGTCCGGCAGTGGCAACTGCCGGGCTTTTTGCATATGGCGCGGTAATAATGGCAGTGAGCAGACGCCAGCTGCTGCAGGGCGTCACGGCATCGGTGGGTCTTCTGAGCATGCCCGCCGTGGTGCGGCGCAGCCTCGCCGAGGAATTTGCTCCGCCGCCGCTGCGCGGCGGAGAGATATTGCCCGATGCGGATTTCTCGCTGCTGCGCAGAAGCGAGCCCTATGTCGTCGGCATTCGACCGCATCGCGCGGGCGGCGTGCGGCTCGAGCTCGACGAGGAAGTCATCGCGAGCCGCCACGGATCGAAGTTTCTGATCCACAATTATGGCCATGGCGGCGCGGGCATCACGCTGAGCTTCGGATGTGCCAGCGTGGTCGCGGACCATGTGCGCTCGCTCAAACGCGATATGCGCCGGCCCGCGGTCGCGGTGATCGGCTGCGGCGTGATCGGCCTCACCGTTGCCGCCGAACTGCGGCGGCGATGGCCGAAGTTGCGCCTCACCGTCTACGCCAAGGATCTCGACGTGCGCAAGACGACCTCCTTCGTCGCCGCCGGCCAGTTCGAGCCGTCCGGCATCTGCGACGAATACGAGACCGAGGCCGAGAAGAAGGTTCTTGCCGACTATCTGCGCCGCTCGCGCGACCGAATTGTCGAGCTGGAGAGTTCATCGCGATGGCACCGGTACGGCATCGCGCTCCGGCGCGACTATACGCTCGACCACTGGAATCGAGCCTACGACGAATACACGCCGCACGACATCGTGCCCGCGTACCGCTCCGGCACACTTCCGTTCGAGAAACTCAACGCCATCGGCCGCGAATACCGAACCTGGCTCATCAATCCGACGATCCTGCTGCCACAGCTCATGGGCGAGCTGAAGCGAAGCGGCGTGCGGCTCCGCCGGCGCGAATTTGCCGGCAAAGATGATTTCGCGAAACTGAAAGAAAACATCATCGTCAATTGCACCGGATATGGCGCGAGAGCCTTGATGAACGACGAGGACGTCATCCCCAAGCGCGGACATCTGGTGATGCTGCGACGCACGCTGCCCAAGCAGTTCTACTTCTTCAGCGGCGGCTGCGGGAATCGCAGGAACATGTACGTGTTCTGCCGTCATCACGACATCGTCGTCGGCGGAACCGTGCAGACCGGAAACGATGCGGAAGGGATCGGCGAGCCTGATCATGCCCGCTTCGCGCGCATTGTGGAGAACGCGCGGGCGATGTTCGACGGCCGTGTTGCGGATTGCGTCAGCGCGTAGGGGAATGTCGTCAGTGCGGATGACCTGATAGGATGCGCAGCGGCAAAGCGAACGGAACCTGGCACGCCCCGGCGTGTTGTCGCTTCATCCATGGAGGACCGCTGTGACCAAGATCGCAGCAATTGCGCTCACCGCTGTCGTCGCTGCTACAGGCGCGGCATCGGCGCAGACATTCTATTTCGGCGTCGGTCCCGATCCGTACCGCGTCCCGCCGCCCTACTATGCCCCCTCACCCTACGCCCCCTCTCCTTACTATGCCCCGTCCCCCTACTATGCACCCGCGCCTTACGGCCCGCCGCCAGGCGCGTATTACGGTGGACGGCCGGGCTATCCGAGAGAAGCCATGTACTATCGCCCGGGCCGCTACAAAACCTGGAACGGTTGCCAAGCGGGCTGGACGGTGCAGGACGGCCTGTGCAAGCCGTATCGCGGATATTAGCAGCGCCACTGGCTGGTAGCCCGCATTCTCGTTTGCGCGGGAATGAAGGGAGAGACCGTCAGCCCCGTTCGTCCCCGCGAAAGCGGGGACCCAGAAGTCGCAGTCTGCGGTCCTGGATTCCCGCTTGCGCGGGAATGAACGGGAAAGAGCGCCGGTTCGCTAGCTCTCCTCGGGCTGAAAATTCATCGCGACGCCGTTGATGCAGTAGCGCAGATGCGTCGGCGGCGGGCCGTCCTCGAACACGTGCCCGAGATGGCTGCCGCAGCGGCTGCAGTGCACCTCGGTGCGAACCATGCCATAGCTGCGATCGCTCGTGGTTTCGACCGCGCCCGGCACCGGATCGTTAAAACTCGGCCAGCCGGTGCCGCTCTCGAATTTCGTCTTCGAGACGAACAGCGGCTGGCCGCAGCCGGCGCAGGAAAAGGCGCCGCCGCGCTTCTCGTAATTCAACGCGCAGCTACCGGGACGCTCGGTGCCGTGCCGGCGCATCACCTGGTATTGCTCGGGCGTGAGCAGGCGCCGCCATTCCTCATCGGTGCGGGTCACCGGAAATTGTTTGGTATCCATGGTTCCGCTCCTGGCCGTTTGCCGCGGACTCGACCGCATAGATTTTTTCTCGCCGGTCATGCACGGGCTTCCGCGCATCCATCTGCTTCGCAAAAAATCTTTCGAAGTAGATGGATTGCCGGGTCATAAGCGCGTTTACGCGCGTCTTCGACGCGCTATGCCCGGCAATGACGGCTTCGCGTGGCACCCATGCGCTCAGACGTTGCGATCGAGCAGTTCGATCGACACGCCCTCCGGCGCGCGCAGGAAGGCCACCCGTACCCCCGGGCGCACCGTGGTCGGCTCGCGCGTGAACTCGACGCCCTTGGCCTTGAGCTCGGCGACAATCGCGTCGATGCCGCTCACGGTGAGCCCAAAGTGGTCGAGCCCCTGGCATGGCGTGACCGGCGGCGGGTTGACGCCATCGCCGGCCGTGACCGGCGCGATGAAGATGTTGGCGCCGCCGAGCTTGAGGTCGATGCGCGGCTTGCCCTGCTGCATGCTGCGAACCACCTCGGCGCCGAGCATGCGCTCGTACCACTGGGCGGTCCGTTCGGGATCGGTGGTGCGCAGATGGATGTGGTCCCAGGTGTACTTGGCCATGGTTTGCTCTCCGTGGGTTGCCGCGTCGAGCCTAGCCTAGCGCGGATGGAGCGGAAGCGAAATTGGGCTAGATACCGTGAAACGCTGTCCCTGCTACGCTTCCCTCCGTCCATCCCCTTCGTAAGAACTTTTTCGAGCCTAGCTGCCCTTGAAATGGTCCTGCGTTTCGACGTAGCGCGCGGCCCGCACCAAAACGAATCGGGGTTGATTACACCCGCGGCATGGTGGAAACCGTTTGCCAAAGAGGCAAGTCACCTCATGCTCCTGCGCATGCTCAGGATCGTGCGACACGCGATAGATCCCTGAATGCGGGACTGCCTCCCCAGGCTTGAATACAGCGCCTATCGCGACCATGGTTCAGCCTCCGCCCTGCAGACGTCTTCATTCTACGTCCGCAACGTTGGATCGGCACGCAGTGTCTCTACCTTGCGCCGGCCCTGGCGGGACAGCGGGCATGCCGTCACAATATTGAGGTCTCTTGAACCAATCCCGAACTGTCGCGCTTGTGCACGCAGGCGATTAATGCATCAGGCTGTAATCGAGTGCCTTAACTCGCGTTCTTCGGCGCGTTTGGCAAGGGTTCGTTCATCTGATCTGCAAGGGCGAGCGCTTCTTCCGCGCGCTGGCGCCAGTGCTTTGAATCGTTGATAAAGGAAAATGGCAAAGGAATTTCTCTTCCGAACGGAATAGATGGGATAATATTGCCGAAAAGCGCGGCAGACAATTTATTATTTTCATCTCGCCCATAAGAAATGTTTATGGCCAGAAACAGCGCCAGGAACTCGAACTCGATCATGTGGAGGGCATGCATGTCTCAGTCGATCATTCGCAATCTCGCACCGCGTTGCTCGCATATCCGGCGTGGACCAGGCGCCGGACGTCAAAGGCAAATGGATCGGAAAGACTCACACCATACTCGTGGGCAAGGGCGGGCATTGGCCAAAAGGTCGTGGAACCTGGGACAAGCCGGCCATGCTCGAAAAGGACCTCGTGTTCGACATCACCGGCCAGGAGGGGCGCCGGTTCTGGGGCGTGACGACCATCTCAGGCGGCGGGGAGAAGACCGACGAGCCCTTCATCGGCGAACTCACCGGCAAGGACACCCGGAGCTTCGTCTTCGCCGATACCGACGGCTTCTGGAATGGACAGCTCGAGGGGGACACGCTCTCGTTCTGCTACATGCATACGGGCGGCAAGAGCAGGTCCACCGTGGTCAGCTGCTCCGAGGTCAGGCGAGCCCGTTGACGAAAACCTTCCTGCATCGCCGGAGCCAAACGCCCCTCGCCTATCCCTGGCAGTGTTTCCGGCGGGCAACAATCGTCAATAATTTTCCTCCTGGCCCCGTTATGGGCTTCCGTGATCACGCTCGCACGCAAGACTCCCCTTATGGTTGGACTGCGCAGATGTCGCTTGAACGAGCGAGCACCGGCCGTGGCCGCGACAGGGTTTTGAGGGCACAATGCGGACGAACGGATCGCCCGCGCGACATCGCTTTTGGTCACACTGCCTAGCGGTCGGGGCCGGCGTCCTTGTCTTGGCTGCGCAGCCCGCATCGGCAGATGAAGCCGGTATAAGTTTTTGGACCCCGGGATCGTTCGGGAGCCTCGCTGCTACGCCCTCGCAGCCGGGCTTCTCCGTCTCCTCGTCCTACTATCACGCCTCGACCACGGCCGGCAGCGAAGTCGCGCGGGCACGCTTGATTAGGATTGGGCGGCTCACGGGCTCGGTCGAGGAAAGCGTGAGCGCGATCTCGAGATCGCCTGAAGATCAGGCGATGATCACGCCCTCGTACACCTTCGCGACACCGGTTTTCGGCGGCCAGGCGGCGGTCGCGCTCACGGCGATTTATGGCCGACTGCGGACAACCGACGACGTTGTCACCAATGTGCCGCGCGTGGGTGGATCCGCCGAGATCAGGGAAACCCGATTCGAAACGATCAGCGACACGGTGACGGGCTTCGGAGATCTCTCACCCCAGGTCTCGTTGCGCTGGACCGCCGGGGTCCACAACCTCATGACCTACGCGACCGGTAATATTCCTGTCGGCGTCTACTTCGCGCCTCTCCAATATGGGCATCGGACATGGCGCGTTGGACGGCGGTGCCGGCTACACCTATTTCAACGAGCAGACGGGATATGAATTCTCGGCGGTGGCGGGATTAACTTACAACTTCCTCAATCCGTCCACCCAGTATCAGAACGGCGTCGATGTGCATCTCGATTGGGGCGCGTCGCGGTTTCTGACCAAGCAGCTCCAAGTCGGCTTGGTGGGCTACCTCTACAATCAAGCGAGCTGCGATGGCGGGCCCGGAGACCGAGTGGGTTGCTTCCAGTCGCGCGTTGCCGGCGCCGGCGGGCAGATCGGCTATACCGTTCCCATGGTGGACCTCGAGGGAAACGTGAACGTCAAAGCCTATAAGGAGTTCGCGGCGGCGAACCGGCCGGACGGCTGGAATTTTTGGCTCACCTACACGCTGTCGCCCGCGGAGCCTGCACCGGCGTCGCGGCGCAGCAGCTCACTGCACCGGCACCGTCTTCGCTTCGCGGCGGTTCTCCGCCGCGCCCGTCCCGTCGGCGGATGAGCCGAGCTCGGCAAAGATCTCCTCGTTGTGCTGGCCGAGCGTGGGCGGAGGCGTATCGATGCGCGGACCGCCGTGGGCAAAGGTGAAGGCCGCGAGCGGCACGCCGAAATCGCCTTCGATGCCGTTGCCGCCGGCGTGGCGATGGACGACGCCGCGCGTCGCCAGCTGGGGATCAGCGAGCGCCTCCCCCATGCTCCGCACGCGCGCCGCCGGCACGTGCCGCGCTTGCAGAAATTCTTCCCATTCATCCGCGGTGCACGTCAGCATGATCTCCGAGAGCACGGCGAACTCGCGGTCATGATCGGCGTCGCGCTCGTCGTTCGTGCGCTTGATCATCTCGGGGCGTCCGAGCACCGACCACAGCCGGCGCTGCTGGCGCAGGTTGCTCGCGCCCAGCATGACGAGGCCATCCTTCGTCTCGAACGCGCCGTTGGTCGCGTGCGGATGGCGGTTGCCGTGCGGCTTGGGATGCACGCCGTTGCGCAGATAGCCGGCAAGATGCGAGCTCATCAGGATCATGGCCACGTCGAGCATGGCCATATCGATGCGCTGGCCGCGTCCGGTGCGCTCGCGCTGGAACAAGGCCGAGGCCAAGGCGAAGGCGCCGGTCATCCCGGTCGCGTAGTCGATCGCCGGCGCGCCGAATTTGATCGGGTGAATGTCCTCGGTCCCAGTCATCGCCATGATGCCGGAGGAGGCCTGGATCACGTGGTCATAGGCGGTTTGCGGCCCGCGCGGACCGTGCTGGCCGAAGGCGGAGAACGAGGCGTAGATCAGCCGCGGATTGATCGCGGCGAGCGTCTCGTAGCCGAGCCCCAGCGCCTCGAACGCGCCGGGCCGGTAATTTTCGACGAAGATATCGGCGGTGGCGGCGAGCTTCTTGAGAACCTCGCGGTCGCCAGGCTGCTTGAGATCGAGCGTGATCGCGCGCTTGTTGGAAGCCTGCGTCAGGAATGAGGTTCCCATGTTGCGGCGGTTGAGCGCCTTGTCGGTGCCGTTGCCGCGGCTTTGGTCGGGCTCGTCGGGATGCTCGACTTTGATCACGTCGGCGCCCAGCACGGCCAATTGATACGTGGCAAAGGGGCCGGCTAGAACGTGGGTGACGTCGATTACCCGGATGCCCTCGAACGGTCGCATGATGGCGCCCTCCTTAAGCGTTGCGCTTGCCAATGGCGTCAATAGCCTAGCCCGGATTGCGCGCAGCGCAATCCGGGAGAGGCAAACTGCGTGTTCAGGCCGAAACAGCGGCGGGATCGGATGCTGGCGCCGTGCGTTCGAGGCCGTGAATATAATCCCAGGAGGCCGCCCGCACGATAGTGACATGCGCGCGCATGAGCTCGCTTGCCATTTGCGGGTCGCCGCTCAAGAGCGCGCGGACAATAGCGTCGTGCTCAGCGTGTGATTTGGCGAGACGATCGGCGATGGCGAACTGAGCGCGACGAAACGGCGCAATGCGCTGGCGAATGCCGATGGTGGTCGCCAGCAGGAACTCGTTGTGCGCGCCGAGATAAATCACCTCGTGAAACTGGAAATTGAGCGCCCGATAGCTCTCCTTGTCCTTGTTGCGCACGGCCTCGAATGACCGCCGGTGCACGAATTCGAGGCGGACGCGCTCAGCCGGCGACATGCGCTGGGATGCAAGCCGAGCACATGACGCCTCGAGCTCGCCCATGACCTCGAACATTTCCGCGAGCGCGGAGTCGGTCGGCAGCGATACGATCACGCCGCGGCGCGGCCGCATCTCCACCAATCCCGCCGAAGCCAACTGGCGGAGCGCTTCGCGCACCGGCGTGCGGGACAGGTTGAAACGCTTGGCCAATCCGATTTCGTCGAGTCGTGCGCCCGGAGGATAAACGCCGCGCATGATGTCGTCCGCTAAGGTTTGGCGGATCGCCTCCGCCCGCGTGGTCGCTTTTGCCTCGGATGTGTGTGCTGACACGCGGGACACTCTTTCACTCCGCCGCTTGCGCGCGCGCGGAGGTCGCAACCAAGGCCGAGTAGGTTTGCGGGAGGCGATTCGCAAACATGTCGACCTTCGGTATCATCTGCTTCTGCCGGCAGACTGCGAGATCGATGAACATGGGCATGACCGCGCCCATCGCCAACGAGCGCGGCACAACCTGATTGACATCCCACAGCGGAAATCCCGTCGGCGGGACCACCATGCTGCCCCCGGGATATGGACTGTCGAGGCGATTGGCGACGACGAGCGCAACGCGATTGTCGGCAGCGCGGGGAACCGCGATCAATTCGCGTTCGAACGGTTCGCGCATGGCAGCGGGCCACAGCACGATATCGGCCGCAGCGGCGGCAAGACAGCGCGAAGTCTCTGGGAAGAGGGCATCATATCCGCTCATCACTCCTATGCGGCCGAATGGCGTTTCGAACACCGTATAGGTATCGCCAGGGCACGCCCAGTCGCGCTCCTCGGCGGTCAGATGGGTCTTGCGATAACGGCCGATCTCGCCGCCGCCCGGACCGACCAAGATCGTAGCGGCAACGAGGCGCTCCGCTTCACGCACCACGGTCGGCAACGCGATGACACAACCGTGGCGCTTTGCGATCTCCGCAGCGGCACCGATGTGCGCTTTGGCGTCCTCGGCGGCGCGCTCGGCTTCGGCCGCACTCGGCACCCAGGTCCCGATCAGCGCGTATTCCGGCAAGGTAAGGACCTGCACGCCGAGCTTGGCGGCGTGATCGAGCATCGCGAAGACGTCCTCGGAGCGAACGCCGACGGCGACATGGATTTGCACTGCCGCCACCTTGGTGGTGGAGCGCGCCGGCACGATCGGCTCGTGCGCCGTCTTGGCGACCGGAAGATCTCGGTAGTCCTCGACCAGCATGCCGTAGGTCGAGGGACGCCGGTCGGCGAATTTGTCATTGGCGGAATAAATTGGCTTCTCACGCGCGAACTCGGGACTGACATCGGCGACGATCACGCCGTGCCGGTCGTACGGCATTTTGGCGGCGACCCGCCCATTCGGATCGACGATCATGCTACCGCCGGGATAATAGATCGATCGCTCGTAGCCGGCCTTGGTCGCCGCCACTAGCCACACGCCGTTCTCGTAGCAGCGGGCCGGGCCCCACATGTCGGCCTGATCCATGGCGAAAAAATTCGCCATGTCGACGATGATCTCGGCGCCTTGGAGGGCGAGACTGCGGGCGATTTCTGGAATGCGCCCATCGAAGCAGATCATGAGCCCGATGTGCCCCAGGTCGGTATCGACGACCGGGCAGCCGCGCTCGCCGAAGGAAAACCAGTTCTGGTCGTGGGTCGCCAGAAACTGCTTGTGGTAGTGAACTGCGAGCTTGCCGTTACGATCGAACATAATGCCGGAATTGAATATCCGACCCCGAGTATCATCCCACTCGGTGATTCCGCTGGCCACGAAGATGCCGTGCTCGCGTGCAAGCGCGGATATCGCGGAACCGAAGGGGCCATCGGGCACGCGCTCGGCGAGCGCGCGGCAGTGCTCGGCGGAATCGAACAAATAGCCGGTGTTCATGCACTCCGGCAGCACCACGAGCTCGGCGCCCTGGCGCACCGCCTCGTTCACAAGTTGGGCGGCAACTTCGATATTGTGTTTGACGTCGCCGAGCCGAGCGAGCGTTTGGGCGGCCGCAGCGCGAAAGCGTTTCTTGTTCATGATAATCCTTCCCTCGGATGCACCGGGCCAATTCCGTCAGTGCGCGATTTGACGCTGGAAAACGTTGAGGCAATGGCTCTTGAGCTCGACGAAGCGGCGGTCAATGACGCTTTCGGTGTGACGCGGCCACGGCAGATCGATCTCGACAAAATCGGCAACGCGCGTCGGCCGGCGGGTCAGAAGCAGGACGCGATTGGCCAGCTGGACGGCCTCTTCGAGATCGTGCGAGACGAACAGGGTGGTCGTCCTCGTCTTCATGAATACCCGTTGCACCTGCTCGCGCATGAACAGCGTCATCTCGTAATCGAGCGCCGAAAACGGTTCGTCGAGAAACAGCACTTCCGGATTCGTAACGAGCGCGCGTAAGATCGAGACGGTCTGCTGCTGCCCGCCGGAGAGCATGTAGGGATAGGCACTAAGATCGATCTTCACGTCGAAATCTGCAAGCAGCTGCTCGACCCGCGCCTCGCGCTCGCGACGCGATAGTCTCATCAGCTTCAACGGATAATGGATGTTGTCGATGGCGCGCAGCCATGGGAACAGGGCATCGCGATAATTTTGAAAGACGTAGGAGCGCCGCGTCTCCTCGATCGTCTGACCATCGAACAGCACCTGCCCGCGATCGAGCGGCAACAGCCCCGAGATCATATTGATCAAGGTGCTCTTGCCGCAGCCGTTCGGCCCGAAGATCGAGATGAATTCCCCTTGCGGCAGGTCAAGGTCGAAGCGGTCATAGATCACGCTGCCATTGAACGACTTGGAAAGCCCGCGAATGGTGATGAAAGTCCTTCGCTGCGGCGAATCGCGCTCGGGCGAACGCTCCCCGCTGACGACGTTGAGTTGAGTTGTTGCCATTGCCATCTGGTCAACCCTCGAACTGGCGGCAGGCCGCAGTCAGGAGCCGAAGTCGGTCATCTTGAGGATCTTTTCCCGCACATCGATCGGCGATTGCAGCACGCCTTCCTTTTGAAAAACATCGACCAACGCCTGATAGGAGTTCAGATCCGTGTCATTGAGTTCGGCGAATGGGCGCAGATAAGGCTTGGCCAGGAGATTAAGTTGATCCGGGCGGATCGGCGTGTATTTCGGGATGATCGGCTTGTACTTGTCGAAGTCGGCATTAGCGAGCTTCGTCGCCGCATCGATGACCTCGACCACTTTCCTGGCGACTTGCGGCCGCTCTTTGACGAACTTCAAGGTGAGCAGCGACACGCCGGAATAGAACGGATCGGCGATGACCTGTGCCACCGGATTGGTGATGGCACGTTTGGCTTGGCCCGACGCCACCGCGACGGAGCCGACTGGCTCGAGCGAGAGGGTGGCATCCACGCTGCCGCCGACCACTGCCGGTACTTGCATCCCCACCGCCAGATCAACGAGCGTCACGTCCTTACCGGGATCGAGACCCGACGCTCGCACCATATGACGGGAGATGGTTCGCCACTGAATGCCCGGCACATGGCCAAGCTTCTTGCCCCTGAGATCGGCGAAACTCTTGATGTCGCTGTCGGGTTTGACGATCAAACCGTCATTGATCAAGCCGACCTTGATCCCTACCCCTTGCAGGCCGAAG
>Ga0126369_10002692_pt1 | contig 12721 bp, 10 predicted proteins | sample PanSoiMetaPlot_1_FD_109646 | JGI IMG/M metagenome (GOLD analysis project Ga0126369, IMG submission 109646) | Tropical forest soil microbial communities from Panama - MetaG Plot_1 | ecosystem: Environmental > Terrestrial > Soil > Tropical forest > Bulk soil | place: Panama | collected 2016-02-17 | reverse complement strand
GCAAGCCCATCGCCGTTGGCGGGGAAGGGCAATCCCCGGTAAAATACTTCACACGTCCCCCGACGTGCGGTATAGCTTGACGCGGACTGACAACAGGAATGCATAGGAGCCCACCGATGGTTTCGTTTGCAAATCGCGCCATTGTTCCCGAGCATGTGCTGGTGCGCCACCTCGACGACGAATCGGTGCTCCTGAATCTCAACACAGAAAAGTACTTCGGGCTGGATGCCATGGGAACACGCATGTTCGCTTTGGTCACCGCCTCGCCATGCATTGAATCCGCGTACGAAAAGCTATTGGAAGAATATGAAGTGGAAGCTGAAGTTTTGCGGGGTCATCTTGCCGAACTCTTAAGCCGCCTGGTGGACAATGGGTTGCTGGACGTGTTGCCTGCCGATGTGGGAACAATTCCGGCGGTTTAGCGCTCTGCACCCCGAAGCGCGGAAATTGTTTTTTCGCGCCGCGGCGTGGCTTGTGTTTGTCGCGATGTCGCTACGTACTCGTGGCTACAAGAAAACGCAAGCTTGGCTGCAAAAACGCCTGGAAAGCCGAAACGCAACCGCACTGGACGCGGGCTCTATTGGCGAACTCGTGCCTATAACCTGCCGCATGGTCCGCGCCGCTCAACGCCACGGCTTGACGCGATCCACCTGCCTAGAAGAGTCTCTGGCCTTGTGGTACCTGCTAGGCCGGCAGAATATCAGCTCTCGCATTCGCATTGGGGTGCGCAAACAAGCAGGAAAATTCGAAGCCCACGCCTGGGTTGAATATGAAGGTGAGGCGCTGAATCAGCCCGGGGAACTGCACCGGCACTACGCACCCTTTGCGAGCGAGTTCGATAACCTACCGGTGGAAAAATCATGAGCGGTTTCCTCGGCGTGTACCGTCAGGACGGGGCGGCGTTTGACGAGCGTCTGCTGAATGGCATCCTGCAGCGACTCCGTTCCGTGGTCCGGATGCTCAGAACATCTTCGTTGAACGCGACTTCGCCTCCTGCTTTTCCTTTCTTTCCGAGGCCGTGTTGGGAGTAGCTATGCCAACTTCACTAGCAGCCGATGTAGCGCGAGACGCACTCGTGCACAGTCTGTCTCTGCAGGTAGCTCGACGGTTGCCGCAAGCTGGATTTGTGCCGCCCGCGTTGTGGGGGCGCGCCGCATTTCGCATGAGCATGGCTGGGGAGGAATTGCCGGCGCGGCCTACTGGCTCCGACTGTCGCTTTCCCCCCACCGACGAAGACTGGCAGAATGGTGAGGAGAATGGCCGCTGGTGGCTCTGGGAGGCCCTCCTGCGGCCTTTAGGACTGCTCAGGAAGTATGGGCAGGGCCACTGAATCCTGACCTCCGGCTATCGTATCGCGAAAGCTCAAATAAGAACCGGCCCGCAAAGTGATCACGGGCCGGCTCCTGAAGATTGCGTTCTTTCACTACAGATTAGTTCGATGACTCTCGGAGCGAACGTATTTCTGAGGCGCTGGAAGTTCCACGCGCAAGTTCAACGAGCTCTTATTGCGAAGCACGCCCAGCGACAGTGACCTTGCATCTTTGCCGCCTCGCAGCTTGTCGCGCAATTCGCTCGTCGTGCGGACCCGTTCCCCGCCCACGCTGGTGATCACATCGCCCGCTTTCAGTCCCGCCTTGGCCGCCGGTGAGTCCGGAAAAACCTCGCGGACCAGAACACCTTCTCCCTCCGGCGCTCCAAAGTAGTTCCCGAAGTCGCCTTGCAGGTCCTCCGCGTTAATTCCCAGACGAGTCTGGCCTGGGGTCATAAACACAAAATTACTCAGGTCTCCCAATCCCGCGACTTCCGGCATCTCAGGGATATTTGGCATGCGAAACGAGAGCCGATCCTGACCATTCATCATTCCGCCGCGGCGGGCTTCCGATTTTCCCAGGGTTGCGTTGATCGTTTGCGAACGGCCGTCGCGCCATACCGTCAGTTGCACGGCGCGCCCGGCAGGGATTTCGTGAATCATTCGGCGAAATTGCGCCGCGCCTTCTACCCGCTGGCCATTGATCTCCGTGACTACGTCGTTTTGCTTCAGTCCCGCTGTTGCAGCCGGGCTATCCGGCAGGACCTTTCCGACCACCGCACCTCGTTCCGCCGGCATGTGCAGGTCTTTGGCTTTTTGTTGCGTGACCTCCGAGGTTTCCACGCCGAGCCAACTGCCGTCACTGTCCAGGAACACTTGCACATCGCCCTGTGCCTCATTGCGATCATCTTCGATATCTTGAATAACGGTATTGTCTGTTTCTTGCGACAGGGTTGCGGGTGAGGCCTCGACGACCTGTGCGGCCTTCAGTTGTTGCCGTTTCGCTACTCGAGCCGCAACCGTGGAATGGTCGCCGTCCTGCATTCGTGCGGAAGAACCTGGCAAGGCAATCAGAGTAATGCTCAGTGCCCCGAGTCCGAGACTCGTCAGCAATAGTTTCTTGTTCATGGTGTCGTTCAGCTCCTTACGTCTTTTAGACGAAAGGAAAGCTAAACGGTTGACTTCAACGCGACGATTCTTATCGTTCCGTTCACCGTACCCAGATGGATGGGCACCACTCCGCTGCCGTGCCCCAGCCTGCCATGCAGAACCCGTGGCTGGTCCGCTCCGCGCATTACGAACGGGAGCTCCGATGAAAAGCTCCCGTTCATGCAGCGCGCCTCCAGGTCGGCACGGAGATCCGCTGGGATCGCCAGAAGTACCGAGCCATTCGTAGTTTCCGCGGAAGCCCCGTGCAAATCGGCCGGGTGCTTCCATTCCAGGTAAACATTCCCGTTCGTGGTGTGGGCGTGCACATTTCCGCTGCCCTCATACACTTCGATGTTGCCATTCACGGTGTGCAGGTCGCCAATCGCTTCGGCATCCATGACGCGGAGCGTTCCGTTCACCGTGCTTAGTTTGTTCAAGTGAGCGCGCCGCGGCACGTGCACCGTGTATTCCACGGCCACCTCCGCCCCGCCTTGTTCGGGATAGCGCGTGGATATGGAGAGCGCATCGGGGCGCGAGTTAACGTCGATGGAAACCAGGTCCAGCGCAGACTCCTTCTCCGTCGTCGTCTTCACTGCGCGTACTTCCACCTCGTCTTTGTCCCACGTCTCGATGCGCACCGTACCGTTCACGTTCGACAGTTCGAACGACCCGTCGGCCTGCAGCGGAAATGTTTTCGTAAACTCGCGCGTCACTCCGAAACAGTGCGGAGCAGCGAGAAATGCAGCCAGGAGAATAGCCATGCAGACGCCACGGGTTGCGGAGCGAGCCATAATCAATCCTCCTTCGAAAACTTTCACCCGACGGGAGCCCCAGGACACCGATAGACTCTTGTCAGCGACCCCAATCGTGCGAAGCTTCAGCGCAGTTGAAAATTAAACGTTACCGTGGAAATTACATCTACCTTCTTACCGTCCCACTCTTCAGGATTCAGCCGCCATTGCCTGACCGCGGTTGTCGCTGCATCCACCAGCGCCGGTTCGCCCTCCAGGACTTTTTCTACCACCAAGGTTCCGTCCGTCTTCAGCCGTACTTGCAGCCGCACAACGCCTTGCACGCCGGCCTTGCGCGCCAGTTGCGGATATTCCGGAGGCGGTTGATTCAGCACGTGCTTCATGAACTCGTCCTGGTCCTCATGAAGACCGCCAGTAAGCCCGATTTCCAGGCGCGTAATTACCGTGTCGAACCAGTCCCCCCTGCCACCGGCAGCAATCGCTGGCGGAACTTCGGCAGTTTGGCTCGGTATCGTGACCGGCGTGAAGCCGGCTTGTTGTAGCTTTTCTTCGATGCGATGCTTCTGCTCCTGCAAAAGCGAGCTGCGCAGCGTGCTGTCCGCGTCGAGATATTGCAGACGAATTTTTCCTGTAGCCGTATGCAGCCGCAATACCGCTCCTCCGCCATTGAGCCTGCCCATGGCGTGCACCACACCATCCGGGCGCGCGCGCGTGTTCAACAGTAGCGACGGATCTGCTTCAATCCGATGCACGCCGCCGCGATCGACCGTGGCATCAATCGTCGCCGCGATATTCCGCGGCAGATACAGAACGATGTCGCCGGTTTCAGAAGCCAATTGCGAAGGGCCCGGAAGCCGCACGGTTTGCCGGGGGTCGTTGGAATCGGGTGCTATCCACGCGGTGATGGTGCCATCTCCGGTTGCGGCGCGAACGGTATTGGTGACCTTGGTCAAGCAGATGCTCCCGCCGCTCGTCACCACTTCCAGCGGGCCGGCAACATACATCATGCGAATTCCGCCGCCGCCATTCTGCGCGTGTACCGATCCGTGCACTTCGCCAAAATCGATCTGGCCGCCCCCGGTTCGCACGGTCACCAGCGTGCCCGCTTCTCCTACGGTGATGTTTCCGCCTTCCGTTTCCAATTGTGCGACGCCTTGGATCTTTCCCGCGCGGATGTGCCCTCCACCGGTGCGCAGTTTCGCGTTACCCGCAATGTTGCCGGCTCGAATGTGCCCGCCAGCGGTGTAAGCATCAAAATCCCCGAAGACATCTTCCACGCTGATATGGCCGCCCTGAGTTTCGATCTTGGCCATGGGATGCCCGACCATCGCGGCGGGCCGGTCAAAGCCAATGCGGCCGGTAGTAATGTTGCCGCCGTCGGTCTCCAGAACAACGCGTCCACCCAGATCCGACGTTTCGATATCGCCGGCGCCGGTGGAAACTTCCACGTTGTAGTCCACCGGCACGCTAACGAGGAATTTCACCCAGAACTGTGCTTGCTGCCGCTTTCCTCCTGCTCTTACGTGCTGCTGAGGAATCGCTCCTGCGATGGTTACGCCCGAGGCATTACTCGTAGCAGCCAACGCGTAATTCTGCAGTAGCTTCGCTGCGAGCGGTTCGCGGGCGTCGGTTTCGATGTGCACCGAGTAGTGGATGGCGCGAGGCGACCCGGGAGGCTGCCTCTGGATATTCACCGAGCCCAGGTCCGTCGTCACGTGTAGCGTCAGGCCCTCGGAGGTCGGAATTGTTGCAGAGCGGTCCGTGGACACGTGCGGGGGATTGTTTTCCCCGCTCCAAACGGGAGAAACGCAAAGCAGCAGCGTGAGAAGGAGTGCCCCCCCCAACGCGGGAAAATTTCCGCGCGGTTGGACGTCAGAACGCGAGATACGGGGCTCTATGCGCATGCGGTTAGAAAATCCGGCTCGTTAGTTCACTGGTCATTGCGCGCAGCAATTTGCCGCAACGCTGCGGCACTTTGTAGGCGAACGTAGCGGCTGGGATCCTTGCGCTGCAAATCCTCGAGCGTGCGGACCACATTGGCCATCGATTCATCCGCAGAACCGGTCACAACACCCGGAGTCGCTGACAACGCGTGCTCTTCCGGCAAACTAGGCATGGGCATCAGCCCTTCCGCCGGTGAATTCTGCAACGAGCGCACCAACAAATTCACCGCCTCCACGCGAACTCCCGGGTTGGTATCATACTGCAACGCCTGCAAAAGAGTATCGCGAACGGCTTGATCCGATGATTCATCGCCCAGAGCTTCCAGCGCCTTCAGACGCACTGCCGGGTTCTGGTCCTTGCGCGCGGCGGAAAGCAGCGCATTGCGCACCGCCGAATCTCTGGCTCGAGCTTTTAGCGCGTCCAGGCAATCCAGCCGCACACCTGGATCGAATCGTTCGCCGTTCGCTAACACATAGGTAAGCACTCGCCGCACGTCTGAGTCGTCAAGGCTGCCGCTCAACTCGACTGGTTGCTCCGCGCTGAGTTGCAAGCGCACATTCTGCTTTTCTGAGGAAGAGGAGGGTGTCAAGTTGATTCCGGCGACGGCCATCTTGGCGAGTTGGTCGTCGGTCAAGCGTACGCTGGGACGCACATCGATGGCCTGATCCAGGCCATTGCTGGGATTGCGGCTCGCGTACCATTCCGTGGATTGCACGCCCAGGACAAGTCCCAAAGCCACTAGTGCCCCTCCGCTCAGCGCGGGATGAACGATCAACCAGCGGCGTAGCCATGCGAATCGCAGGGGAGTTTCCTTCACGCGCGGCCTCGTCAAATCATCGAGTTGCTCGGCCAGTTCGCTGCGGCATTGCGCTAAGAGAACGCCTGAGGTGTCCAATTCGTCTGCCGCTTGAGAGACACCGCCCATGGCCTCTTGGAAACTACGTTCCTCGGAAAGTTGTGTGCGACAGCTCTCGCACTTGGCGAGATGGTCCTCGATCTTTGCGCGCTCCCGGTCGTCCACTTCATTACATAGATAAAAAACAAAAAGCGGCGCGACCTCCGCGCAAGTGTTTTTCGGGCTCATCGCAGAACTCCCAATTCACTGCGGAGTTTCCGCGTCGCACGAAACAGTGAATTCTTTACGGTTTCTTCGCTGGTTCCCAGGGCGTCTCCGATGGCGCGGAGCTTCAACCCCTGATAGTGCTTCATTTCAAACACGATGCGTTCGCGCGGAGACAAGCGTTCCATGGCCACAGCCAGCCGCGCTTGAATTTCTTTTCCGACCAAATGGCGCTCGGGATCCAGAGTAGGACGATATTCCCGCTGGCGTTCGAAGAAGTCCGTTCCCCCATCCTCATACTTCGCAGGATGCAATTCAGGAGCCTGATCCTCGGGACGAGCCTGGCGGCGTCGCAAGTGGTCCAGGCAGACGTTGGTGACGATGCGGTAGAGCCAGGTGTAAAAACTGCACTCAAAGCGGAAGCGATGCAGGTTGCGGTAGACCTTCAGAAAGGCTTCCTGATAAACGTCGCGCGCATCTTCAGTGCGCTTCATTAGGTTCAGCGCCAGCCGCAGCACGTCCCGGTCATAGCGCCGCACCAATTCCTCGAAAGCGGCGCGGCTACCCGCCTGCGCTTCCTGTACGAGGTGTCGATCATCAAGGTCGGCCAACGAGATCACCCTAGTCAGCCCAGCAGCCGAAGCGCTAGTCTGACTGGTTTCATTCGCGAGAGCTAAAGCCAAATTGGGTAACGGCATATTCGCTTTCTCTTTGCCAATTCTGGTGTATCCAGCTCCACCAAAACACGTTAAGGGATAAACTCCCCGGCAACGAAAAATCCTCTACCGATACCCGTATTCGACGCGGTCGGCACTCGATTGTGAGCAGTCCGCGACCTGGTTACCCTTTTCCCGACTGAAGTTCACCCTTGCGGCCCTTTGATGCGGGCACAGCCCCTAATGACAAGACGAAGTTAGGCAGGCGAAAGTTTCTCGCCGGGGCTTAATCGCCAAGCCATCAACGGCAGTCCCAAGAGCAGCGCCAGAGTGGCTACCACCAGGTAACCCTGGGTGTGGTAGTAACGGTCCGGTTGCGAGAGCAGCTCGAGCGCTCCCGACGCCAAGTCCACCGATGCGATAACCAAAAGAAGTCCTAATAGATTGAAGCGAGATACCTGGCGAATTCCGTTAACGATAATTCCCAGCAGGATGGCATTGAGCAGAAATTGCTTGAAGAAGTCGGCGGGTGTTCCCCAATTTGAAACGAGGGAAGCAGCTACTGCTAAGAACAGAAGCATGCGTACCCATCGCACGCGAACTTCGGCACCAAGCACGGAGGACGCCAAGGCAAAGATGCCCGTGAGGAACAATGCCCGAAGGAGCGTCCCGCCAATGACCGTCGCAGCCGGGAACATCGCGTCAAACGAATCTCCGAAATGAGCCGGGTATGCTCGATGGACCGCCGGCCACCATTGCGAGACAACTCCCAGAAGGCGGTTCAGGCCGATCCATAACGAGGCGCCTCCCAGTGCGATCCAAAATGCGTCACGATAATAGTCGCCGGGCATGCCGAGCCACGTGGGTATTCGCTCCTCGCCAAACGCCCTGGCGGCAAAATGCCATGCGAAGCCGTACAGCAACACGATACCGCCCAAAATTAGTGCGCTGAATATGAGTGCCCCCACCGTTGCGGTTCCAACAAACAACCGCAGCGACATAGCGGTGGGATACTGAGCCATTAAATTCGGAATGCCTTTGCCAAGCAGAATATCCCCGAGAAATGCCGCCAGCCCCACAAGTCCCCATTGGAACATTCGCCGCCACGGAACATGCACGGCGGGTTCGGAGCGCCAGCGTTTGAAGTAAAAGACAATCACACTGATCAGCAGGCCCAGGCCGAGGATCACTTGCCCGACGGAAATCAACGTACGCGGCAACGTCTGCTCCTGCTGCTTGCGCACGAACTCCTCCGGAATTTTCACATAGGTGCGGTAGTTAGCCGGCTCGTCACCGAGCACTTGCACCTCGATGCGGGCGTAGGCGTGGTCCGTGGAATCTTTCGCGCCGGAATTTTCCGGATCGAGCGGCGTCTTCTGCTGCCAGGTCAATGTGTGGTCGGTGCGGTTGGGATGCTTTTCGGAGTCCGCTTCCAGCAGTTTCCATGCGCTCAAGTCGATCTTTTTCTGCTCGCTTAGAAAGTTTTCTGCGATCGCCTGGGCCTGCTCTTTACTGAGATTGGCGCCCTTGGCGGCTTCCGCCATGGTGTGGCGGAAGGCATGCACAGCGCCATCGGGCCGCAGCGTTACGGCAAACTCTTCTGGCTGGGAATCGCGGAAATAGCGGACGCGCCAAAGCGATCCGGGGACTCTTTGTTCATAGATTTTGTTGATATCCGCTATGGGCATGCGGCGCCGCAGGTATTCATTGGCCAACGGATTGGTGGTGTCCACAAATTGCGCGGTGCGGTGATAGCTATTGGGCTCCAGGCCGTGTTGCTTCATGACCGCGTTGCCACCTGCGATTGCCGCGCGCGCATTGACGGAGACCTTCAGGTAATCGCCAATGGCTTCAGCCTGCATCTTCCATGCCAGCAATCCGCCGACGATTACACATAGCGCCAAAAAGCCAATCATCCCCGCCGTAAGCGGGCCATAACGCCGCGCGGCAATGGCCGGGTTCTCTGTGGCCGGCCGGTCACTGATGCTAATCTCTTGCGCTTCGACGCCGTTCAGCAAATCATCCACGGGCTCGAAGCTCCCGCGCAGCAGATACGAAATGCCAGACCATGCCAGCGGGGCAACCGCCGCCAGGCCCACAACGATGCCAGAGGCTTTGTAATATAAATTGTCTGAACGGATAAGCAGCAGTCCCACCAACGACGCGTCCACCGTGTAGTGCCAGATCAATGTTGCCACGATGCCCCAACGCAGCATCACCAGCCCCGCCACGATTCCGATCAGGCCCACTTCAATCCCACGGATATACCCCGGTTCCTGGGGATATGCGCTATGTAGGAAGCTCCAGAAAAACGCCGGCAGAATCACGGCGACGATTCCTGACCCCGTCAGTTTTTCAAGGTACGGGATGGCAAACAGCCGGAAGAGAAATTCCTCGCTGGTGGCCGCCATCACGCCAATCGCTACCCCCGCGATCCAGGGAATGGCGGTATTGAATACCTCGGAATAATTTGTGTCCTGCGGGGCCCACACGCCAAATTCGCTACCAATCATGTAGAACGCGACGATGAAACCCATATGCGCCGCGGCCAACGAGAGACCAACAGTGGAAGCGCAGAAAAATTCCTTGGACCGCAAGCCGCGTCGGCTGAATGCTTCATACAGACGCATGCGCGTAGGCTGCGCGGCGCGATATAACGGCTCGCCACCCGGCAGCACCAGCGTGACCATCAATCCCGATGCCAACGCGCCGGCCGCAATTTGCAACAGCGTCTTGAGCACAAAACCTGCGTACGTCACGTGGGTGTCATAACCAGCGCGGTAGGCATCCCACTGGTTCACTTGCATCAGAAAGAACAACACTGCGACGATCGCCCCAATTTTCAGCGCCGGCGCCCATTTTGTTTTTCCTTGCCGCGCCAACGAAATGCCCAGCCACAGCGCTCCCCCCAACAGGAATCCATAAGGAATAAGGGCAATCTCGTTGTAGAAGGTGTTCGTCGATCGCAGCTTCTGGTAGCTGCGCGACCACGCTTCCGGCACTTTCAGGTATTCCCGTGTGCTGGCGAGGCGATCGCCATCAAGCCCCAGCTGCAACCGGTACGGTGCTTCCTTGGCTTTGAATCCCCGGCGCTCCCAGCTGAACGACCAGTCCACTCGATTGGGGCGGGTTTCGGAGTTTGCTTCCTCGGACAGAAATTCCCAATTGTTCAGATCAACGCCGAACTTGCTCTGCAGAAATTCTTGCGCCTTGGCAACGGCCTCATCCCGACCCAGTGAACCTGCCGGGCGCGCTTCTTCGATCTTGTGCTCGTACGCGACCACCTTTCCTGCCGGGCTCAACCTCACGCGGTATTCTTCTTGCTGCAGCGGCCGGAAGAATCGTACTTCCCAATACCAGATATTCAGTTCGCTGGACATCAGTCGGTTCGCCTGTTGCAAGCCTAGTTCCCGTTCCAGATAAGTTTTTGCGTTTTCGTCGACTTCAAAGGCAATTGTGGATTGGTAGCCGTTCAGGTTCTCTCCCAGGCTTTCCACAAACTGCTTCGCGCGGTTCTGCGCTTCCGCACGCGACAATTTGAAATCCACTGAAGCTTCCGGAAACGCACGGAAGAAATATTTCTGAGCAAAAATCAGGCCGATGAAGCCGAAGATAATCCACAGAATGAGCGCGCGCTTGTCCGACCCCGTCAATCGAGCTTCCGGCACTGTAGCCTCCCTGACCGCTGGGCAATCCAAAGGCCCACTCTACTGATACGCGAGCCTAGGACGCAAGTTTCACGAAAGGCGGAGGTTACATGGAGAATGGTATAAAGAAGAGTCATGTCCATCAGTCTGCAGACAGAAGTTCGCATGGCGAAGGGAGTGGGGCCGCAACGTGCGGAGCTCCTGGCGAAACGCGGCATTTTGACGCTCGAGGATCTGCTGAACTATTTGCCGTTCCGTTACGAAGATCGCATTCACTTTTCCAGGATTAAAGATGTTCAGCCCAGCGGCGTCTACACCCTCCGGGCCCGCGTCATGAGTGGCCAGGCCGTGCGCGGCATGTACGGCCGCGATGCCATCTATCACCTTCTCGTTCAGGACGACAGCGGCTCGCTTCCTTGCAAATTTTTTCACGGCGGGTACCTGGAAGGACGCCTGAAGCCCGGACAGGAACTAATTCTTCACGGCAAGGTCGAGATCGACAAGTTGCGGCCGGCGCGCCGCGAAATGGTGAATCCGCAAATCGAAGTGCTCGGTGCCGGCGATGTCGATTCCACCGAGATGGGCCGCATCGTGCCCATCTACGAAGCCATCGGCACCTTCGGCACACGCATGATTCGCCGCGCGGTTTACGCCACGCTGCAGAATCTCGATCCACACATTCCTGACGTTCTGCCGCCCGCGCTGCGCGAACGGCTAGGCTACCCATCGCGCCGCGACGCTTTGATCTGCACGCATTTTCCGGCGCCGGGAGAATCTCTCGAAGCGCTCAACTTCTTTCGTTCACCCGCGCAACAGCGCCTCATTTTCGAGGAATTTTTCCTCTACCAGTTGAGCCTGGCGCTGGGACGCAAGGCTACTCGCAAGGAAAACGCCATCGCTTTCCACGTGCGCGAGGACAAGGTCCGCGAGGGGCTGAAACGGATTCTGCCTTTCAAGCCGACCAACGCGCAGAAACGCGTACTTGCCGAGATTGCCGCGGACCTGGAAAAGCCCGCGCCCATGAATCGCCTGCTGCAAGGCGACGTTGGCAGCGGGAAGACCATTGTCGCGCTGCAAGCTGCGGTCATCGCCATGGAAAACGGTTGCCAGACGGCGCTCATGGCCCCCACCGAGATTCTTGCCGTCCAGCACTATCTCTCCGCGCGCCGCATCCTTGCGCCCGGCGGCTACACGGTGGAATTGCTCATCAGCGGCCTGAAATCTGCCGAGAAGGCCGCCGCACTGGAGCGCATCCGCTCGGGCGAAGCTAATCTGGTGATCGGGACGCACGCGTTGATCGAAGACAACGTCGCATTCCAGCGCCTGGGCTTCGCCGCGATTGATGAACAACACCGCTTTGGCGTTTTACAGCGCAAGCGTTTGATGGACAAGGCCGCCAGCCATGGCCACGCTCCTCATGTTCTCGTGCTCACCGCCACGCCGATTCCGCGCACGCTTTCTCTCACGCTCTACGGCGACCTGGAAGTTTCGGTGCTCGATGAATTGCCGCCAGGCCGCACTCCCATCGAAACGCGCACCACTTCGGAAAAACATCTTCCCGGTGTGTGGGAATTTCTTCGCCGGGAAGTGAAAGCCGGCCACCAAGGCTATATCGTTTATCCCGTGATCGAAGAATCGAAACTGGAGTTGAAAGCGGCCATCGAGGAATTCCAGCGGCTGTCGAAAACCGTTTTCCCCGAACGCAAGCTTGGCCTGCTGCACGGGCGGCTCTCCAGCGAGGAAAAGGAAGATGTGATGCAGAAGTTCCGCCGCAACGAGGTACAGATTCTCGTGGCTACCACCGTTGTGGAAGTCGGCGTGGATGTTCCCAACGCTACGGTGATGATCATTGAGCATGCCGAGCGCTTCGGCTTGGCGCAATTGCACCAGCTGCGCGGTCGCATCGGCCGCGGCGCCACACGATCCCATTGCATTCTCGTCGCCCCCTACAGAATAAGCGACGACGCGCGCGTTCGCCTGGAAACCATGGTGCGTACCACCAATGGCTTCGAGATTGCCGAAACCGATTTGCAAATCCGTGGACCCGGCGAGTTTTTTGGCACGCGCCAGTCGGGCGAACTCGGCTTCCATGTCGCGAATCCGTTGCGCGACCGCACACTTCTGGAACTCGCCCGTAAGGAAGCTTTTTCGATCGTCGAAGATCCCCGGCAAAAAGACTCTTTGCAGAAGCTGCTGCGCCTTTT
>Ga0126369_10002690_pt1 | contig 12725 bp, 11 predicted proteins | sample PanSoiMetaPlot_1_FD_109646 | JGI IMG/M metagenome (GOLD analysis project Ga0126369, IMG submission 109646) | Tropical forest soil microbial communities from Panama - MetaG Plot_1 | ecosystem: Environmental > Terrestrial > Soil > Tropical forest > Bulk soil | place: Panama | collected 2016-02-17 | reverse complement strand
TCCGTGGCCACCCCGAGCATGACCGCCTCCACCTTGGCCTCCTCGATCATGGCCGCCTCCCTGCGCTCCTCTAAATGCGGGTGCTTCGTGTCGTTGCGATGGCATCGCTGGACGGGCTGACGGGGCTGCCGATCGATTCCTGTTAAAACCAGAGTCTCCAAGATCCCATTGCTGTCTTCCGGATGGCACGAACGCCCGATTCGTGATTCCTTGTCTGGGCGTTGGTGCTGTCCGTGGACTTGAATCTGGAGCGACTCTCGGTACGCCTACCTGCCCGGAGGGCCGAGTCGGAACGAATGAGCGCGTCGGTCCCGGCGCTGGATTCGGTACATGACGCTGTCTCGAATCTTGCCAGATAGCACCGCGATAATGCTGGCTTACGGCTGGGCTCGAATACACAACGCCCTGGCGATGATAAGTGTTATGGGACCACACGGAAGCGCCGTACCGGTTCGCCACGTAAGCCGTATTGAAGTGGTACCTCTGAATGAAAGTATTGTTGACGACGATTGTGCGATTGCGCCAGCCGGGATACCAACCCCAGCTATTCCAGCCGCCCCAACCGCCGCCGAGAAAGCTTCCGATCGAAATGCCCGTGCTAAAGAAAACGCCAGGGCCGTATGCGGGGTAGTACCAGCGCGGATACGGATAGTACACGGAGGGTCCCCAGACCCAAAGAGGATCATAAACGGGTACGTAAATGACGTCTGGATTCGTGGGAGCGATGACAACGACTGGTTGGCCGGCATCCACCGTAGTGATCACCTGCTGTTGTGGAGTGGAAACCAATTTACCAGCCTGTTGCGCCGACACGCGCATTCGCTGAACGGCAGCCATCACATCCGCTTGTTGTGCAAGGAACGCATTACCGAGATTTCTCGTCCAGGTGACGTCCTCGTTCAGGCGTTTCAGGACGTCAGGAAACATCATTAACGCCTGCACACTGGGATCCCAGTTTTGCGCCTCGGCGGCCTGCGTAAGGGCAGGTCCAGTGAGACCAGGATTGCGTTGGAGCCATTGGTGCGCTTCGACGATTTCGAGGGGATAAGTAGCAGCGACGAGTATCTGGCTGATCAATGGATCTGGATAGAGCGCGATCGGAGCAACCAGGCTGTCGAGTTCATTTGGCGACAGCACTGGAATGGGTTCTCCGGCCTGGACGGGATTCACCGGCTGGGGCGCCTGTGCAAATAGAACCACTGAACTTTGGATCAGCAACAAACCGGCAATCGCTATTACGTAATGTAATCTCAATTTGTCTCTCATAAAGGCCTCGATTCCTCCTTGAAGCGTTTGCCTACAGCCTCACTTCTACCGTTTTTCCGAGGAGTACCTGGACTCGCTCATGAAACAACGTTTGTCCGGAGGCATTCCGAACTTCAATGTCGTGATTGCCGGGTTGCAGGGAAAATTCCTTAAGCTTTCCCGTCATTCCGGCAAAACCGCCGTCAACGTAGATTCCTGCATCTTTCAAGCGTGTTTGAATCTTAACAGTGCCCGTACGTGGGGCTGCAATGTAGACCTGCCGCCACCCATACGAATATGGGTACGAATATGGGTAGTACCACGATGGATAGTAAAAGGTCGGTCCCCACACCGGGCGGTAAACGCGGTACGGCCGGACCACCACAACCCGCTGGGCCGCGGTGGCCTGAGGTACGTCCAGCTTTGTCATTATTAGAGTTAAGGCAATTGCTGCGGTAAAAAGACCCTTTCGAATTCTCATGGCGCCTCCCTGCTTCTTACGTCATCACTGCTAATTGACGTGGAGGAATTAAATTGGCATTAAATTAACTTACCAACCCCGTAGGGATATCAAACCGAAGGACCTAAATCGTCTTCCAGCACATGGTAGGTTTTCATTGCTGGTGGGCGGGCAGACCGAGCGTTGATCTCTCACATCACTCTTGGAACGATAATGTCTTAAGGTGTCGTAAGGAGCTTTTCCTCGGGGAGTACTCCTCTATTATTCTTTTTCAACTTCTACCCCAGTCGTTGAATAGCTCGCGACAAATTCTGCCTGTGACGTAGCGATTGTTCGTTTGAAAAATTCGAAGGCTGGTCCTCCTATCCCACAGCGTCGCCGGAGTCGCCTTGTGACGAGACGGCTCCGGCTGTAGAGCGCTGGTTTATTCCTTGGGTTTGTCTCCCAAGGAAACTCAACAAATCTTTAGCCCTCACGCCAGTTCTTTTCACTCGCTTAGGTATACAGAAGTAGGGTGCGGGTGGGGTTAAGGCACATGGGGTAAGGGTAAAGGTAGAGGGAGTCACGCTATCCTCTCGATTAGCTTGTGGATTACCGAGTAAAGCTCGCCGTCCTCGCTCTGTGCTGGGCGAACCTCACAACGAAATAGGTGATTCAGCCACAGTCCATAAACGATGTTGTCTTTTCGTTCTGCGCGCCGACCTAGCGCAACAGAGGCGCATTTGTAGAGCTTCGACGAGCGCGGCATCGGATGCTTTTTCCATTCCGGCTTTCGCTGCACATACATCTTGAGCCTGACGCCAGCGAATTCGATGGGCTCAATCACCTGGAAATGAAAACGAGGCCATCTTTTTTGTAGATTCCCCATCTGTGCGGTTCGATCTTCCTGCAGATCGCATCTACTTGCTCGATTAGTAATAACAATCCGGCATCATCGTCAGCGATGGCGAGTACTTCATCTTCGTCATGCTGGATATTTTCGTCGGATTGTTCCGTTGGCCTTCTACTATGGGCGAGAAGGCGATCAGCTCTCATGACGTTTCTCCGTCACGTGCACTGACTTTGGTATTGGCGTCGTCGTGAGACCCTCTGTACAGATCCGCTCGAGGACATCGGCACGCACCACGCGCTTTCGACCTAAGTACAATGCCGGAATCACACCACGGGCAACGTATTGTCGAACGCTGCCAAGCGTCAGCCCGGTGATTTCGGCGACTTGGGACAATTCGTAGAGCTTTTGAATGGCCATAAATCCTCTTTCAACATCCCCAGCGCACTTAAACGAATTTCAACTTGAAATAATATCTAGGAATGGCCTAGAGTCACGTTAAAAATAGCTCTAGCAGATACCCGCGCACACGCTTGGCGCGATGACTCTAGCAAGGTGGGTATGGCATCGGGATTTCAGAGGTCGATTCGTTCTGAGTTACAGACTTTCTGGTGGGAATGTGGGAAAGCGGCAATGGAAGATCTGGCAAACCTCGGGCCACCTCCGCCGATCACCGGGGGGCTTTCGGAAAAGGATGAACTATTGGCGCTCTATAACTTCGATCGGCATGGTCACAGGCCCACACCCGACCTGATGAAGCGATTCAGAGCATCGTGGGAGAGGAAGTTACTCATTTACGAAACGGATGAAGAACTCCTGACAATTCGCGATGAATTGAGGAACATTTTCGAAAATGGCAAAGCAGTAACCGCGCAAATCATGAGCGGCTGGAACACGCCTCGTCGGCGGCTCGGCAAAATTAAATTGCTATTCATTGATATTCACGGAACGCAGCTGCCTCTTCCACACATCGAATTACGACATGTGCTCGTCATGGTGATATTGGGAGTACTGCCCAAAATGACCAAGTGTGCAAATCCTGATTGCCCAAGTCCATACTTTCTTCGCCACAAGAAAACGCAGCGATTCTGTGATCGGCCAGCATGTCTCGCCTATGGGCAACGCATTCACAAACTGAACTGGTGGAGAGAGCACGGCGAGCAGAAAAGGGTCGCACGGCGCAAGGAACTTAGGAACAAGCAAGCTACGAGGAAAATTACACAAAAACGGACCGGAGGCAAACATTGAAGGTTTACAAACGAGGGAGAGTGTATTGGTTCAAGCTTCGATTTGCAGGAAAACTCTACCGAAAGTCAACCAAGCATACAAACAAGGTAAGTGCTGAAGGCGTCGCGGCAGCATTTCGCACAGCGTTGGCGAATAGACGGTTTGGAATCATCGACCGACAGTTCCTTTGTTCAATGAGGCGATGGCCCAGTTTCTTACCTGGTCCGAACAGGAACACAAGGACCATCCCCGCACATACACGAGGTATAAAACATCGAGCAGGTCGCTCCTGCTATTTCCCAAGTTCAGAGGAAGGCAGATCGATGAGATTTCGGCTGACGATATCGAAGCCTACAAAGCCCGCCGTGCCGCTCAACGTGGCAAGAAAACCAAACGCAGCATCAAACCGGCGACCATCAACCGCGAGCTGGCTTGCCTGAAGGCGATGTACAACCACGCGCTCAAAAAACGTCACGATTTCCGAAACCCTGTTTCCGAGATCGAGTTTCTTTCCGAAAACAATGAGCAGACACGAGTGCTTAGTTTTGAGGAACAGCGGAAGTATCTGGCGTCGGCGTCCGACACCTTAAAGGACGTTGCCAGCATCATGCTTGAAACGGGCATGCGTCCAGAGGAGGTTTACCGCATCCGAAAGGAAAACGTCGAGGTAGAGCAGGGTTATCTATTCAACCCGTTCGGAAAGACAAAGGCCGCCAAGCGGAAAATTCCACTGACCGCGACCGCGCTCGCAGTCTTAAAGCGCCGGCTAAAAGACGCAAAAGGCGAGTATCTCTTTCCGCATCGCCGGGACAGAGACAAGCCCATGTTGAAAGTAAACAACGCCCACACTACGGCCTTAAAGAATTCGAAGGTGAAGGCGTTCAGGCTTTATGACCTGAGACACACTTGGGCAACTCGGGCAGCCGAAGCCGGAATGGACATGCCGACGCTCGCAGCACTTCTCGGTCATTCAAAGCTGAACATGGTCATGCGGTACGCGCACCCCCAAGAACAACACCAAGCGGACGCCGTGAAAAAGTTGGAAGTATTCAATGCGGCGAAGGAAATCGCGGAGGTCGAGAGAGAGAAAAGCCGCCAGAATGCGGCTGTTTTAGAAACAGAGGGCACAATTTCGGGCACACTTGTCGAAAATCCCGCTAATTTTTCAGGTCAAGAAATCGAAGGTAAGACCCACCGAATCAACTAAGAGGCGCCGATCGGATTCGAACCGATGCATAAAGGTTTTGCAGACCTCTCCCTTACCACTTGGGTACGGCGCCATAACACCTGACGGATGTCATTATAACTAAACCAGGGAAGGAAGTTAGCGTGAACGGGTTCCCTGGCAGCGAGCGACCTTTTGTTTTTCAAATGTCGGGGCAAGAGCTCCGACGCGTACTCCCGCCGGTGAACCCGTTAAGAACCAATATAGGCTGGTCCATTCGGGTAGACAAGGGGACTCATGCTAAAACCCGGCATCCCTGCCGGTCCGCAGTTTGTAGATATAGAGAATTTGCCCAAGGTGATAGCTGAAATGTTCTACAACGTGATAGATCACCTGTAAACGCGACGACTTGTATACCTGAACCGGAATCCGTTCGAACAATCGAGTCGGCGGTATCTGTTCTAATACCCTATCCACTTCCCCAACTGCCGCCTCGATGTTCGCGATCAACTCCGCTTTTGGGCGCGGCCGCCGTTCCGCGAACTCCGCATCGCGATGCCGTTCAAATTCTTCGCCGCCAATCGATTTCACGATCCACTCTTTCATGTTGCCGCAAAGATGGAGAATGAGGTTCCCAACGCTATTCGATTGCTCGTTTGGACGCCACCAGACATCCTCCTCCGACATCCTTTCGACGCAGTGTTTTAATTTCCGCAGGAAATCCTGCTTGAGAAAGACTCGTGATGCCTCGATGAATTCCTGCGCATCCGTCGTTGCGTTTCCACTTGTCGTCAGCATGGCCTCCTCATCTCAAGGCAAGTTTCGCTTTCCGGTCTTGCTCGGCCTTGATGCCTGGCCCAAAGAGCTTCTCGAAAAAGCCTTCCTTCACCAGGCGATCGACGGTTCCATTGTCGACTGCCTTGCGGTAATCGACGGTTTTCATCAAGGCTACCAGTTGCGGATCGGATTGTTGATCAATTACGGACTTGAACGCCGGTGCCAAAACGTACGGTACGCGTTCAAAAAGATTTGCCTTTTTGTAGATGTCGTAGAAGCGCTCGACGTCGTCCCGCGATTGGGGATCGTAGACTCGGTAGGCCTGAACGGCAAAAGGCTTGTCCTCGTAAAAACGTTTGATTGCTTCGGCCTGAGCCTTGATCAACAGCTCCGGCAATTTCGGATTCGCAGCGATGACGCTCTTCTTCATCAAGTACATCGTCGAGGCGAAGATGTCGTCATAGTCGGTTAGATTCGCGAGTGTCTTGTAACCTGTGGCTTCGAGCTTGAAGTAAGCCGGGGCGGTCAACATCGTCGCGTCGACACGACCGCTCTCGAGCGCTGCAACTCGGCCATTCACATCCGTGCCGATCGGGACCCATTGCACATCCCGCGAGCTCAATCCGAATTTGCGCAGAAGAGCAATGCCGTAGTTGTAAGGCGGATCGCCGATCTGACTTACCGCGATGCGTTTTCCCTTCAGCTCCTTTGCGCTGTTCAACTCTTTGCGGGCAACCAGCGCAAATACCGCTTTGTTGAGGGAATTGCCAACCATAACGAGAGACGAATCACGAGCGCTCGCCTGCATCGCCGATTCCAGCGAATAACTCGTCATCTGCGCTTCTCCGCCGATAACCATGGCAACGCCGGCCGGATGGTTTGCAAACACGAGACTCGCGTCGAGGCCATACTTCTGGTAATAGCCGCCCTCTTTCGCGATGAACAACGGCCAGGACGCGCCACTTCGAGTAGGAAAGTTGATTGTAATTTTCTGCGGCTGCTGTGCTAAGGCGACCGCCGCCGTGACGACGATCAGAATCATTCGCGAAATCATACCTTCCCCCAGACTGTTCGTGCGGTATCGACCACAAGCTGCAGCTTTCTCCACTGCTCATCTTCCGTGATCAAGTTCCCCTCCATTGTCGATGCAAAGCCGCATTGGGGACTGACCGCCAGGTTTTCCAGAGGCACATACCGGCTTGCGTTTTCAACGCGACTCACCAGCGCCGCCTGAGTTTCCAGCTGCGGAATCTTGCTGCTCACCAATCCAAGTACGACGCCCTTATGGCGCGGTACGAACCGCAACGGTTCGAATGTGCCGGCGCGCTCGGATTCATATTCCAAAAGGAATACATCGACGTTCAGTTCGTTGAAGAGCTTTTCTGCAATCGGGTCGTAGCCCCCTTCGGCATACCATTGGCTCCGGTTGTTACCTCGGCAAAGGTGAATCGCGAAAATCACTCCGTCTCGCTCGGCGTCTTGAAGACAGGTGTTATCGACGCTGATCGCTTCGTCGAGTGCCTCCTCCGGATCGATACCCATTTCATCGTGAATGTACTGGCGCCATTTCGGATCGACATAATAGCTGTATCGCGGAGCATCAATTTGAATGTAGCGCACACCTTCATTCACAAGCGCCTCGATTTCAGACTTCATGATCGGCACCAGATCCCACAAAAACTCCGAGTAGGTCTTGTAAGCGCGCTCACTCAGACCTTTTTTATACGCGATCGCGGGGAATTGGTTCGCCGACGGCAGTGTCATCTTAATGTCGCCGGGCGAATACTGCTTGAGAAAGTCGACTTCGTGTTTCGCGAGGCGCTTCTTTTGCCTTATGCGTTCGACAACGATTCCAGTCAGTCGATTGTTAACGTTCCCCCCGTGCCAGGCTCGCGCGATCGAGCCATCCATATCGAGGCCGTCAACCGAATCATAGAAATCGGTCATGAAACCGCGGCGTCGCAGCTCGCCGTCCGTGAAGATTTTGAATCCGAGATCCTTCTGACGGCTCAGGACATCCAAAATGTATTTGTTCTGAACGTCGACATTATTCGGTGCCTCGAGCACGTCGCTCGGACGCAACAGACTGCCGACATGATCCGCTCTATACACAACAGCTCCTTATGCCTGTACGCCTTCGATGATGCTTATTCCAGCATTGGTCGGAACGATGCGCGTGAGCTGCAATCCAGCTAGCCCGAACAAATGGCGGTACTGCTTCTCACTGCGCTCTTTACCGCCATACGTTACCATCATCAGGTCCATCCATTTTGCGAAGCTCGGATCATTTCCGGCAGGGACGACAATCTCCACAACCAACACTTTTCCGGCTGGCTTCATCGCCGACCGGCAGTTCCGTAAGATTGTTGCGGAATCTTCATCGCTCCAATCGTGCACAATGTGGCGCAACAGGTACACGTCCGCGCCGCTCGGCACCGACTCCAGGAAAGTTCCTCCCACCAGACGGCATCGTTCTCGAAACCCGGCATCCTCGACTGCCGAGTGCGCACGGTTGACAACACGAGGCAAGTCGAACAGGACTCCATGCATGTGCGGATGCCGTTTCAGAATCGCAATCAGCAGGGATCCGTTACCGCCGCCGACGTCCACAAGCGAATTGAACGCTGAAAAGTCATATGCATCCAACATCGGATCGGCTTCCCTTCCGTGATGCCCCGTCATTGCCTTGTCGAAAACGGCGCCTCGTTCCGGATTCTTGCTGAAATATTCGAAAGCGGGAATCCCGAAGGCTTTCACGAAACCAGCGTCACCGGTTCGAACGGCTTCCAACAGCTTTGCCCAGGATTGATACAACTCCTGGCCGTGAAGTCTCGCGTACGCACGCTGGCCGCTATCGCCGCAAAGCGTCTCAGCCAGAGGGGTAAGCATGAACCGTCCTTCGACGTCCTCCGCGAATATTCCAATGCTCGCCAGTGCTCGCAATACGCGGTACACCATGTCGCCTTTCACTCCTGCCAGCCTGCCAAGCTCGTCCGGATGCTTGGGCCCATCCGAAAGCAGGTCCGCAATCCGCAACTCAACAGCGACGAAAATCGCCTGCGTCGTCCAATATCCGCGAATCAACTGATTCATCTGAGTCTTAAAATCCACCGGTTCTGCCATGGGCATCCTCATTCTGTTGGAATGGAAACGCGTTGAAATTAGCACAGAACATGATTTCGGCAGCTCTCAACCTTTTCCTCTTGCTTACCGAGGGGAGCCGGTGTATTTATCTCGGTAACCGAGGAAAGCATCAATGAGCAAACCGAAAGATGTCGTTCAGGGAACCCTGGATCTTCTGATCATGAAGATTCTCGCGCTTGAACCGATGCATGGCTGGGCGATCAGCCAACGTTTGAAACAAGTCTCCGGCGATGTGCTGCAAGTCAGCGACGGTTCGCTATATCCCGCGCTTCACAAGCTCGAACAAGAAGGCTGGATCAAAGCCGAATGGGCGCCAAGTGAGAACAACCGCCGCGCGAAGTACTACTCGCTTACACGCTTGGGCCGCAGAGAACTTGAAAAGGAGACAGCAAACTGGAGCCGGCTCTCCGCCGCCATCACGCAAGTTGTAAAACTCAGGGAGGCGTAAATGATTCGGCTTCGTCTGCGCTCTCTTTTGTTGCGCCGTCGCGTTGAACAGGAACTTGATGACGAGTTCCAATTCCACCTCCAGCGGCAGACTGACGAAAACATCGCCAAAGGGATGTCGCGTGAGGATGCGCGGAATGCCGCCGTGCGCGCGTTTGTAGGATTGGAGCAAGGTAAGGAAGAGTGTCGCGATGCCAGGCGCGTCAGTGTGATAGAGCATGCGATCCAGGATCTGCGTTATGGCCTGCGCGTGTTGCGGAAGAGTCCCGGTTTCGCGCTTGCCGTTGTTGCAACCCTTGCATTGGGAATCGGTGCAACCACGGCGGTGTTCAGTGTGGTTTATGGTGTGGCCCTGCGACCGCTTCCGTACCCGCAACAGGACCAGTTAGTGACCATCAGCCATAACTCCTATGCCTCCTCCGTTGGAATCGCGAACTATATAGATTGGCGAGCACAGAACAGTGTTTTCGAAGACGTTGGCATCACAAAACTAGTCTCGAATTTCAACATCACGGGAGACGGTGCGCCCGAACGTGTACTCGGTGGCCGCTCGACGCCCAGTATTTTCCGGGTGCTCCGTGTCAGTCCGATCCTTGGGCGAGTCTTTACGGAGGAAGACGGCCCAGTTGAAGACAAGGTCGTGTTGAGCTACGGCCTATGGAAGCGCCGGTACGCAGCCGATCCAGGGATTCTTGGAAAGAAGATTCAGCTCAATGGCAATCCGTATACGGTCCTCGGTGTGATGCCCGCTGAATTTCAATATCGGAACCGCGAATTCGCACTCTGGACTCCCTTGGCAATCAATCCGGAGGAACCGCGGACGACTTTCGACTACGGCTGCATCGCCAGGTTGAAAAACGGTGTCACGCTCCCTCAGGCTCAAGCGCAAATGTCGGAAATTCAGTCCAGGATCGGAAACGCATATCCAGTCGTTCAGGACCTGAAAATTCAAATCTCTCCCATGCTTGATAACCTTGTCGGAAATGTGCGTACGCCTCTCTATTTCTTGATGGGCGCTGTTCTATGCCTGCTGCTGATTGTCTGCACCAACCTTGCTAATCTGCTCGTGGCACGTTCGATGACTCGCCGCCAAGAGTTGGTCGTTCGAACAGCGCTTGGTGCACACAAGCGACGCTTGATCCTGCAGTCGATCATGGAAATCGCGCCTCTTGTTGCGTTGGGCGGCATATGTGGGCTTTTACTCACACGATGGATGTTGTCGTTCCTAATTCCGCTGTTGCCATCAACGATGCCTCGATTGGAGGCCATACGCATTGATTGGCAGGTTCTCGCTTTTGCGGTCGCGGTTCTCTTTGCAACGGCCATTGGCACCGGAATCTGGCCGGCGCTTCAAGTCATGCGTTGGAACATTAACCAGGCTCTTCGTGAGTCCGGCCGCGCAACCAGTTCCGGCAGCAGCGCGTCAAGGCTGCGAACCACGCTGGTGGTTTCTCAAATCGCAGCTGTTGTTGTTTTGATGGTTGTTTCGGCACTGCTGATCCGGAGTTTTGTCGCACTTCGGAATGTCGACCCCGGATTTCGTTCCGACAACATCCTTTCCGTCCACTTCGCTCTTTCGGAAAAATACGCGACGAATCCAAAATTCGGCCAGTATCTTAAGCGCATTCTGGAGCGAGTGTCCGCTCTTCCAGGCGTCATCTCCGTTGGGATGGTCAACCGTCTTCCGCTTGCCGGACAAAATCAGACAGGCATGCTTGAATTCGAGGGGACCACTCTCATGCGGACTCCAGCGGGAGTATCGGACACTGGCAGCCTCGATTGGCGAACAGCGACGCCGGATTACTTTCGGACACTCGGAATACCATTGATCGAGGGCCGGTTTTTCGAAGATTCGGACACGGCAGACCGGCCCCGGGTCGGCATCATCGACGAGCACTTGGCGCGTCTGGTATGGCCGAATCAAAGCGCAATTGGCAAGCGATTCCGATTTAATCGGGGATCGGCGTGGACCGAGGTCGTCGGCGTCGTCGGGCACATCCGGCACGATGGACTGGGAATCGATCAACGTCCACAGGTGTACTGGAGCTATCACCAGCGTGTACAACCCAGGATGGTTCTAGCGGTTCGCACCAATCAAGACCCGAAACAACTTGCCGCAGGCGTGATTGCTGCGTTTCAGGAAATCGATCCGGAACAACCTGTCTACGACGTTCTTCCTATGGATGAGGTCGTCGAGCGATCGCTTTCCCCACAATGGCTGAATACGGCACTCCTGAGTCTGTTTGCCTCCGTGGCATTGGTTCTTGCGACGGTCGGTGTATATGGCGTGCTGTCTTATTCTGTCGGCCTTCGTACCCGAGAGATTGGAATTCGCATGGCGCTAGGCTCTCGCAGGAGCGAGGTGATCTGGATGGTCCTTCGACATGGCGGATGGCTGGCAGGAGTTGGAATTGTCATTGGCATTACTGGCGCTCTCCTGCTGAGTCGCATACTCGCGACTTTGGTTTATCAAGTAACTCCGCGAGACGTTCTCAGCTTTATATCCGGTCCACTCGTCCTTTTGATTGTCGCGCTGGCTGCATCCTATATTCCTGCCCGACGCGCTGCCGCCGTAGATCCGATGTCCATTTTGCGAATGGAGTAGGACAGGTTATGCGCCTTCAACGATTTGCCAATTTATTTCGGCGCCGTCAATACGAGCGAGAGCTCGAAGAAGAAATGCGCTATCACATCGAGCGGCAGACTGACGAAAACATCGCCAAAGGGATGTCCCGCGAGGACGCACGGCGCGCCGCCATGCGTGCGTTTGCTGGACTCGAGCAGTGTAAGGAAGAGTGTCGCGATATCAGGCGAGTGAACTTCGTCGAGAATCTCATTTGTGATGTGCGATACGCACTGCGCGGCTTCATTAAGTATCCGGCCTTCACATGCGCTGCGATTTTAACTCTCGGCTTGGGTATTGGCGCGAATGCGGCAGTCTTCACGATGGTGAATTCCGTCCTCCTGCAGCAGCTTCCGTTCAAAAATGCGGAACGGCTGGTTTGGATATGGTCGACGCGAACCGATCGCGACAAGGCGTTCTACTCGATTCAGAATTTCATCGACACGCGCGCGCGAACGCGGACAGTCGATGACATTGCGGCGTTTGCGAATTGGGGTGTGAATCTGACCGGTGCCGGTGACGCCGTGCGGCTTGGCGGTGTGCGCATCTCCGCGGACGCTTTCGAGATGCTGGGCGTGGATGCGGCCCTTGGACGAACATTACTGCCTCCGGATGGAACACCGGGCGCCGATCGCGTCGTAGTTATAAGTAACGGTCTGTGGCGGACGAAGTTTGGCGCCGATGAACACATAGTCGGGCGGCCGGTGCTGCTCAATGGGACGGCGTACACGGTGGTCGGAGTTCTGCTGCCGCAATTCGTATTGCCGAATGCAGAAGTGGAGATCGCGTCGTTACTCGTCTTCGAAAC
>Ga0126369_10002689_pt1 | contig 12728 bp, 17 predicted proteins | sample PanSoiMetaPlot_1_FD_109646 | JGI IMG/M metagenome (GOLD analysis project Ga0126369, IMG submission 109646) | Tropical forest soil microbial communities from Panama - MetaG Plot_1 | ecosystem: Environmental > Terrestrial > Soil > Tropical forest > Bulk soil | place: Panama | collected 2016-02-17 | reverse complement strand
CCACAGTGACCTCTGCATCAATGAACCGGAAGCCGACGTATCGGCAGTAGGCATCGGTGTTTACGAGCTTCTCCTTCACGTTCGCATCGGGACCCCACGAACCAACACCCCACAGGTCGGCGGTTGTCCATGTATCAGCAACCTGGGACATATCCACCGTGTAAGACGAGTAGGCAGCATTCCCGAAGTTACGAATGATCTGGGCCTGGAATTTGCCTCGACCAAGGAATCGGAGGCGACGCATGTACTTACTCTTCGCAGGAGCATTAAGATCGAACTGACCCGTCTCGATGAGGCACTGAATCGTAGTGCCGTCGTCGGTGCCTACAGGCGCGAACACCCACAGCAGCTTATTGGCTGAGATGTGGCCGCCATAAAGGCGCTCTGTCCCACCCGACCGATAGCGAGTAAACACGTTCACAGGTAGGCGCTGGAACATGTACGGGGAAGTCTTGTCCTGGTTAACGATGCGGGGGTAGAGCTCGATCTGCATGTTCGGTATCGTCTTGCCGATCTCAGCGACAGCCCATCCGCATCGGTTCTCGTAGGCATACCCGTAGGCATTTGAGAGGGCGTTAAGGTTAAGGATGTCGGGGCGAAACAGCGGGTCAATTTTCTGAGAGACAGGGATTGCGTCGGCATCACCACGCCACTGACAGATCCCACGACGCGAGAGGAAATAGAGTTGGGCGTCGAAGTGAATCCACGAGAAGTGCGACTCAGAGCCCTTTTCGGCGTCAGCAATTCGGTTGGCGAACGTCACCGGGTCGTACATGACGTAGATCTTCTCTCGCTTAGAGGTAATCAAGAAGACGCCGTCTGTTGCAAGGGCTGTCACTGCATCACCGTCACCCTTACCCATGTCTACCCACGACGATACGCCGAACGTCTCCGCGTCTCCCGGATTCGATGAGTAGACCCTGTCAGGCGTACCAGCAATACCCGAGACCCACATCGTATCCTTCCACAGCCTGAGAAACCGACCCTTCGGCGCGGAGGCGAATGCGGTGTACGTCGACCCGTTCCATGAGGCGTAATTGCTCACGCCGTCGCACATGTAGACTTTACCGTTGAAGGTCTCGAAAGCCATGGGGGTCGTCGTAGACTGACCCGTCACAATAGTCGACCACACTGGCGGACTCGCACTCGGATCGTTGGTGTAGTAGACGGTGCCGGCGGTCGTATGAATCAGGAGCTGTGGGGCAACGCCTGCGCGGTAGAATGTGTAGATGGAGATGATGCGATCTGCGCTAGCACCGAACGTACCCTGACTCTGACACCCGAGGCGCTTCGCTGCACCACCGCGCTCATCGAGAATCGCATTCTCACCCTTACGAAGCTCTGAGAGGTTCAGGGAATTCCACGCATCGCGGACGTTCACACCGCCAGCGAACGAGGCGACCTTAAACTCGATCTCCTTTAGGTCTGCGACTTGGAAGAGGCTAGACATACGACCCCAAGTCTCCGATAATCACGTCCACGATGTGGGTGTCGCCCTGCTCTGTCACAACGAAGTTGTCCTCGAGATTCAGCTCCTCCACCTTACCCATGAGGTACTCGCGAATACCAGAGAACGGTCCCGAGTATTCCTGAAGCCACTCGTGGGCCTCTTCGCGTGTGATTGGAACGTCCCGCCTTTCTAACGCCATGGTTATGCCCACTGATCGTCGGGGGACACGCGCTCCAGCTCTTCTTCGTCCATGAACGTCTCGTCGGTTGTCATATCCGAGAATACCTCCTCCAGTTCAGCAATGTTCTGCTGATAGAGTGAGATCTCGTTGGCGCGCTTGTGACACCGAGCCAGCGCCGCCGTCACGATAGCCTCGTCGAGGTCAGGAGGAGTAATGGGAACGTCGTTCGTACCCGCGAGCTCCGTCACCTGCTGCTTATAGTGGACGACGATGGTCGTGTTCTGACTGGGCGGAGGGAGAATGTAAAGGAGGTCCGTCCACCAGTAGTACCCATCGGGCGTAGCCCGATTCTGGGCATTTGTCAGATCAAGCGGTAACCATTGTTCAAAGAACTCATCGTCTGACACGTGCCGCAGTTTGTCCCTGAGGGAAGTCGGTACCGTGATGTAGGCTTTTGTGATCGCCCTCAGATACCCGATCGGGTGCGAGGAGTCAATCGCGTCATCCCATGCCCCGATCCCTACGTCGCCTGGGACCATAGCCTTTGTGGCACTCGTTTGCTCCCACAGCCAGCGTGAGCGACGTGCTATGCGACGATAGCCCCAGTTAATGTAACGATACCGCGTTGTCTGCTGGAAAGCGTCGAAGCCCCGCGCGATCAGCTCGTTGTCAAAGTCCGTCAGTGTCATTCGCGCCATCGATACCCCTTGGCACTGCGATCTGGAGTGGATACGGTCCGATGAAGTCCTTCTTCAGGGCGTGAGCGAGGCGCTCACCTTGATCACGGAGTCGCTCACGTTCAGCCTCTTCTCGAGCGGCGAACGCCTCATCCTGCTCACGCTCCTGACGGTCGTAAGCATCTTCGTACCCAGACCGATGGCCGTCCGCCTGGAGAAGACGCTTGAGTGCCCGTCCGTCAAGGCTCTGAGTGACGAAGATGAGGCGCTCCGTCCCATCCTCGCATATCTCAGAGAACACGAACATCTCTGTGGTCGGTTCCCACGCTACGCGCACCCGCTGACCGTACAACTCACGGATTTGGCGGACGATGGAGAGTACGTCGTCGTCCAGCTCAACCAGGCCTTCTCGGTGGCTGTAGAAGGCTTTGATCGCTGGAATCTCCATCGTCCGCCACCTGTCCGCCTACGGGATGTCGTCCGCGAGGTTATACACGACACCCTGTGTCTTGCGACGCTGAACCCCCAGGTCGCAATACTTGAACAGGGTTGCCTTGTACGCATCCGTGTCCGGGTTCTCCACCTTACGGAGGATTGCCCCATCCCGATTCATCCAGCGGAAGTCGTTTCCGTTGAGCTGAACCCAGATGTAGTCGTCCGGGCGGATGAAGAACATGTGCTGCTTCGGGCAGTCGTCCTCGAAGACGAGCGGCAGCCCGTTGAAGTCGATGTACTTGAAGCCACCGTGCATGGTGCCTGCGTTGGCATCGTTCCACCGCTTCTGGGCCTTCAGCTGATTGACGTAGCGACGCCGAATGCCTCGGGTTGTGAGAATCATCTGAGTCTCCCAACCCTCAGCCCCGATGTTGTCCATCATCAGCTGGCCTGAGTCTTCGTCGAACACACCGTTCGCCCCGTCCAACTGCTTGGCCTTCCAGTACTCGTTCCCTGCCGTATTCGAGTTGATGCCGTGCAGGGTGTAGTTCTGGGAGAGATCCGAGCGCGTGATGTTGCGGAGCCCGTTGATCTCGTTCTTCCAGTTGCCGTCGAGGGCGGGCACATGTGTACCCGGCGTCATCGAACCCGAGAGGTCCGTGCCCGAGTACGTTACGATCCGCGTAGCAGGCGCGATCGCCGTGATCGTCCGCGGCGAACCCGCCGTGCTGAGGTATGCATCAGTGCTGGAGTTGATGAAGTCAACCAGCAACCCCACGCGGAGGTACTGCAGGTTGTCGGCTGTGAACGTGTTTGCCGCCACAGCACTGATGGAACAGAGCTTGCCGGTACCCTCACCGAAGCCCTGCCGATTCAGGTCCTTGCGAAGGTCGTTGACCGCACCGACAGTCTCAGCCTCGAGCAGACGGAGGTAAGCGCCGACCGAACGCTCGGAAACCTCCATCGCAAACCCGGTGATCTGGATCTGCTTGTACTCCTTCTTGATCTTGTCGATGAGGTCTGCCCAGCCCTGCTGACCTGCAGGCGGGAGCGTTCCACCCTCCGCGCGTGCGGTACCCGACTCGTTGCGCGAAGTGTGTACCGCAATGACCCATTGCCGCCCTGCGAACTCGACGATATCCGCATCGCGTGAGATACCACGATAGTCCATCGTCTCGCCCTTTGTGGCGTTCATCGTTCCGCTGCCGGCCTCCAACTCCGCGGGTGAATAACCGAACAGGAGAATCGCCCGCTGGTTAATCATCTCACGGACTACCGGTAGGTAGTAGTTTTGAAGGACGGCGTCAGCGTTGGTGGTAGTTTGCGCCATCGCCTAACCCTGTCCCTTTCCGAGGACGAAACAGCGAATGACGACCGTGTTCATCTGCGTCACCGTGGTGATCTCCGGAGTAGCAGCGTTCGCTGCCCCGGAGGCATCACGCACGATGAGTTTGTTTGCCGTCCTATCCCACGAGACAATACGCCCTGTAGCATCGGAGAACGGCACGACCGCCAAAACGGTGCCGTTTGTCCCGAGACCCAGCCCTGCAGCGGTCAACTGCCAACCACCGGAGGAATACGCGTTGTCCAGCGTGATATCGACGACTCGAACAAAGAGGTCGCCAACACTACCTCGTCCCACAACTGAGTAAGAAAGCGCCACAGCCTACCTCCCTATTGAGGCACTCGTGGTGTTATGAACCAGGTGGTACTATTGGCGGTAGTTCCCCTCGCTCCATGGCAGCCTGCGCAGCCTTCGTCGCCTCCTTGATCGATTCGAACTTCACTGGAGGTGTCGAAGCTACGGCACTCCCGGGAACCGAGGTGGGTCCCACCCGTCGTGAGGAGTAAGCTGACCCCAGAGTGGCTTCACGATACCCCATCAGTTCGGACCTCGCATGTTCGGCTAACTCCTCGACAGTGGAGAAGTTGCCTTCGTCTACTGACGCCCTGATCTGGCGCAAGATAATCCGCTCCGGGGTTTCGATCTGATCCTTCTCGTCCAGCTTTCTCCAGTGACTGATGCCAGCATCGAGGAGTCGGTCGTAGTATGCGTCCTCATCCGCCTTCATCCTTGACGCATGGTCTTCGATGATAGGCTTCGCCCACTCAGGCGGCTCTTCAGGCTCGTTCCCTTCGTCTGTGACAAAGCTCTGCTCCTGCACGCCGTCCAGCAGTCCCTTGACTGCGGACTTTGTCGCGTCAGGCAAGTCCATCGCTTCGACCACAGAGGAGATTGTGCCTGTGGGGTCTTCCCGGTAGGCTTCTTCGAACTGGATCAGCCTGACCATGGAGTCATGGTCGTAACCAGCGCGCGCGAGGTCTTGATACGGCTTGAGCTCACGGAGCTGATCGTTTACCTCCTTGAAACGGGCGTAAGGTATCGCATCAGGTGGTCCCCCATCAGGTTTTACGTCTCGCGACGACTCAGGGGATGATGCTCCCTCTTCGGTCCCCGGGACTGGCGTAGCTTCAAACGCCCCATCCGATTCGTCTTGCTGAAGACGGCGCGTAGCGTCAGCCATAGTCTCGTGTGACACATTACCCATCTGAACCCTCCTTAGCCACTACGGTTTTACGTCCCCGTGACGTTGGTGGCAGCAGGTGGACCTGCAGTGATCGAAGAGCCTGGGTCACGAATCTGAGGTCCTGTCGACTGTGGGAAGACCTCAGGATCGCGAGCAGCCATGCGCTTCGCTTGGTTAAAGTCGCGTGGGCGTGGAGCCGTCATGGCACCCTCGATTGTGCGGCGTCGTTGCTCTTCGACCCAGTGTTTGACGGAGTCCGTCTTGACGAACGAACCGCCTGAGGTCTGGATAGACCATTGGTCCAAGAGCTTGACTAGCTCATCAAGGTCCGAAGCCACGTGATCCTACGCCTCCTGGTACCACTACCTTTACGTCGTCACGGGTGAGCCCCGTAACGAGTGTGTTATGCTCATCGCGTGAGCGAGCGTCAAACAGCTGATTGCCGTCCTCGTCTTCGTATGTAGCCACGACGAATGCCGGGGCCCCCTGCACGTCCTCGGGTACAGCGACAGTGTCGCCTAGAATCACCCGCGCGTCAGGTGGAACGGCAGGACGTGTCTCGCCCTCGAGCTCATCCGTCGGGATCGTCGATACGTCTACGTCCCCACCGGGCGGGAAATCGTACGAGGCAGCGTCGGTGGACTTTGCTCCCTCCTGCGGATCGGGTTCGACGTCGGCGTATGACACGCCCTCTACGCGAGCCTCAGCGTCGGAGGTGTGAATCGCCTCTTCCTCCTCCTCAACTGGGGCATCATCCTCCTTCTTTGCCTTCTCCTTCTTTGCCTTCTCCTCTGGCTCAGCCACTATTTACCTCCTCTCCTTTTGGCGGCCTTTTTAATGCCTCCTCCTGTGATAGAGGTGAAACAAACTGCGTAGGCATTGACCTTAGGGTTCTTTGCCTTTACGTCGGCAACACATCGGTCCATCTTCGCCCATTGAGATTTTGGGAGGTTGGCATACGGCATGGTCTATGCCCCCATTGTGACGATCAGGCCGGACCTATGAGTTTGTGATTTGTCCACTACCATTGCCCCCTTGCTGTGGAGGTACAGGTTGCTGCACAGTCGGCGTAGACACCATACCTTGAGCGCCCCCTTGAACCACAGGTAGCGGCGCGGTGAACGGCGACTTCGGTTGCGTACCTGCGGGTTGCCCGTCAGGCGCACCCTTCTGAGCCTGAAGCATCGCCATCTGCTGTTGAGCCTCCACCTGCAATTGTTGCTCATGCATCGCCGTGTGCTCGTCAAAGAGTCGTGGAATCTCGGGGTGAGACACGCGGAGGCGATCGAACTCCTCGGAGGACATAAATGAGTAATGCCGATCGAGATGGACCTTATGGTTGTGCCACTTAAAGACGGGGATCGCGACAGGAGCATTTTTCGCTGGGGCGAGATCACCTCTTACATCGTACGTCGCCATCGACTGACCCTCAAGCATGAGGTTATTCTCACGGTTTGCCATCGCAATCTGAAGGTCAGTGAGGTTAGGCTCGGCCTCACCCAAGTCAAGCATATCCTCAATCTTACGGGGATCGGTGAGAACACCGAGCTCCACAAGCTGAAGGACGTACTGCTGACGCGCAGCCTTCGACTTAGGCATTGCCGACCCGGCCTGCACAATCACGTCGGTATTGTTCTTAAGGTCAGCACCCTTGAACTTGACCACATCGAACTCACCATCGCGACGATAGAACCGCATGATACGGCGAGTGTGGTAGTACTGCGAGACACGCTCGAGGATGAGTGAGCCCTCGAGGGCCACAGCCTGCTCAAGGTTGTCCACAGTGGGCGCGATCTTTGTATCGTCCTCCTCCTGCAGATAGGCGACAGCAGTCCCGGATCGAACTCCCGTAGGGACAGATCCGCGACTGATATCCGACTGTCCACTGATCTCAAGGATTTGTGAGCGAAGGAGCTGCACGAGGTTTTCGACCTGTGACGGCATCTGAAGTCCTGCGATGGGCTCCGGAGGTGGCACATTCTGCGAATGGACATATCGGAGGATGCTGCCGGCGACGTTTTTAATCTCACCCTTAATCTTGTGCTGAGATGCGACGCGCCACATCGGATTGGCCATGAAATCTTTACTCTCGACCAACTGAGAGATGGTCTTATCGATCTCGAGGTTAAGTTCGCGAATGTGGTTCACGACGCAGTCAGGCCAGATCGTGGACGGAGCAGGAATGTGCTGATAGAAGGCGAACGGCATACGCGCGTCTTGATACGGGAAATTCGAGGACTCGAGGATTTTGTCCTGAGCCCATCGGACATACAAACCATCGCGCAAGAATTTGTTGTTACGGTAGATACCAGGCAGGAGCCAGAACGTGAACACCTGCACGGCACCATCTGCCTCCACGTTGCGCGGATGCGAGAGACCGACGCGGGTCATCAGGCGCTCTTGCATCGGTGACAGTGAGACCTGCTCAGGTTGAAGCGCGTCGGCAACGCGACCGTAGACGTCACGGAGACGATCTATGTCCGCAGCCTCGGAAGTGATTAAGTCGCTGAGGTGGTTAAAGTCGTCTGCGATCTCGTCGGGCAGGAGTTGGAAGGGGGAGTAAATCTTAAAATCGAGGTCACCGAGGGGATATTTCTCGACCGTGGGCTCTTCGTTTTTGGCGCGGGCAGCATCGTTAATCTCACGGATGCGCTCAGCGTTGAAGGCAGGTTCACCTGTCGAGGGATCGATCGTGAACTCGAACTCACCCGCAGTATCGTTTAAGTAGTCCCATCCGACGTAGTGAGCTCCGATACCGGTTTGAATTGTCCAGGAAAGGACCTCTTTTCGGTTCTGTGGGAGCTTGAACTTCCATTCCACAGCGTTAAGGACAGATCTGCCGACCTTCGTAGCCGCCAAATCTTCTGCTTCGTCCGAATTTGCCACCACCTCCACGACAGGGTGATTTTTCGTGAGTTTTGCGAGCTCAGTACGGAACACTGTCAAGGCCTGGTTAATCACCATACGCGGTTTCTTCTGCTGATCGTTAGAAGACCACGTGGGGTCTCTCTCTGAAAAGAGGGCGCGGGTCGGATCGTACCGCGATGAGTGGTCCCCAGCGACGAGGGCGATGTTATTCCACCACAGTGCCTCAAACGGGCGTCGTTTGTCCAGCCGTGAGGAAACAGCGTCCTTCAGGGCGGGGATCAAATCATCCTTTGAGCGAACCTCACCTATTCTCATGATCGGGGAAATCCTCTATTAGTAGTTGGCGTTCGTTTGCCATTCGCCTGAGCTCCTCGTCGGAGAGTTGAGTAAGAAGAAATTCGCCTTCATCCTCGTCTGTGGAGGGAGGGGTAGGGAGAATTTGACCACCCTCCTCGGCGTAGTCTTCAGCAAAAGATTCCCGAAATGCGCGCCAATCCGCGGCCATGATTCGGTTGAGCAGGGAATCGATGTGCCGTTCGGTGCGCGCATGAATGCGATCGGTCAACGAGACCTGTGCTGTAAGCGTTCTGGAGAACACTACGGTTAACGCGACGACCGTAACAAGGAAAATCACGTTAAGCAAGATGCTGATGACTAGAGCAGCTGTCAAGCGATGTTCACCTTTTCCCCACGCTTCGCCTTCTCTTCGTGCAGTTGATGGTGCAGTTGGCGAATTTCCCTGCGGAGGGCGACGACCTCTTCAGGCAACAACATGCCGAACTCTGCGCCAATTGCGAAGGCGCAGTCACGGCACAGATAAGTGGAATCGTCCCAGTTGACCGAGCGTTCAAGGTCGAGGAACGGACCGATTTCCCCCGCCGGGTCGGGAGTGTTTCCCCGCCCACAGACCATGCACGATGGGGGTGACTGGGTCATGCGTTCGACTAGGTGCATTTTCTGGGCCTCCTCAAGCTCCAACAGGAATGCGTGACTTATCATGCGCCGACCTCTGAGTACTCTCGATGGGGGAGGCGAGATAGAGGGGAGTTGGTGTTGGCAAGCTCAACCTCGTGGCGAAAATGTTCCTCCACCATTCGTTGTTCGGCATCAGGTATCTCTGGAGTAGTCTCCATCTCAGGGAGATCAGAAATAGCCACGAGAATGTGTCCGAGGTTGTCGATGTTATGGTCGTCTTTCTTCCGTGGCTTTTCCGGGGCGTCCTCTTCCGTGAAGTTTGTGCGCGCCGGCTTCCACCTGTACTGTGGGAGGTATTCGATGAGCTTTTCGCAGGAGGAGAACACGTAGAGGCGAGGGGCACCGTGGGAATACCCCTCTGGCGGGTCCACACCCCGGAATGGATATACATGTCCCAGGCTAGGTCGAAGGTACTCGGTAATCCGGGAGATGCGTGCTGCAGGATCTCGATCAGCGATTTCGGGGTAGACGTCGCACTCCTGGTAAAGGTCGAGGACAGACTGTCCAGTTGTCTGGGAGCGTTGGCGGGCTTCTGGTCCGATGAGTCGGGTGTAAATCTCCTCTTCTGGTCCACCAACGTCGTCCGCCTCCTCGGCATCTAAGATGGTGGTTGCCCACCACGGTACGGGTTGACCGGACTGCAAAATCTCTCGGTAGTAGTACACGTTGCCCACAGGATCTTGTGCGGCCCATGATGCAGCACCTTCGTGACGCATGCCGGGATCGATGCACATCCAACGCGGCCACCCACGGGGGATGAAGAATGGGTTACAGATGTGCACTTCGGGGTTCCAGTCGGGGAATATCTGACCCACGAAGACTTCATGCGAACCGAGGACGTACCGTTGGTACCAATGCTCAGGCAGACCGGAGAACGATTCGATGTAGTCCTCGGGGAGGTTAGGGTTATCCCACGGAGTAGCTTCTATACATCGGTGGGTTTTCTTTAGGTGGGTGTTACGCTTGGGATCGATGAACCAACGCCAGAGGTAGTTATGGCCGTCGGGGTTGAACGTGTAAAGCCCCTCGCGGGGCGAGTTGTGCTGACGGAGACGACCACGGAACTTAATCGCTATGTCTTCCTCGACCTCTTCGGCTTGATCGATCCAGAACATCCCAAGGTTGTAGTTCTCGAGCTTTTTCGGATCATCAAGAGGGAGGCCATGGATGCGCGAACCGTTCCAAAGCTCCATGTACAGATCGGACTTGTTGTACTGACGTATGCAAGGTTTGGGTACCCCATGCCAACCCCCTGGCGTGTCATCACCATTGAGGAACATATCCCATGTGGTGGAGCGAAGCTCGGGACGCGTCTTACGCGAGATGATTGAGTTGGTGCCGGGATACTCGCAGAGGGAAGCGAAGATCTCCATACAGCCAGCGGTCGTCTTGCCGTTACCCCAACCACCACAGAAGCCTCTGTATTTGGCTGAGAGACCGTGGAACGAATCCTGCTTCGGATTCGCGCGGTAATCGAGGGTGATCTCCATGCGCTAGTTGCCTGAGAACCGCCAGTTGAACTCGTTGATGGTCTGAGCACCTGCGTTTGAATTTGTGGCGGACACGCGCACCTTCGCGTAGGCCGACACATCGTAGAGGGCGGTATACTGCACCACACCGCTTGCGAAGGTAGGACCGTTTGAGTTGATTGGTGGGAGTGTGATGTTGGCCAACGGTGTGACGCCATCGTCCTTGAACGGCTGTACCTTGATCGTGAGGTCGGCGGAGGCACCACCAGTCATCTCGTACATGATGGCGAGTTCGTTTTCCCCCACAGTGAGGATGTCCTTTGAGACAAGAGTTTGACCGGCGCCGATGGGGACGTTTTTCGCTACGCCGTGGGTGAGTGGGTCGCCGATCATCCACTCAGATGCAGCAGTACCCCCTGCCACAGTAGGCATTAGTACTTGTACCCCCTCGGATGCTTCATGTACTTCTCATGCTTCTGACCAGGACCGGGACCCTTGGCACGCGGCTGTGATTTCGTACTCGAACTGCGTGGTACCTTGGGCTTGGGTTGACCGCCAGTGTGAGGCATTATTTCTTCCTCCCTTTGAGTGTGCGACGCTTGCTGCCCTTCCTGAACGGTGGTGCCTTCTTTCCTCCGAAGTTGCTAAGTTTACCTTTCGCCACCGTCACCCCCTTCTGCGTCGGGCAGCACGCTTACGACCTCGGGCTGCCATCTTTGCCATCCGCTTCTTGCCGTACTTCTTTCTACCGATCGCGGCTGCCACAGCTGCAGGATTGCGTGCGCCACGAGCTGCAGCACGCCGCTTGATCTTCGCGAAACGACCTCCCCCACCTAGCCGCATGGACTTACGACGACGGGATGCTGACCTTCGCCTTGCCATCTTTCCTCCTCTGAGCAAGGATGTTACGGAGTTCTACCCCACCAGCTGCGATGAGGGTAGTGATTGCTGCTACCACCTCAGGAGGCGGATCCCACCCAGCCAAACTGACGAAGTAGAAGAACAATGTGGCGATGGCACCAGTACTTGCCACAGCGGTGGTATTAGGTCTATCAGCGGCGGCTTTAACAACCACGACGTGGTCTCACTTTGTCGAGTAGCTCAGGTCTAACGTCGCTATCTCTCCCCCGCGCAAAAATCCAACGCGCGATTCCTCCCGCATGGGGGTGGAAGGGGGGGTTGTCACATCGGGCAACACGCGCCCTGTCGCCCGAACGGACAACGCACGACCGAACGCGAACGTTCGTTCGATCGAACCTTTACAAAATCCGAACGAAGCATATGCGCATATGCGTCCGATCGATGCTACACTCTGTCTACAAGCGAACGCACGAAGCGTTCGCGCGAACGAAAGGACACTCGCATGGCGACTGTCAAGTACGTACGTCCGGAGCAGATCGCGACCGAGCTGAACATCAGTGGTAAGCTCATTCGCGCGTTCCTTCGCTCGAACTTCACGCGGGCGGCCGAGCACAAGAACACCGCATGGATGCTCGACGCGAAGCAGGCTGCAGCCGTTCGCAAGCACTTCGCGAAGCGATCGGCCGGGAAGTAGAACGATCAAACGAGCGGGGGAGGCGACTCCCCCGCTCCCCCTCAAACGAACGGAGACACCGTGCACCTCGCCACTTCGATCGTATTCACGATCGCGCTCATACCAATCGCAGTATCGTTCGCCCTCTCGCTCGCTTGCTGGTTCGCATACAAGTAATCGAACGAACGAACGCGCCGACTCCGGTCGGCGTGGTTCGTGGACGTGGTCCACGCTGGCCATGCAGCTTCTGGTCCATTGGCGATCATTAGGACCGCGGCCATTTGGAGCGCGTAGGCCTGTGGCGATCATTAGGACGGCCTTTGGCGATCATTAGGACCAATTCCCGGGGGGAGCGCGGCGCGGCCATGCAGCTGAGAGTTCGGAGGGCTCGGCTCTTGGCGATCGTTAGGACGGTTAAAACCTTCCAAACGGAGGGTAACCTCTGTGGGCATATCCGACCGATCCGTATACCGACCCGCAATCCCCAAGGCAAGCTTCGCCGCGTCCACTCTTCCTCTTTTCGCGGCCCCGACTATGCCTTCCATGATCTTCGGAGCCTCAAGATCCGTCTTGACCACAGCATGCTTCCAGATTAGGTCGCGGAATTCCTG
>Ga0126369_10002687_pt1 | contig 12733 bp, 11 predicted proteins | sample PanSoiMetaPlot_1_FD_109646 | JGI IMG/M metagenome (GOLD analysis project Ga0126369, IMG submission 109646) | Tropical forest soil microbial communities from Panama - MetaG Plot_1 | ecosystem: Environmental > Terrestrial > Soil > Tropical forest > Bulk soil | place: Panama | collected 2016-02-17 | reverse complement strand
TCACCACGGTGCGCGACCTCGGCGGTCCAAGCTTCGGCCTCAAGCGCGCCATCGACGAGGGCATCGTTCCCGGTCCGCGCATCTACCCCTCCGGTGCCATCATTACCGTCACGAGCGGCCACGGGGACTTCCGCCAGCCGTTCGAACTGCCGCGCGCACTCGGTAACACGCAGTCTCGCGGCGAGCAGACCGGTGCTGCCATGATCGCGGACAGCCCTGACGAAGTCCGCGTGCGGGCGCGCGAACAGCTCCTGCAGGGCGCGACACAGATCAAGCTGACAGCCGGGGGCGGAGTCGCATCGCCGCACAGCCCGCTCGACGCGTCGACGTTTACCGAAGCCGAGTTGCGTGCCGCCGTTGAAGCGGCAGAGAACTGGGGAACCTATGTCACGGTGCACGCCTACACGCCCGTGTCCATCCAGCGGGCAATCGCTGCCGGGGTGAAATGTATTGAGCACGGCCACCTCATGGATGAACCAACAGCAAGGCTGATCGCCGAGAAGGGCATCTGGTTGAGCACTCAGGCGTTCCCCGACGAACTGGCGGAGGTATTTCCGGTCGGTTCGCTGGAGAGGTACAAAGCATTGGAGGTGTTTGCCGGAACGGACAGAACCTTCACGCTGGCAAAGATATACAAGATAAAAACGGCGTTCGGCACCGACATCCTGTTCTCCGCGCGGCTGGCGCAGCGCCAGGGAGAACTGTTGTCAAAGCTCGTCCGCTGGTACACACCCGCCGAAACGCTGGTCATGGCGACCGGCACGAATGCCCAACTGCTGGAGCTGTCCGGCAAGCGCAATCCGTATCCCGGCAAGCTCGGGGTGGTCGAGGAAGGCGCACTCGCCGACCTCCTGCTTGTCAACGGCGACCCGATCGCCAACATCAAGCTCATCGAAGATCCGGCAAAGAACTTCGTCGTCATCATGAAGGACGGGAAAGTCTTCAAAAACACTTTGTAAGGCGCACCATTTTTTGCATGTCGGTTCATGGCCCCTAAGCGACATCCGACGCTTTATTCGATCACCCCGTCGGCGATGGCAAGCAGCGTCGTAGGCATGTCGAAGCCAAGGGCTCTTGCGGTCTTGAGGTTGATGAACAACTCAAACCTGCTCGGAAACTGAACCGGCAGATCGCCCGGCTTGCTGCCCTTGAGGATGCGATCGATGTAGCCGGCCACGCGTGGATATAGGTCGGTGGTGACAGGCCCGTAGGAGATCAAGCCGCCGTCGGTAACGAAGATATGCAGGGGGTATACCGCAGGCAGGCGGTAACGAGCTGCAAGCTTGATTATCACGTCACGATGAGTCGTTGCCAATGCGGCCGGCGGCACGATGAGCCCGCCATTCGGCGCTTCCGCGAAGGCAGCAATGCCGCGCTCGATCGCATCGACATCGCGCAAATCGATTGGGCTCACCTCCATCTTGAGCGCCGATGCCGCGACCTGGATTGCGCCAAAATTGGCATTGCCACCACGCCTGGTGGGATTGCGAATGACGGCCACTCGCATCACGCCGGGTGCAATCTGCTTGAGCAGCTCCAGAAATTTCCCGGTCTGGCCGCCTTCAAATCCGGAAAAACCGGTCGCGTTGCAGCCCGGCCGCTCCAGGCTTTCGACAAGGCCGGCGCCGACCGGGTCGTTGGCCGTGGGGAATACGATCGGTATGGTCCGGCTCGTTCGTTTTAATTCGACCGCGATCCCACCGGAACCGGCGACAATCACGTCCGGCGCGAGCGCCACCAATTCCATCGCGTATCTGCGAATGCGGTCGGGGTCGTCGGCGCCTGCCCCCCAGCGGTAGTCGAACTGCAGATTGCGGCCTGGCGTCCAACCCAAGTTCTCCAATGCCTGACGGAGCAAGGCAATTCGGGATTGACCATACGGGTCGGCTTCGATGTCTGGCCACAAGACGCCAATCCGCCGAATACGCTCGGACTGCTGCGCCCTTGCCGGCAGCAGCCACGCCGCTGCTCCGCCGAGGAACGTGATGAACTCTCGCCGTCTCATCTGGAAATTCCCCGTGGCCGAGAAACGGGTTTCGTAAAGCCGGCGGTAACTTTACCACGCCGTGGTCTGATGGTCTGCGACGAGCTGCGCAATCATCGAGCAATTCGAAACGATGCGGGAACAGAGCAACGCGGTACTTGAGTTTACCGTACGAAGTCTCGACGCGTCGTCCTGGTAGATATGGCCTTTCGCCTCCATGCGCGATTGTCGTACGATTGTATCATTGATAGCGCCCCTCAACGACACTCGGAGCGAGGCATGGTCTCCTCAAGGAGGTAGCAAAATGATGCGGACACGCCTTTTGAACGTCACTGCCCTTGCCACCGCACTGACGGTTTCGACCGCTCTTGCCCAGCAGCAACAACCGCAGACCCAGCGCGTAAGCGGTGCGATCGAGCGGGTCGACGGGAATACGATCTACGGGAAAGGCGCCAACGGCAATGCGATCACCCTGAAGCTTGCCGACAACGCGGCGATCACCGCCGTGTTGAAGGCGACATGCGCCGATATCAAGCCAGGCGACTACGTCGGCACCGGCGCGGTGCCGCAGGCTGACGGCAGCCAGAAGGCAGTCGAATTGCGTATCTTCCCGCGGCCGCAAGCCGACGGCGGCCATTTTTATGAGGGATGGTACGGCGCACCCAACGGCACCATGACGAACGGCTTCGTCCAACCGGTCGGTACGGTTGGCGCAACGCTCACCGGCGCCGGCGATCCAAGCATCGTGGTCAAGTACCCTCAAGGTGAGAAGCGGATTGTCATCCCTGCGAACGCGCATGTCGTGCGCAATGTGTTCGGCAGCACGGACGACCTCAAGGTCGGGGCCGCCTTCCGGGCGCAAGCGGCGACCAAGCAGCCTGACGGTACCTACACGGCCGCAGCCATCAGCGTCGGCAGAGACGGTGCCCGGCCGTTCTGAACGCGTTCGGATTGATGCGGCGGTCTAAGGTTTCAACGATATCGCTGCTCCCCCTGAAGCAGCCGGAGAGTGGTATAGTTGCGTGGCCAGTTTTGACCCGAGCCCGTTGCGCCGCGCGGGCGTGTCCTTTGGGTCGCGGGCGTATTGCTGCGTGACGCCGGCGGCGATGTGCTGGGCGCCGGTAAGCTTCCACCTCACCCGCTGCGTCAATCTCACCGCGACACGCTCTAAATCGGAAATCGAGCTGGGGATGGTCTGCGCCCCCGGGCGGTTTGTGCTTTCATATGGAACGATGTGCGGCCGCCAACACTTCGGCCGCACCTGCGGCTCTGGTGGGGCAGGCGTTTCGCCGGTAAGGTTAGTCGCAATCCAGGGCGCTCGGTCGCGCGGAGTTGTTGATCATGGGAGGACGGTTCTGCCCGGTGCTTCAAGGTTTGCTTCTTGCAGCTGCTGTGACGGCGGCGGGCGCTATTCCGGCCGTGGCCGCCAGGCGAGACAATTCGATCCGCGTCGCCAGCTATCAGCAGGCCGACATCATCGACCCGTACTTCAATACATCGCTCATAACGACTATTCTCGCCCACCAGATCTGGGACACGCTGGTTTATCGCGATCCCAGGACCGACGAATTCAGGGGTGGGCTTGCTGACTCGTGGAGGCGGCTCGATGATCGGACAATCGAGTTCAAGCTGCGCCAGGGCATCAGATTCCATAACGGCGCTGCCTTCGACGCCGATGACGTGGTCGCGACGCTCGATTTCGTCACCAAGCCGGAAAATAAGGTCATCCGGCGCGCCGAGACTGCATGGATCGATCATGCCGAGAAGGTCGATGCCTACACGGTGCGGCTCATAACCAGGCAGCCGTTCCCGGCCGCCCTCGAGATGCTCGCCACTAACATCTTCATCTATCCGCACGAGTACTATCCCAAGGCCGGTCCGCTGGGCATGACGGAAAAGCCTGTCGGCACTGGACCGTTCCGGGTCGTCGAGCATGCGCGGGGCAAGTTCATCCGCATGGAGCGCAACCCCGATTACTTTAAGGATGGTCCAAAGTCGCAGCCGAAAGTGGCCAAGCTTGAGCTTCGTTTCATCCCTGACCAGCAGACCCAGCTCGCCGAGGTCCTGGCCGGTGGCCTTGACCTCACCTGGGATGTGCCGCCGGAGCAGGCGGCGCCTGCGCGCGGGGTGCCGAACCTCAAGGTGGTGCCGGGCGAGACCGAACGCATCGCCTTCCTGCATCTCAATGGCAGCGACCTGACGCCCGCGCCGCCGCTGCGCGACGTGCGGGTGCGCAAGGCGATCATGTATGCGATCGACCGCGAAGCCATGCTCAAGTCGCTGGTGGGCGAGGGCGGGCGGCTTCTTCACACCATGTGCCACCCGGTGATGTTCGGCTGCACCGATGCGGGCGCGCCGCGCTACGTCTACGATCCCGACAAGGCGAAACAGCTTTTGGCCGAGGCGGGCTATCCAAACGGCTTCGATCTCGAATTTTATGCCTATCGCGATCGTGCCCACACCGAGGCCATGATCACTTATCTGCGCGCCGTCGGCATCAGGGCCAATCTGCGCTTCATGCAGCCCGCAGCGGCGCGGGAAGCGCGGCGCGCGGGGAAGGTTGCGATGGATCACTGGACCTGGGGCACCGGCATTCACGACGTCTACCCAACCGACTCGGTGTTTTTCGGGGCCAATCCGGACGACATGAACCGCGACGGCGAAGTGCGCGGCCTGCTCGAACGTGGCGACACCTCGCTCGATCCCGAGGTGCGCAAGGCGGCCTATGCCAAGGCGCTGGCGCTGATACAGGAGCGCGCCTACGCACTGCCGCTGTTCGCCCTGCCGATCAGTTTCATTGCCAACAAGGATTTGGAGTTCACCGTCTATGCGGATGAAATTCCACGATTCTGGGAGATGGCTTGGAAATAGATGATGCGACACTGACAAACTATAGGGACGTCATGATCATCGCAAAGTTCGGCAAAATAGCCATGCTCGCAGTCTTTGTCATGGCCTCTGCCTTCGCAACGCCGGTATTCGCTGGCAAGCGAGACAATTCGGTCCGCTTCGTCGAGGAACAGTCGGTCGACAGCCTCGATCCTTATTTCAATAATGTGCGCATTGGCGTGATACTGGCTCACCATATTTGGGATACGCTGGTCTACCGCGACCCGACAACTGGCGAATACAAAGGCGAACTCGCGACATCGTGGAAGTGGATCGATGACACGACGCTCGAACTTGAATTACGCAAGGGCGTCAAGTTCCACAACGGCGCAGAATTCGACGCCGACGACGTAGTTTATACATTCAATTTCGTGTCGAAACCGGAAAGTAAGGCCATCACCACGCAACTCGTGGATTGGATCGATCATGTCGACAAGCTCGACCGCTACAAGGTGCGTATTCTGACAAAGCACAGCTTTCCTGCTGCGCTCGAATACCTGTCGGCCACTCTGGTTATTCATCCGCACGAGTACTATGCCAAGGTCGGTCCGAAGGGCATGAGCGAAAAGCCGATTGGGTCCGGCCCCTATCGGGTCGCCGAGCATGCGCTCGGAAAATACATCCGGCTGGTTCGCAACCCCGATTACTTCAGTGACGGACCGAAGCCGCAGCCCGGCATCGACAAGATCGAGGTCCGTTTCATTCCCGACCGCCAGACCCAACTTGCCGAAGTCCTGTCAGGCGGCGTTGATTTCATCAAGAACGTCCCCGTAGACCAGGCGCGGCAAGCAAGGGCCGCGCCACATCTTCAGGTCGTCGCGGCCGAGATCATGCGCTATGCGTTCCTGCGGTTCGATACGCTCGACAATACTGCCGCGCCGATGTTGCGCGATGTCCGTGTCCGCCAGGCGATCATGCACGCCATCGATCGTGACGCTATGACGAAGTCGATCGTCGGTGAGGGCTCTCGGGTGTTGCACGTGCCGTGCTTCCCAACTCAGTTCGGCTGCATCGACGACGGCGCGCGGCATTTTGCCTACGATCCCGCCAAGGCAAAGCAGTTGCTGGCCGACGCGGGCTTCCCGGATGGTTTTTCCGTCGACCTCTATGCCTATCGCGACCGCGACCAGGTGGAGGCGATGATTGGCTATCTGCGCGCTGTCGGTATCAGGGCCAATTTGCGCTTTCTGCAATATGCTGCATTTAGAACCGCCGTCCGTGGCGGCAAGGCGCCGATTTCGGCCTGGACCTGGGGATCATTCTCCATCAACGATGTGTCTGCCGGGGTCTCGAATTTCCACAAGTGGCAGGCCGACGACGTCAACCGCGACGGCGAATTGCGTGCATTGCTGGACGGCGGCGATGCGGCCCTCGATCCGGCGGTGCGCAAGAGTGCCTACGCCAAGGCGCTGGCGCTCATCACCGAGCGGGCTTATGTCCTGCCGCTCTTTACAATTCCGGTGTACTACGTCGCCAACAAGGACTTGGTATTCACTGCCTATAGCGACGAGATTCCGCGGTTCTGGGAGATGAGGTGGAAGTAACGAGGTTCGCGCCCAAAGGTGGCCTGACAGGTGTGCTTCATGCTGGCCTACACGCTCAAACGCATCGGCCTCGCCGCGCTTGTTGCCATCGCGGTGTCGGCGGTTGCGTTCCTGCTGCTGCGCACGTCGGGCGATGTCGCGGTGGCGCTCGCCGGCGAAGGCGCGAGTGCCGAGAGCGTCGAGGCGATTCGTCAGGCCTATGGGCTCGATCGCCCGCTGCTCGCACAGTATTTCGAATGGATGGGAAAGACTCTGCGCGGCGACTTCGGCGAATCGCTCTATTTCAAGACCGACGTACTCGCTCTCGTCGCCGACAAGATGCCGACCACGGCGTGGCTCGCGCTGTTCTCGCTCGTCTTCGCGCTCGCGATCTCCTTGCCCCTCGGCATTCTGGCGGCACTTTATCCGAGTAGCCTCGTCGACCGGCTTTGCCTCGCGCTGGCCGTGCTCGGGCAGGCGCTGCCGAACTTCTTCTTCGCTCTGGTGCTGATCATGGTGTTCGCCGTGGGGCTCCAACTACTGCCGGTTTCGGGGAGCGAATCGTGGGAGAATTTTGTGCTCCCTTCCGGCGCGCTTGGCTACTACGTGGCGCCCCCGTTCATGCGGCTCGTTCGCGCCGGCATGATCGAGGTGCTGGCGTCCGACTATATCCGCACTGCGCGTGCCAAGGGACTCTCAGGCGCCAGCATTGTGCTCAAGCATGCGCTGCGCAACGCGCTGGTGCCAGTGGTGGCGCTTGCCGCCGTGCAGCTCGGCCTGCTGCTCGGCGGCTCGGTGGTGATTGAGACCGTGTTTGCGCTCGACGGGCTCGGCTATCTCGCCTATCAGTCGATCAGCCATCTCGATCTGCCGGTGACGCAAGCAATCGTCACGCTATTGTCCTTCATCTATGTGGGCTTGACGCTCGCGGCTGATCTCGTGAACGCCTGGCTCGACCCGCGCATCAGGATGGGATGATGCGATGACCGAGCTTACCGCGATCGATCTCGCCGCACTCTCCGGCCCGTCGCAACGAGTGCTGCTGCGCCGCCGCGTGCTCGCGCATAAAGGGCTGATAATCGGCGCAACCCTGCTGGCGCTCATCGTGGTGCTTGCGCTGTTGGCGCCTTTCATCGCGCCGGAGGACCCCTATGCTCAGGACCTCGCGCGACGCCTCATCCCGCCGGCGTGGTACGACAAGGGCAGTTGGGTGCATCTGTTCGGCACCGACAATCTCGGCCGCGACTATCTTTCCCGCATCATCTACGGGGCGCGCATCTCGCTCCTGATCGGTGTGTCCGTGATGGCGATCTCGGGTGTGATCGGCACCTCTCTTGGCCTGACGGCGGGCTACTACGGCGGTCGTACCGACATGGCGGTGACTTTCCTGATCGCGATGCGGCTTGCGCTGCCGCTGATTCTGTTCGCGCTCGCGGTGGTTGCCGTCATCGGCGGCTCGCTCCCGGTCGTCGTGCTGGTGCTGGGCCTCCTCAAATGGGATCGCTTCGCGGTGGTCACGCGTGCCGCCACCCAGCAGGTGCGTGCACTCGAATATGTGGCAGCCGCCGAGTGCACCGGAGCATCGAACCTGCGCATCATCTTCAGCGAGATACTGCCCAACATCTCGCCACAGCTTTTCGTCGTTGCCACGATCGAAGCCGCGAGCGCCATTCTGCTGGAGGCTGCGCTGTCGTTCCTGGGGCTCGGCGTGCAGCCGCCGGTGCCGTCCTGGGGCCTGATGATCGCCGAAGCCAAGAACTACATGTTCTTCTCGTTCTGGCTGATCGCCCTTCCCGGGACCGCACTTGCCGTCCTGGTCCTCGCCATCAACATGGTGGGCGACGGCATCCGCGATGTCACCGCGCCAGGCGGGAGAAACTGACATGATGGGCCCGCTGCTCGAAGTCGCGGGGCTCACTGTCGATCTCGCCACCCCGCGCGGCACGCTGCATGCGGTTCGCGATGTGTCGTTTTCCATTGCAGGCGGCGAGACACTTTGCCTTGTCGGCGAATCCGGCTGCGGCAAGTCCATGACGGCCTATGCGCTGATGGGATTGTTGCCGCGCGTGGCGACGCGGACAGTGCGCCAGTTCATGTTTCAGGGTGAGGACCTCAGTGGCGCCAGCGCAACGCGGCTTGCTCGTTTGCGCGGCGATCGCATTGCAATGGTATTCCAGGAGCCGATGACGGCGCTCAATCCGGCCTACACGATCGGGGACCAGTTGACCGAGGTGCACCGCCGGCATCTCGATTCGACGCGGGCGCAGGCGCGCGACCGTGCCTTCGAGCTTCTCGGACAGGTCGGCATCATGGCGCCGGCCGAGCGGCTCTCGCAATATCCGCACCAGCTCTCAGGCGGATTGCGCCAGCGCATCATGATCGCCATGGCGCTGATGTGCCGGCCGGCGTTGCTGATTGCCGACGAGCCGACGACCGCGCTCGACGTCACGATCCAGGCACAGATTCTCCGCCTCCTGGTCGATCTGCAGAAAAATCTCGGCATCTCGATGCTGTTGATCACCCACGATCTCGGGGTGGTGGCACGGGTCGCGCACCGGGTGTTGGTCATGTATGCGGGCGAGATCGTGGAAAGTGGCATTGCCAAACCAGTGTTCGCAACGCCGCGCCATCCCTATACGCGCGGGCTTCTCGCATCGATCCCGGTGCCGGGCCGCACCGCGCCCGGCGAACGGCTCGGCGCCATCCCGGGCATTGTGCCTTCGCTGATCGGCGAGATGCGTGGCTGCGCGTTCCGCGGCCGATGCACTCACGCGGCAGCGGCCTGCGCCGCGCCGATTGCGGTTCGATCCGAGACGGGCCAGGACGGGGCGAGCCATGATTGGCGCTGCGTGCTGCCGGCGCTTCCGGTGGAGGCCGCATGACGGCCCTGCTCGAAGCCTGCGGGGCGTCGCACGATTTTATGGTTGGGCGCGGTCCGTTTGCAAAAAAGCGCCTGCTACGCGCCGCAGCCGATCTCGACGTCACGGTCGACCAGGGTGACGTGCTCGGTATCGTCGGCGAATCCGGCTCCGGAAAGTCGACTTTCGGCAAGATGCTGCTCGGCCTGCTGCCACCGACGCGCGGCGCCATCAGGTTTTCCGGCACCGACGTGGGAACGATCGACCGCAGGAGCTTGGCGCGGAAAATCCAGCCGGTGTTCCAGGACCCTTATTCGTCGCTTAATCCCCGCCGCACCGTCGCGGCAATCGTGGCGGCGCCACTTGCAGTGCTCGGACTGGGTACGCCGGGAGAGCGTCGCGCCAAAACGCTGGCGATGCTCGACCGCGTCGGCTTGCCGGCGCGCTATGCGGACGTCTATCCCAGCGAATTGTCGGGTGGCCAACGTCAGCGCGTCGCCATCGCGCGCGCTCTTGCGGTTGAGCCCCACATCGTGCTGCTCGACGAGCCGACCTCGGCGCTGGACGTTTCGGTGCAGTCCCAGATTCTCAATCTGCTCGGCGACCTCAAGCGCGAATTTGGCCTCACCTATATCTTCATCAGCCACAATCTCGCGGTGATCGAGCATATCGCCACGCGGGTTGCCGTCATGTATCTCGGCCGTATTGTCGAGTTCGCCCCGCGCGACACGCTGTTCGGCGCGCCGCGGCACCCCTACACCAAAGCCTTGCTTGCTTCAGTGCTGACGCCGGAGCCCGGCCTTGGCGTGCCAGACACCGGGCTCGGCCTCGCATTCCCCAATCCGCTTAACCCGCCCACCGGTTGCGCATTTCGCCTACGTTGTCCGCATGCGGGCCCGCGCTGCCGCATCGAAGCGCCGCGCGCCGTCAATCTGCCCGCGCTTGAGGGGACGAGATCGAATGGGGGGCGTGTCGCCTGCCACCTTCACGATGGCGGCACCGCGCTGGTCGCGTAACGCCAGACGCGCGAATTCTACGGTCTTTGCGCGCTTTGCGGAAATGCACTAACTTCGGTCGAATTGATAAATCTAAAGCCAAAACCTTGGGAGGTTCTCTTGAACAAGCTGATCGTTCCAACCACCATCGTTGCCATCGGCATGGCGGCTGCCGCCGCATGGTCGCAGGCGCCTGCACCCAATCCCAATGTGAAGATTTATTACACGACTCCCCTTGAGAACGATGCCTCGCGCTTCGTGCGGCTACAGTCCGTCACCATACCGGCAAAAGAGGGCAACAATTTCCACCGGCATCCGGGCGATCAATGGTCGGCTGTTCAGGAGGGAGAGGTCACGTTGACCATCAAGGGCCAGGAGCCACGCACGCTTAAGGTCGGCGACAGCGCCTACATCCCGCGCGGCACCGTACACCGCAATCAGAATCTCACCGACAAGCCGGCGCGCACGATCGAACTCAACATAATGGACAAGGACAAGCCGCTGCTCGAACCAGTGGCCGATTAGAATGTGTCCCGCTGACATCCATCCGGCTTGACCCCGCACTTCATCCTCAAGCGTAGAAGCTGGACCCACGGGCCAGGCCCGCGGGCGACGGGCGACGGACGGATGAACTTGATGCGACCGCGCGAGACCACATCGCTTACAAACCAAGGGAGGAGTTCATGAACAAGTTGATCGTTCCTGCCATCATCGCGGCAGCCGGCGTGGCGGCCCCGGCGTGGTCGCAGACGCCAGAGCCGCAGGGGCCGAGGTTCCAGCCCAAGGCCTATTTCGAGATGCCGCTCGAGAAGGACCCGACCCGCCAGGTGCGGCTGCAATCGGTAATTATTCCGGCAGGCGCCGGCAACCAGTTCCACCGCCATCCAGGCGATCAATGGTGGGCGGTGCAGGAGGGGGAAGTCACTTACACCATAAAGGGGCAGCCGCCGCGGGTGCTGAAGGTCGGCGATTTCGTCTACGTTCCTCGCGGCACCATTCACCGCAACCAGAATCTTTCCGACAAACCGGCGCGTTCCATAGAGCTTAACATCACCGACAAAGACAAGCCGCAGACCGAGCAGGTGACGGAATAATACCAGCGGGACGCGCGCTGATCCGCCGCGGCATCACTTCTGCGTCTGCTTGAAATAGCGCAAATCCGGCGGCGGCTGGTCTTTCTTGGCCGGCATCAGCAGGCCGTCGGCGCTCAGGAAATAGTTCTCCTTGCCGATGCCGACATGGGCGTTGCCCTCCGCGCAAACATCCTCCCGCCACCAGATCGGCTTGTCGGTTATCACCCGACGATAGGTCTTCTTCACCGCCCATGGACGGGTCAGCGCACTGTCGATCGTAGTGATGTCGTCATGGAGCAGGTTGGGATTGGTCTTGTCGAGGTAGATGCGCTCCTTGACGATGGTCTTGTTGTCGCTGTGCAGGGGAATGCCGCTGGCATCGAAGACGCGAGGCCCCTTCATGCCGCGTGTTTCGACTTCGAGCACGTCGTAGCGGCCATTATTGTCTTCATCGAGCCACTTGCCGATCGAATAGCCGGAGAACTGCGGGTCGTCGTCCATGTTGTCGGGAAACGGCCGACCATCGGTGTGGATGCGGCGATTGTCGTGAATATGCTCCATCAAAATATACGTGGTTTCCGGCGTGACGACGACTTCCATCGGAGCATAGGCAATCATGACCCGCGGCATGCCGGGCGATAGACACGTGTAGGTTGGGTCGATGCCCTGCCCTCCCTTGGCCTGATCCGCAAGATTAGCCTCGTAGATTGCCTGATATTCCGGCGTCAGCGGCGCTTCCTGCCCGAGGCCAACGGGCTTGGACTCATCCCATGGCAACCCGATGCGCAGGGGATTGCCCGCGTTGGTCCGGCGCCATTGGCCCTTCAGGTCGGGGTACTTTGACTCGTCGAACGCTTGGGCGCCCGGCGGCGCCAGCAACGCAGCCGCAAGCACAGCGACACCAATGAGGCTTCGGTGACCCATGTGATCCTCCCTGCCGATTGTTGTGCGCAAAAGCTACACGACATGCGGTTGCGGCGGAAGAGTGGGTCACCAGCCTTTCGAACCTGACCTTCTCAACGCAGCAAAAAATGGGCATGCTTCGGCATGAGGCCAATGCGCCGGCGTCGGGATGTTGTAGGATGGGCTGAGCGGAGCGAAATCCATTCGACAGCCCTTTGGCGTGGCACGGACCTTGATGGGGTTTCGCTTTGCTCAACTCCTCCAGCACACTGCATATGGAGCGAAACATGCGCAGCATTTGCCCACGGTGGTCGGGACTTGTGGCAATGGCCGGCCTGGCGCTGGGGTGTATGAGTTTTCCAGCGCCCATGCTCGCTGCTGAAACTCCTCCCGACGGCCAGTATGCGGAGCTTCCGGGCGTCAAACTGTGGTTCACCGACACCGGAGGCACCGGCACCCCGATCGTGCTGCTGCACGCCAACACCGGCACCAGCGAGAGCTGGCAGCC
>Ga0126369_10002686_pt1 | contig 12736 bp, 10 predicted proteins | sample PanSoiMetaPlot_1_FD_109646 | JGI IMG/M metagenome (GOLD analysis project Ga0126369, IMG submission 109646) | Tropical forest soil microbial communities from Panama - MetaG Plot_1 | ecosystem: Environmental > Terrestrial > Soil > Tropical forest > Bulk soil | place: Panama | collected 2016-02-17 | reverse complement strand
ATCGTGCTGGAGTACGTGGCCGGTCGCAGCCTGGCGGACCGCCTCCGAGACGGAGTGCCGGCCCCGGCCGAGACCCTCCACGTGGCCGAGCGCGTCGCGGCCGCCCTCGACCACGCGCACGGGCTCGCCATCGTCCACCGTGACGTGAAGCCGGCCAACGTGCTCCTCGGCGATGACGGCACCGTTCGGCTGACGGACTTCGGGATTGCGCAGGCGGGCGTCGAACCGGACGGGCGCGAGCCTTGGGCCGGACTCGGCACGCCGGCGTACATGGCGCCGGAGCAGCGCATGGGCCGGCGCGCGACCGCGCACACCGACGTCTACGCGCTCACGGTGGTGGCGTACGAGATGCTGACCGGCCGCGTCCCGCGCGTCGAGGGCGGCGCGGCGGCCGCGCCGGCGAGCTCGGTCAATCCCTACCTGCCGCCCGCCGTCGACGGCGTGCTCGCCACCGGGCTGGAGCGCGATCCGCGCCGGCGGCCCAGCAGCGCCGGCCGCCTGGTGACCGCGCTGGCCGCGGCGCTCGGCGCGACGCCGTTGCCCCCGCCTCCAGACAGCCGGCGGGCCCTCTCACGGCTGCTCCGCCGCCAGCGTCGATGACGGGCGCCGGGCCACTCTACAGTTACGCCTGTGAGTGGCGCACTGGAGGGCGTGCGGGTGCTGGAGCTGGGCGTGCTGATCGCTGGGCCCTTCGCCGCGCGCCTGCTCGCCGACTCCGGAGCTGAGGTCATCAAGATCGAGGAGCCGGGACATGGCGACCCGCTCCGCGAGTGGGGCCAGCTGCGCCACGAGGGCCGGCCGCTCTGGTGGCCGGTGCAGAGCCGGAACAAGAAGCTCGTCACGCTCGACCTCCGCCACGAGCGCGGCCGGGACCTGCTCCTCCGCCTGGTCGAGCGGTCCGACGTGCTCCTCGAGAACTTCCGGCCCGGGACGCTGGAGCGGTGGGGTCTCGGCCCGGACGATCTCTGGAAGGTGAACCGAGGCCTGGTCGTCGCCCGGATCTCCGGCTACGGTCAGACCGGACCCTACGCCGGCCGGCCGGGGTTCGCGGTGGCTGGGGAGGCGATGGGCGGCCTGCGCTACATCAACGGCTACCCCGGGCAGGCGCCGCCGCGCACCGGCATCTCGCTCGGCGACTCGCTGGCGGCCATGTTCGCGGTCCAGGGCATCCTGATGGCGCTGTACCGCCGCGACGCGCGGCCGGGCGGCGACCGGCGCGGGCAGGTGGTGGACGCCTCGATCATGGAGAGCTGCTTCGCCATGCTGGAGTCGACCGTGCCGGAGTACGGCAAGCTCGGCCACGTGCGCCAGCCGAGCGGCACGTCGCTCGGCAACATCGCCCCCTCCAACGTCTACCGTTCGGGCGACGGCCGGTGGATCGTGATCGGCGCCAACGCGGACAACCTGTTCCGCCGCCTCTGCCACGTCATCGGCCGGCCCGAACTGGTGGAGGACGAGCGCTTCAGCACCCACTGGAGCCGCGGCCAGCACGCGGCGGAGCTGGACGAGATCATCGGCGCCTGGGTTGCCGGGCGCGACGCGGCCGAGGTCGACCGGCTCATGAACGACAACGGCATCGTCTGCGGCCCCGTGTACACGATCGCCGACATCTTCGAGGACCCGCAGTACCGGGCCCGCGACCTCCTGGTGGAGATGGCGGACTCCGAGCTGGGCGCCATCATCGCGCCGGGCGTGGTGCCGCGCCTGTCGGAGACGCCCGGCGAGCTGCGCTGGACCGGTCCATGGCGGCTCGGCTTCCACAACCAGGAGATCTACGGGGACCTGCTCGGCCTCGCCGAGGGCGAGCTGCGCAGCCTCGCCGAGGAGGGAGTCATCTGATCACCCTCACGATCTGCGACGTGGGGCCGCGCGACGGCCTCCAGAACGAGAGCGTGACGCTGGCGCCGGAGGTCCGGGCGGAGCTGTGCGACCGCCTGCTGGCGGCCGGGGTCACCGCGGTCGAGGCGGCGAGCTTCGTGAACCCGCGCCTGGTCCCGCGGATGGCGGGCGCCGAGGAGGTGGTCGGGGCGGTCCACCGCCGGCCGGGCGCCGTGCTGTCCGGCCTGGTGCTGAACGAGCGGGGCCTCGATCGCGCGCTTGCCGCGGGCGTCGACGAGATCCACTACGCATTCCCGGTCACGGACACGTTCGCCCAGCGCAACCAGAACACCACCGTCGCCGGCGGCATCGAGGTCTCGCACGCGGTCGTCAGGCGGGCTCGCGAGGCGGGCGTCCCGATCAACGTCGGCCTGATCGTCGCGTTCGGCTGCCCGTTCGAGGGACGAGTCGAGCCGGCCCAAGTCCTGCGTGTCGCCGAGGAGGTCATGCGGGAGCCGCCCGACGTCCTCAGCGTCGCCGACACGATCGGCGTCGGCGTCCCCACCCAGGCGCGTGCGCTGGTCGGGGGCGTCCGCGCCCTCGGCGTCGCCGCCGGAGTGCACCTGCACAACACCCGCAACACCGGCCTCGCCAACGCCGCCGCCGCGCTCGAGGCGGGCGCCATCCTGCTCGACGCCTCGATCGGCGGCACCGGCGGCTGCCCCTTCGCCCCGCGCGCCACCGGCAACATTCCGACAGAGGACCTCGTCTACATGCTGCACGGCATGGGCATTCGCACCGGCATCGACCTCGAAGCGCTCATGAACGCGTCGCGATGGCTGGGGGACCGGCTGGGCAAGGAGCTGCCCGCGATGGTGACCCGCGCAGGCGACTTCCCGTCATGACGTCCCCGATGGGCCTGGGCGGCGACGCATGCGGCAGCCCGCGGACGGCGACCCTGCTCGACTACGCTCCACAACGCGGTGCTCGACCCGCTCGGGCACTTCGGCGTGGAGCACCTCGACATGCCGCTCACGCCGGCGGAGGTGTGGCGGGCGATCCAGCAGCAGCGCACGGGACAGGGAGGGAGACGGTTGGACACGGGAACGCGGGTCGAATGCCAGTGGTGCAGGAGCCAGAACGCGCCGGACGCGCGGAGCTGCTTCACGTGCGGCGCGCCGCTCGACATCAGGAACCTGGTCAGCGACTCGGGGTGGCGCGAGGCCCCGCGCCTTCGCGACATGACCGAGATCCACTTCGGCCGCAGCACGTGCCAGGTGGAGGGCGAGATCGTCCCCGTCGCCGAGATCGCGCTCGGGGCCGGGGACTGGGTCTACTTCGAGCACCACGTGATGCTGTGGAAGGACGAGTCGGCGGCGATGTCCGTGATGCCGCTGAGCGGCGGCATGAAGCGCGCGTTCGCGGGCATGCCCTTCATCATCACGATCGCCCAGGGGCCGGGCCGCATCGCCTTCTCTCGCGACGCGACCGGGGAGCTCGTCGTCCTGCCGCTGCACCCAGGCGTCGAGCTGGACGTCCGTGAACACGCGTTCCTGCTGGCCTCGCACAGCGTCGGCTACTCGTACGTGCGCATCAAGGGCCTCAAGAACATCCTGTTCGGCGGCCAGGGCATGTTCATGGACCGCTTCGTCGCGGGCAGCGAGCAGGGCCTGCTGATCCTGCACGGCTACGGCAACGTGTTCGAGCGCATGCTGCAGCCGGGCGAGAGCATCCTGCTGGAGCCCGGCGCCTTCCTCTACAAGGACGCGAGCGTCACGATGCAGGTCGAGACGCAGCGGCTCACCAGCGGCCTGTTCGGCGGTTCCGGGATGAACCTGGCCAGGATGACCGGCCCGGGCCGCATCGGCATCCAGTCGATGTACGTCCACCACCACACAGAGGACTAGGCGGGATGTCCGGCACGTACACGTGCCGCTGGTGCCGCATGAGCACTGACGCCCCGACCCTGGTCAGCTGCCCGACGTGCGGCGCACCCGTCGACGTCCGCGACCGCGTCAGCGACTCCGGGTGGTACGAGCTGCCCGCGATCCCGGACATGGCGCGGCTCCAGTTCGGCCGCTCGTACTGCCAGATCGAGGGCACCTACGTGCCCGTGGCGGACTTCAACCTGACCGGCGACGACGGCGTCTACTTCACGCACCACCTGCTGCTCTGGAAGGACGCCGGTGTGACGATCAACCCGATGGCGCTCCGCGGCGGCTGGAGCCGGATGTTCGCGGGCCTGCCCCTGCTGATGACGCAGGCGCACGGCCCGGGCCACATCGCCTTCTCGCGCGACGCGCCCGGCGAGGTGGTGCCGGTCCCGCTGCAGCGGGGGATGTCCGTGGACGTCCGCGAGCACATCTTCATGGTCGCCACGAACCAGGTCCAGTACGACTGGTTCAACACCGGCGTCTGGTTCCAGACCAGGGACGGGGACGACACCGAGACGCACTATCCGCTCGGTATGTACATGGACCGGTTCTCCGCCCCGGGCGCCCACGGTCTGCTCATCCTGCACGCCCACGGCAACGCGTTCGTCCGCCAGCTCGCGCCGGGCGAGACACTGCTCATCAAGCCGACTGCCCTGCTCTTCAAGGACTCGACGGTCCAGATGCACCTGCACTTCGAGCACCCGGCCGGCACGTGGCGGTCGTGGCGCTCGTGGGGCGAGCGGTTCGTCTGGCTGCGTCTGACCGGTCCCGGCCGCGTGTCCGTGCACTCGGCCTACGACAAGTTCGAGGACCCGGGCAACGCGCTGTCGGGCTCGTCCCCGGCGACCCGCTGGCAGTGGCAGGGATGACCGAGTAGCCGGCTACGCGGGCTGGCGCTTCGTGATGGTGGAGGCGGTGGTCAGCGGATTGCGTCGGCGGCTGGGACGGGCATCGTCGCTCGCCTGCACCCCCGGCAGCCGGACGTCCATCACGGTGCACACGCCGTCCCGGGTGGCGGCCAGCAGCCGCTCGAGCGTCTCTGCGACCTGGCCCGGAGTGCTCACGACCTCGAGCTCGGCGCCGCTCGCCCTCGCGATGGCCGCGACGTCCTGCTCGCCGTCCGCGCCCTGCTCCGGCCCGCGCGCGTCGCGCCGGTCGAGAACGACGGTCAGGAACGGCGCCCCGGCGCGGTGGGCCGACCAGAACGCGGCGCTGGGCAGCGCCGCGGCGAACGCCCCGTCGTCGCAGAGAGCGACGACCGGCTGGGCCGGCCGGCCCAGCTGCGCGCCCAGCGCGGCGTCGATCGACCAGCCCGGGCATGGCGTGCGCCCCCGGAACAGGTGGCCGGGCTGACGCTGCAGCTGGCGGATCGTCGGCCCGAACCCCACGACGACCTCCTCGACGACGATCGCGTCGCCGGGCAGCCAGCGGTTGATCTCGGCCAGGATGGCGTCGGCCCGGTCCTCCGGGGCGCGGGATGTGGCCCGCTCGCGCCAGGACTCGTGGACCCGCCGCAGCGAGCGCTCGATCCGAGTGCGACGTTCCTGCACCCGCCGCCGGCGGGCATCGAGCCGGTCTCCGAGCAGCGTGATCAGCTGCGGCAGCGCCAGCTCCGTGTCCGCGGTCACGGCCACCTCGATCGGACACGTCCAGCCCGGCCAGTCCGCCTTCAAGCAGTCGATGTCGATCTGGAGCAGCCACGCGCGCTGGGGCAGCGCGCCCAGGCCGGGGACGCACGGCACGTCGACGTCGAGGAGGAGGATCGCGTCCGCGCGCTCCAGCAGGTCCCGCGCGTCCCTGCCCGCGTTGAGCGGGTGGTCCGGCGGGAGGTTGACGTTGTTCCGGATGTCCACGACCGGCGCGCCAAGCATCTCGGCCAGTCGGGCCAGGTGCTGTACGGACGCGACGTGACGTCCAACGCGTCCGGCGATGATCAGCGGCCATTCGGCAGTCGCGAGGAGCGCGGCCATCTCGTCGAGGGCCGCGAGGTCGGGCGCCGGCGGCCGGGGCGGCGGCAGGCGCCGGGACGGCTCGCAGACCGGCATCCCGAGCAGTTCGATCGGTAACGCCACCCTGCTCAGGCCGGCGGGCGCCGTCCTGGCGATCTGGAACGCGCGGCGGAGCAGCGCACCCGGCTCGTCGGCGCACGTCAGGTCGGCCGCCCACTTGCTGGTCGTGGCCAGCAGACCGGGCTCGGACTTGACCTGCGGCGGCAGCGTCGGGGCCTGGGGCATCGCATCGTTCCAGCAGCCGCCGCTGCCGTAGAACACCGTGATCGGCACCCGGCTGCGCTGGGCGTGCTCGGCGACGCTCTCCAGCTTCAGCTGGCCGTCATCGACATGCACCATGATCGCCTGCGGCGCGTCGCTGACCAGGTGGTGTCCATGAGCGGCCGAGAGTGCCACGTGCTCGTGGACGCAGAGCACCGGCTGCGGATGGGGCAGGCCGGCGGCGTCGGCGTCCGCGAGCGCGGCGCGGAGCGGGGCGGTGTTCATGCCGTGATTCACGAACAGGTGACCGACGCCTTCGTCCTGCAGCATGGTCACGAGCTCGGCGGCTGCCGTTCTCATTTCCGAATACCCACGATGTAGATGCTCACCCGTTCCCCCCTATCACGCGGTGCGCGCTGCCGGTGACCCCTACCGGCGTAATTACCCAGGATAGACGCTTGGGAGCGGTAGGGCCAGCCGGTCATGTTCTCCCCGACTCATAGGCGCTGCCTCTAGCTGGACGATCCGAGCACGGCCAGCAGCTGGTCGCCGTAGCGCTCCAGCTTGGCCGGCCCCACGCCGGACACTTGACCCAGCTCGGCCAGGCTGCGCGGCCGCCGGCCGGCGATCTCGGCGAGCGTGCGGTCGTGGAAGACGACGTAGGCCGGAACGCCCTGCGCCGCCGAGACGTCGCGCCGCCACGCTCGGAGACGCTCCATCAGCGCCGGGTCGGCCGGCCCGGTGGCCGACCCCGGCGATCCGGCCGGCCCGGGGCCGTTCCGGCCGGAGCCACCCCGGACGACGTGTGCGGGAGCCGGGAGCGCCACATCCGGCTCGACCTGTCCGGCCAGGACCAGCCGGCCCCGCTGCGTGACCTCCAGCACGGGGTACTCGCCGGCCGTCTGCCGCAGCAGGTCGACTTCGACCAGCTCGCGCAGCAGTTCGCGCAGGCGCTCGTCCGGCCAGGGCAGCGCTCCGAAGTGGGACAGCTCCGTCGCCCACAGGTTGCGTCGTGTCCACGTCGTCTGCCGGCCGCCCAGGATGGCAGCCAGGTTGGCGGCGCCGATGTGCCCGTTGAACCGCCCGGCCGCCGCCAGCGCCCTGCGAACGTCCCCGGCCGCCACCGGCTCGTCGGGAGGGCGGTCGCCGGCCAGGCAGTTGTCGCAGGCCCCGCACTGACGCGGCACCCCCTCCTCCCCGAAGTAGTCGCCGATGCGCGCATGGCGGCAGGTGCGGAGCTGCGCGTACGAGAGGACCTGCGCGAGGCGCGCGTAGGCGCTCCGTTTGGGCTCGGAGTCGCCGTCCGGAAACGCCTGCTCGATGAAGAAGGCGTGCAGGTCGCGATCGGCCGGCGACCAGAGGAGGATGCACTGCGACGCCTCGCCGTCGCGTCCGGCCCGGCCTGCCTCCTGGTAGTACGCCTCGAGGCTGCCGGGGACGTGCATGTGGACCACCTGGCGCACGTCGGGCACGTCCACGCCCATGCCGAACGCCGAGGTGGCGACGACCACCCGCAGAGCGCCCGCCGCGAACCGCTCCTGTACTCCGCGCCGCTCGTCGTCCTCCATCCGTCCGTGGTAGTGGGCCGCGGCCCGCCCACCACGGCGGAGCAGCTCCGCGATCTCCTCGGCCGCGGCCACCGTGCCGGTGTACACCAGCGCCCGGCCCCGGCCCGGGTCCAGCAGCGCCGCCAGCGCCTCGCGCTTGCCCGCGTCGCCGCGGCAGCGGTGCGCGACCAGCCGCAGGTTCGGCCGGTTGAAGCCCGTGACCAGCACGAACGGGTCGCGCATGCCGATGCTGTGCGCGACGTCGTCGCGAACGCGGGGCGTGGCGGTCGCGGTGAAGGCGGCGACGGGCGGCCGCCCGCAGGCCGCGAGCGCGCGGCCGAGCTGGCGGTACTCGGGCCGGAAGTCGTGGCCCCAGGACGAGATGCAGTGCGCCTCGTCCACGACGAAGCGGACGATCCGCAGCTCGGCCAGCCGATCGAGGAAACCCGGCCGCGAGAAGCGCTCGGGCGCCACGTACAGCAGGCGGAGCCGGCCGGCCGCGGCCGCCTGGAGGCCGGCCACCTGCTCGGCGCGCTCCTGTGTCGAGTTGATGAACGCCGCGCTCACGCCGGCGGCTCGGAGGCGGTCGACCTGGTCCTTCATCAGCGCGATGAGCGGCGAGACGACCAGCGTGAGGCCGTCCGACATGACCGCCGGCACCCAGTAGCTGATGCTCTTGCCGGAGCCGGTCGGGGCGACCGCCAGGACGTCGCGGCCCTGGAGCTGCGCCTCGACGACGGGCGCCTGGCCGGGCCGGAACTCCTCCAGGCCGAACACCTGGCGCAGCACCTCCACGCCGCGGTCGAGCATGTGGATGAGTGTGCCGCGTCCGGCAGCGCGGAGGGAACCCTTCACAGGGGTGTGGACCGCTCGAGTTACCCCGCGCGGCGAGGCGCGTTCCGTAGGCCATGTTTCGCCAGAAGCTGCTCGTTCTGCTCGGTTCGCTCGCCGTCCTGCCGCTGGCCGCGTGCGGCGGTGCCGGCGGCGTCGCTACCTCGGCCTCCACGGCCAACTCCGCGACCGTGCCGGTGCGCGGCCAGGCCGCGGCCCAGGCTCCCGCCTCCTCGGCCGCCAAGCCCGCCGCGAACGGGAACATCCCGGCCGCGACCGTGCCGGAGGGCCCGCGGGTCCAGCGCAGCGCCAGCATCACGCTCCAGGTGCCCAACGGCCAGTTCGACCGCTCGCTCGACGACGTCATCGCGGTCGCCGAGGGGGCCGGCGGCTACATCTCCGGCCAGAACGCCCAGGCGTCCGACGTGGGCGAGCCGCTCCGCTCGGGCCAGGTGACGTTCCAGGTGCCCGCGAACAAGTTCGAGTCCGTCGTCCTCGCCCTGCGCGGCAAGGGCACGGAGCAGAACGTCGTCATCTCCGGCAACGACGTCAGCCAGCAGTACGTGGACCTGCAGGCACGGCTCAGCAACGCCGAGGCGCAGCGGAGCGCGATGCTGGCCCTGATGCAGCAGGCCCGCACGGTCAACGACACCATCCAGATCGAGAACCAGCTGGGGCAGATCACCGGCCAGATCGAGCAGCTGAAGGGCCAGATCGACTATCTCGACCACTCCACGAGCTACGCCACGATCGCGGTGACGATCCGCGAGGCGGCGGCGACCGGATCGCCCGACCAGTGGGGCATCCAGACGGCCGCGTCGCAGGCGGTGCACAACTTCACCGGCGTGGTCGCATTCCTGCTCGTCGCGATCGGTACGCTGGCGCCGCTGGTGGTGGCCGCCGTGGCGGCGTTCGTCGCCGGCCGGCTGGCCTGGCGGCGCCTCAACCCGGGTCGCTCGTGAGTTCGTCTCCGGCCTCACAGTACGAGTAACCCCAGCCGGTACCACGTGGTGCGTCCGTCGGCCCGGACGCACCACTACCGGTGTGATCGGGCTGACAATCAGATCGTGGCGCAGGAGGGTGACGATTGGAGCAGGGGCGCCCCGACCGGCTGGACCGACGGCCAGCTGAGGTCGTAGAGCTGCCCGCGTCCACGGCTCCGCCCGTGGACGTCGCCCTCGAGGAGCTCGAGTTCGTCTACGCGTATATCTTCGCCCGGGTCGGCAACCGTGCCGACGCCGAGGACCTGACCCAGCAGGTCGCGCTGAAGGCCATCCCGCGCCTGCGCGAGGGAGCCAGCCAGGGGGCCATCCGCTCCTACCTCTTCGCGACCGCCCGGTCAGCCCTCGCCTCCTTCTGGTCAGCGCGCTTCGGACTGCCGGAGGAGGAGCTGCGCGAGGACACGTGGGTGGACAGCAACCAGCCCGAGCCGGCCGGCGAGTCCGTCGAGCGGGTCGAGCGGATCCTGAGTCAGCTCCCGAGCAACTACCGCAAGCTGCTGGAGCTCCGGTTCCTGCGCGGCTATTCGCTCAAGGAGGTGGCCGCTGAGCTGGGCACCACGCTGGGTGGAATCAAGGTGATGCAGCTGCGCGCCCTGCGAGCCGCGGCACGGGTGGCCGGCGATGGCTGAGCGCGACGAGCGGAAGGCGGCGGAGCGGATCGACCGCCTGGTCGCCGACGTGCTCGCCGGGCGCCACCTGAAGGCGTCGCCGTCGGACGCCACCGAGCGCGAGGCGATCCAGGTCGCCGCCCGCCTGGCCGGCGTGCGCGACGGCTACCCGCGCATGTCGTCGGCGTTCCGGCGCCGGCTGGCCGGTCTCCTGGAACGGGGCGAGGCGCCTGGCTGGATGAACCGGCGTGCGGCGCTGGCCGCCGGTCTGGGCCTGGCCGCCGGGGCGGCGGCGGGCGCGGTGGGCGGTGCCATGGCCGGACCGCTGGGCGGCAAGCTCGAGGACCTGGTGGCTGCCCGCCGGCCGGCGCCGGCCGCGCCGCCCAGGGCCGCGCATGCGCCGCCGGCCGCGACGCGAGCGACCATCGAGCCGGTGCCCGACCTGGCTCGGTGGTGGAACACGGGGCTGCTGCTCACCGACCTGGCCGATGGCATCCCGCACAGGGTGACGGCGGGCGCGATCGGCGCCTTCCTGGTCCGCCGCGGCGACACGGTGACCGGCATGTCGTCGGTCTGCACGCATCTGCCGTGCGAGCTCGTCTGGCAGGAGGACAAGAAGCTGCTCAACTGCCCGTGTCACAACCTCGCGTTCGACGTCCAGGGGCAGTCCACGCGGGAGGGCTACGCGCTCCCCGCACTGCCGTACGTGAAGGTCCGCGTGCGCGCCGACGGGCGCATCGAGGTGCTGGGCACGTGATGGGCACGCGGCGCGACGTCGATCGGACCCGTATGCGGGCCCTCGACCGCTGCCTGCAGCTGCTGGAGGACGCGCTGGCCGACGGCAAGGTCAGGGTCGACGGCCCGCTGGCGTTCCGCCTCCGCCACCTCCTGGGCGCGGGCGGGCTGATCCCCGATCACCGCCTCGAGGGTCGGCGGATCGACCGCGTGCTCGACGACATCTTCGCGCTGCAGGCGCGGCTGCTGGGCCAGGACGAGGAGGAAGTGGCCGGCTAGGCGGCCCGCGTTTCCACCGAGAGCGAGGGGCCTGCGGCGCGGTTTTGCTGCGTGTGAGAGTCCCCTCGCCGCAAGAGTCCACCCCACCGCGGCTCCCACGTTCGACACGCACGAACCTCGGCATCAGGTTCCCGGGCCCATGTCCCGGGAAGGCATGGGCCTGAGCCGACCGCGCGGTCCCCCGCTGTCCCGGGGACTCAGGCACCGCCCATTGTCGGTGGGTCGCCGTCGGCGTGTACTGGGACTTCCTCGAACGCCGGGGTGCGGGTTGTCGATTGGCTGCTGGTCGGAGCATGCGATGAATCAGACGGTTCCCTCGGAGGCCGATACCGTGATGGCGGCGCCGCTGTCGCCGGGCCAGGAGCAGCTGTGGTTCCTGGCGCAGCTGGCGCCCGACCTCCCTGTCTACAACGAACAGGTGGTCCTGCGCCGGCGCGGTGCGGTCGACGCCGGCGCCCTCGAGCGGGCCCTGGCCGAGCTCGTCCGCCGGCACCCGGCGCTCCGCACGACCTTCGTCGCGCGCGACGGGCAGCCGGAGCAGGTCGTCGGCGCGCCCGGCCCGGTCGTCCTGCAGACCGTGGACCTGTCCCACCTGCCGCTCAAACAGCGCCAGGCCGAGGCCACGCGGCTGGCCACCGAGGACGTGCTGCGCCCCTTCGACCTGGAGCGCGGGCCGCTGTGGCGCGCCCGCCTCCTGCGCCTCGGCCCCGAGGACCAACGGCTGTCGATCGCGCTGCACCACCTGGTCTTCGACGGGTTCTCCCTCTTCCGGATCCTCGCTCCCGAGCTCACCGCCTGCCACGCCGCCTATGCCGCCGGGCAGGACCCGGCGCTGGCCGAGCCGCGCCTGACTTACGCCGAGTTCGCGTCCTGGCAGAACAAGCGCACCGAGAGCCCCGAGGTTCGGGCGCAGCTCGAGTTCTGGCGGCGGCGGCTCGCGGGCCTGCCGGCGCTCGACCTGCCGGCCGACCACCCGCGGCTGCCCGTGCAGTCGTTCCGGGGCGCGGTGCACCGCACGGCCCTCCCCAGGCCGCTGTGCGACGCGCTCCACCGGGTCGCCGCCGCCGAGGGGGCCACGTTCTTCATGGTCCTGCTGGCCGCATTCGCTGGGGTGCTGCGGCACTACACGGGCCAGGACGACCTGGCGGTGGGCACGCTCAGCTCCAGCCGCAAGCGGCCCGAGCACGACGACGTGTTCGGCTACCTGCTCAACCCGCTCGTGGTCCGGGTGGCCCTCGAGGGCGACCCCGAGTTCCGGGTGCTCCTCTCGGCCGTCCGCGAGTCCCTGCTGGAGGCGGTCGCCAACGACGACATCCCGTTCGAGCACGTCGTGGGCGGCCTCGGCGGCGCCCGCGACCCTGGTCGCAACCCGCTCTTCCAGGTGCTGTTCACCCTGGAGCCGGCGCTCGGTGCGGTGGTCCCCGGCTGGACGCTGCACCAGAACGAGGTCGACGACGGGACGTCCAAGTTCGACCTCTCGGTCGAGCTGGACGAGCGTGCGGACGGCATGATCGGCCGCTGGACCTACCGCACCGACCTCTTCGAGGCGGCCACCATCGCCCGAATGGCCGACGCCTGGCAGCGGGTGCTGGGCGCGGTCGCCGCCGCCCCGGCCACCACCGTCGGCCGGCTGCCGGTGCTCGGCGAGTCCGAGCGGCACCGGGTGCTGGTGGAGTGGAACGGGACGGGGATGGAGTACGAGCGTGGGGAGTGCGTGCACGAGGCGATCGAGGCGCAGGTGGAGCGGACGCCGGAAGCGGAGGCGCTGGTGGT
>Ga0126369_10002685_pt1 | contig 12737 bp, 4 predicted proteins | sample PanSoiMetaPlot_1_FD_109646 | JGI IMG/M metagenome (GOLD analysis project Ga0126369, IMG submission 109646) | Tropical forest soil microbial communities from Panama - MetaG Plot_1 | ecosystem: Environmental > Terrestrial > Soil > Tropical forest > Bulk soil | place: Panama | collected 2016-02-17 | reverse complement strand
GGGTCGCCGACGATCGCAGCCAGGTGAATCATATTTCGGACATCGGCCATCGCTCGCACGACGTCCTGAATATTTCGGCAATCCCCTTTGATGAATTCCAGCCTGGGATTGCTCAGTAACTTCCGAATTGCCTCGTCTCCGTAGACCAGGTTGTCGAGTAGCCGGACCTTGTAGCCGCGAGTCAAAAGCTTCTCTATGACCAGCGACCCGATGTAGCCGGCGCCTCCGACCACAAGGACCGCTTCATCAGCAGTGGAGCGCCCGAGGCTCACCGAAGATTCGGACTCGCGATGAAACATCCAGTCCTTCATCCAGCGAAGGGCGGGGATAGTGCACACAGACAAAAGGAGAAAAATTACGCTAAATGCTGCGGAGAGTCTAACTGAGTCGTTTAATTGGAAGCACAGATAAAGCACTGCAATAGCCGCAAGCGCCGCACTCATAGTGGCTCGCCGTACTTTGTGTTTCAGCGTATATCCTCGAAATTTTGTGTAAAGGCCGCCGCAGGCGTTGGCGACTAAAAAGAGCAATGATAGGGGTAGGAAGGTGCGAAAATAGAAGTTAACCAGCAAGCCCTCAGCGCTTAGACCGATGGGTCCTGAAGCGCCTGCCACTTCCCACCCCCCCAACGCCAATGATGCTATGGCGGCAAATTGCACTCCCAAGAAATCGACCGACGCGCGCACCGCGCCCTCGAACCAGCACTGCAGATCTCTTTGACCTAAATGCATTTTTTGAGTGCCCCCACGTCTCGATTGTCGGCCACCAGCTTAAAAAAACAGTGCCGCTTTATTTCCAATTAAGGGCAAATCATTGCCCGGGCACTGGCAAAATGTTGCGGCACAGCATGCTACCCTCTTTGTAATTCTATGATTACATCAGCATGAATTAATCGTTGTGGGTTGCTCCGCGCTGTGCGTTCTCTGGCGCGCACCAGTTTCATCGCCGCTTTGTCAAAGAAACAGACTTGGCGGGCGGACGCATCCTCTGGTTCATGCATGCGCAAGAATTCCCTCTTGTTGGGGAGTCCTCGGCAATCTAGAAAAAGAATTTCACGCCCACCTGCATGGTTCTCGGACGGTGCGCATCGACTGGCCGAAGGAAAGAGTTTCCGGACAAGCAGGATGAGTCACCTGCCAAATTATTTCCTCCGGCGTAACAAGTAATGAGGTTATTTCCTGTGTTCCCCGGATTCGACGGATCATAGATGCGGAATTGCGTATGATTGAACGTGTTGAACGTCTCGAGGCGGAACTGAAGCGACCGTGTTTCCTTGTTCAACTTCACGTTCTTTGTGAGCGACATGTCGAAATTAACGCGGCTCGGATTGCGGAAAAAGTTGCGCCCTGCATTGCCATACGTCAAACCTGTCGGCGCGGCAAACTGATCTAGGTTGCCCAGCAATGGACCGAATACTGCGCCTCCAAACTGTCCTCCCAAAAACTTCTGCGGATTCGGCACGACGTCGGGATACGAATCCGGCGCCGTACCACTAGCGACGCCCGCATTGTCGATCCCTGATATGCCGCTGGTACTTCCCCCATTCACAACGCTGAATGGCGTGCCGCTCGCAAACAAAGTGATTCCAGAAATTTCCCACCCTGAAAGAAAGTTCCTCTGGGCGTCCGTAAGCCCGTTCCCGCCCAATTGGTTGCTTGGGTCGCTGTCAGCCCAGCAGCAGAACTTCCTGATCCAGTCTTGCAGGGGAAGTTCATAGATGTAGTTGATGTTTAGCAGATGCCTTTGGTCAAAGTCGGAGTTTGCGCGGTTCTGGGCCAGGTCATAGGCATTTGGAAGAATCGCTTCCGAGCGGTCCGACGAATCGTCGATCGAGTGGCTGTAGGTGTAAGAAACACCAAGGGTAAGAGGCCCCTTCGTTCGACGGAAAGTGACTTGGGCGGCGTGGTAGTTGGAATTCGCAATGTTCTGGAGAGAAAAAATCTGGCCAAGGCTAGGGGCAATCGCGCCACCTGTCTGACGCAGGGAATCCGGTACGGGGATCGCCGCGTTTAGGCCAGTGCACGCGGCGGTGAGGCCATTAAACACTGTCGTTCCCGGACCAAAGGTCTGGCCATTAACGACGAACGATCCCGCCCCAAATTCGTTGCACAGACCGGCGGTAATGGGTTGGCCCGGGACAAAAGGATTTTGGGAGGCATTGAGCGGTATAAGCTGGTTGACTTGGAGTTCGGCCGTCAAATGCGTGCCCTTGCTCCCCACGTAGGCCGCGGATACCAGCATATTCCAGGGTAATTCGCGTTGCACACTGAAGCTCCACTGTTGCGCATACGGCCAGACAGCCCTGGTGGGAATTGCCGTCACATTCACCGGAAAGGCCCGCCCTCCCGAATTGCATACAAACTGCTGAAATTGGGCCGCCGCGTTGCCAAGGCACCCCCAATCGGGCGAAGCGTTCGACAGGTATTGAGTCATGTCCAGAACGCCACCGGCGCTAACATTGGCGGCACTGCCTTCCAGAGAACCTGTATTCGCTTCGTTCCCCGTACCGTGCTCGAAGAAGATGCCGTAACCTGCGCGGATCGAAGTCTTGCCGTCTCCAAATGGGTCCCACGCAAAACCGATGCGTGGCGCCGGATTAAACACATGCCCGGTCATGCAGCTGGGCGGGACATTTGCCCCATTCGAGTACTTGTCGACTCCGCAGCGTACGAGTCCGTTAAGCAAATGCGGGTCCAGATTGGTAACGTCAAGAGGGAGGCTATTTGTAAACTTATTTGTGCCCGAATAGAGGTAGCCTGTGGTCGGCTCCACGGTCACTCCAGCAGCGAGCGCGGAACTAAACTGCGACGGAACCCAGTTATAGGAGGTCAGATACTTTTCACGGTACAACCCAAAAAGGCTGATACGCAGGCCAAGATTTAACGTGAATCGGCGCGTGACCTTCCAATCATCTTGCAAGTAAGGTTCGGCAATCTTGTAGGAGTTGTGATAGACCTGCTGCGCGCTGTCCTGTTGGAAACTCGAGATGCGTGGCACGAGGAAGTCGGCAAAGGCATTTCCCGTGGTTTGTCCGTTGTTGACGTTCGTAAACGACACAAGCCCCTGCAGGTCCCCTATGTTTGCTCCCACCGGCGGATTTGTCTCGTTTCGCTGCGCGATAATGAACAAAGCCCCAAACTCCAAGGTGTGTTTTCCCAAGGCCAGCGTGGCGTCGTCGCGCGGACTGTACGTTGGATTCGAGTGATGCCACGGCATGTACCCCGGGTCCACCGCAAATCCTTTTCCTCCATAGGCCAAATTTGCCCCGCCGATGACGATTCCCGGAATTTTTCCGCCGCCACCATTATCAAAGATGTATCCGATGCCGCAGTTTACAGGCTGGCCGTTTTGATAGTTCAAGGTATCGGAGCACGGCTGATTATCGAGTACGGCGGGGCGCTGCAGGCCACTCGGGGTTAACCCGGGGCCGGGCATGTCTGTCATCGTAATATGGTCCGTCGAGTAACTCATCCCCGCATCATTCACCAGGCGCGTTCCTATCGTGCTGCTCCAATGCGCGATCAGGCTCGTACCGGGACCAACGAAATCATTTTCAACTGTAGGAAAGCTATTGTGAACAAACGCCCACTGGGGGGTCGTTGTGACCGTGTTCCAGTCGTCGTGGATGTACCGGAAATAGATTTTCTGCTTGGTGCTGAAATTGTGATCGATGCGAAAGAGTTCTTCGCGCCAGGTCGTGAGCGGAGATACCGCGGCGTTATAGCAGGAATTGATCGATGAATTGCACCCTGTGCCAGAGTTTGGTGCCGGTATTAATCCGGTATTAAGGATGGCGTCGGAGCGCGGATCAATGGGAACCAAGTTGCCCGGAAACGCCTGCCATTCAAATGTGCCATCCGCAGCTAGCGCCGTTGTTTTGAACCCAGGGCAATCGGGAAAAAACTTGACTCCCAATTGTTTCGCCGCTGCCCGCGTACGGGCGAAACCCACCGGCGCGGGGCTGCCAGCAGGACACACATCACTAAAGTCGGCGAATACTGTGCCGGGACCGTATGGGAAAGTAGCTGGCAATCCGTACACAAGCGTGGGGTCCTGGCAGAAGTTGCTCGGGGTTGCCGCCAGCATGCAGTTGCGTTCGGCTAGCGGTGGGACTGCTTGGTTGTAGGTCACGGGTTCTTTGTCGTGACGATATTCTTCGGAAGCAAAGAAGAACGTTTTGTCTTTGTTGACGTTGTAATACCCCGGAATGTAGAGGGGTCCCCCGAGGGTTCCACCTGGCTCATACTTCTGGTACAACGGCGCACTGCGTGTCTGATCAAAAAAGTTGCGGGCGTTGAAGATGTTATTCCTGGCGAAGAAATACCCGTCGCCATGAAACTCGTTTCCGCCGGTTTTAGTCGTTGCCAGGATCGTCCCAGATGCGCTTCGTCCATACATTGCGCCGTAGTTCGAAGTGAGGACCTGCAATTCGTTGATTGCATCAACGCTCGGAAAGACAATCAAGGTGTCGTGGCTACCGTTGAGACTTGCATTGAGGATGTCCCCGCCGTCAACGTCGTATGTGTTGTACTCGACGCGCCCGCCGTTCACGCTGTACTTTACACTGCCCTTGGCACCAACCAGAGCTTCATCTTGGCCCGTTTGATTGCTTACGCCGGGAGCCAAGGCGATGAGTTGGGTGAAATTTCGTCCATTTAACCCAAGAGCCACAATCTCTTTGCTCGTTATGGTGCCCGCAATCTGCGCAGTTTCCGTCTCGATTTTGCTGACCGTCTGACCTTCCACGTTGACCTTCTCAGTGACGGAAGCTGGCTCCAAAGTTATGTTTAGGCGCGCACCTTGCTCTGCGGTAAGGGTGAGGGGCGACTTGACGTCCTTGAAGCCTTGTAACACCAAGCCCACCGTGTAGGCCCCTGGTGCAAGCTTCGCAAACCTGTATTCTCCCTTTTCGTCCGTAGTTGCCGTTTGCGCGGCTCCCTTGGAGTCGGTCAATGTCACGGTTACCCCAGGAACTACGGCTCCCGTGTTGTCTTGCACGATTCCCACAATCGACCCTGGAGCAACTGGGGCTTGAGCAACCGCCTGCGCTCCACTAGAGGCAGGTTCCTGTGGTTTTGCGGGAACTGGAGCAGGCCCTTGCGCCCCGCCAGAGGCGGGGTCTTGCGCTCGGACACGAGCAGGGAGGGCTAACACCAACAACAATGTGGCGGACAATGCGATCGATGCTGATTTCACTCGAATTCTCCGAAGGAGCATGCTGGGAAGCGCACGTATCGTGTCCCCGGATGTGTTACATAAGCATGAGGGCGGAGTTGCAGCCACGTCAAAATGTTCGGCAACAAAGGTTTCGCGCGACAACGAACGAGCTCTGGCGCTCGGTGTGCGTGCCTTCTTCCGAGCTCGTCGGGGAAAGTGCGCGTGTAAAAATCTCTGCAGGGCCCTTGCCCCTTAATCAAGCCGATTTTAATCAGAGATTCATGCCTGCTTCCTAGCAGCTTCATTCTTCCTTAACACACATTCTGGATACTCCCGCAGCATCGCCGGGTTTAGAGAACTCCACCGAGAGCAGCTGCAAGACCCTTGGCGAGTTTTTGCTGGCGTTGTGCGATCTGGCAAAGAGACGGTCGAGCGTTATCTCCAAGCCCGATGACGTAATCGAGTCAGGTGAGGCGTATTTTCCGTGTTTACCCCTGTCTGCAGGCTGTGTGTGAGCCTGTGTAATTTCATCGCAAAGGAGACCGGCCTCAGCCTTGTCGTGCGGCCTGTGGCTCCACGCTTAACTCCCATACCTCCCATGGGCAAGTGTTTCTGTAATGGCTGTTATTCAAAAAACTGAGGAGAATTCGAAATGAAGAAATGCAGGTTTTCAGTTATTGTTTTACTCCTGGCGTTTGCTTTGCTGACCGCCTCCGCAGGCTGGGCTCAAACGACGCTCATTGCCGTGGGCTCATCAGGGGTTTTCCCAACTACGGGGTTGGCGGCTATCACCGCCGACCCGGTTACAGGAGCGGCGGCCCTTTGCGGAACCAACTTCTGGTCAGGAGGTAGCGGCTCGGCAAGCAGTCTCGCGTTTGCCATTGACAGCCGCAACGCGGGCATTCCCCACGAACCCGGAACGATTTGGGTGGCGTGGGACAATGACACCGTGCCGACCAAGGTTTGTACCTATCTGTCGGTCGACTCCGTCGTAGGGCAGCGCTTGTTCCTTTCCCAGAATGGGGCGGGTAACGCCACACTCAACCTGAATACAGTTGCCCAGTTTACTCTGGGTGCAAACAAGGTGTCCTTCGCGGGCGACAACACGTCTTGCGCGGCGAGCGGCGGCAATGGCCCTTTCTCCGTGGACATTAGCGGTAGCGGGACAACCGCGACCGTCACCGTACATGGCGGCGGCAATTTCGGAAACGGTTTCGCCAATGGCGCGTCGGTCACCATCGCTGGTTCGACCGTACCGGCATTTAACGTGACCAACCAAGCCATTGGTGGAGTTGCCCAGCTGGGGCCAACCTCTTTTACCTTCCCTTCGACCACGGCGAGCTCGGACGTTACCGGCGGAGCATCGGCCACAGTGGCTGCCAACTGCCCCGGGTTGCCTGTTGCAATCTTCAATGCGATCAACGGCAAGCACTTCACCATGGCGTTCACCGACATTCGTCCGGAGGACGCTCATTTCACCTTTGTGCGCGCGACCTGCGCGCTCAATGCAAGCGACCCGACGACTCCTTGCATGGGCTACAGCGCTAACCCGGCTTCCCCACAGGGAATCAAGAGCTCTTTTTCTCAGGACGTTGCTTTTGGGCTTGACTTCGCCCTATTCGGAGGCACTGACCCAATCACAAGCGTGCCGGTCCCAGCAGGCACCATTGTGGATGTGGGGGCAGTTCCGGTCATGTATATCGCCAGCAACCGTGACGCGTCCGCCTGCGGCTTGGGCAATGCTTTGTTTACCAACGTCAACGTACAGGACGTCCAGTCCGCATTCCGCGGCATCACCGGTGCCACGCAGGACATTAGCGCAGCTCTGGCATCCACTGCCGGTGGATGCCCGGCTCCCTTGAATGTTGTCGTCCGCGAGCCCTTCTCGGGAACCTACAACACGCAGGAATATCAAGTAACCCGCTCTCAGCGCGGCGGCAACGGCAAATGGTCTCAAGAAAATTCCAACGTGGGTTATCCGCAATCCAATAACAACCTTGGCGCGGCCTGCCCGGCATGGGCCAGCTCGCTTCCTACTTCGACTGCGGCCAATCCCAGCTTTCCCCCGGCTTTTGGAGGAAGCTTGGCCAATGGGTGCGGTAACCCGTTGAACATCCAAAGCGCCAACTACCCCGCGGGAACACCTGCCCTCGGCCCTTATGGCGGGTTCGGTGGCGCCAAGACACGCGTCATCGGAACCGGCCAAATGGTCAGCGTCATTAACTCCACGAATGTCACTAACGCTTTTGGATATGCTTTCTACAGCTTGGGGACGTTTGGCGGCAAAGCCAACGTGAAGTATGTGACGCTAGATAACGCTGACCCGCTGTGGCCCGCATACCACGGTGGCGCTGGCGGCAATCCCTACGGCGCGGGAGTTTTTCCAACCTGCACGGGCAAGGTGAACCTCGGCACGTTTAACTGCCCCAGTGGGCAACCCACGTTTGACGGGGTCAGGGACGGCAGCTACAACAATTGGAATATCATCCGCGCCGACTACTACGGCGCAGCGGCCACTTGCGCCGCTCCCTTCACTGCGGTCAGTGCCGCTTGCCTGATCCAGGCGGCCCAAGACCAAGCCAATCCCAGTACCGGGACTGTCCGCGACTACGTTCCGGTTGTTTATTGCAACAACGCAAGCTGCAGCGCACCGGTTCAGAATCTCACCTATTTCCGCTCTCACTACTCCGTCAGTGGCGTAGCTGGCCACAGCGGTCACGTTGGGCCTCCATTCACTCCAAGCTGCGCGCTGGTCCCAGAGTCTGGCGGCGACGCAGCGGGGGCCATTTTCACGATCACTCTCGAAGTGGCCCAACTTAACTCGATCGGCTGCACGGCTGAGCTGACGGGCTTCTATCAGTAACCCTTATCTAACAACAATCATTTCGAGGAAGGCAGGCGGCTCGCAAGGGCTGCCTGCCTTCTTGTTTGCAAAACTTGGGAGAAAATCATGACGGATCGCATTTGCACCGAAGCTTTCGGATTGCTTTTCCGCACCCTTCTTCTGTGTACATTTTCGATTGTTCCGGGCGCTCGAGCTCAACAGCCGGCAACGAATCGAGTCCCCGAGAGCGGCTCCTCAGCCAAAGCGGCCATCCCGTCCGAAGGCTTCCACGAGGACCTGACGTCCCTCGGTTTACAGGGAAGCACATTGCAGCCGCAAACGCCGTTTCTCCTGGAGAGGACGGACATTCTAAACGGCAAGTATTTTCGGGAACGTATTCAGGTTGGGTGGCGCCCCCACGACACATTTGATTTGTATGTCGCACTTCCCAAAGGAGTAAAGAACCCGCCAGTCATTCTTTACCTTTACTCTTTTCCGGAGAGCGCTTCTCGCTTCCAAAGCGAACAATGGTACGAGGGCGTGGCGAAAGACGGCTACGCCGCGGTTGGATTTGTCTCAGCCCTTACCGCCGAGCGCGCCGAACATCGCGCCCGAGATGAGTGGTTTGTGGGCCTGCTTCAGGAGTCCTTGGCAGCCTCTGTACACGACATCCAGATGATTCTCAATTACTTGAGTTCTCGCGGAGACTTGGGTATGGACCGCGTCGGGATGTTCGGCACAGGTTCCGGCGCCACCATCGCCATACTTGCATCCGCTGTGGACGCTCGTATTAAAGCCATCGACGTTTTCAACCCTTGGGGCGATTGGCCTGTATGGGCAGCCAAGTCGTGGGTCATTCCAGAAGAGGAGCGCGGCAATGATCTCAAGACAAACAAGTATATTGACCCAAAATTCCTGGAGATTGTCGCGCCCTTGGACCCGATTCGCTGGCTTCCCAACGTGAAAGCGCGAAGCCTGCGAATTCAGTCCGTGCAATCAGAGGCCACAGCGCCGGCTGACACAGAAACAAAAATTGCGCAGGCTGCTCCGAACCGGGCGGAAATCAACCAGTTCAAGGACTATCGGGTCTGGATGTCCATCCAGCACGGACCAGAAATATTCGGCTGGCTTCGACAGCAACTGCAGCCGGATGCCCAATCCGGAAGCCTGGAGAGTAGAGTGAAACGCATGCGCTTCTTTTCAACTGATAGTAAGGGCCCGGAATCAATCTCGCCGCGTCCCAATCATTAATCGCTGGCCAATCCAATACGCAACAAACGCTTTGGTATCAACGACAACGCTGGTCCAGGTGATCAGGAGCTCTGCTTTAACCTAAGCGTCGCGTAAAATTCGTTGATCTGTCTCACCCCATTAACAAACGTCCACTACCCTCCGTACTCCAATCGAGCCCCTTGGGAGAACGTCATTTTGAAGATCCGGTTTGATACTCGGCGTTTCCAACGCCTACTGTTTCTTGCGCTTCTGGGCGGACCAGTCCTGGTGGGATTGTCGGGCTGTGGAGGCGTAAGCCTTCGTCGGCTTGGAATTAGCGTAGCTGTGCAAGGCGCATTTACACAGGTCTATGCAAGTAGCGCTCCCATCACTTTGACCGCGACCCTGGATGACGATCCAACCAGTCAAGGTGTTATTTGGAAGCTCTCTGTGGCAAACTCCTCTTGCTCTCCAAATTGCGGGAAGCTAACGACATCAGCTACGGATCCAAAGTTTAGCGCGATATACACGCCACCCGCCACCCTTCCTGCTAACGCGACGGCTTCGATTATTGCTACGTCCGTTGCAGACGGCGCAGCGATCTACGCCTTTAACTTCACCATCCTTGCTCCTATTAGTGTCAGCATTGCGAACAAGTTCTCAACCCAGGTGTCTGCGGATCCTTCAGTGGGGCTCAACGCCACAGTGTCCGGCGATCTCTCGAACGCTGGCGTCACTTGGACTTTGACGGCCGGCGGCCAGCCTTGTTCTGCAGCTTGCGGCACGTTGACGGCTCCTCCTTCGCCGACATTAACGGCTACCTATACTCCGCCACCAATGGCGCCAATTGGTGCAAGCAATACTCCCACCATCACCGCCACTTCGGTCACCGACCCCACCAAGAGCGACAGCTTCACCTTCACAATCGTTCCCGGAATCACCGTAACCATTCCGGATTCGGATAAACAGCCGAAGCGATTCATCGGCGATCCGCCGGCCCCGATTCACGCTGTAGTTGCCAATGATGCCGCGAATGCGGGAGTCACATGGACCCTGCTGAATGCGAATGGGCTGGCTTGTTCTCCTAATTGCGGCACACTTGCTGCTGATCCGTCGCCATCCTTTTCTGCAACTTATACAGCCCCGACGACTCAGCCGCTTGGCCCGGACTCGAGCCCGACAATTACTGCCACGTCCGTCACCAACGCGGCGAAATCCGACACCTACAGCTTCGTCATTTCTATCTCAGCCAAACCCTTCCAAGGCCAATATGCTTTTCTTCTGCGTGGCTATAGCGACTTGACGAGCGTCGGGAAGCCAAGCTTACCCATGGCAATGGCGGGAAGCATTACGTTAGATAATCAAGGCAACGTTATCGGCGGAGACTTGGACGTCAACAATGACACTGGAATCACCCATGTTTCCGGCCTCTCTGGCACCCTTGTCCCCGACAGTTCATTTAATGGAATTGTCAGAGGAACGATCAACATCACCAACGTTGTCTTCTCTGGGACAACCACTCCTTTTCCGCTCTCTTTCAAATTCGTGGTTTCCGCGGACTACACTCACGGCAGGATCGAGGAGGTAGACGGCGCTCTTTTCGTCAACGCGGGCACGATCGAGCGCCAAGACCCACCGGCGTTAGCCGCCCCAAATCCCGGCAACTACGCTTTTGGAGTGGACTCCGATTCGCCTCTCGGAGGGCGCACTGTTGAAGCCGGCCAACTCGTTCTTACGTCCACCCAGGTGAGTGGCGGCTTGGTGGACGAGAGCAAAGCCGGTGACGCCACTCCGAGGTACAGCGCAACTCCGCTTGCGGGCAGCACGCTCACGGCTCCGGACTCCAGCGGGCGTGGAACTCTCACGCTGAATGTTGCGGCGAACGGTACCGTGCTTGCTTCCTCCGACCAATATGCCTATTACATTGTGAATTCGGGTCAAATCAATCTCATTCAGATTGACGCAGCGCCCACGTTTGGCACCGTGTTCGCCGGAGTTGCGCGCGCGCAGAAGGTCCTCACGGCAAGCAGCGTTAATGCTACGTCCGTCGTCCAGCTAACGGGGATGGATACTGTCTCTGGCACAACGAACGAGGTTGGTCCTGATGTCATCATCGGCGTGCTGACGATTCCCAATCCCGTCGGCGGAACCGCAGCGACCTACACCTTGACCTTCGATGAAAACGACCTGGGGAAAATCCTGACTGGCCATTCCGCTTCCGGTGCGATCACTCCTGCCTTTGATCCCGCGACGGGCCGCGGAGTGCTCTCAGCGCCTGGTAGCGGCTTTGGCAACGGTTTCATGGACACAGCCGTTTTGTATTTGTACGACGCTGGTGCAGGATTCGTTATCGACGGCGACATCTCGACCTGCGCGACCACCATCAATTGCACTCCTCCCAACAACTACCCCATCACCAACAACGCTTTCTCGGGCACGCTCACTCCGCAGGTAACCGGCGTCCAGTTCGACAACACTAGCGTGTCCGGCAACGTAACCTTCTCGGCTGGGGCAACGGCAAACCCCAACATTCCCAGTGTGGTGGCCGGAATGAACTTCACGTTCAGTAGCACCGCGATTCCTCCCGCCGCGTACACAGCTAAAGGCGATGTCAGTTCTCTAAGCGATCAGGCTGGTAATAATCTGACAGACGTTCCTTTCAACGGGACTTACTCAGTGTTGGATCCAACACTGGGCCATGGCTTGCTAAGGTTGCCCGAACAGATCTTTGGCGTCTTTCCTGGATCAGGTCAACTCGACAGCGCCTTCTTTTACCTCATCGGGCCAAATCAAGCTGTAGCTATTGGCATACAGCAGGGGAATAACGGACAGCCCGGCCCCCAGTCAGGTGTGATATTTCTTGACCCCCAATAGTGCAGTCACGCTGCTCAATGAGCAGTAGAGGAAAACCACGCTTTCAAGCGAGAGGGCAAAGGGGTCCTTATTACGTGTGAGGTCCATTCGGCCCTGCTCAACCTGCGGTCTCTGGTGGAGGCGTGAAAAAGGCACATGTGGCCGACCTCGATACTGTGGGCCGCACTGTGAGTCCGCAAGCCCCTCGGAGTCCCTCACATGTGCTTCGCGCTGCCTCGGAGACTAAGCAATCGTCAGCGTTTGAGGCTGCCCTGGCTGGGCCCGGCATAAAGTCGAAACGGCAGTGGCCTGGCACAAGAAAATTAGTTCAAACATGGCGATTCACAGAAGGCTACGGGCTATGAGGCCCCGGGCTTAACCTCGCTAATTCATTTAGAGAAAAAAGCTGGCTGGGAGGCCTGGACTCGAACCAGGATAGCCAGATCCAGAGTCTGGAGTCCTACCAATTGGACGACCTCCCAGTTGAAAACAGGGCACTTAATTACAGCATGGCCTGCATCGGCGGGTCAAATGCGTCAATCTAAACGAGATTTCGAACACGATCCAGCGCATTCTGGATGAACTCGGGTCGCCGATTCCGCGTGAAGCCGATCGCCATTCCGGGGTGATTCCGATCACGATTCCTGGCTGACTCCGATCAGTATTCCTGGGCGAAAGCGATCACCATTCT
>Ga0126369_10002684_pt1 | contig 12737 bp, 12 predicted proteins | sample PanSoiMetaPlot_1_FD_109646 | JGI IMG/M metagenome (GOLD analysis project Ga0126369, IMG submission 109646) | Tropical forest soil microbial communities from Panama - MetaG Plot_1 | ecosystem: Environmental > Terrestrial > Soil > Tropical forest > Bulk soil | place: Panama | collected 2016-02-17 | reverse complement strand
ATCGCGGTGGCTATGAATCAGATGGGGCCTGAGGGTAGGTGGGACGAGGAGGATGGATTCTACTATGACGTTCTACGCCTTCCCGATGGTAGCGCCAGGAGGTTGAAGGTTCGCTCCATGGTGGGCCTGTTGCCCTTGTGTGCTACAACCGTCATTGAGCCGTGGCAGCGTGAACGGGTGCCGCGAGTAGTTAAGATCCTACAAGAGCGCTGTGAACGCATGCCTGAGCTGCGTAACAGCATTCATGCCACCGGGAAGGGGCATCTCGGATATGCGGAACGCGGTATCGCTGCGCTGGTGAATGAGGACAGGTTACGCCGGATTCTGGCGCGCATGCTGGACGAGAACGAATTCCTCAGTCCTTTCGGGATACGGGCGCTCTCTCGCTTCCATGACAAGCATCCGTATGTCGTGAGCGTTGAGGGCCAGGATTATCGCGTGAATTACCTGCCGGCAGAATCCGACACCGGTATGTTCGGTGGAAACTCTAACTGGCGTGGCCCGGTCTGGATGCCTGTGAATGCGGTGCTGATCCGCGCCTTGTTGCAGTTCTATCTGTACTATGGCGACAGTTTCAAGGTCGAGTGTCCCACCGGCTCAGGCAAGTTGATGAGCCTCTTCGAGGTAGCACGAGAAATTGCCAATAGGTTGACGCGGATATTCCTGCGGGACAAATCCGGCCGGCGACCGGTTTACGGAGGCACGGAGAAATTCCAGTCCGATCCCCAATGGAAGGATTACGTGCTGTTCTACGAGTACTTCCATGGCGATAACGGCTCTGGTCTGGGGGCGAATCACCAGACCGGCTGGACGGGCGTGGTCGCCAAGCTGATCGAGCTTTTCGGTCGCATCGAGGCGCATCAACTATTGAATGCCGGCAAAAAAGGCGCCTTCACGAAGAAAGCAGGAACCGCGTAAAGACGTACTTAGGAAGAGTAGCTGAGGCGTTGCTGGGGCTCAGTGCTTAGATACTTTGCGCGGACTCCCGGTTCTAACTTTCGGAAATCGGATAGATGCTTTTGCTGAGAGAGAATCGGCGATGGATACGCAAGTTGATTGATTGCCTTCAGGCGTTGCACTCTAGGTTCAGACGCGATATCGGCTTGTTGAGCGATGATCCCAACGGTACTGTGGATTTGCGTGGACGTAGAAATAATCAACGGTACCCTCAATTTTGTGGCTGTCCTGTGCAATCGCCACACTTCCAAAGAGCAGGGTCATTCCGAGAATGAGCACCCTTCTAGCTTTCATATAGGTCTCCTGTCAACTAAGTGATTTCCTCGATGTTTTTCCTCGAGCGCTTCATTGGGCGGAGACGCGGTGGACCCGGAAAGGTTCAGGGGTAAGAATCTCTTCCCGGGTCCTCTCATTCCAGCTTGCAGTAAGGTGCACTCATCTGCGGTACTTTGCCAACCGTCAAAACTGCCAGTGCGTTGACGATTCTTTCCGATAGATGAAATGCAGTGCCGATCGGCACTGCCGTCGTAGAAATCTTATGGCACCGTCAGTTTTGCCACTAGGCGAGGTCGTGAAATCGGTGGAGTAATCAGGCATGCCCGAATCGGATCCTCTGATCGGGAGAATGATCGCGCACTACCGGGTCGTGGCATCTGGTCCATTGCTTCCGCGAGGCTATCACTTCTTTGCTGCGGCGACGGAAACCTTGGTCGATGAGCCTGCCTTGGCAACCTTCTTTTCGGCGTAACTGGTTTGCACGGAAAAACCGTTCGCAAGTCCTTGGATCCAGATTTCCTTCAAGACGAGCGTGTTTCCGTATTTTTGGAACGTCACTTCCGTCTTTTGATTGGATGTTGTTGAACTCGACGGGTCTGTCAGAAGGAATGCACTGTATCCCTTGGAGTCATTGGAAATCTCCCACTCCTGGTTGTTCTCTGGTTCCTGACGGATCGTATATGTCCCCGCCGGAAACTTTGCGTCTCCAGCAACAAAAGAACTGGTGGCTTTGAACTCGATTGAATTGCCGGCCTGGGCCCAAACACTCGAAACAAATGAGAGGCCCGTTAAAACTGCGATTACAATGAACCTGAACCCAAACGTTTTCATGTGCTCTCCTTTGCGGGAAGCCATCACAACCTCGCCGAACTCAGGAGCTTCCGCCAGCGCGAGACACTATCAGGTTGTCTGCGGGCTGCCTACTGTCGCTAGTGACAGTAGGCGGAGTCTCGTCACTTTGTCTTGGAAATGCGCCTTGCCATTTCTTCGGCGGATGCAGCTTGCGGATACTGGGCTTTCCAGGGGATGGCGGCAGCGATCCTCGTGCGGCGGCTCGCATGCGCGAATGGCCGCTCCGGTGGCTCCGAGGTCCGATGAGAAAGCCGGCGAAGAATATTGTCAAAACGAACCGTGCTGCAAGTCGATGGTTCCCAGGCTGTCACTATTGCCAATACCTGCTGGTTCGAGACGAGGTTAACTTGGCTCCTTCAGTTCTCTGACATCGGGGTCTGGCGATGGAAAAGGGACCTAATCGTTCCTCTTGGAGCGTAGCGAATCGGGATTCTCTGTGGCACACCGTGGTCCTGGTGTGCTTCGTAGCAAGCCTGTCTTACTGCGCAGCAAAACTTGGGGGAATGCTGACCATAGGTCCGCAGGCGGACTGGCCGCTCTGGCTCGGTAACGTACTTCTGGTGTCCGTATTGTTGCTGGTGCCGCGTAGGATGTGGCCAATCCTCATTGCGGCGTCGTTTGCAGCATCTTTCCTGTACAACGTTCAGACAGGCTTGCCGATTCGTTGGTGTGCTTTGCTCATTCTGTCTGATACGGTCGAGGTCCTTACCGCGGCATTGTGTCTTAACTATGCCTTTGGGGGTGTACCTCGGCTAAACAGTGTAAGAGCCCTGGCCAAGTTTTCGGCCTTCGCGGTAATCCTGGCGCCTTGCATTGGAGCGTTTTTCGTCGCGCTGGCCACCAACAGAAACTATTGGGCGAGCTGGAGGATTTCTTTTTTTTCGGAGGCAATCGCATACCTCACCCTGATGCCGGCTATTTTAGGTTGGTTCAGCAAGGGGCCGGCACGTAATGAGAAATCACATACCTACTACCTCGAAGCCGCTGTGCTCATCGCCGGGTTGATTGTTTTGGGATATCTCGCGTTTGCCGCTCCTGGAAGATACAGCTCCGGTGTTCTGCTGTATTCTCTCGTGCCTTTCATGCTGTGGTCCGCGCTTCGCTTCGGAACAACCGGTGTGAGCACATCTTCGATTGCGATCGCAGTCCTGGCGATTTGGGGCGCAACGCACGGGCGAGGTCCATTCATCGGACCGGGCCCGCTCAGCAACGTGCTATCTCTTCAGCTATTTTTATTTTCGACCGCGGCACCTTTCTTGGTTCTGGCAGCCGTGGTCGATGAGAACAAGCAGACAAGTGATCAGCTCTTCCGTTCAATTTTCGAGAATGCACAGATCGGCATCAGCTTCTACAGGATTGCCACGGGGGAAATCTTCCCTAACCGCGCGTTGCAAGAGATGCTGGGTTACTCCGAGAAAGAGCTTGGTCGCTTGGAACGGTGGGACGACATTTCTCACCCGGATGACCGTGCCTCTAGCGCGGAACGATATGGGGAATTGGTCCAGGGGAAACGCGAAAAGGACCAGTGGGAACAGCGCTTAATTCGTAGAGACGGCTACATCGTCGTTACAAGCGTGAGATTTTTTCTGCTCCGAGACACGGAGGGCAAACCACAGTACGTGGCTGCGTTGCAGGAAGATATTACGGAACGCAAGCGGCTGGAGGCGGAACTCGTCACTGCCAAAGAAATAGCCGAAGCAGCCACCAAAGCCAAATCTGATTTCCTTGCCAATACCAGCCATGAGATCCGTACACCGATGAATGCGATTCTTGGCATGACCCATCTCGCGCTGAAGACGGACCTGACGCCCAAGCAGCGTGACTATCTGACGAAAACAAAATCTGCCGCACAGTCCCTTCTCGGAATCATTAACGACATTCTGGATTTCTCCAAGATCGAGGCTGGCAAGCTGGATATGGAGAAGACAGATTTTCGCCTGGAAGATGTACTCGAGAACGTCTCCAGTGTGGTAAGTCAGAAGGCTCACGACAAAAACCTGGAGTTCCTCATCGCTACACAACAGGACTTACCTTCGAATCTCCTCGGGGACCCCTTGAGGCTCGGACAAATCCTGATCAATCTTGTGAACAACGCGGTTAAGTTCACCGAACATGGCGAGATCGTAGTGACAGTGTCTCTGGCGGGAAAAGCCTTCGACCGCGTCAATCTGAAGTTTTCGGTGCGTGATAGTGGAATCGGCATGACTCCGGAGCAGACAGCCCGCTTGTTCCAAGCCTTCAGCCAGGCTGACAGTTCCACTACCAGAAAATACGGCGGCACGGGCCTAGGGTTGTCGATTTCCAAAAGACTGGTAGAGATGATGGATGGCAACATCTGGGTTGAAAGCAGCCGTGGTATGGGGAGCGCGTTTCATTTCACTGCGTGGTTTAGCCTCGGGTCGGGAAAAACGAAGCGCAGGCTTATGATCCCTGGCATCGCTGGCAACCGCGTGCTTGTGGTCGATGACAATCAACAGGCCCGCGAGATCCTCGTCGACTCGCTGGCAGGAATCGGTGTGAAAGCACAATCCGTTTCTTCAGGGGAAGACGGCATTCGTGAACTCGTCTCCGCCGACACGCAGGCTCCATATGCACTTGTGATGATGGATTGGCACATGCCAGGTATGGATGGACTGGAGGCGAGCCGGATCATTAAGCAAGGCGGCAGTCTGAGGAACGTGCCGAAAGTTGTGATGGTGACAGCGTTTGGGCAGGAAGATATCCGGGCGCAAGCCGAGAACATCGGGATTGACGGCTACCTGCTGAAACCCGTAACGCCTTCGGCGCTGTTCGACACGCTTCTAGAGATCTTCGGGAGTATCGGCCACGAACCAGAGCTGTCGCCGTTGTTGAGAGCCCGGGAAACATTTCACGACGCGTCGGGGATAAAAATTCTGCTGGTGGAAGACAATGACCTAAACCAGCAAGTGGCGAGCGAACTTCTCCGGAGTGCGGGTGCCAGCGTGAGGATCGCCAATCACGGAGCCGAAGCCGTAAAAATTCTGACAGAAGGAGAACAACCCCCGCTGTTTGACATCGTATTCATGGATCTGCAAATGCCCGAAATGGATGGTTTAACAGCTACGAGACTTCTGCGGGCCATGCCCCAGTTGCAACAACTTCCAATTATCGCGATGACTGCCCATGCGTTGGTGGAAGAGAAGCAACGTTGCCTGGAAGCAGGGATGAATGACCACGTGAGCAAGCCGATCGAACCCGATGCGCTGTTTGCGACGCTGATGAGGTGGGGAAAGCCGCGACAAGGGCAAGCTGCCAGTGCCAATTGCAGAACTGCCACGACACCCGACGACGCGATCCTCCTCGAGATTGCCGGCGTCGACGTGGCCGGCGGCCTCAGTCGGGTGGCCGGTAACGAGAGGCTTTACCGTGACCTATTGGTGCAGTTCGCTGCCAGGCAGGGCGAAGTGAATTCGCAGATCATGGCAGCAATCGATAATGGCGACCACAAAGTGGTTGAGCGAATTCTCCACACCGTAAAGGGAGTCGCAGCGAATATCGGACTTGGCGGCATATCTGGTGCCGCGGAAAAGTTGGAACGAGCTGTTCGGGAGCGGGATTCGGCGGTACCGGCCCAGGCTGAAGAATTTACTCGCGTGGCGAATCGTCAAGTGCAGGCCATTCAAGCCGCAATGCGCAATGTCATGCCTGACCGCGTAGCGCAGAAGGGAAACAGCCCGAGGTTCGATGCGCGAGCGGTATCAGCGGAAATCGCGCGACTCAGGAGGCTCATTGACTCATGCGACGGCGACGCTGCTGAGTCATTTGTCGCCCTGGAGGGTACTCTTGCGGGCCTTTGTGACAAGCCAAGGCTGTCGGCGTTAGGTGCGGCTATCGACGAGTTTGATTTTGATGGAGCACGGAAGAAATTAGAAGAGATCACGAAAGAATACGGCGCGAATTGGGAGCAATCAAAATGAACGGAACTGATGAAAAAAAGCTTGTACTGATTGTGGACGATGCTCCTGCCAACCTGCAAATGATGCGTTCGATTCTGAAGGATGATTTCAAAATCCGGGTCGCCACTAGTGGGGCAAAGGCTCTGGACCTAACAAAAGCCGAACCGCATCCGGACCTGATCTTGTTGGATGTCACCATGCCGGAGATGGACGGTTACGAAGTCTGCGGAATCCTGAAAGCCACGCCAGAGGTCAAGGATATACCGGTGATTTTCCTTACTGGGAAAACGGAAGCTGATGACGAAACAAAAGGATTTCAGGTTGGAGCGGTAGATTATATCCATAAGCCGTTCTCACCGGCAGTGGTGAAAGCGCGGGTGCACACCCATCTGGTGCTTCGTGAAGCCCGCGAACAATTGGCCCGACAACTCTTGGAGATAAACAACGAACTGGAAATGGCGCGTGAGATTCAGTTGTCCATCTTGCCGCATGAGATTCCCAAGATCAGCGGTCTGGAAATCGCTGCGCGCTACATTCCAATGAGCTCAGTTGCAGGTGATTTTTACGACTTCATCGTCGTGGACGAGAAACATCTAGGGATTCTCATCGCCGATGTTTCCGGGCACGGACTGCCTGCGGCGCTTATCGCATCGATGCTCAAGGGTGCGCTGGCAGCGCAATCTCAGCACGCTTTTGATCCCGGACGGGTCTTAAACGGATTGAACCGATCATTGTGCGGAAGGTTCAAACATCACTTTGTCACGGCCGCCTACGTATTCGTGGACATGGAAAAGAAGTCGATGAGTTACGCCGGTGCAGGACACCCACCGCTACTACTTTGGCGCACATCAACAGGGAGCGCCACAGAAGTGTTGCAGAATGGACTACTACTGGGCTTCTTTCCCGAGGCAGCATACTCTGGCGTCGAGTTACCCGTGAAACCGGGCGACAAGGTGGTCCTTTGCACGGACGGAATATTAGAAGTAAGGAACCCTGCTAAACAGGAGTTTGGAAGTGATCTTTTCAAACGCTTTCTGGAGTCCAACTGTAATCTCAATGCGGAAACATTTGCCGATTCGTTGCTTGATGAGCTGTCAAGCTGGTCAGGACATCCGAGAGGAAACGGGCAGGAGGACGACATAACTCTCCTGGCGATCAATTTCCTAAGTCAATGAAGGTCGCGTATCACCCGCGGACTCGTAAAAGCTCCGAATGGCGGTTTGTTCGTCGACATACACCTCGAAGACTCTGTCCAGTTGGGTGATCTTCAGCATGTCATGAACCTTTTTTGTCGGATTCAAAAACTTCAGCTCACCGCCTTTGGACTTCACCGGCACGTAGGCGCCAGCCAGTTCGCCAACTCCAGCACTGTCCATGGAATTCACTTGGGAGAAGTTGAGGATGATTTTAGTTCGAGCGCTTTCGACCAAGTCTCGAATGGTGCGGCGAAGGGTCAAGCTTGCTTCTCCGAGATCAATACTCCCGCGCAGGTCCACGACGGTAATTGAACCGAATTGCCGCTGATTTGTGATCAAGGATGACATGATTACCCTTCAACCTGCGCGGGTGGTACCAAACATGCTACCGCAAATTTCACAAGCTCGTTGGTAGCCCTTTGCTTCAGGCTCGTTCTTTGAGGACCTTCGGCATTCATGTGGCACTCCCCTTTTTCACCGGCCCTGTTCTCTCCCCATCTTGGCGGCACAACCTTGCGAGTACCAGACTGGTTATTAGAATGATTGCTCGCTGCTAGGAACGGTGGGAACTGTCAGTATTGACAAGCTCTGCATTTTTGTTGAAAGAGGCAGCCGTGTCGGAACCGACGGAAGCGATTGTTTGACCAGGTACTGAAGCACGTTTCCCGGGCGCGGCACGGGGTCTGAAGCAAATCTCGTTGCGCCGAAAGTCTGGAACATTCCTCCTCACCTACTACCCGGCGGCAAGAAGCCGGTGCATCCGTTCGCTGCAAAGGACGCCAATCTGCGTGTCGCGTGGTACATCTGAACCGCTCCTATACTCTGGTTTTCGTGAGAACAACCTGAGGAACGTCTGATCGCTCTAATCGCTACCCCATGCAGCTGAAAGCGCCTCGTAAGTTCCTGATTTTTCCTTGGCTTCGGACTTGCCATGGTTCAGGTGTCGATTCCGACTAGGCCGCTCCATTTTGCGGAATTTTCCTCAGGCTCCTGAATTTCTCGCTGAACTTTCGGAGAAATAACCGCTAGAATTTGCGCATAGGTCTGCCGATGCCTTTGTGCCGCATTGCCGCCGGCAGTATGCGGCGCCCCAAGTTGAATGCTGTTCAAGAAGCCGCTGATCTTTTCCGACGCCACTTTTCCGCGGACACCACAATCGAAGTGCGCGGGTACGAGGTGGAGAGCGGCGTCAGACACACGCCGTTGTCGCGCGAAGAGTTGATGCAGGGAGCGCGCCAACGGACCGAAGCACTCGTGACTCGCTTGGCCGCGAGTACGGAGCCGGCAAATTTTTATGTGGGCCTGGAAGGCGGATTGGACGTGGTAGCGGAACAAGGTAAGCGTCGCGTGTTTTTGGAGAGCTGGGCTTACGTGACGGACGGGGAACGCGGGCACTTCGGATGTTCCGGGAGCATTGAGATTCCAGAGGTATTGGCAGAAGAAGTGGCGGTCCGAGGCACGGAACTGGCCGCCGCGATCGACGAGTTTGCCGGGCAGGCGGGGATCCGCGATGCCCAGGGAGCATGGGGAGTGCTTTCGGGAAATTTGATTTCGCGGCAGGAGTCGTTCCGCGTGGCGGTAGTCGCGGCATTTGCGCCCTTTTATAATCACCAGCTGTATCTGGCAGCAAGAAGCGCGGGAAAATAACATCGCCGCTGGGAAGCGAATGATGGCTTGTGCGAAGCGGGTGGAAACGAGCATGCTAAGTGAGAAACCATAGAGGAGAGGGCGCGTGGACATCGTCAAAGGCAACATGGGCTGGATCGAAGTGGTGGTGGGCCCAATGTTTTCCGGCAAAAGCGAAGAGCTAATTCGCCGGCTGCGGCGCGCGCAAATTGCGCGGCAACGTGTACAGATATTCAAGCCGGCGATTGATGCGCGATATGCCGCGAACGAGATTGTGTCGCACTCGGGGCTGGGGATTCCCTCGGACACCGTGGGCAAGGCAGCGGAAATCATGGAGAAGTTGCAGCCGCGCACGGAAGTTTTGGGCATCGACGAAGCGCAATTCCTGGGCGACGAACTGGTGGAAGTTTGCACCAAGCTCGCGAACCTGGGGAAGCGCGTGATTGTCGCGGGTTTGGACACGGATTATCGCGGGCGCCCTTTTGAGCCAATGCCGCGCTTGCTGGCCGTGGCGGAAGAGATCACTAAATTGCTCGCGATCTGCGTGCGCTGCGGAAATCCGGCGGTGCACACCCAGCGGCTTGTGGAGAGTGATGAATTAATTGTTGTCGGCGCGGGCGGCGCATATGAAGCGCGCTGTCGGCGCTGTTTTGAACCAAATCCAGCGCAAGCGCGGCACGAAACAGGGCCGCAGATTTTGCCGCGCAGCAACCGGGCCGCGGGCGGGGCTTCTTGAACTGCCGGCTCCGGGCAATGGGATAAATCTGAATTTCCAGGAAACCTATGCGCATCGAATCGAAGGCACCAACACGCGTGGATTTTGCGGGAGCAACGCTGGACATCTGGCCCCTGTATCTTTTCCATTCCGGAGCGGTGACGCTGAATGCGGCGATCTCCCGCTACGCCCACTGCGTGATCGACACACAGACGGGCGGAGGCGAAGGTATCAAGCTGGTTTCCTTGGACACGAACCGTTCGGAGGCATTTGCGTCGTTCGCGGAACTAGCGCGCACGAAACGCTATCGTCTTCCGTTGCTGGCGGAGATCGTGAAGTTCTTCCACCCGGAGGGAGGATTCACCCTGACCACGAATTCCGAAGCGCCTGCGGGGGCGGGAATCGGTGGATCGAGCGCCATGGCTGTGGCCATTTGCGCAGCGCTGGACCGGTTCACCGGAACCGGGCGCAGCAAAGTGGATTGGATTCACATCAGCCGCGACGCGGAGGCCATCGTGATCCGCATCCCGACGGGCATGCAGGATCACTACCCGCCAGCATTCGGGGGAGCGGCGGCGATTGAGCTGATGCCGGGAGGAGAGCGGCGCATCGAACTGAACGTGAACCTGGACGAATTGGAACGGCGGCTGGTGGTGTGCTACACGGGAAAGCCGCGGCAATCTGCGATCAACAATTGGGCAGTGTTCAAGGCTCATCTGGACAATAAGGGCGCGGTGCAGAATAACCTGGAGCGCATCTCGCAAATTGCCCAGGCCATGCGCACAGCGCTAGAAGCGGGCGACTGGAAGGAAACCGGACGGTTGATGAACATGGAATGGCAGTTCCGCCGAAAAAGCCTGCCCACGATTTCGACGAGGATGATTGACCGGATTATCGCCAGCACGCGACGTAGCGGTGCGCTGTCCGGAAAAGTGTGCGGAGCCGGAGGCGGCGGCTGTGTGGTGCTGTTGATCGAGCCGGATGCGCGCGAACGCGTGGAGAAAGCCGTACTGGACGCGGGCGGGGAACTGTTGCCCATGAAAATCGACCGCCAGGGCGTCACCGTTGTGTCCCAGTGAAAATATAAAGGCGTAGCTATTCAATCCCGGAATTGCATCATAGAATAGAGGAAGGCCTGCCATGGATGGCAGGGCAGGATGTGTATGCCTTACCGGTTGGCGATAACGGTTACGACTCTGTTCTTCGTTTGGGGAGATATTCCTCTCGGGACGGCACTGCGAACGCCGCAACCTACTTCCCACGAGTCGCTGCCCCCCGGGGAAAATATTCCCCTGTTTCCCGACGTGGTGACTACAGACGCCCCGCAGCAAGAGAAAACCGACACGGCGCCTCCAAAGACAGGGACAGCAGCGCTGCAGGAGTCCTCGAAGCTGGCGCTGATCCGTTATGTTTCCGGGGAATTTGCAAAGGCGCGAAAACCGCTACCCGGCGGCAAAGAGGGTGTCATTATTTATTCCGACAAGCCCCTGAATCAGGAATATCTGGACCGGACCGTTGCGACCCACGGGGCCGCCGTGAATACCGGGGACAATGTGCAGATCACCGGACTAGAATTCCACGAAAAGACCATCGTTGTCGACATCAATGGTGGAGGACGGCCCAAGAAGAAATGGCGCGACCGGATCCAGGTGAGCATGGGTGGCACGAATCCTATGCCGCAATCGACTGCCCCAACGACCAATCAAGATCCCGGGCCTCCGGGATTCCAACCCGGAATGGGCGGAACCATCTTCATTGATTTTCCCCAGCACGTGCCAGACATGACGCCAGAGCAGCTGAAGCAGATGCTGGCGCCCTTCCTCGATTTCAACAAGGAGCGATCCGCTTCGGTCCATTGGATTGATACGTTGCCGCCGGAGATGAAGAAAGCTATCACCGATCGCAAGGCAATCAAGGGAATGGATCGCGAAGAAGTGGTGGCTGCGATCGGAAAGCCCGACCGCAAGGTCAGAGAGCGTGATAGCGAGGGGAACGACACCGAGGACTGGATCTACGGGCACCCGCCTGACAAGACGATCTTTGTGCACTTCACAGGCGAAAAGGTAACCACGATTAAGCAGTACCCTCAGTAGGCAGCATGGAAGGATCGCTAAGTCCTTTAGTTCCCCTACTTACCCCAAAAGTGCCCGTAACCCCTTTTTTCCCCTTGATACGCAAGAACAGGCGTGGGGGGCTAATTTCCCGTGCAACTGTGCATAGCAAGAAATTGAAATGACACAGTGATTAGCATCGTGCCCACTACGGCAATCGGAGATGGGCGTTTCCAGCGTTCAGAATAACGATTATGCGAGGCAGGTTCGTGCCGAAATGTGACGGAGGACACACCAGGCACACCGGGATACATTGACTTTTCCCTGCACTATCACCTAGCATTTTTAGTTCTACCCGCGGCGCTTTTAAGCACCGTCAGTGTCGCCGCAATCTGCACACCCCACCGGAGGAAGTAATGGCAATTAAGGTTGGAATCAACGGCTTCGGCCGCATCGGTCGCAATATCATGCGCACAGCCCTCAATGACAAGGATATTCAGTTCGTGGCTGTTAACGACATCACGGACGCCAAAACCTTGGCGCACCTCTTGAAGTATGACTCGGTCCTCGGGAACCTGCCGAACACCATCACGCACACGGATGACACCATCAGTGTGGATGGGAAGAGCTTCAAGGTATTCAAGACGAAGGACCCGTCGGAGCTCGATTGGGCTAGCGTCGCAGCGGACATTGTGGTCGAGTCCACCGGGTTATTCACGAAGGGTCCCGATGCGCGTAAGCACATTCGCGGGCCGGTGAAGAAGGTAATCATTTCGGCGCCTGCCACGGACCCAGACGCCACCTTTGTGCTGGGCGTGAACGACAAGAAATACGATCCGGCGAAGCACCACGTAGTTTCGAACGCTTCGTGCACCACGAATTGCCTTGCGCCGGTGGCGAAGGTGCTACACGACACGTTCGGGATCGTGTGTGGCACCATGACGACGATTCACTCATACACAAACGACCAACGGTTGCTGGATTTGCCGCACAAGGACCTGCGGCGCGCGCGCGCAGCGGCCCTGAGCATGATTCCGAGCACCACCGGAGCGGCGAAAGCGCTGAAGCTGGTGATTCCGGAGCTCGACGGCAAGCTGGACGGGTATTCCATGCGGGTGCCAACGCCGAACGTGAGCGTGGTGGACCT
>Ga0126369_10002683_pt1 | contig 12739 bp, 9 predicted proteins | sample PanSoiMetaPlot_1_FD_109646 | JGI IMG/M metagenome (GOLD analysis project Ga0126369, IMG submission 109646) | Tropical forest soil microbial communities from Panama - MetaG Plot_1 | ecosystem: Environmental > Terrestrial > Soil > Tropical forest > Bulk soil | place: Panama | collected 2016-02-17 | reverse complement strand
GATCAACGGCGAGGAACCGGTCGGCTCGATGGGTAACGATTCGCCGCTCGCGGTGCTCTCGAGCAAGCACAAGACGCTCTATCACTACTTCAAGCAACTCTTCGCGCAGGTCACGAACCCGGCGATCGACCCGATCCGCGAGGAGCTCGTGATGTCGGTGGTGAGCTTCATCGGGCCGAAGCCGAACCTGCTCGGCATCGACGAGATGAACCCGCCGCTCCGGCTCGAGGTGAGCCAGCCGGTGCTCGACTTCAGCCAGATGGAGACCATCCGGCACGTCGAGAAGTACACCGACGGCAAGTTCCGGAGCTGCGAGCTCGACATCACCTACCCGGTCGCGTGGGGCAAGGAGGCGATCGAGGCGCGGCTCGCCTCGCTCTGCGCGCAGGCCGAGGACGCGGTGCGCTCCGGCTACACGATCCTCGTCATCTCCGACCGCAAGATGGATCGCGAGCGGGTCGCGATCCCGGCGCTGCTGGCGCTCTCGGCGATCCACCAGCACCTCGTGGGCAAGGGGCTGCGGACATCGACCGGGCTCGTGGTCGAGACCGGCTCCGCGCGCGAGGTCCATCACTTCGCGCTGCTCGGCGGCCACGGCGCCGAAGCGGTGCATCCGTACCTCGCGCTCGAAACGCTGCTTGACCTGAAGGGGCTGCTCCCGGACGAGGGCGACGCGAAGAAGGCGATCAAGAACTACATCAAGGCGATCGGCAAGGGTCTGAAGAAGGTGATGTCCAAACTCGGCATCTCCACCTACATGTCCTACACCGGCTCGCAGTGCTTCGAGGCGGTGGGCCTGCAGAAGGCGTTCGTCGACAAGTACTTCAGCGGGACGACGTCGAACATCGAGGGCATCGGCGTCTTCGAGATCGCCGAGGAGGCGATCCGGGTGCACCGGACCGCGTTCGGCGAGGATCCGGTGCTCGCGGCCGCGCTCGATGCGGGCGGCGAGTATCACTTCCGGGTGCGCGGGGAAGAGCACATGTGGACGCCGGACGCGATCGCGAAGCTCCAGCACGCCACGCGCGCGGCGAGCTACTCGACGTACAAGGAGTACGCGCAGATCATCAACGACCAGTCCAAGCGGCACATGACGCTGCGCGGCCTGTTCGAGTTCAAGTTCGCCGAGGCGAAGCCGGTTCCGATCGAGGAGGTCGAACCCGCCGCCGAGATTGTCAAGCGGTTCGCGACCGGCGCGATGTCACTCGGCTCGATCTCGACTGAGGCGCATACGACGCTTGCGATCGCGATGAACCGCATCGGCGGGAAGTCGAACACCGGCGAAGGTGGCGAGGATCGGATGCGTTATGCCCCGGTCAAGGCCGGCGAGACGCTGATGTCGCGGCTCGGCCACAAGCGCGTCGAGGTCGATATCCCGCTGCAGGAAGGCGATTCGCTCAAGTCGAAGATCAAGCAGGTCGCGTCGGGGCGGTTCGGCGTCACCGCCGAATACCTCGCCTCGGCCGAGCAGTTGCAGATCAAGATCGCGCAAGGCGCGAAGCCCGGGGAGGGCGGGCAGCTGCCGGGACGCAAGGTCTCGGAGTACATCGCCGAGCTCCGCTTTGCGACTCCCGGGGTCGAGCTGATCAGCCCGCCGCCGCACCACGACATCTACTCGATCGAGGACATCGCGCAGCTGATCCACGACCTCAAGAACGCGAATCCGCGCGCGTCGATCAGCGTGAAGCTCGTTTCCGAGATCGGCGTTGGCACGATCGCCGCCGGCGTGTCGAAGGCGAAGTCCGACCACGTGACGATCGCTGGGCACGACGGCGGCACGGGCGCCTCGCCGTGGTCGTCGATCAAGCACGCTGGCACGCCGTGGGAGCTCGGCCTCGCCGAGACGCAGCAGACGCTGGTGCTCAACCGCCTGCGCGGCCGGATCGCGGTACAGGTCGACGGCCAGATGAAGACCGGCCGCGACGTCGTGATCGGCGCGATGCTCGGCGCCGACGAGTTCGGCTTCGCGACCGCGCCGCTCGTCGTCGAGGGCTGCATCATGATGCGCAAGTGCCACCTGAACACCTGTCCGGTGGGCATCGCCACCCAGGACCCGCTACTGCGCAAGAAGTTCGAAGGCCGGCCGGAGCACGTCGTCAACTATTTCTTCTTCGTCGCCGAGGAGGTGCGCGAGCTGATGGCTCGGCTCGGCGCGCGGAGGCTGAATGAGCTGATCGGCCGCACCGATCTCCTCGACATGCGCAAGGGTATCGAGCACTGGAAGGCGAAGGGGCTCGACTTCGCGAAGATCTTCCACATGCCGAAGATGCCGCCCGAGGTGGCGCTGTATCACTGCGAGAAGCAGGATCACGGGCTCGACAAGGCGCTCGACAACCGGCTGATCGAGCTCGCCGGCCCGGCGATCGAGCGCGGCGAGAAGGTGACGATCGAGATGCCGATCCGCAACATCAACCGCACGGTCGGGACGATGCTCTCGAACGAGATCGCCCGGCGGTACGGCCACGACGGCCTGCCGGACGATACGATCCACGTCCGCTTCGCGGGCTCGGCCGGGCAGAGCTTCGGTGCGTTCCTCGCGAAGGGCGTGTGGCTCGACCTCATCGGCGACACGAACGACTACTGCGGCAAGGGGCTCTCCGGCGGCCGGATCAGCGTGCAGCCGAGCCCGAAGTTCCGCGGCGAGCCGACCGAGAACATCATCACCGGGAACGTCGTGCTCTACGGGGCGATCGCCGGGGGCGCCTACTTCCGTGGCGTCGCGGGCGAGCGCTTCGCGGTGCGCAACTCGGGCGCGCACGCGGTGGTCGAGGGTGTAGGCGATCACGGCTGCGAGTACATGACCGGTGGCACCGTCGTCGTGCTTGGCGGCACGGGCAGGAATTTCGCGGCTGGCATGTCGGGCGGGATCGCCTACGTGCTCGACGTCGACGGCAGATTCGCAAGCCGGTGCAACCCTTCGATGGTCGACCTCGAGCCGCTCCTCTCCGAGTCGGAGCAGCACGGCAAGGTCGCGCGCGAGCTCTGGCATCTCGGCTACGCCGACGAGGCGATCGCCAAGCGGCTGATCGAGAACCACGCGCGCTACACCGACAGCAAGCGCGCGAAGGAGATCCTCGCGGACTGGGCGAAGGCGCGCGTTAAGTTCGTGAAGGTCTTCCCGAAGGAATACCGGCGCGCGCTCACGGAGAACGCGGCGGCGGTGCGCAAGGCCGTCGCCTGAACGTCGTCCGATGGGCAAGCTGACCGGATTTCTCGAGTACGAGCGGCTGCAGGAGGCGGCCGAGGCGCCCGAGGCGCGGAAGAAGCACTACCGCGAATTCATCTCGCACCTCAGCGACGATGAAGCCAAGATCCAGGGCGCGCGCTGCATGGACTGCGGCGTGCCGTTCTGCATGACCGGGTGCCCGGTGAACAACGTCATCCCCGACTTCAACGACCTCGTATACCGGCAGGATTGGAAGAACGCGATCGAGACGCTGCACTCGACGAACAACTTCCCCGAGTTCACCGGCCGGATCTGCCCGGCGCCGTGCGAGGAAGCCTGCACGCTGCGCATCAACGAGGACCCGGTTGGGATCAAATCGATCGAGCACGCGATCATCGACAAGGCGTGGGAGGAGGGCTGGGTCGTGCCGCAGCCGCCCGCGCGGAAGACCGGGCGCAGGGTCGCGGTCGTCGGCTCCGGGCCGGCCGGCCTCGCCTGCGCCCAACAGCTCGCGCGCGCCGGTCACACGGTCGTCGTGTTCGAGAAAGCGGACCGCATCGGCGGGCTGCTCCGCTACGGCATCCCCGACTTCAAGCTCGAGAAGTGGGTCATCGACCGTCGACTCGATCAGATGCGCGCAGAGGGCGTCGAGTTCCACGCCGGCGTGCTCGTCGGTGGCCAGGCGCCGGGGCCGGGGATCGTGAACGACGCCCAGCACTCGATCGGCGCCGGCGAGCTCCTCGCCGAATTCGACGCGGTCGTGCTTGCCGGGGGCGCGGAACATCCGCGCGACCTGCCGATCCCGGGGCGCCAGCTCGACGGCATCCACTTCGCCATGGAATTCTTGCCCCTGCAGAACCGGCGCGTGGCGGGCGACAAGGCGATCCGCGACCTCTGGGCGACTGACAAGCACGTCGTCATCATCGGCGGCGGCGACACCGGCTCGGACTGCGTCGGCACGTCGAACCGTCACGCCGCGCGTTCCATCACCCAGTTCGAGCTGCTGCCGATGCCGCCGGATCTCGACCGCAACCCGGTGTGGCCGTACTGGCCGGTGCGGCTTCGCACCTCTTCATCGCACGAGGAGGGCGTCGATCGCGACTGGGCGGTCACGACGCGGGAATTCCGCGGCAAGGACGGGAAGGTGACCGGGCTTGTCGCGGCGCGCGTGAAGTGGGAGAAGGATCCCGCGACCGGGCAGATGAAGATGACCGAGATCCCCGGCACGGAACTCGAGCTTCCTGCCGACCTCGTGCTGCTCGCGATGGGTTTCGTCTCTCCGGTTCCGAGCCTCCTCGAGGGCTTCGGCGTGGCGAAGGACCCCCGCGGAAATGCGAGGGCGACGACCGACGGCCCCGGCTCCTATCAGACGTCGGTCCCGAAGGTCTTCGCCGCGGGCGACGTACGCCGCGGTCAATCGCTCGTCGTGTGGGCAATCCGCGAGGGCCGGCAGTGCGCTCGCGCCGTCGACGAGTTCTTGATGGGGCGGTCTGAGCTGCCGCGCTAGCCGCGCGGACGGCGGGTCACCTTTCGACGCTGGGCCGCACTCGCGGCGCTACCGGGCGCGGGGCGTTCGCTATCGGCACAGGGTAATACGCGGCGCCGACGCCACCCGGCCCCGGGCCGAGCACGACGCCTCCGGGCGACGCAGGGTTGAGTCCCGCGCCGATCCCCGCCGGCCCTGGTCCCAGGACGACTCCGCTGCGCGGGGGCCGCAAGTACGGTCCGACGACCCCCCCGCCGCCCACGGCGAAGTCGGGCGTCGGCCGATATGTCCCGGGCGCAGGCCGCGATGATAGCGGCTGCCCTGCCCCGACGACCGGGTACGGAGGATAGAAGTACCCGGGCTCGTTCAGCGCGCCTTGGGGATCGTCGCAATCGACGCGCCGCTGGGCGATGCAGGCCTCGCGCCACTGAAGGGAAGCCTGCTGCGCCAGCGCTTCCTGCTGCGCGGCGGTCTGCTGGTTGCGCGCCGCTTCCTGCTCGAGGCGGTCGACCCGGTCCTGCAAAGCTCGCTCGCGGGACGATGGGACGGTGCGGGCGTAGCCGGACGACTCGACGACGCTCAGGCGCCCGTTCTCCTCGTCGAGCTTCGTGCTCTTGCGTTTCTCCGGCGGCGTGCTCGAGTAGTTGACAACCCCTTTGTCGTCGACCCATTTGTAGACCTGCGCGTAGGCGCATTGGGTGAGCGCGAGAGCGACGGCGACGAGGGCGAGCTGCAAAGCACGGAGGTTGAGAACCATGGCGATCCCAGTGTTCCGCTAACGCGGCGCCGGGCTAGCCACCGGCGGCCTGCCCTCGCCACCGTCTCCAGGCGCGCGTTGCTGCCGCACCCGCTCCCGATCGGACTCCGCGGCGCGGGCCCGGTCAGCGACCGGGGACTGGACCGTGCTCACGCGCCCATTGTCCTCGTCGAGTTTCGTGCTCTTGCGCTTCTCCGGCGGGGTGCTCGAATAGTTGACAACCCCTTTATCGTCGACCCACTTGTAAACCTGAGCCTCTGCGAAGGGGCCGAATAGTAGCGCCGCACCGAGCGCGACCGAAGGGATGGCGCTGCTAGCCATAGACAATTTACGCATGACCACTATCCTCGGATGACATCCGGGTCAGATGATCCGCTGTCGAATCGCCGTCACCGCGATTTCGGCGATGATCACCACGGCAAAGATCGCCAGCAGGATTATCGCGACCCGGTCCCACTGGAACAAGTTTAGCGCCGTGTCGAGGGCCATGCCGACGCCACCGGCGCCCACCAGACCGAGCACTGCAGATTCTCGCACGTTGATGTCCCAGCGGAAGAGCACAATCGACCAGAATGCCGGTTTCACCTGGGGCCAGTAGCCTTGCAGGGCCACTGAAAGCCACGGTGCACCGGTTGCGTGGAGCGCCTCGATCGTGCCCCGGTTTGTCTCTTCCAACGCTTCCGACAGCAACTTGCCGGTGAAGCCGATCGAATGGAACGCGATCGCGAGAGTTCCCGCAAGCGCGCCCGGCCCGAACACCGCAACGAAGAAGAGTGCCCAGATCAGCGTGTTCACCGAGCGCGCGGAAACGAGGATGAGCTTGGCGAGGTAGTTGAAGCCCGCGTGCGGCGTCACGTTCCGGGCAGCAAGGAAGGCAACCGGCACCGCCATCACCACGGCGAGCACGGTACCGAGGGTGGCGATGTGGAGCGACTCGAGCAGCGGCGCCTGCACGCCCTCGGGATAGAAGCCCCACGCGACCGGCCACATCCGGCGCAGCATGTCGCCGATCTGCGCTGGGGCGTCATAGACGAACTCGGGAATCACCTCCACCGTCTCGAGCGAGACGACGATCGCTGCGACGACCGCGAAATAGACCGCGAAGCGCGCGAACCGTTCGGCGGGCGTGAACCGGCGCCACTCGCGGTCGATCGCGGCGATCCCCGGCGCGCTCATACCTTGAAGATCTGCTTGATGCGGACCGTGAGCACTTCGCCCGCCATGATCAGCGCGATGATCGTCAGCACGATCGCGCAGACGAAGTCGAAATCGAAGCGCTGGAACGCGGCGAACAGCGTCCCGCCGATGCCCCCCGCGCCGACGATCCCGACCATCGTGGAATTGCGCAAGTTGGCATCGGTCTCGTAGGCGATGAAGCCGACGAAGCGCGAGAACACCTGCGGGATGACCGCGAAGCCTACGACCGACAGGAACGGCGCGCCGCTCGCGCGGATCGCCTCGACCTGCTTGAGCGAGATCTCCTCGATCGCCTCGGTGAAGAGCTTCCCGAGGAAGCCGACCGAGGCGACGGTCAGCGCGAGGATGCCGGCGAGCGCGCCGAAGCCGACCGCCTTGACGAACAGGATCGCGACGATCACCGGGTGGAAGGAACGGCACAGAACCATCACGAGCCGCGCCGGCCACGTCAGCCACGGCGGCATTAGGTTCCGGGCCGCAATGAGCGAGAGCGGGAGCGACAGCGCCACGCCGAGCGCGGAGGCGACCACCGCGATCTGCAGGCTCTCGAGCATGCCCTTCAGCAGAAGCTCCCAGCGGTGGAAGTCGGGCGGAAAGAGGCGCGACAGGAATTTCGCGCCGTGCTCGAGGCCGACGGCGAACCGCGCGGGCGTGAACTCCAGTTGCGAGGCGGCGTAGCCGAGATAGACAGCGAACAGCAGCCAGCCCGCCCGCGCCCACCAGTTGGGGAGGACCGCACGGCGATGCGGGTCGCCGCTCGTCACTCTAGCCAGTCCTCGCCGCCGTAGATCGACTTCAGGATCGCGTCGTCAAGCGCTTCAGGCGGCCCGTCGAACACGACGGCACCGCCGGTCATGCCGACGATCCGGTCGGCGAAACGCCGCGCGAGCTCGACGTTGTGGATGTTGACGATCACCGGGAAAGCGTGCATTTCGGAGAGCGCCTGCATCAGCGCCATGATCTCGACCGAGGTCTTCGGATCGAGCGACGAGGTGGGCTCGTCGGCGAGCAGGAGCCGCGGCTGCTGCATCGCTGCGCGTGCGATCCCCACGCGCTGGCGCTGGCCGCCGGAAAGACTGTCGGCGCGGGCGTGGGCGAAGGCGCTGAGGCCGACGGTCTCGAGCAGCTCGAACGCCCGATCGACGTCGCGCTCCGGGAACCGGCGCAACCACGCCTTTAGCGGCGTCACATAGCCGAGACGGCCGGACAGCACGTTCTCCATCACCGTGAGGCGTTCCACGAGGTTGTACTCCTGGAACACCATGCCGATGCGGCGTCGCGCCTCGCGGAGCTCCTGCTTGCCGAGGCGGGTCAGATCCCGTCCCTCGAAGACGATCTCGCCCGAAGTCGGCTCGACGAGCCGGTTGATGCAGCGGATGAGGGTCGACTTTCCGGTGCCCGAAGGTCCGATGACAGCGGTGACGCCGCGCGTTGGGAACTCGAGCGAGATGCCGCGCAGTACTGCACGCCCAGCGACGTACTCCTTAACGAGGTTCCGGACCGAAAGCGCTGGGGCGGCGGCCGCGGGCGCGCTCGCCGCCGTCGCGGTGGCGAGCTCGGCCGTCACTTCTTCTCCGCCGCCTTCTTCGCCCCCGCCTCGGCCTCGCGCTTCTGGAGATTCTCGAACGCCGTCTTGTTGAATTTCTCGCCGCTCCCCTCGGCGACCTTCCGCACGATCTCCCAGTCCTTCTTGTACGTGATCGGGAAGAACCGGTCGGCGCCGCCGAACGCCTTCTGCATCTCGGGCGGGAAGCGGTAGTCGTAGAAGCACTTGAGCATCGTGTCGCGCAGCTTCGGCTCGAGGTCGTGCGCGTAGGCGAACGACGAGGTCGGGAACGTCTCGCTCTTCCAGATGACGCGGAAATCCTCGGCCTTGATCTGTCCGCGTTCGGCCATCCGCTTGAAGACGTCGCTCGCTACCGGCGCCGCATCGTAGTCGCCGGAGTTGACGCCCATGATGGACTGATCGTGCTTACCCGAGTACAGAACCTTGTAGTCCTGGTCTGGCACCACTCCGAGCCCCGGGAAGAGCGCGCGGGGCGCGAGGTTGCCCGAGTTGGACGAAGGTTGAACATGCGCGACCTTCTTGCCCTTGATGTCGGTGATCTTCTGGATCGGGCTGTCCTTCTTTACGATCAGCCAGAGCTGGTAGCCCTGCCATTCGTTGGCGTCGCCCTTCACGGCAAACGGCACGGCGCCAGCGAGATTGACCGCGAAGTTCGTCGGCCCGGTCGAGAATCCGCCGACATGCAGCCGCCCCGAGCGCATCGCCTCAATCTCGGCGGCGTTCGACTGCACCTGATAGAACACGACGCGCTTGCCGGTGCACTTCGAGAGATGGTCGGTGAAGGGCCTGAAGACGTTCTCGTAGACCGCCGGGTCCTCGACCGGGGTGTAGGTGAACACGAGCGTCGAGGGATTTCGGTACTTCTTCGGGTCTTTCGGCGGGTCGGCGACGAGATCGCCGTTCTCGTCGCAGTAGAGGGCGTCGAGCTCGCCGCGGGCCTTGCAGGTGTCCTGGGCCGGCGCGGCGAGCGGCAAGCAAGCGGCTGCGATGAGCGCGGCGAGTGACAGGCGGCGCATGGTTCTCCCCCATTTATGAACATCGAGGCGGGCAAGTCTAGCCCAAAGAGGTAGCGCCCCTCCTCCCGCTGCCGGCGCGGCGCGCCTCGCCATCCGCGCGTTTCGCCTTTGTTCACGCTTCGCGAGCCGCCGCCGTCGGGAAAGGCGGGGGGTGCGTGATAACATTCGGGCGCTTCAGGGAGTTTTCCCCGCGTGAATGTCGTTATCCTGGCCGCCGGCCAGGGCAAGCGGATGCACTCCGACCTGCCTAAGGTCCTGCACCGCCTGGCCGGCCGCCCGCTGCTCGCCCACGTCCTCGATTGCGCCCGCGCCCTCGCGCCGGCGCAGATCGCTGTGGTCTACGGCCACGGCGGCGAGGCCGTGCGCGAGGCGATCGGGGACGAGACGCTCGCTTGGGTGAAGCAGGCCCCGCAGCTCGGCACCGGTCACGCCCTGCAGCAAGCGCTGCCGGCGCTCGCCGACAGCCCGCGCACGCTGGTGCTGTACGGCGACGTGCCGTTGATTCGGCCCGAGACGCTCCGGGCCCTCGCCGCAGCGGACGCCGATGGGGTGGCGATGCTTACCATCGAGCTCGACGATCCCACGGGGTACGGCCGCGTGGTGCGCGACGGCGGCGCAGTGAAGCGCATCGTCGAGGAGAAAGATGCGACACCGGCGGAGCGCGCGATCCGCGAGGTGAACACCGGCATCATGACGCTGCCGACGAAGCACCTCGCGCGGTGGCTGTCGGCGCTGCGGGACGACAATGCGCAGCGCGAGTACTACCTCACCGACATCGTCGCGGTGGCGGTGAAGGAAGGCGTGCCGGTGCGCGCCGTCCAGCCCGCGACGCGCTTGGAGACGCTCGGCGTGAATAGCAAGGCGCAGCTCGCCGAGCTGGAACGCGCGCACCAGCGCCTCGTGGCGACGCGGCTGCTGGAGGCCGGCGTGTCGCTCGCCGACCCCGCCCGGATCGACGTGCGCGGGCGGTTGCAGTGCGGGCGCGACGTGGCGATCGACGTCGGCTGCGTGTTCGAAGGCGACGTGGCGCTCGGCGATCGGGTGTCGATCGGCGCGCATTGCGTGATCAGGGACGTGCGGATCGCCGCGGACACGCGCATCGAGCCCTTCTGTCACCTCGAGGACGCCGACATCGGAAAGGCTTGTCGCATCGGCCCCTACGCGCGCCTGCGCCCGGGCGCGCGGCTCGCCGAAGACGTCCACGTCGGCAACTTCGTCGAGATCAAGGCGAGCACGCTCGGCGCCGGCTCAAAGGCGAACCACCTCTCTTACATCGGTGACAGCGAGGTCGGCCGCAACGTGAACGTCGGCGCAGGCACTATCACGTGCAACTACGATGGCGTGAACAAACACCGTACGATCATCGAGGACGACGTCTTCATCGGCTCCGACACCCAGCTCGTCGCGCCGGTGCGCGTCGGGCGCGGCGCGACGCTCGGCGCCGGCACGACGCTGACCGAGGACGCGCCGCCCGGTCAGCTCACGATCTCGCGGACGCGGCAGGTCTCCATTCCCGACTGGAAGCGGCCCGAAAGGAAGAAGTAGCCATGTGCGGCATCGTCGGCGCGGTCGCGAGCCGCGACATTGTTCCGGTCCTCCTCGAAGGGCTAAAGCGCCTCGAGTATCGCGGCTATGACTCCGCCGGCCTCGCGGTGCTGAACGGCACCACGCACGCGGTCGAGCTCAAGCGGCTGCGCACCGCGGGACGCGTCGCCGAGCTCGTGAAGCTCGCCACCGACCAGCGCGTCGCGGCCGACGTGGGCATCGCCCACACCCGCTGGGCGACCCACGGCGTCCCCTCCGAGCGCAACGCGCATCCGCACGTGAGCGGAGGGGTGGCCATCGTCCACAACGGGATCATCGAGAACCACGAGGCGAAACGCGCCGAGCTGAAAGCGCTCGGCTACGCGTTCGACTCGGACACCGACACCGAGGTCATCGCGCACCTCGTCCGCGACAAGCTCACGCGCACCGGCGATCTCGCCGGCGCGACGCTCGCCGCGGCCGCTGAGCTGGAAGGGGCCTATGCGATCGCGGTGGTGTCGAGCGAGTACCCGTCGCGCCTTGCGGTCGCCCGCAAGGGCGCGCCGCTGCTCCTCGGCCTCGGGGACGGCGAGAACTTCGCCGCGTCCGACGTCTCGGCGCTGCTCCAGGTGACGAAACGCGTGGTCTTCCTGGAGGACGGCGACGTCGCCGAGGTCGCGCTCGATGGCTGCCGGGTGTTCGACGCCGGCGGGCGCGAGGTCGACCGACCGGTGCACGTGAGCGAGCTCGCTTCGAGCGCGGTCGAGCTCGGCCCGTACCGGCACTTCATGCAGAAGGAGATCTTCGAGCAGCCGGGCGCGGTCGCCGCGACGCTCGAGATGGTCCTGAACGCGACGTCGATCTCGCCGCAGCTCTTCGGCGCCGCGGCCGAGCCGATCCTGCGCGGGATCGATTCGGTGCTCGTCGTCGCGTGCGGGACGAGCTATCACGCCGGGGTGGTCGCGCGCTACTGGATCGAGTCGGTCGCTGGGCTCCCGTGCACGGTCGAGATTGCGAGCGAATACCGGTACCGCGATTCGGTGCCGAACCCGCGGCAACTCGTCGTGACGATCTCGCAGTCGGGCGAGACCGCCGATACGCTCGCGGCGCTCCAGCACGCGCAGGCGCTCGGGCAACGGCACTCCCTCACGATCTGCAACGTGCCGGAGAGCGCGCTCGTACGCCAGTCGGAGCTTCGCTTTCTCACCCGCGCCGGGCCGGAGATCGGCGTCGCGTCGACGAAGGCGTTCACGACGCAGCTCGCGGTGCTCGTGCTGCTGGCGATGGTGCTCGCGAAGCTTCGCGGCCGCCTGTCAGCCGATCGCGAGCGGGAGCTCATCGCCTCGCTGCGCCACCTTCCCGCCGCGCTCCAGCAGGTGCTCGGCGTGGAGCCCGCCATCCAGGCGTGGGCCGGCGAGTTCGCCTCCAAGCAGCATGCGCTCTTCCTCGGCCGCGGCATCCACTTCCCGATCGCGATGGAAGGCGCCCTGAAACTCAAGGAGATCTCGTACATCCACGCCGAGGCCTATCCCGCGGGCGAGCTCAAGCATGGGCCGCTCGCGCTGGTCGACCGGGAGATGCCGGTGGTGGCGATTGCGCCGAATGACGCCCTGCTCGAGAAGCTCAAGTCGAACCTCCAGGAGGTCCGCGCCCGCGGCGGCGAGCTCTACGTCGTCGCGGACCAGGGCTCGCACGTCACCGAGGGCGACGGCGTGCACGTCCTGCGGTTGACGGGGCACGCGGGCCTGCTGTCCCCGATCCTGCACACGGTGCCGCTGCAGCTCCTCGCCTACCACACGGCGCTGCTGCGCGGCACGGACGTGGACAAGCCGCGCAACCTCGCGAAGTCGGTGACCGTGGAGTAAAGCCACGGCCGTGGTGAGGAACCGTTTCGTTGCGATAAAGTTATGAACACGACAATAAAGCCATAAACAGATGGCCCTCCCATTTCAATAAGGTCATAAACATCGGCGCGAGTGACGGGCACTCGTGACTGCGTCCGGGAGCTCGCGATTACGCTATTCGG
>Ga0126369_10002681_pt1 | contig 12753 bp, 18 predicted proteins | sample PanSoiMetaPlot_1_FD_109646 | JGI IMG/M metagenome (GOLD analysis project Ga0126369, IMG submission 109646) | Tropical forest soil microbial communities from Panama - MetaG Plot_1 | ecosystem: Environmental > Terrestrial > Soil > Tropical forest > Bulk soil | place: Panama | collected 2016-02-17 | reverse complement strand
CGCGAGGTCAATCCCGCAAAGAGTGCAGAACCGCGCCAGTGTATCGACGGTGGGGAATGTCTTACCAGTGCACCACCTGCCGACGGTCTCGCGCGACACGCCGCGGACCGCGGCGACCTGGGACCGCTTCAAGCCGCTGGCGTCCAGATACCATCTGACCCGCGCCGCCCGCTGCCTGGCGGCGGCTGACGGCTGACGCCGCGCCCGCCTGGATTCCCCGCTCATCGCGCCCCACTGTGAAGCGCCAGTCGTAGCATGCTGTCAAGCGATTGCCGCTAACTGCAATCCCGGCCGATGGAAACTCGGCCGATTGCGAGCAAGCGCTTACTCCATTACGCCGCTTCCACCGGCATTGGCTAATCCGGGTCGCCGCCGCCCCGGCCGGAAATTGTGCACACTTGTCCCAAATTCGGCGGCGCACGGGCTCGACGGAAGCGGCGTACCCGACGCCAGATTGGTTGTCATATCAAGCGATCCCGCTGCATTCGGGGCGCCGTGTCGATTTCCGATTGACAGTCGAAACGATGCGGCGCTAAGGGTCGCTTTCAAGATGCCGTGGCGGCGGCGCCGACCGAACGGTGTTCGGCTGACGCTGGAAAAATTGCCTGGCAGTCGAAGGCGGTCGGCGCGCCTGGCGTGCGTCGCATGGGTCGTCGTCGTCGCCCTGGCGGTCGCCGCCGTGGTCTTTTTCCGCTCGCGTTGAAAGGAAGTGAACCGATGGCGCCGAATCAGGAAACAGCACTGACCAGGCAACCGGAGTTTAACCAGCTTCGCACCATGCTCGAAGGCGCGCGCCCTGCGTTAGCGTCGGTCCTGCCTAAGCACCTAACCGCTGACCGCCTGATTCGAATCGCCCTGTCGGCGACGTCGCGGTCGCCCTTGCTCCTTCGCTGTACGCCGAAGTCCATTCTCCTGTCGGTCATGCAGGCGGCTCAATGCGGGCTCGAAGTCGGCGGCGCCCTAGGACATGCCTACCTCGTCCCGTTCAAGAATTCGCGCAAGGTCAACGGCCAATGGCTCGAAGTCTACGAAGCGACCTTCATTCCCGGTTACCGTGGGCTGATTGACCTTGCTCGACGGTCTGGGCATTTGACGTTCATTGAAGCGCATGTCGTTCACAAGGGCGACGATTTCAAATTCGCCCTGGGCTTGACGCCGAAGCTGGCCCACGTCCCCGGCGACGGAACGGAGCTGACGCACGCCTATGCGATTGCGCGAATGCGGGGCGCGGATGCGCGCATGCGCGGAATGGAAGTCCTGGACCCATTCGAGGTCATGACGCGCGCCCAGATCGAAGCCGTCAGGGCGTCGTCGAAGGCGGGCGTCGCAACCGACCGCAACCCGAATCCGCCCTGGGTTACCCATTACGACGAAATGGCCCGTAAGACCGTTGTCAAGCGGCTTTGCAAGTATCTCCCTCTGTCCGTCGAGATGTCGGCGGCGATCGAAGCTGACAACCGCGTCGAAACCGGGGCGTCGTCGGGCTTCTCTGAGATCCTGGATATCGAGATGCCAGGCGACGACGAGGACGCCGCCGAGGTCGAAGGCGCCCCGAAGGCGCCGCCGCCGCCCGCCTCGAAGCCGTCGGCGCCCATCCCGAAGCCTGGCCCGCCGCCGCCCGCCCAGGCGCCGCCCGCGCCTAGGCCTTCGCCCAGCTCGCCGCCGCCCGCGGCGAAGGGCGAGCAACTGTCAATGCCCGCCGCTGCGCCCGCCCCTGGGGCGACTGCTAATCTCGCCGACCAGGCACAAGCGAGTGTCGCGGCGGCGGGCGTTGACGCTACTACGCCGCCGCCTGCGTCTTCGCCCGTGCCGCCGCCAGCGCTCGCGCCAGCGCCGACGTCGACCGCGCCGACGCAGGCGGCGGCGCCCTCTGACCCTGACGATCCGTTCAACGATCCCAGCGTCGACATTGTGACCAGGATGTACGGCGACCCGGGCAACATCGAAGCCGAATGGCCGGCAATTGCGAACCTGTCCAGGAAACGCGGCCCTGACAATCGCCCGTCGCCGTATGAGTACGCGAGCGGCGTTTACATGCAGCTAAAGAAGCAACGGACAGCGAAGCCGCAATGAGACCGTTCACCCTATCGCAAGCCGACCGCGCCGCTGCCTGTCCAGGCAGTCAGGCGCTTGACCAGACGCCGCGGTCGACGGAAGCCGCGTACCGCGGGCACGTCCTGCATGCGTTCGTACGCCTGGCGCTGGACATGGGACCCGACGACGCCTTGCAGATGATTCCCGAGGACATGCGCCTGGCGTGCGCTCAGTTCCCGCTCGACGGCATACCCCAGGACCCGAAGGCATACGCGGGCGAGGTCGCCTATGCGCTCGACGTCGAGCAAGGCACGGCGCGCGAGCTGGGGCGCGACCTCGCCCGGGAATACGACGCCGCGGGCGCCCTTCCGCATGAGCTGGTCGGCGCCGCCGACTTCGTCGCCTGGGTCGGCGACGATACCGTCGACGTCGCGGATCTCAAGACGGGGCGCGGTCAGCTCGTCGCCGCCGCTGACAGCTTGCAGCTAGGCGGGCTCGCCCTGGCGGCGACGCTGGCGTATGGACGCGACCGCGCCAGGGTGCGCTTGCTGGTCAGGCGCGAAGACGGGTCAGGCTTCTATGACGAAGCCTGGCTAGACTTCTTTGACCTCGAAGGCGTGCGAATCAAGCTTCGCAATGCGGCGCGCGCGGTCGCCGCCGCCCGCCAGCTCGTCGAAGGCGGCAAGCGCCCGCCGCTCGTCGAAGGTCCATGGTGTACGTATTGCCCTGCCTATTCGACGTGCCCCGCGAAATTCGCCATGGTGCGCCAGCTCGCCGCCGCGCCCGCCGAGGTCGTCGCCGATGGTCCGATCGCCGCCTTGACCGACGCGGAATGCGCCTTCGCCTGGCGGCGCGCGAAGGAAGCAATCAAGATCCTGGTCGGCGTCAAAGCCGCCATCGCGAACCGCGCGCGCCAGCAACCGATCCCGCTGGGCAACGGGTGGGTCCTGCGTCCGGCGACGAAGCCGACCGAAGGCGTCAACCCCGAGGTCGCGCGTAAGACCATCAAGGCATTCTTTGCGCCGCGGGGCGAGTTTATCCAGGGCGCCATCCTGGAAAAGGCGTGCACCTACGAAACCTCGAAAGCCCAGATCGGGCGGGCCATTCAACCGTACGCAGGGCATCGGGGATTGAAGCGATTGAAAGACGACGTCCTCGCCGCAATCAAGCGCGACGGCGGCATCTTCGAGAAACCGAACCATCGGGTTTCTGAGTACCACGATGGTCTAGCCGTCGACGACGACGCGCCCCAGCTCGAAGGCGACGACGACCAGGCAATGGAGCTTGCACCATGACCATGATGCGACTATTCCAGGTCGAAGCGGGGCGCATGACCGGACCGCTCGACGTCCAGATCCCAGCGGTCGAATACCGCATGGTTCTAGAGCTGGGCGACATGGGCTTTCTCTGGACCATTGAGAAAGCCGAAGGCGACACCCTTCGCATCGTGTGCCGCCTGGTCGTCGACGTGCACGACATGCTGAAAACCCTGGCGACCCAGGCGGTCGTCGACGAGGTCGTCGCGCGCTCGGATGACTTCTATCAGCGGCTTCTCGCCGCCGTGCACCTTGCCTATATCAGGGCGCGCAAGCGGGCGTCGCCGGATTAGCCAATGGAATGGAACCGCATCATTGTCGGCGACTGTCGCGACACCCTTCGCACGCTGCCTGACGGCGTCTTTCAGACCGTCGTCACGTCGCCGCCTTACTGGGGGCTTCGAGATTATGGGACCGCGCAATGGGACGGCGGCGATCCCGCCTGCGATCATGCGATGCGGGTCACCGCGGGCGCGACGTCGCAGCGGGTCGGTCGAACGTACCAGCAAGGCATGCCCCACCGTGATTGCCATTGCGGCGCCAGGCGCATTGATTCGCAGATCGGGCTCGAGCCCACACCTGACGAATTCGTCGACGTCATGGTCAATGTCTTTCGCGAAGTCCGTCGCGTCCTCGCCGACGACGGCGCCCTATGGCTGAACCTCGGCGACAGTTACGCGGGCTCCTGGGGCAATCAGGGGCGCAAGGAAGACCGCGGCGGGCAACGGGCGGTCAATGGCCCGATGTTTCAGACCGTCGACGACGAGCGGTATCCGTCGAGGGATTCGAATACCGGCAAGGTGCCGCCTGGACTTAAGGCGAAAGACCTCGTCGGCGTTCCCTGGCGCGTCGCCTTCGCCTTGCGTGACGACGGGTGGTATCTCAGGTCTGACGTGATCTGGGCGAAGCCGAACCCCATGCCCGAATCCGTCGAGGACCGCCCGACCAAAGCTCATGAGTACGTCTTCCTAATGGCGAAGTCGTCGACCTACCATTACGACGGGACGCCGATCCGCGAAGCGCAGAGCGACTTGACCTTCGAGCGGTACGCCCCGGGTCAGACGAAGACGTCGCCCAAAAAGAACGCCGACGACCCCAGGGTCAAATCCGCGGCGCCGTTCCCTTTGCAAGTCCAGGCAGACGGCAAGCGCAATGCCCGATCGGTCTGGTCGATCCCGACGGCGCCGTACGCGGGCGCTCACTTCGCGACGTTCCCGCCAGCGCTCGCCCAGCGCTGTATCCTCGCGACGTCGCGGATCGGCGACGGCGTCTTGGATCCGTTCTTTGGGACGGGCACGGTCGGCGAGGTCGCGGAAAGCCTGGGGCGGCGCTGGGTCGGTCTCGAATTGAACCCGCGGTATGCGGCGCTCGCCGCCAGGCGTACCGCCCAGATGGGCTTGCCCTTCGGCGGCGGCGAGGTCGGGCCATGAAACGCGACGCACAGTCATTCGCCCAGGCGGTCGTTTACTTCACTGGGCATGCCCTCGGCGCCATCCTGGGCCGGGCATCGCTCGACGATCCGAACTATGCGGCCATTGGCGAAGCGGCGGCGCGGATGGGTCTCGCGACCGTCGAAGCGCTCGAAGCTGTGTTACGCGAAGCCGCCGACGCCGACGTCGGCGCGGTCGACGACGAGGAGGACCCACCATGACGCGGTTTCGTTGGACGCAAGCCGAGGTCGACGCGATCCTGGCCCTTTGGTCGTCGCGGTCCTGGGAATCCATGGAAGCTTTCCTAGTCGAGCATAAAAAACAGGGCTTCGAGCGCTCGGCGGCGGGTCTCTTTGCCTTCCTTCGCCCGTTCATTAAGAGCGGGCTCCTCGCGGGCGACATTACGGTATTGGGTCGCGAAGCCCGCCTGGATTCGCTGGGGCGCCACCCGAAGCCGCCCGCGCCCGCCGCCGCCCCGGTCGCCGACGTCGAGGTCGACGACCGCCCCGAGGTCGCGACGGATCCCGCCCTGGCGCGGTCGATTCACGCCGCCAGTCGCTGGCTTAACTACCTCGAAAAACAGCTGGGCAAGGCGCGTAAGGCGGGCGACCAGGCGCGGGTTTCTCAGATCGGGATCCAGCTCGAAGCCCGTCAAGCTCGCCTGGCGGTCTTGAGTGAAGCCGCCGCCGAAGGCAAGCGCCTGGTCGACGTCCCGGCGAACGGGCATCACCCGACGCCGCCGCCCGCGCCGACGCCGAACGGTCGCAGCGCCGACGACGTCGACGCCATCATGCGCGCCTATCACCGCGGGCATCTGTCCATTGAAATGGTCATTCGCTTGCTGGGCAAGGCGCCATGACGCCCGACCGCTGCAAGTCCTGCAAGGCGTCGATCCTGTGGGCGACGACGGTTACCGGGAACGCGATGCCGCTCGACGCCGCGCCGCTCAGTGTCTTCGTCGTCGAGAAAGACGCCGACGGCGACGAGATTTGCGCGCCGCTCAGGGCGTACCAGTCGCATTTTGCGACCTGTCCATTCGCGAAGAGCTGGCGCGGGAAAAAACGATGACAAAAACACGGGAACTAGTGGGGCTCGCGATCGCCATGGCTGTATTGGAACGCGAGGAACGGAGACTGAGGACGATCGGATGGGGCGTCTTCGAATGGAAACACGTCAACGGAAAGCATTACTACGAGGCTGAATTTGCCCTAAGGTGCAAGATCATGACTATGGCCCGCGAAAATCGGCGCGTCGTTCGCGCCCTGGAACGCCAACGTGATTACCTGATTGCGATCGGCGCCCACGGCGAAGCTCACCTGATTTCACGGGCGATTCATTTGCTGGCGCCGTTTACTAGGCGCTTGCCGCCTAAGCCCGCCAGGCGGCGCGGCGATATGCAGGCGACCGCCGACCATCTGGAAAAGGAGCGCGAAAAATGACCGACCTCGAAGCCGCCGCCCGAATGATTGCAAGGGCGATTTCCGCCGAAGCTGGGCTGAACCAGGATGCGGCGGGCGTTACGGTCGACAGTCTGACGGAAGCGGTCATGGGCGTTACCGCTGGTCTTTGCGCGATCGCGACCGCGGTCAGCAAGCTCGCCGACGCCGTCGCGGATGTGGCAACCGCAGTCGGCGAGGTCGCCGACGCGGTCGATCACGCCGAAGAGAAACGCGCCTGACGATGTCGCTCCTCGACGAGACCCAGCTCTATGACCTCGTACGCCGCGCCGTACGCGACGAGCTGGCGGCCACGGCGCCGATGCCGCCCGACGAATTCCTGACCATGCGGGCGGTCGCCGAGCTGGCGAAGGTGTCGGTCGGGACCGTCAAGGCATGGTGTCGGCATGGGAAGCTGGTCAAGCTCAGGATCGGCGAGCGGGGCGTCAGGGTCAGGCGCGCCGACGTCGAGCGCTTGCTCACGTCGAAGGAAGCGCCGCCGCCCGCGAAGTCGGTCGACGAGCTGGCGAAGGAATACGCCGACCGCATCGTCGAAAAATCCCGTCGCAAGTCGGGCCGCTAGTCGCAGATCTGGACACAGTATCCGCGGCCACGGCGCCGCTCGCGACCAGGGCGGCTCGACGGGGTTTGCGGCCCGCCCGCCCGCCGTGCTAGTCTAGGTCTGTAGTACATTTTCCAGACAAAGGAGACCGACCCATGGCGATTCTGAAACCGACGAAGACAGAGAAACAATCCGGCATCTACAGTCGACGACCGAAGGGCGGCGGCACGGGGCGCATCTACATGCGCGTCAAGGTCGCGGGCAAATGGAAGTCTGAACCGACGCCGTACTACGACGGCGACGAGCTTCGCGCCTTCGCCTTCCGAGCGAAGACGCAGGCAGACATCGACCGTCGAGAGAACGCAGGCGAGCTGACGCTGGCGGGATGGGTCGAGCGCTGGCTTATCACACGGTACGCCGAGCAAGATGCGGGCAAGCGAACGACGGTCAAGCGCGAAGACCGCCGACTGCAAATGTACGTCATGCCCATCCTGGGCGCCCTGCCTGTCGCCGACATCGGCGTCGCCGACGTCAAGCGCCTGATCGACGCCCTCGCCGACCAGGCGGGTCCCGTCGGTCTGAATCACCGTCGCGAGCCGCACGCGCCGCGGTCGATCCATGTCATCTGGCAAGCCCTTCAGTGCGCGCTGAATGGCGCCGTCGACGCGAACCTGATCGACGCGAACCCGTGCGCCCTGGTACGAAGCGGCACCCTTCCGACGATCGAGGACGCCGACGTCGGCTTTCGCGATAACGCTCAGTTCCACGTTCAGGAAGTGATCCAGCTCTTGACCGACCGTCGCATTTCGTTTCAGCGCCGTGCCCTCTATGCCCTGAAGGCGCTGACGGGCGCGCGCCATGGCGAGGTCGCCGCCCTTCGCTGGCGCGACTGGGACCGCTCGACGCCCATCCTGGGTCAGATGCAACTGGTCAAGAGCTACGCCGCCGAAGTCAAGCGGGAAAAACTCCCGAAGGCGAAGCGCCGCCGCCGTGTGCCCGTTCACCCTGTCCTCGCCGCCCTGCTTACCGCCTGGCGCGATGTCGGATGGGCGGCGACGTACGGGCGGACGCCGAACCCGGAGGACCTGATCGTACCCGTCAAGCGGGTCCGCACGACGAAGAACGCCGCCGCTGGCGCCCTGCATTACTACCCTGCCAATCAGTCGCAATTCGAGCTGAAAGAAGACCTCGCGATGCTGGGGCTTCGCGTCGAAGTCGGCTTGCACCGGTCGCGCGCGGGGCATGACCTTCGGTCGTTCTGGCTTTCGTACGGGCAAGAGTCGGGCGCCATCCTGTCGATCCTGATCGAGACCACCCATAGCCGGGCCAGCATCGCAGGCATCGTGGGCAACATCGCGGGCGTCGCGGGCGGTCGGGTCGTAAGCGGGTACCTTCGCTCCCGCTGGGGCATCCTATGCCGCGAAGTCCTCCGCATGCGGTTCGGCGCGCTTGGGGCCGCGGTTCCGTGGCCGGAAATTCCCGACGAGGAAGGCGATCCCGATATGCTACGCCTTGCTACACGGTCTGAAACGCCCCATGATTTCACGTAGTTCGTCGCCTTGCGCCGGAATGGTGCATACCAGCGTTTGAACCCTCCCTGACCCGCCCCGTCCCATCCCACCGTCGAGACACCTAGCCCGCCCTGGTCGCCCTGGGGCGCGGAAAGTCATGCCCGCGTAGCAGGCTTTGCTACGCGGTTCGAAGCGGGCGAGCGGCGGCGCCGCGACCTGGGCCGCATGTCGTGGGCCGTAGGTGCGGAAACGCCGCCAGATCGTCGAAAATCCCGCTGGTCGCTGGCGCCGTTCCGTATTACATTATCCAGACGAAGGAGACCGACGACATGGAAACGAAGACGCAGACAACGAAGCCCGCCCCGAAGACCTCGAAGCCCGCCGCAAAGACTGAATGGGTGACGGCGAAGGCGCGCGCCGCCGCCGCGGTAAGCGGCATGATCGCGAGCCTGGCGAATGCCGCCCAGCTCGCCGCCGACGCCAGGAAGGCGAAGCGCGCCGCGAAGCGCCCCCCGATCGCGCTCGAAATCATGTCGGCGCTGGCGGGCCAGAAAGACCAGGACAAAGCCGCCGCCTTGCGCCTTGCCGCCGACGCCATCGAAAGCTCACGCGACGCCCTCGAAGGTCGCGACGGGCGCGACTATACGAAGGCGCAACGCCGCGCCGTCGCCGCTGGGCTTCGCGCCGAAGCCAATCTCTGGGACGAAGTCGCCGCGAACGCCGCCCGCCGCGCCCAGGCGCCGAAGGCTAAGCGCGCCGCGAAGTCGAAGCGCCCGCGCATGACCATGGGCGTCGCGAAAGCGCTCGCGTCGAAGGTCGCCGAGGTCGCCGACCAGCTCGCCGCCGACTATGTCGCCGCCCGCGCCGCGACGCCCGCCCAGGCGCCCCAGGCGCCCGCGAAGACCTCGCCCGCCCCGAAGGTCGCCCAGGCGCCGAAGCCCGCCCAGGGGGGCGCTGACGACGCCCTGGCGCGGTCGCTCCACGGGGCGCGCCGCTGGGTCGCCTACCTGGAACGCGCCATCGCGCGGGCTCGCAAGGAAGGCGACCGCGCCGAGGTCGCCGCCCTTAGCTCGAAGCTCGAAGCCCGCGTCGCCCGCCTGGCGGTCCTGTCGGAAGCGGCGGCGCAAGGTAAGCGGCTTGCCGACGTCGAATCGGCGCGCCCTGGTCGCCCTGCTAACCCTGCCATCCGTCGCCGTCAGCTCGACGACCGCATCGTCACCCTGGAACTGAAGCTCGCCGCCCTTCGCGCCGAGCGCGATGCCCTCTAACTTGCACGCCGCCGCCGACGAGCGTAATACAGGAGCCATATGCGCAAAGCCGTCTCGCCCGACCTTTCGAAAGTCAAAGTCCTGACCTTTCGCGCCGACGAGCGCACGCGCCAGGACATCGAGTTTCTCGCCCGCACGCTTGACCTGACCATGTCCCAGGCGATTCGCATCGCGGTACGCCGCATGCGCCGCCGCATCGCTCGGCGCAAGGGCGCCGACGCCGCCAGCGCTTAACCGCTTCAAAAGGAGACCGACCCATGCTTCGTGAACCTGTTGCACTCAATCAACGCACCCTGATCGCCATCGGCGCGATGGTCGCCGTCGTCGCCCTGTTACTCTGGGCGTTCCTCGCCCGCGAATGGGCCAGCGGCGGCGGCGCCAGCTCGGCGCCCGCCTGGACGCCGCCGACCTCGGCGCCCGCCAGCTCGACGCCCGATCCGTACGGCGGCGTCAACCCGTACAGCTTCGCCGCCGTCGCCGTCGGCATGACCGAAGGCGAGGTCGCCGCGAAGCTGGGGCGCCGTGGCGCGTGCACGGTCGGCGACGCCTCGAAGGCTTGCTCCTGGGGCGACGCGACCGTGTACTTCGCCCGCCAGGGCGCGGGCGGGAGCTGGCGCGTCTATGCCAAAGACAAACCCTAGAACGCCCTAGGCGCCCCGCTGGCGCCCGTTCCCGCCGCCGCTCGCCCTTCGCCCTTCCCATCATTCTCCGCCCGCTGTACGGTCGCCCCGGGCAATCCAACCGGGAGGAGCGCCATGCGCACGCCATTCGATTTTTCCGACGTCACTGGAACCGGACCGAAGGAAGGCGACCAGGACCGCGACGACGACGTCGAGGTCGGCGACGCGCCCGCCGAGGAAGGCGGGATCGGCGACCGCCCCGAAGACGACGCCGACGCCGCGCCGCCGCCGCCGATGCCCGCGGTCGATAACCCGTGACGCGCGTCGCCACTCTGGTCAAGTCGAAGCTCGACGGCGAAGCGGTCAAGCGCCGCTTTCGCCTGGGCCAGCTCGTCGCCAGCTTTAGCGCTTGCGCGCTGGGTAGGGACCGCCTATGCGAATTGCTTGCGCGCCATGTCAGCGGGGACTTCGGTACCATTGCCGATGATGAGCGCCTAGAAAACGAGCGCTCAATCAGTCGGGCGCCTGGTCTCTGGCGCGTGCTTTCGACGTACTTCGTCGACGGTCGACAGGTCGTAATCGTCACGGAGCCCGACCATTCCCTGACTAGAATTTTCGTGACGGGCGAGCGTACAGTCTAACCCTGATTGTATTGCGCGTCGCATACAACGGACGTCGAGCGAATAGAACTGGACGCGGCCGCGAGCGGACGTATAGTGCGCTTAACCGTCGCACCTGGCTCGACCCAGCGACGATCAACCGAACCCAAGGGAGACAATCACCATGATCAAAGCCAATGTCCTAACGCCTGTCGAAATCGATGAAGCGTCGGCGCTCGAAGAGATCTTCGACGCGGTCGTCAGCGACGTGTCGAAGCGCCTGTCGCTCGACCTCTATCCCCAGGCGCAACGGCAAATCTTCGAAAAGCTGACGCCCCAGCTTGACGCCATCGTGCGCGCCGTCGTCGCCGACAAGGAATTCAGGCGGCGCATTCAGCAACACACAACTGAAATTGTCGTCACCGCAATGAAGGTCCATCCCGTGCAAGAGCAAATACAAAAGATGTCATTCACTCTCGTCGCCGACGTCCTCGCATCCGTCAAAGAAAAGCTCACTACGAAAATTGCCGATCGCATCGTCGGCGCCGTCGCCGGAGTGACGCCATGAGCGCCGCCGCCGACGCGCCCGACGCGCCCGCCCAGGAATTCGGCGACGTGCTTCGCGCCCTGCGACTAGGTCGCAACTGGTCGCAGCGCCAGCTTGCGCATTTCGTCGGGCATAACGAGCGCACGATCCGCGACTGGGAAGAGGGGCGAAGCTGGCCCATGGGAAGCGACCGCCCGCGGCTCAAAGCCGCCCTGGACGGGATCGACCGACACTTTCACTTGCTGAACGACCTAAACCGCCTGCAAAAGGTGCGACCGCGGGTCGCGATCATGACGCCGCCCGAAGCGCTTAAGCGCCCGACGCCGCCGCCAGCGCCCGACGTCGACCAGGCGCCGCCCGCCCGATCGCCCGCGCCGACCCAAGGGCTTTCGCTTCTTCAGATTGCCGAGATTGCCACGATCGCCGCGGTACCCGTCGACTATGAGCCGCCCGCCGCGCCCCAGGCGCCCGCCGACGTGGGCTCGAGCCCAGCGCCCGACGCCGCCGTCGACCAGGCGCCGCCAGCGCCGCCCGCGAAGCCGCCAAAGGAGACCGACACTATGCAGCCATTCACAAAGGCGCTCGTCCGTCTAATCGAGCAACGCGGGCTTACTCAGAAGGAAGTCGCCGAGGTCGGCGGCGCGCATTTCACGGTCGCATCCTCATGGGTACGCGGCGCGTCGCCGGTCCCTGCGTCGTACGGCAAGCTGATCAAGAAATACCCAGAGCTGAGAGATGCCGACGCCCCGCATTACCGCTATCCCTCGCAAGCCGAGGAAGTGAAGCGGCTTCGGGGCGAGAAAACTGCGCCGCCGTCGAAGACGAAGATTTGCCCTGGCCCGCTCTGCAAGGGTAAGGCGAAGCCCGTCGACGCCTTCGGTCCGTCGCAGGCGAGCGCCGACGGTCTGACGCCCGTGTGTCGCGAATGCCGGAACGCGAACGATCGCGAGCGGGCGGCGAATCGCGAAGCCCTAGCAGCGCAGCGGGACATGGCATCGGCGCCGAAGGGTATCAAGACGCCCTCGGCGCCTGGCGCTGACGTCACCTTCGCGACGGTCGGGCTGACGGAGCTGGGCGCGAAGCTGGCGACGGCAATGCAAGCCGCCGAGGAAGCGGCGAAGGAAATCGCCGCCGCTGAGAAAGCGCTCGCCGAAGCGAAGGCGAAGGGCGCCCGCGCCGCCGCCGAGGTCGCGCAATGCATGGCGCAAAGCCAGTCGGCGCTTAAGGCGCTGGGTAAGGGCGCGCCATGACCGCCGAGAAGTCCGACGCGATCGCCGCCTGCAAGGATTGCGGCGAGGTCGCGCTCCTCGTCGGCGACGACGAGGACAAGCGCCGATGTCGCTCATGCTGGGACCGCTTCGCGACATACGAGATCACCATCACAGGGTACGGTCAATCGGCGAAGGCGAAGGCGCCGTCGTTCATGCTGG
>Ga0126369_10002679_pt1 | contig 12761 bp, 8 predicted proteins | sample PanSoiMetaPlot_1_FD_109646 | JGI IMG/M metagenome (GOLD analysis project Ga0126369, IMG submission 109646) | Tropical forest soil microbial communities from Panama - MetaG Plot_1 | ecosystem: Environmental > Terrestrial > Soil > Tropical forest > Bulk soil | place: Panama | collected 2016-02-17 | reverse complement strand
TTCTTCAATAAAATTAAGCACTTTCGCGCCATTGCGACGCGCTACGACAAACTCGCCCGAAATTTTCTCGCAGCGGTCCAACTGGTCTCGGCTATCATCCTTCTCAACTGAGGACAGGCCCTAAACGATGATTTTAGATATGTGCGCGTTTGGTGGGAAATCGACACAAACAAAGTAGATCCTTCTTGGGCACCGTGGGCGAAAGGCGGATCATTTTCGCCATACTACTTTGATATTCATACAGTCATCCATTGGAGCAGGAGACGTGGTACTTACTTTGGCTTTGTCGGTACAGTAAATCGCCCCTTAGAAAGACCTGCTTCATGCCAACATTTTTTCTGTCCAGGATTGACGTGGCCACGCAGGACCAACGGCCTCAGCGTTCGTACACTACCAACAGGCTGTATCTTCGCCGACAAAGGCCCCGCGATATTTGTTAACAGTAATGACGGACTCCTGGCATTTTCTGCCATCCTTAACAGCCGCGCCTTTGGCCTGTTGATCTCCCTTCAATTGGCGCGCACCGAGTTGGCGCAATCCTTTGAGGTTGGTCTGATCCAGAAGACCCCGGTCCCCGGCCTCAGCGCCGATCAGCAAGCGCAACTCGCTGACCTTGCCCGCCGCACTTGGTCCCTCAAGCGCACGCTCGACACCGTCGAGGAAACCTCTCACGCCTTTCTTCTACCCGCCGCCTTGCGCGCCCGGCTGGGCGATTACGACCCGCCCGTTATGGAAGCGGAGATCGAGCGCATCCAGGCCGTGATCGACGAGATCGCGTTCGACCTTTATGGCTTCGCCGAGGAAGACCGCGCCGCCGTGCAGGGGGCCAGCGCCGCTGCTACGACGAACGAAGCGGAAGATAGCGAGCCCGATGACGACTCGGACGGGGAAGACGACGTCGCGCCGGCAGACCAGACCGACAGCCTGCTCTCCTGGGCCGTCGGCGTCGCCTTCGGCCGCTCCGACCTGCGCCTCGCTACCGGCGAGCGCGCGGCACCGCCTGAGCCTGACCCGTTCGACCCGCTTCCCGCCAGGAGTCCCGGCATGCTGCCTGACGGCGACGCGCCGTTCCACGCGCATCCCGGCATCCTGGTCGACGACCCGGGCCATCCTCACGACCTCGCCCGTCTGATCGAGGATGTCCTGGCGCGAGCCCATTGTCCCCCGCCGGAGGACGTGCGCCGCTGGCTGCAGCGCGACTTCTTCCCGTTCCATCTGCAGCGCTACTCCAAGAGCCGCCGCAAGGCCCCGATCTACTGGCCGCTTTTGACGGCCTCGGGCAGCTACACGCTTTGGGTCTACTATCCCAGCCTCTCCAACCAGACGCTCTACACCGCCATCAACGATTTTCTGGAGCCGAAGCTGACGGACCTCGGCCGCCAGATCGCCGCGCTGGGCGCCAAGGGCGACGCCGGCACGCGCGACGAGGCGAAGGCGCTAGAGTCCCTGCAGGAACTCGAAGAGGAACTGATCGAACTGCGCGACGCCCTGCTGCGCATAGCTCCGACTTATCAGCCAAACCATGACGACGGCGTCCAGATCACCGCGGCGCCGCTGTGGCCGCTGTTCCGCCACAGGCCCTGGCAGAGGCTTCTAAAGGAGACCTGGAACAAGCTGGAGAAAGGCGACTACGACTGGGCCCACCTCGCCATGGCCTATTGGCCCGAGCGCGTGCGCAAAAAGTGCGAGACCGACAGGTCGCTCGCCATCGCCCACGGCCTGGAAGACCTTTACCAGCCGCCGCTGGAGGATGAAAAACGCCCCGCCCGGCGACGTAGCCGCAACCGCGCAGCGGAAATGCCATGACCAGCATCGCAGACCACATCCGCGACGAAGTGCTCGCCGCGCGGCTGAAGCGCAGCAGCGTGCTCGTGGTCTATGACAAGCACCGTCGCTACCGCGACCTGTGTCGATCGCTCGCAAGCGATGCGGTCGCGGTGGTGGATGCGAGCGACAGCAGCATCGAGAGCCGCGAGGCGGCGGCGCGCGCCTTCTTTTCCCTCGCCCATGAGGCCGGCGCGCGCGGCCCCGCGGAGCTGCTCATCTACATCCCCGCCGGCCCGCCCCTCACCGACGAGGACCGCCAAGCCGATCCGTTTGCGGCGTACGCGGCCGCAGGCGCCGTGTTTCCCGATGGCGACGGCGACGACTACCTGAGTCTCTGCCTCAAAGCAAAGCCGGACCATGCCACTGAGGTCCGCCGCCTATTCGAGCAGGGCGCCTCGCCGTCATTCGCGCTCATCGACAATGTCGGCGGCGGCCTCCAGTGGCCGGCGCTGCGCACCGCACTCACGGCGGAATCGACGCGCGATATCCTGTTCGCCCTGCTGCAGCCGTCGCCGAAACAGAAGGCCGCTCTCGATGCGAGCGACGCCTGGGACGCCGAGGCGCGCCCGCTGCTCAAGACCGCACTCGGCCTCAAGCTCGTCACCCGCGGCAAGACCTGGGATCCCATCGCCAACGAGCTGTGGCGCTTCCTGCTGTTCAGCGCGTTCGCGTTCGACCTGCCCGGAGAACTCCCTGCCGCGCTGGCCAACGTGCCGCGCGCGCCTGAGGCGGCGCGTACGCTGGTGGAAGACCTGTGCGAGCGCTTGCGCAGCGACGCCGGCGCCCGGCCCTGCTACGTCGAGCGCGCCGGGCAGGTCGAGACGGATCTCGGCCTGCCGGACCACTGCCGCGGGCTGACGGATCTCGGCAAGCGCGACACCTTCCCGTTCGAGGAGCGCGTCGTCCTCGCCGCTGCGGTCGCCGCGTTCGAGGCGGACCGGCTCGATGACATCCGCGCCATCCTCGACAGCCATCGCGGTTCGGTCTGGATCGGCAAGGGCGAGAGCCAGGTGCAGTGGGACCTGCTGGAGGCGGCCCTGCGCCTCGCCGAGAGCTGCGACGACGCCTTGCGCCAGATCGACGACCATGCGCGCAGCCTCGACTCCCTTGTCGGCTTCTATGCGTCCAGCCTCCGTGAGGTCGACCGCCTTCAGCGCGAATTCGAGCAGGCCCGTGCCGACATGATCTCGCCCGACGGCGGGATGTCCGCCGCCGTCGAGCAGGTGCGCGACCGCTATCGCAAGCTGGCCGGAAAGACGGCCGCCCTGTTCACGCGTCACCTGGAGACGGCCGGCTGGCCGCCCCCCGGCCGGCTCGCCAACGTCGACGTGTTCGACCAGATCGTGCAGCCGATGCTGCGCGACAGCGGCCGCCGCGTCGCCTTCATCCTGGTCGATGCGCTGCGGTACGAACTCGGCGTCGCGCTGCACGACCAGCTCGCTGAGACCGACCAGGCCGAGTTGCAGCCGGCCTTCGCCCAGCTTCCCACCGTGACTCCCGTCGGCATGGCGAGCCTGCTGCCCGGTGCCGGCAGCGGCTTGCGCCTCCAGAAGGACGGCGACAGCTTCGTCGTGACGCTCGACGGCCAGCGGCTGACCCAGGTCGGGCAGCGGATGGACCTGCTGCGCGCCAACTTCGGGGACCGTTTCGCCGAGATGAAGCTCAGCGACTTCGTCGCGGCGAAGAAGAACCCGGTGCCGGAAACGGTCAACCTCCTCGTCCTGCGCTCCACCGAGATCGATACCCACCTGGAGAGCGGCCCGGAAACGACGCTCGGCCTCATTCATCAGACGCTGAAAACGATCCGCGTCGCTATCCACAAGCTCAAGGGCAAAGACAAGGACAGGGGCTTCGACGACGTGGTTGTCGTCGCCGATCACGGCTTCTTCCTCAACGCCCATGCCGAAGCCGGCGATGTGTGCGCCAAGCCCCCCGGGAGCTGGGTCGGCGTGCACGACCGCAGCCTGCTCGGCGAGGGCTCCGGCGACGCCAACAACTTTGTGATCGCTGCCGAAAAGGTCGGCATCCGCGGTGAGTTCGCTCTCTTCGCGGGTCCGCGCAGCATGACCGCGTACCGCCGCGGCCTCAGCTACTTCCATGGGGGCGCTTCCCTGCAGGAGGCCGTGGTTCCCGTCCTGACGGTGCGCCTGCGCCAGACGAAGCCTGCGCAGATGCCGAAGACAAAGGTTGTGCTTTCCTACAAGGATGGCGCCAGACGCATCACGACGCGTCTTCCCGTCGTATCTCTGCAGGTGCAGACCGACGACATGTTCGCGCTGCACAGCGACGTCGAAATCCTGATCGAGGCGCATGACAGCAAGGGCAAGGTCGTCGGAGAAGCCAAGGCCGGCGGCCCGGTCAACGCTGCGACCGGCACGATCACGCTGAAGCCCGGCGCGCCCGTCCAGGTCGCCGTGCGCATGAATCCCGACTACGAGGGCAAGTTCAAGCTGAAGGCTCTGAACCCCGGGACCCTGGCGGTCTACGCAACCCTCGACCTGGAGACCGGTTATGCTGTCTAGCCCCGCGCTTGACGCTCTCGACGCCAAGCTCAACAAGGCGTTCGAGGGCAAGGTCGTCCGCAAGGATCTGCTGCACCGGATCAAGAAGGGCACCAACGTGCCGACCTTCGTGCTCGAGTTCCTGCTCGCGCGCTACTGCGCCAGCGACGACCCGGCCGAGATCCAGGCCGGCATGGAGGCGGTGCTCGCGACCCTGCAGGAGAACTACGTACGCCCCGATGAGGCGAACGCTGCGCAGTCGCGCGTGGCGATGACCGGCAAGCACAAGTTCATCGACAAGGTTCATGTCCGCTACGTCGAGAAGGAAAAGCGGCACTGGGCCTCGCTGGAGAACTTCGCCTCGCAGCGCATCGCCGTCGGTGAGAAATACTACCGCGACAACGACAGGCTCCTGGAGGGCGGCATCTGGGCCGAGGTGGTCATCGCCCACAATGACATCGACGGCGACAAGTACGCGTTCTACGTCGAGGATCTTCGCCCCATCCAGCTGAGCCGCTTCGATTTTGAGGCCTACGGCGCAGCACGCGCGGCCTTCTCCCGCGACGAGTGGCTCGACGTGATGCTGCGATCGCTCGGACTTGAGCCGTCCAAGCTGACCAAGCGGCTCAAGTTTCACTTCGTCGCCCGTCTGGCGGCGCTGGTCGAGGCCAACTTCAACTTCATCGAGCTCGGGCCGCGCGGCACGGGAAAGTCCTACTTCTTCAGCGAGTTCTCGCCTTATTCGACGCTCATCAGCGGCGGGCAGGCGACCAAGTCGGTCCTGTTCTACAACAACGCCCGTGGCAAGATCGGTCTTGTCGGCTTCTGGGACACAGTCGCCTTCGACGAGGTCGGCGGCCTCAAGGTCAAGGATCCCGACACGATCCAGATCATGAAGGATTTCATGGCCAACGGGCGCTTCTCGCGTGGCGTCGAAGTCATCGCGGACGCCAGCATGGCGTTCGTCGGTAACATCGACCAATCCATCGAGCAGATCGTCAACTCGACCGACTACGACCTATTCCTGCCGCTCCCGCCGCAGTTCGACCTCGCGGTGATGGACCGCTTCGCCTGCTACCTTCCCGGCTGGGAGATGCCGAAGAACAGCAGCTCGGCGCTGACGAACCGCTACGGGCTGATCACCGACTATCTCGCGGAAGCGTTTCACTACCAATTGAAACACTCCAACCGCTACGAGGAGGTCAGCAAGCGCGTGCGGCTCGGCCGCGCTGTCGAGGGGCGTGACGAGAAGGGCATCAAGAAGACCCTTTGCGCCTTTCTCAAGATTCTCCACCCCGCGGACCATCCCTCCGACGACGAGTTCGAGGAATACATCGCCTACGCCGTAGAATGTCGCCGCCGCGTAAAGGAACAGATGAACAAGCGCAAGCCGGACGACGAGTTCGCCAAGGTCGAGCTGTCCTACATCGGTGCCGATGGCAAGGAGGTGGTCGTCTACTGCCCCGAGTCGCGTAGCGCCGCCGCCACCCTAACTCCGGCGCGAAGCCGGCTGCGGACGCAGGACAGCAGGGAAGCTGCGCCACAGGACACGGCGCGCGAGGCGGCATCCGGCCAGGCGGCGGACGCCGCGCCTACGGCCGCGGAGGATGCAGCGCCATCAGTGCAACCGCTGACCGAGCGGCATTACACTATCCAGTACGGCGACGTCGGCCACACCTATGATGGAATTTTCGGCCCCTACCTGGCAGGCGCGAAGGCGGTAACAAATCGAGGACCCATACATCCGCCAGCAGCACCAAATCGCCAATTTGGTGCGCTTCTGCGAGACGGTGGTGAAGTTAGCGCCCACGGTTCGGCGGCTCCATTTGATCACCGGACATGACGACAAGACCGATCTCGCCGCCGTAAGCGAGAAACTGGAAGAGCTGAAGCAGAGCCTGCTCGAAGCGGATGTAGCGCTGGACATCGAGCTGAAAGACAAGCTCCACGACCGCGAAGTGCGGATCGACAACGGCTGGATCATCAAGATCGGCCGGGGCCTCGACTTCTACCAGAGGCCGGAAAGCTGGTTCGCGGTCGGCGCCAACGATCTCAGCCTTCGAAAGTGCCTTGAGACCAAGGTCGATATTTTCAAGGCAACTTGAGTGTGGAGTTGCAGGTCGCGCTCAGAACTTCGCGGCCCCGGCTCCCCGATGATGTTGGGCGCTACAAGACTCTGTCAGCCGAAATTGAAAAAATTTGCCCACAATCAGCTGGAGCCTTCCTGCTAAAACATTTCGGGAAGGCGGGACGGCATTTCTACTGCATCTGCCGCGGCATCGATCACGGCGCCAAAAATTATCGTCATGCGCCAAACGGACGGCTTCGCTTATCGGTCTGCGATCAAACGTCTGGGCCTCGGTATGGATGACCTTGCCGCCGCGCTTGAGACGGATATGTGCGGCGTGTCCGAGTGTCCGACCGCGCCGTCGCTGCCTTTGCGGCTGGTGATGGTCCCCTTCGGTGCTACAAGTCCTGTTCCGGTGCTACCGCGTAGGACCAATATGGCAGAAATAGGTGGAAGTGCTGTAATGAGCGTAAATGAGGCAGCCGCGGTGCAAACCATTGAGAAATTGATAAAATACAGCAACGCGCACCGGTTTGCCATTGCGCCGATGATGGAATGGACGGACCGCCACTGCCGCTACTTCCACCGGCTGATGACTCGACGGGCGCTGCTCTACACCGAAATGATCACCACCGGCGCGGTGCTGCATGGCGACCGGCTGCGGTTGCTGCGCTTCGACCCGAGCGAGCACCCGGTCGCGGTGCAGCTCGGCGGCTGCGACGCGGCTGCGCTCGCTGCCTCGGCGCGTATTTGCACGGACCTGGGCTATGACGAGATCAATCTCAATGTCGGCTGTCCGTCCGATCGCGTGCGCAATGGCCGCTTCGGCGCCTGCCTGATGGCGGAGCCGGCGCTGGTCGGCGAATGCGTCGCCGCCATGAAAGCCGTGGTCGCGGTGCCGGTGACGGTCAAGTGCCGTATCGGCATCGATGATCAGGACCCGGAGGCGGCCCTCGATGCGCTCGCCGATGCCGCGGTCGCGGTGGGCGTCGACCGGCTCATCGTTCACGCCCGCAAGGCGTGGCTCAGCGGTCTGTCGCCGCGCGAGAATCGCGACGTGCCACCGCTCGACTATGCCCGCGTGTATCGGCTCAAGCAGCGTCTTCCGGCGCTTCACGTGGTCATCAATGGCGGGGTGGCGACGGTGGCGGAGGCTCAGCGGCACCTGGACAAGCTGGATGGCGCGATGATGGGCCGGGCCGCCTACCAGGAACCGTGGCGGCTCATCGATGTCGACCCGATGCTGTTCGGCGAGCCGGCCCCGGTGGCCTCGCCGCGCATGGCGGCCGAGGCCGTCATTCCCTACCTGGAGCGCGAGACTGCCGCCGGCGTGCGGGCGAATGCCATCCTGCGCCATCTGGTGGGACTGTTCCATCGGGTACCCGGCGCGCGCGCGTTCCGCCGACACCTCTCGATCGCGGCGGTCCAGCCAGGCGCCGGGGCCGAGGTGTTGCGCGACGCGCTGGGTCTCATCGCAGACGGTGCGGCCCGCGTCGAAACGGCTGCAGCGTGAGATTGCGGGAGGAAGGAACGCGCCGATGTTCGGCATTCCGATCGGCGAACTTGCCGTCCTGGCGGTCGCCGTGGCGGTCGCCGGCATCCTTACCGGCATCCTGGCGGGCCTGTTCGGAATCGGCGGCGGCGCTGTCATCGTCCCGGTGCTCTATGAGGTGTTCGGTGCGCTCGGCGTGGCGGAGGAGGTCCGCATGCAGCTGTGCATCGGCACGTCGCTCGCCATCATCGTGCCGACTACCTTCCGCTCCTATTTCACCCACCGCTCCGAAGGCATCGGCCTGGGCGACGTGGTGCGAAAATGGACCCTGCCGGCCATTGCCGGCGTGGCGACGGGGGCGGCCATTGCGGCGGTCGCGCCGGCCGCTGTGTTCAAGCTGGCCTTCGCCATCATCGCCAGCGTGATTGCCGTCAAGCTGTTGTTCGGCCGCGAAAGCTGGCGGATCGCCGATGATCTGCCGCGCGGCCCGGCCTTGCTGTTGTTCGGCTACCTGGTCGGGCTCTCGTCGTCGCTCATGGGCGTAAGCGGCGGTTCGGTGGCGAATATGATCATGATGCTCTACGGCAAGACGATCCATACTGCGGTCGCGACCTCCGCCGGGCTCGGCGTCCCGATCGCGGTCGCCGGCACCATCGGGTTCATGCTGGCCGGCCTGCCGCAACAGAGCCTGATGCCGCCGCTCAGCATCGGCTATGTGTCGCTCATCGGCTTCCTCGTGATGGCGCCGGTTTCAAGCTATGTCGCCGCCTTTGGCGCGAGGCTCGCCCACAAGACACCGCGTCGGCGGCTGGAAGTCGTTTTCGGGCTGTTCCTCGCCACTATGGCGGTGCGGTTTATCGTGGCTAGCATCCGGTGATCACTGACCCCCAGCCCCCCGCATTACCACCTTGTCGCCGCGCACCTCCCAGCCCTGCAGCCTGGAGAGAAAGCTCATGCCGAGCAGGCTCGTCTTGAGCGTGCCCGGCTGAGCGATCAACGCCGGCACCCCGCGTTCCACGATGCCGCCGACTGCGATACGGTCGATGGTGGCGGCGGCCGCATAGGTGCGGCCGTTTGCTGTCTCGATATTGACGTTGTATTTGATCATCTCAACCGGCAAGCCGGCCGCGATAGCGGCATCCCGGGTCAGCATGACGGAACTCGCGCCCGTATCGAGCACCATCGGCACGCGCGCGCCGTTGACCTGCGTGGCGATGTGGACGTCGCCGGCGCCGGTACGGGCCAATTCGACGGTGCGCCCGCGCGTTGCCGCGTGCCCCGGAACCAGTTCTGCCAGAATGCGGTTGCCGGTATCCTTTAACTCGAACCGGTAGGTGTAGCCGACCGCCAGCACGAGGCCGACGACGACCCACATCAACGCCATCCGGATTGCCTCGCCGAAGCGGTCGCGAAACATGCGCGCCAGGGCGCTGCCAACCAGGATCAGCAGACCGACCCGGTACAGCAGGGAGATCTGTTCGTGATCGCTGAGTCCTGCCATGGCGCCCGCATGGTGGACCACAACGATAACCAACGCGCCCGCAACGGCGAGCAGCCCCATCGTCTTCAACGAATCACGCACGAAAGTCTCTCCGCATCCCACCGCCCCGGCGGCTGCGCATGACGCCCGAACAGCGTACACCTGTCGGACGCGATCATGTGCAGGATCAGCGACGTCAGAGCGCTCCTCCAATTAATCCGGTTTTTCGATTCGCTGGAGTCGAAAACCGGATTTCCTCGTTCCATGTTCTCAGAACCAGCACCCCATTTCACTTGAAAAATGCTCCGGCCTGAAAATCGGTCGCGCTCCGGCCGCGCCTGGAGCTCAGGGCCGGAAGATCCCATCACAACGAAATCCGCTTTAGCGTGGGAGGTCGGGGTCAGACGGTCGCGCGCGTGGCGGACACGCTGCGCCGTGATCCGCCGGTGCCATGCTGCCGCCGCCTCAGGCCGGGCGGACACGGCGAAGGGATCGGTAGGCGCGAGACTCATCTCGTTTGGCTGATATGGTTAAGAAGGGCGCTCAAGATCGCCCAAAAATCTTAAGAGCATGCTTAAATGCACTCGCAGATACCAATCTGTTGTGGTTAACGAGCGGTTGCGCGGCTGGAAATATCTGCTGGCCAAGGTTTCGGCACCAGCGAGGCCAAATTCGGTGGCGCGACGCGGAAACAGACATGAAGCTTTATGACTTTAACCGCGCCCCCAATCCCCGGCGGGTGCGAATTTATCTGGCCGAAAAGGGCATCACGGTGCCGACGGAAGAGGTCGATCTCGGCGCCACGCAGCACAAGATGCCGGCTTATACGGCCATAAACCCCCTGCAGCGGGTGCCGGCGCTGATGCTCGACGACGGCACCGTGATCGCAGAATCGATCGCGATCTGCCGCTATTTCGAGATCTTGAATCCGTCGCCGCCGATGTTCGGCGACGGCGCCATCGAACAGGCGATGGTCGAGATGTGGAATCGCCGAGTCGAGCAGAACCTTTTTTTTCCGGTGGCCCAGGTCTTTCGCCACCTCCACCCCGCCATGAAGGACGCTGAAGTTCCCCAGGTCGCCGCGTGGGGGGAGGCCAACAAACCGCGGGTGGCCGCGTTCCTGCCAATTCTCGACCGCCAGCTTGCAACCAACCCGTTCGTTGGTGGCGCACATTATTCGGTCGCCGATATCACGGCCCTTGTCGCGGTGGATTTCATGAAGCCGGCAAAGCTCGCTTTGCCACCTGAGCACCGCAACATTGCAAGGTGGCATGCCGAAGCTTCGGCGCGACCCAGCGCAAAGGCGTAAATCCGGCCGCTATGGGAATCTGGCGTGAAACAAGCGACTGTGTGGTCGAACTGTGGACTTTTCCAAACATTTGCGCGTTCAACTGGCGGGAGATCACGTGACTTGTTGCCGCATTTGTCACAGAATCCCGGCGCGCGGCATGCGTATACGCTAAACACCGGGAGTGCATGACGACGCCGGCAACATTGGACAACGGCCGATTCAGCATGCGTTCATGAGGGCGGTCGGATCATTTGCGGATCGGCGACGCGTTTTTGCGCGATGGGGGTCGCGCTAACCGTGACGGTAAAACGCAAATAACGAGAGCGGAGAAACTTCCATGCCATTCCTTTACCGGATAGCGGCCTTGCTGGCCGTGCTAGCGCCGTTGTTTGCCGCGCCGGTCAATGCGCAGGCGCCTGAGCGGCGGTTAGCGCTCGTGATCGGCAACACTGAATACAAAGCCGGCCGGCTGCCGACCGCCGCCAACGATGCCGGGCTTATCGCCGAAACCTTGCGCACGGCAGGTTTCGACGTTGCCGGCGCGCGCGATCTTGACCAGGACACGTTGCGCCGGTCGATTCGGGAGTTTCTCGACAAGGTCTCGGCGGCTGGCCCGCAAGCTGTGTCGTTCGTCTATCTCGCGGGCTACGGCCTGCAGTTTGAAGGCGAGAACTATATCATCCCCGTCGACGCCAGCATTCGCCGCGACGAGGATATCCCGATCGAGGCGATCCGGATTTCCGATTTCACGCGACCGCTCGCCGGCACACCCGGGGCGGTGAAGCTGGTGGTAGTCGACGCCGCACGCCAGCATCCCTTCACGCCGGCGGGGCCTCCGCTCGCCAGTGGTCTTGCGCTGGTCGAGCCCGATCCGGGCATGCTGATCGCGTTCAATGCGACGCCCGGCTCGATCGCTTCGATCGAGAACGGGCCTTATGGGGCGTTCGCGCAAGCGCTTGCTGAGATGATCGGCACCGGCGGTCTTGGTCTCGACGACCTGTTTGCTCGTCTTCGCCTGCGCGTTAACGAAAAGACGAACGGCGTTGCGGTGCCATGGTATGCCTCGAAGATAACCCAGCCGTTCCTGTTCATGGAGCGGACGCCTGACGCCCCGCCACCTCCGCAAGTCACGGCCAGCATGGAACTGCAGAGCCGGTCGATCGGGGAATTCAACGGCGATCAGGAAGCCTACGCGGCTGCCCTGGAACGCGATACGCTCGGTGGCTATGAGGAGTTCGTAGCGGGATATCCGGACAGTCCGCTGTCCGGGCGGGTGCGTGCCCTCATCGCCGTGAGACGTGAAGCGATCACGTGGCGACGTACGGTTTCGATCAACACACCCGAGGCTTATTGGTCGTACCTGGAGCGCTATCCGCAAGGCGCCCACGTGGCCGACGCGCGGCGCCGCCTCGCGCGGCTCGCGGCTGCCTACGATCCGCCGCCGGCTTTCGTGCCAATGGCCTATGCGGATGTAGACCCACCGCCGCCCGACGAGGTCGTTTATCTGACGCAGCCGGCCGTTGTGTTCGACGGCCCCGGCTTCCTGCCTCCGCCGCCGGTTCCAGTATTCTTCCTGCCGCCGCCACCGCCGGAATTCGTGGTGTTGGCGCCGCCACCTCCGCCGATCGGCGCGTTTTTCCTGCCGGTGCCGGTGGTATCTTTTGGCGTGACTCGGCCGTGGGTGCGGCCCCCGGCCTTCGTACAAGCGCCGCCGCGGGTGCCGATCCAACAGATCACGATCAACAACACGACCATCATTAATCAGCGCCCGGGAGGCAACGCGGCGGCATTGAGTGCCCCCCTGCCGAACTCGGTGGTGACCCGTGTCAACGGCGGAGTCCTGAAGCCGCCGCCATCTGGCGCAGCGGCGCCGGCCCCGATTCAAGCTGCAGCGCTGACGGGAACCGGGACACTGGGTAACAAACAGACGACCCTGCCGCCGCCGACGCGTACGGGTCCGGCGACCGCGACGACCACGCCCGGCGGAGGGACGCCTCAGGGGGCGGTCACGCCTGGCCAGCGTCAGCTCGCCCCGAATACGGCAACGACCACGCCCGGCGGAGGGACGCCCCAAGGGGCGGTCACGCCTGGCCAGCGTCAGC
>Ga0126369_10002677_pt1 | contig 12765 bp, 13 predicted proteins | sample PanSoiMetaPlot_1_FD_109646 | JGI IMG/M metagenome (GOLD analysis project Ga0126369, IMG submission 109646) | Tropical forest soil microbial communities from Panama - MetaG Plot_1 | ecosystem: Environmental > Terrestrial > Soil > Tropical forest > Bulk soil | place: Panama | collected 2016-02-17 | reverse complement strand
GGGCGCGATCGCGGGCGTCGCGACCGCCGTCCTGGCGGTCTACTCGCTGCCGCTGCCGATCTCGCCGCCGCTCAAAGCGACCTCGCACTCTGCCAGCAGGACGCTGCCGCCGCAGCCGCGAGCCTTGCCGATATCGAGCGTCAGCAGGAAGAAGCACGCGTTTCTATTTTCGACACAGTTTCTTCTGCTTCGCGCCTGCGCAACCAGCTCGCTCAGGCCGAGGAACGCCTCGCTGGGGTTGATCGCGAAGCACGACGCCTCGAAACCGAAATCTCAACGTCAAATACCCAGGTCGAAACCTTCGGCGGCCAGCGCGGACAACTGGCATTCGAATTTGACTCGATCAGCCAGCGTGCCACGGGTATTACGGAGGAAATCGCACGAGTTCGCCAGTTGATCGAGGCGAAGAAGGTCGAAGAAACCCAGGCCAAGGCAAATCTCGACGTCCTTCGCGCGGAATACGCCACGGCATTGGGCAAAAAGGGATCGCTCGAGGCGGTCATCGCCGAGCATGGATACTCTACCGAATCCGTTCGCAAGCTCTTCCAGTCGGGCGTGATGCAAAGCGGTTTGGCACCGGTGGGCGTGCTCGCGGATTTTTTGGAAGTTGAGCCACGTTATGAGCGGGTGGTAGAGGACTTCCTGCGCGATGAACTCAACTATATCGTCGTCAAGTCGTGGGACGCCGCCGACGAGGGCCTCCGCATGCTGCGGACCGACGTTGACGGGCGCGCGACATTCCTGGTCCATCCCGAAGATTCGCAGGCAAAGTTCTCTTTCGCGATCAACGAAGCCGCCCACGCAGCCCCGCCGGCGGAACAGATCGTTCCGTTGAAACACTCCATTCGCGTGCTCAATGGCTTCGGCCGTTCTCTCGAGGTGATTCTCCCCAAGCTACGCGACGGTTACATCGTTCCCGAGTCGGATGCGGCCCGCAATCTGGCGCTCGAAAATCCTGACGCCTTCTTCCTCTCGCAGTCGGGTGAATGCTTCCACAATGTCACTGTTACAGGCGGCAAGCAGCGCGCGGAAGGACCGCTCTCGATGAAGCGCGAACTGCGAGACGTCATGCGTCAAGTGGAGGATCTCGAACGAGCGCTCCGCGGCGAAGAAACCCATGTCCTCACATTGGGCCGGGAAATCAGCGAGCTCTCTTCCCTGCTCGAGCGCCTCGAAAGCGAAAAGCGCGAAGTCGAGCATCAGGCGATGACCTCGCGTCATATGCTTCAGCAACTCGATTCAGAGATCACTCGTGTTAATGAGCGTTTGAATGTAGCCAAGCTCGAAATGGGGCGCTTGGCGGCCGAACGCGCCGAGCAGGAAGGCATCCTCTGCGCCCGCCAATCCGAAATTGAAGTGCTGGAGTTGCGCCGCGCCGAACTTGAGCAACACCTCGCCGCAGGACAGGAGTCTCTCGCCGCGCTCAGACTACGCCGCGAGCAATCCGCTCAAACGACCTCGCAGCACACAGCGCGTGTGGCAACGTTGGAGGAGCGTCACCGCTCCGCCGCCGCCGTTTTGCAGCGCATCGAATCACTTTTCTTGGATTTGGAGCAGCGCGTCCAGGCGCTCTCCTCCCAGATCGAAGGGGCTGCCGCGGAAAAGCTGCAGCGCGAAGCCGAGAATGAACAACTGGCGCAGCAAGCCATAGACCTTGACGCGGAGCGCAACGCCGCACCAACCCGCGAAGGACTGCTGCAATTCGAAACCGAGCAACTCCGCGCTCGCCTGGCCGAAATCGACGACCTGCTTCATAGCAGCCGCCAATTGCTGGATCAGGCTCGCGACCGTCGTGGCGAACTCTCTGCCTCCGCTGCCAAGTTGGAGTCCGACGCCCAGTACATGTCGGAAACATGCTTGAACGAACTGGGGATCGAACGCGCCGCCCTCACATCGGACACGGCTCTGACTATTGTCTCCGGCGACGAACTCGCCAGCGAGGATCAACTCTACCGAGACATGCGCTCGAAGTTGGAAGCAATGGGTCCGGTCAACATGATGGCCCTCGAAGAGTACAAAGAAACCGCCGAGCGCCACGGTTTCCTAGATACACAGCTGAAAGATCTGATCGCCTCGATCGAGAACACGACTGCAACGATCAAAGAGATCGATCAGATCTCGCGTCAGAAGTTCGAAGAGGCCTTCACGAAGATCAACGAAAATTTCCAAGCAACGTTCAAGAAACTCTTCGGCGGTGGCCACGCCTTTATGAAGCTCACCGACGCAGAAAACAGTGCCGAAAGCGGCATCGATGTAGTCGCCTCCCCACCCGGAAAGCGCCTGCAAAGCGTGCTTCTGCTCTCCGGTGGTGAGAAGGCACTGACCGCCCTCGCATTACTGGTTGGTATTTTCCAGTACGCACCCAGCCCATTCTGCATTCTCGACGAAGTCGATGCCCCGCTCGACGAAGCCAACGTGGGACGCTTCACGGAGCTGGTCAAGGAAATGAGCATACAGACCCAGTTCGTGCTCATCACTCACAGCAAAAAGACCATGAGCATTGCGCCCGTGCTGTACGGGGTCACGATGCAAGAGCCTGGGGTCTCGAAACTGGTTTCCGTCAGGTTTGGGGCCCAGGCATGAGCCTGACTTGGGGTGGCGACGTGAATGCGAGAATCATTCACTCGGCTCGCAAACTCAATTCCGGAACTTCGGTGATGCCTGAATCGACAGACCCGGCGGAATGGCTAGCTCACTGGCAAATCGGCGATCATAAGGCCGTGTCAGAAGGCATTGTTGGAGATTTCGCCAGCGAACAAGAGATCCGAGGACCTTCTGGAGCTGGTCGTTGAAGAAAACTTGACTCCGCTGCGGCAACCCGCTGAAAGCGGCTGTCGCCACATAGTTCTCGAATTCCTCCACGTTATCCACCTCCATCCTCAGCTTTTCCACAAAGCTCAACAGTCTAAAACTGTGTTAGGCGGGCGTTTGCGCTTGACCACTTCCATGTCAATCCCTTTTATCCCCGAGGTTGTACGATCACCGTTTTTCGCTGTGATGAGAGTCGTTGACATTTTTTTCTGACCAGCTAGAATACGCCTCGCCTCTAACCTGTAAAATTTCATCATGAGCCCTCAAGTTCTAGATTCCGTCCTCCTTCGTACCGATTTTCCCGATCTCAAACTCAAAGCCAGCGGCAAGGTCCGGGATGTTTACGACATTGACGAAACTCAACTGTTATTCGTCGCCACCGATCGAATTTCCGCATTCGACTACGTTCTGGCCACCGGGATTCCCCACAAGGGCCGCATTCTCAACCAGATCTCACTGTTCTGGTTCGACTTTCTGGCCGACGTGGTTCCCAACCACCTGATTACCGCCGATGTCGACAAATATCCCGCCCAGGTTCGGAAATATTCCGACCAGCTTCGTGGCCGTTCGATGCTCGTTCGCCGCGCTGAAATCTTTCCTGTCGAGTGCATCGTACGCGGCTATTTGTCAGGCTCGGGCTGGAAGGAATACCAGTCGACTGGCAAGGTCTCTGGCATTACGCTGCCCACAGGTCTCAAGGAGTCCGAGGCGCTTCCGGAACCGATCTTCACCCCATCGACCAAAGCGACCTCCGGTCACGACGAAAACATTTCCTTCGATCAGATGTGCGAGATCGTCGGAGTCGAAACGGCAAGCCACTTGCGCGATCTGACCTTGCGTATTTATACGAAGGCGGCTGCCTATGCGCGTCAGCGCGGCATTATCATCGCCGATACGAAATTCGAGTTCGGACGGACAGAACAAGGCATCACGCTTGCTGATGAAGTTCTTACGCCCGATTCGTCCCGTTTCTGGCCTGCAGATAAATACGCCGCGGGACGGCCCCAGGATTCCTACGACAAGCAATACGTTCGGGATTACCTCGAGCAGATTCACTGGAATAAGCAGCCACCCGCTCCCGCGCTTCCCCCGGAAGTGGCGCGCCGCACCGGCGAGAAGTATCTCGAGGCGTACACCCAGCTTACGGGATGCAAGCTGGATGTGTGACCGGAGTGGTCACGCGGTCGCAAGCGAGCTCGACCTATGACCTTCGGTGTTGTCGACTGGATCATCTGCGGGCTTGTGCTTTTTAGCGTGATAACCGCCGCTATGCAGGGCTTTTTTTCTGAAGCGCTGACCACGGCGGGTCTGATCGTCGGGTACATCGTAGCTGCGTGGCAGTTTCATCACCTCGCAGATTGGCTCGAAACTTTTTTGAAGAACCCGTGGTTAGCTGAGATTCTCGGCTTTCTTGTCATCTTTTTCGCCATCGTGCTCCTGTTCGGTTTAGCGGCCAGGGTTGCGCGCTGGGTCATGAAAGAAGCCGGACTCAGCGGTTTTGACCGTTTCCTTGGCGCAGTCTTGGGCTTGGTCAGGGGCGGGCTGATGGTGGCTGTGATCCTGATGGGAATGACGGCTTTTGAGCCGGCTTCCAAGCTGCTGCAGAATTCGCAACTCGCGCCGTATTTCCTCGTTGTCGGCCGCGCTGCGATCTGGCTGGCTCCTTCCGATTTGCGGATGCGTTTCTATCAGGGACTCGGAATGCTCCATCAAGCTCCCGAGAAGTTGAGCGGGTCTCCTGCCTCTCCGCCGAAATAGGGCTGCACTGCTGTAGAACAAATTTCTAAGATCAGAGAGACGCATCGTGAAAGATCAACTGGAAGCTCTTGTCCTTCAGATGTACCGCAGCAACATTCTTTACGCCGAGGGCGTGCGCGAATTCAAGAAGCGGTTCATCTTGACCGTTCTGCAGGAGAATCGTGGCAATCAATGCCGTGCCGCCCGTGAATTGGGCATGCATCGCAATACCCTCAGTCGCACGATCGCAGAACTCAAGATTGACGTCCGCCAACTGCGCGATGGGGTAAAGCGTCCACCGCGTAGCGCCCGCCCGGTTTCGGTGGAAAAGAAAATCGTCCGCTGATTCCGCCCAAAACTTAAGGCAGCCCTTTCGGGCTGCCTTTTCCTTTCTTCAATTCTCTATTCTTACTGACCCGCCGGCTTGCGATGCACCGGCGCTTTGTGTGCTGGAGTCGTCGCTGCCGGCTTCGCTCTCAGCAATTGCCCCTTCTCCATCACCATCATGAATGGATTTGGTGTGTACGACGCTGGCTCACCCTGAAAGTCGAAGCTGGCTCCATCTTTGGGAATCAGTTTCACAGGAACCTTATCTTCGAACTTCAACGTGATGTCCGCCTTCTTTGAATCGATATCGTCGGAACTGCCGGCGATCATGAACTGGTCAGGCTCTGTACTGATGATCGTGCCATTCATCTGCACGGGCTTGCCCTTAATCGCATTCCAAACCGTGTCCTGATCCTCTTGACTGCCGTTGCTCAGGATGAACTCCCATTGTGCGAAGTCCATCTTGTCAGGTGCCGTCTGTGAAATCATGTTGTGCGCCTGCTCGGCGGGTGTAGGAGCGGGCTTAATCACCGTGGGCAGATCGGGAGGGGGCGTAGTGCCCGCCTTCGCCTTCGCCAGAACATCCGGCCAGCCGTCGTCTCCTCCGTGATATCTCACATACAGAGAACGTGCGTATTTTTCGATCTGGGGTTGCGCCTGTGGAGGTGCGATCGCAGAAGCTCGAGCCGCATACCATATCGCACTCGTACTGTTCTCGGGGGTCGTGGGTGTTTTGGGATCAGGCCAATAAGCCAAAGCTAACGGATATGTAAGGCTGAAATCGTTAGGATTCGCGTCCACCACCGGCTTAAGCGCTGCAATACAGCCTGGATAATCCTTGGCCTGGCAGTCCGCGATACCAATCGCCGACTGGAAAATGTTGGTCATCTGGTCCTTCATCTTTGTGATATCGGGATCGGTGACCTTCGACCAGCACCCCATACCCTGCTCGCCGTATTTCTTGCCGTCGGCGAGAAGCTGCAGTGCGTTCGGATCGCCATTTTGAGCCATCGCGCGATCGTAAAACGCCAGCAATGCCAGAGCCCGCATATTGCATGGATCCGCTGCTACCAGTTTCGTCGCAGTATCCATCGTTTTCTTCGCGTTGTTAGACTGCTGGTAGGCTCCCATCAACAGCTCGAGAGCCTGATTTTTCATAACACTGTTCGGATACTGCGTGAGAAATGCTTCCAGACCGCTGATCTTCGCGTTCGCATCCTTCTGCTGCACCGCTGCCACATACGCGTTGTATTCGGCAGGATCTTTAATCACCGGCCCCTGGGCTTGGCCCTGGGCGGCTGCGCCCGATTGTCCTTGAGCCGGCTGCGCAGCGTCCTGTGCCACTGCGCCCGCCGTTACCCCAAGCACAACCGCAAGCAGAATCTTTTTCATCAGTATGGCTCCTTGAAATCTCGGGAAATAGCTAAACTGGGATCGTTTTCTTCTTAATCTTAAGACTGCATTCCGACTGGACCGCTTCGCCTTCAGATCCTGCTTTGGAATGCCCGGGCTTCCTGGCAGGGGACCCCGGGAGATAAGGGGTTGACCCGGTTGGAGCGTTGAGGCGGCGGACCCTTTTTCCCGGTTGGCCGGATTATAAGTACCTCTCTTGCCGAAGGCAAGCGCGTTCCCATTCGCCCACCTCTTTATTGCTAAGATGCGGATTGCAGAGAACGAGGATGTTCCCTCATTCGGGCACGACATCCCACGATCGTGCCAGGAGGAACTTAATGGTATGGACACCAGACAGCCTATCGCCGGGCAAGTAGCCGTCGTCACTGGAGCCGGCCGCGGCATCGGTGCAGCTATCGCGCGCAAACTAGCCGCGCTGGGCGCCACCACCGTGTTGCTCGGGCGCACACAATCTTCTTTAGATGAAACCGCTCGGGCCATTGTCGACTCCGGCGGCAAAACCGAAGTCATTCCCTGCGATGTTACCGTGCTGCATCAACTCGAATACGCCGCCGCTCGTGTTGATAGCACGTTCGGTCGCCTCGACATACTGGTAAATAATGCAGGAGTTGGTGGATTCACTGAGTTGCTCCACAATCTCTTGCCCGAAGAATGGGACAAGATTCTCAATACCAATCTGCGCGGTGTTTACTACGCCATCCGTTGTTTTGCCCCAATGATGATTCGCGCTCATTCCGGTCACATCATCAACATCTCATCCCTCGCCGGAAAAAACGCGCTGGCCAATGGCGCTGCTTACGCCGCATCTAAATGGGGCCTAAATGGATTGAGCTACTCAGTCGCCGAAGAACTCCGCAAGCACAGCGTGCGCGTGTCTGTTATATGCCCAGGCTCAGTCGAGACAAACCTCAGTCCGCATGAAGGCAAAGATCCCAAGAAGATGCTCCAACCAGATGACGTAGGACACGCGGTAGAAATGTTGGTGACACAAGCCCCACAATCCTTCATGAGCGAGATTCTGCTGAGACCAACGCAAAAACCCTAGGCGTCAGGCGGCCGGCGTCAGGCATCAGAAGATCGACGCCGGGAAGGAAACGACCACGTGGGGACAGCCGCCTCGGCTGTCCGCGGAGCGAAGCTTGGCAGGTTTCCCCTGTGGTCCTCAGTGCTCTCTGTGGTGATGGTTTTTCTGACGCCTGAAGCCTGACGCTTACTTCTTAAACAGATTCTCAAACGCCGCCCGAGCATCGTTGGGCCGCAGACTGGCGGGGGTGGAAGTCTCTTTCTCGCGAGTCACCCGAATCTCATAAAGCGTGCAATCGTTTCGCGCGTCCTTTTTCGCGATACGTTCTTTGACTGGTTGCATGCACTCAAAACTGCTGCCCGGATCGAAGTAAGTACACTGCTTGCATGAATGCAATTCGAAGCCGCACTTCGGACACTGCCCTTCCCCCGAACTGGCCGCTCCCTGCAGTACCGTTCCACATTGAGCGCAGCGGGAGACGACGCGTGTCCCCGGCAAATTCACGGGTTTCGGGCCCAGCGCATGGTCCCAACGTGGCGGACCACTCTTACGTTCTGGCGGAGCCTTCTTCCGCGTCTCTTCTTTGCGCGGTTCGCGGGGTTCTCGGCCGCTGTCTTGATATCCGGGTTGTCGATATTTTGCCAAATGGAACCTCCCCCAAGCGTGTGGCCGTATTCTCCACCCGCCCCTGCCCCCACGGCAAGTCCTCGACTCCTGTGAAACCAGCCACGGATGTCCGCGGATCTTCACGGATAGGAATGAAGCTCTTCTCGCTTTTGGCTTATCCGCGTGAATCCGTGACAAAGGGCTTTGCCTCGCGACTCGGGACTCGCTACTCCGGACTAGCTACAATACCTCGATGATCCACGAAATCCTCCCTGTAGGCCCGCTGCAGTGCAATTGCTCGATCATCGGCGACGAGACCACGCGCGAAGCTATGGTGATCGACCCGGGCGATGAAATCGAAGACATTCTCGCGCTCGTCCGCGAGCACAACCTCCAAGTCAAACAGATCATCATCACCCACGCACACATCGATCACGTCGGGGGAGCGATGAAACTCAGGGCCGCCACAGGCGCACCCATTCTCCTCAACCAGAACGACTATGCCTTGCTGGAAATGCTCGATGTACAAGCCGCCTGGATTGGCGTGCCCGCCCCAGGAAGCGTTGAAATTGACCGAAGCATAACAACTGGTGAAACCGTCTCCGCCGGATCGCACACCGCACAGATCCTGCACACACCAGGTCACACCGAAGGCAGCATCTGTCTATACTTCGAACCCGAAAAAAAGCTGATCGCCGGAGACACTCTCTTCGCCGGCTCGATCGGCCGGACCGATCTCCCCGGCGGGGATACGCAAAAAATCATGCGCTCTCTTCATAGCACTGTGCTCGCTCTTCCGGATGACACCGTCGTGATCCCCGGGCACGGCGAACTGACGACCATCGGCGACGAGCGCAAGAGCAACCCGTTCCTGATGAAACGATAGGTGACAATTTCCAATGGCGTCATCCCGAACGCCCGCGTTTTCTCCAGCGGGCGGAGGGATCTCCCAACATTTGCTCTATCCGAGTGCCCTCGCTTTGCGACTCAGGGCTGGCTCTTTGCTCCGATGCAAAAACAATGAACAGGACCACGCCCCCTCGATGGCATCGAATCAGGACCTTCCCCGCATATCCAAAATGGCACCGTCTAGCACGATCTTGTGATGTCCTCCACAGCTGGAGGTCTTACACTCTGCTATATTGAACCCCTACAAAGGAGTTTTCATTATGGCTGGCAGAAGCCTGAACCGGGTTCAACTCATCGGCAATCTTGGCAAAGACCCCGAGATTAAGTACACGCCGCAAGGCACGCCCGTGGCCAAGATCACGATCGCAACGAACGAACGTTTTAAAGACAAATCCGGCGAGTGGCAAGACCGCACCGAGTGGCACAACGTTGTGCTTTGGCAGCGCATGGCCGAGATCGCCGGAGAATATCTGAAAAAGGGCGGCAAGGTTTACATCGAGGGACGCCTGCAGACCCGTTCCTGGGATGACAAGCAGACTGGCCAGAAAAAATACATGACGGAGATCGTGGCCAACGACATGATCCTGCTAGGCGGTCGGGGAGAAGGCGGAGGAGATTTCAGCAGCAGTTCGCGCGGTGCAGCCGCCAGCGGCAACAATTTCGATCAGCGCGCCCCCGAACACGAACCCGCGGCATCCGGCCCAATCACAGACGAGGACATCCCGTTTTAGTCGTTCGCCGCGAGCCCACACGCAAAGCGGTGCCATGATCAGGCCCACGGCGAGAGCCGTGGGCAGCTAGCCGCAAGAAGACTCTGCCCCATACTGTGTACGTGATAACTGCATTCCAGGAAAACAATTGGAGCACGGAGCGCCAGACCTGCAGCCCCGTTAGCGGGCGGAATGTGTTAGCCCAGGGCGTAAGCCCTGGGTGAGTCGGAAATCGGATTCAGTCCCGTAGGGACGGCACTCGTTTCAACGCACACACACACTGGCAGAGCATTGACCCAAGACGTCACGCAGAGATCCCCGCTCCCAGTCCGCGGCTTCCGGTTTTCGCAATCCGGCTCTTCGGAAATTTTGCCTGGACGAGCCGCTACTAATCCCCATCCCCGGTATCGACCGGCACCAACTCTAAATTCTGCAGCAGAGGGCTCGAATCCACCACAAATTCGACGTGTCCGCACCGTGGGCATGACAGAATCGCGTGTCCCGCGCCCAGGGTCAGGTTCGCGCGCATGAGCTGATACCGCTGCAGGTTTTGCTGACATCGCAGGCAGCACACGGTCTTACTATAGGGATCGGTTGAGACACCCATCGGCGTCTCGATGGCTGGTTTCATATCTTCCTCGAAAAACGAAACGTGGAGCAAGCCAAACGGCCTGCTCCACTTTTTGTGCATCGAGTGTACCACGCAGCCATCAGGGGTCGACGTGCGAAGTTCCCTAAAAGCAAACGGCCAGACTCCGCGGGGATCCTGGCCGCCAATAGAAGACGCTTTTTTTAACTCTCAGGCAGTTTGAAGTTCACCGTAATGCGAGTCCGCCTCTCGAGACCTTGTCCATCTCCTGCTTCCGGCCGATAGCGCCATTGTTTGACGGCATCGACAGCGGACTGCGTCAGCAGTGGATCACCAGAAACGACGGCAACGGTCCCAACCGCACCGTTACCTAGCACCTCGACATCCAGCACGACGGGCCCCTGCACGTGTCTCGCCTTGGCTTCCGCCGGATATTCGGGATCGACCTTGCGAACCAGCGAACGCTCGCCAGATTCGCTGACGTTTCTGGGTGCCGCGTCGGGCGAAGAGCGGTATACCACTTTTCCGTTCTGGGTCACGACTAGTCCTCCAACCGGAGGCGCGGCCTTGGGCACACTCTTGACAGACGCATTACCCGATATCGCCGAAGTGGTGCTCTCGTTCGTCGCCACCGTCGTCGGTGGGGTTGTTACGGGAACCGGAGCAGCACTCGAAGTTTTGTTTGTCCTGACTTGAGCATTCTGCTGGGTAAATTCCGCCGCCCTCCGCCATCCGATAAGTAGCCCGAGCAAAAGAGCCGTCGCGATGACGAGAACAACCAGAACCACCCCCCACACGTCGAATGCCCGGCGCGGCTCCGATTCAATGACCGAAGGCGCTGACTCTTCCTGCTGCTTGATCGGGTCCTGTGAGATCGGGCCTGGTGTGATGTCGGCTAACGGAATCTCGGTTAATGGAATCTCCCCAGCTGCATCTTGAGCTGATGCAGTCGGGCTTGGTTCAGTCGGCAATTCCGGTTTGGTGGCCGTCGTCGAAATGCCCGTTTCCGCCTCACGATTACTCTCTGCGATTCTGCCGGCAATCACCTGTAGCGCGCTGACCTCGCGCTTTCCAAAGGCATTCGGCCAGGCGGAAAACACTTGGATAATGCCGATGAGCTTCTGACCATCCACCAGTGGAGCGATCAGCATCGATCGGACGCCCAATTGCCGGCATGTTTCTGCGTTGACTCGTTCGTCGCTATCGGTGTCCTGGCACTGCTGGATTTCACCGGTACTCACGCAAGCGCCTGCCAGACCCGAATGGGCATCGACGCGCACGCCCATGTCCGGTGCATTTTCGCCGCTCGTGGCGCGACAAACGAGCTCTCCCTCACGGAACAGTGCAATCGCGGCGCCTGTCGCTCCAGTCGAAGTGCGAGCCTGCTCGACTACATCGTTGAGAACGATATCAAGCGCGAGATCGATCGAAAGGGCGCCCCCGCCATGCGCGGCCAGTGTCTGGGCTACTTGGGTCAACTTCGAAGGCTCCGCGAATAGAGAGGTGGCGCTTGCAGATGACTCCTCATCCCCTAATCGAACTCCAACTGTCGAATCTGCCCGAGCCCTGGGATCCTGAGTCATACTGAAAACCAAACCGTGTCTGGTTCTATGTATCTATTATCCGGCGGAATAGGGGGAGGTTCAAGAATTAGCTGGGTACCGCCGCCGAGAGACTCTTCGGAGCATGCCTCGAATCCGGAAAGATGTCAATGCTTTATCGCAAACAGAAAATACCTTCGCATATCCAGCGGAGCTTCTGATTCCCATTTCCGTACTTCTCAACGAAATTACGCCGATTTTCCTCCGCTGGATGCGGGGAGGCGAAATGAAATCCAGTAGAATCAATCTGCAGCGAGGTTACGAAAGTTCGGTTCGAGTACGGAAAGCTAGAAAGAGCCAGATTCAGAGAGGTAATCCAATGCGCATTGCCGTGGTGGGTTCGGGATATGTCGGATTGGTGGCGGGCGCGTGCTTTGCCGATCTGGGCCATGACGTCGTTCTGGTTGATAACGACGAAAGCAAACTGGCGGCGCTGCGTAACGGCATAGTCCCAATCCATGAAAAGTTCTTGCCGGAACTACTCACCCGCAACCGTGGCACTCGACTCCAGTTTTCCGACGATCTGAAAGAAGCGGTCCGGAGCAGTTCGGCCATCTTCGTAGCCGTTGGCACACCGCCCATGGAAACGGGCGAGTGCGACCTTTCCTATGTGGAATCAGTGGCACGCGAGATTTCCGGCACCGTCGACGACTACAAGGTCGTCGTTGAAAAGAGTACTGTGCCCGTTTACACCAGCGAATGGATCCGCCGGATTATCCTGCGCAATGGCACCGATCCCGAATTGTTTGACGTTGCTTCCAATCCAGAATTTCTCCGCGAGGGTACTGCAGTTAGTGACTTCTTGTTTCCCGATCGCATCGTGATCGGCTGCGACAGCACTCGTTCCGCCGAGATTCTGCGAGAGATCTACGCGCCTCTGACGAATGGCTCCTATTACCAGCGCGCGGAAGCTATTCCCCGACCCGACCGCGCTATGATCCCGCCACCTCTGATCGTGACCAGCACCAAGAGCGCGGAACTCATCAAGCATGCTTGCAATGCTTTTCTTGCCTTAAAGATTTCTTTCATTAACGCGGT
>Ga0126369_10002676_pt1 | contig 12765 bp, 9 predicted proteins | sample PanSoiMetaPlot_1_FD_109646 | JGI IMG/M metagenome (GOLD analysis project Ga0126369, IMG submission 109646) | Tropical forest soil microbial communities from Panama - MetaG Plot_1 | ecosystem: Environmental > Terrestrial > Soil > Tropical forest > Bulk soil | place: Panama | collected 2016-02-17 | reverse complement strand
TTGCCTATGATGAGCTACTCGCCAATCAGCTCGCGCTTGCCATCATTCGCGCGCGGCTCAAGCGCCGCGCTGGGCGGAGGCTCACCGTGCCCGGCAAGCTGCGCACGGGGATCCTGTCCGCCCTGCCCTTCGCGCTGACCGGCGCGCAGAAGCGCGCGCTCGCCGAGATCGATGCGGACCTTGCCAATCCACACCGCATGCTGCGGCTGCTGCAAGGCGATGTCGGAAGTGGCAAGACGGTGGTGGCACTGCTCGCCATGGCGACTGCGGTCGAAGCTGGCGCGCAAGCCGCGCTGATGGCGCCGACCGAGCTTCTCGCCCGCCAGCATTTCAAAACCATCAGCGAATTCGGCGCGCCTTCGGGTTTGCGCATCGCACTGCTCACGGGTCGCGAGCGTGGGCGAGAGCGCGCCGCCATTGTGGATGCGTTGGCCGAGGGGAGCATCGACATCCTTATCGGCACCCATGCTCTGTCCCAGGAGCATGTCGCGTTCCGCAACCTTGGCCTCGTGGTGATCGACGAGCAGCACCGGTTCGGCGTGCATCAGCGACTCGCCCTGCAAAAAAAGGGCAGCGGCAGGGGCGCCGAGCTCCTGGTGATGACGGCGACGCCCATCCCGCGCACGCTTCTGCTCACGAGCTACGGCGACATGGATGTGTCGAGGCTCGACGCGAAGCCGCCGGGACGGAAGCCAGTCGCCACCCGCACCGTTCCGCTCGACCGCATCGACGAGGTGATTGAAGCCATCGCCCGCGCCGTCAAAGGCGGCGCGCAAGTCTATTGGGTCTGTCCTCTTGTCACCGAGTCGGAGGTGCTCGACATCGCCGCGGCCGAAGCCCGCCACGCGGAGCTCCGCGCCCACTTTGGCGAAAAGGTCGGGCTGGTGCATGGCAAGCTCGCCGGCAAGCACAAGGACCGCGTCATGGCCACATTCGCATCCGGCGCTCTCTCGATTCTCGTATCCACGACGGTCATCGAAGTCGGCGTCGATGTGCCCAACGCGAGCATCATGATCGTCGAGCATGCCGAGCGCTTCGGTCTCGCGCAGCTTCACCAGTTGCGCGGGCGCGTGGGCCGTGGCGCCAAGGAGTCGTCGTGCATTTTGCTTTACCGCCAGCCGTTGTCAGATGCTGCGCGCGAGAGGCTTGGCGTCATGCGTCGCACTGAAGACGGGTTCGTTATCGCCGAGGAAGACCTGAAGCTCAGGGGTGGCGGCGAGGTGCTCGGAACGCGGCAGAGTGGGCTGCCCGAGTTTCGCGTCGCCTGCCTGCCGGAGCATGAGGCTTTGCTCGAAGCCGCGCGCGATGAGGCGCGGCTCAAGCTCGCTAACGATCCGGATCTGAAGGCACCGGAGGCCGAGCCGCTCAGGCTCCTGCTCTACCTCTTCGAGCGCGACGATGCGATCAAGCTGATGCGCGCCGGCTGAGCCTAAACGACAGGCTCTTCCTCGGGCACGGCCTTGGCGCCACGACCCTTGGCCAGTTTGCGCAGTTCCTCCTGCTGCTGATCGGGGCCGACCAGGCCCGCGGAGACCACGAGCTTGGCGGCATCCTCCACGGCAAGATCGAGGGGTATCACCTCGCTCGCCGGCACGAATACTATGAAGCCGGTCGTCGGGTTCGGCCCGTTCGGCATGAACACGGTGATGAGCGGCTTGCCTCCGCCGATCTTCTCATCCACCTCAACCGGCGGGTCGCCGGCCATGAACAAGATGCAATAGAGTCCGCGCCGCGGAAATTCGATCAGCCCCACGCGCTTGAACGATGTCCCGCTCTTGGAGAACACCGTGGTGAAGATTTGCTTGACCAACCGATAGACGCCGCGCACCACCGGCATGCGGTCGAGCATCATCTCGCCGTAGCTTACGATGGTTCGCCCGAACAGATTGGCGGTGAGCGCGCCAACCACCATGAGCAGGACGATACCGACAATCAGTCCGACTCCCGGCACACGGAAGGGAAGATACGTGTCCGGCAAATAGGTCTGAGGAACGAGCGGCTTAATCCAGGCATCGACCAGATTGATGAACCACCACACGACGTAAATAGTGATGGCGACCGGTCCGACCACAATGAGGCCGGTGAGGAAGTAGCCGCGCAGTCGCGCGCCGATGCGCAAGGAGGCAGGCTCTCCCGCCGCGGCAAGCATCGCAAGCTGGTCCGCCTGCAGAGGCATCTCGTCGTCAGACACGGGATCGGGCTTGTCTTTAGCTTTCATGGACTCGAATAGGGCTGACGAACTATGCACGCGAGATGGGTTCTGGGCTTTATGCGTCCTGCGTGCCTGTGCGCGTCACTGCGTTACGAGCGAGCAATCGACTGCGTTCCGCTTTAGCGCATTGCAGACCTTAAGACTTTCCGCCTTGTCCGGGAAGGGTCCGATCTTGAGACTATAGAACGTGCCGAAATTGCCGATATCGACCTTCTCGATGACTGGCTGCGCGCCGGCAACCTCCTGGTTTTCGCTCGATACCTTCTTCCACAGCGCTTGCGCTTCAGCCTCCGACCGACTGTTCGCGAGCTGCAACTGGAACCCGCCGCCGGAAGGCGTGGCTGGCGCCGCCGCCGCTGCCGCCGGCGCGGTCGGAGCTTCAGCCTCGGCGCTCCTCGAGAACCAGCGACTCCATCTGCTCTGGCTTGGGCTCGCGTCGCTCGCCACCACGGTCTCGCCACCTTGCGTCTGTGCGCCCCATCCTGTGCTTGGCGCTTTAGGCGAGCTGCTCGCTGCGGGAGGTGGACTGGTTGGCACCGTAGCACTGGCGGTTTGCCGAGTCTGGGCACCCCATCCGCTGCTCGGCACCGGAGAGGGAGTGCTCGCCGCCGCGGCGGCTTCGCCTGCTTGCGTCTGAGCTCCCCATCCCGTACTCGGCGCCGATGGAAGTTTCGCGGGAGCCGAAGTTGGCGCAGCGGTCTCGGCGGGCGCGCTTGCGGCCGGCTGCTCGGAAGAAGAGGAACCGGTGAGCGAGCCCCACCAACGGCTTACACGACTTCCGCTCGATGCGCCTTCAGCCGTCTCGGCACTTGCGGTCGTTGTCCACTGGCCCGAGGCACTCGCGGTTCGGGCCGGCGGCTCAACTGCAGGCGCCGCAGCCGCCGGGGCGTTCGGGCCTTGCGACCCTGGCGTGACCGACGTCGAGAAGGCGGCAATCCAGGCAGCGCCTTCGGCCGAGCCGCCGCCTTCGGCGATGAGCTGATCGACTTCCCCGCTGCCAGACTTGCGCGCCAGCGCGATGTCGGCTTCGCCTTCCTTGGCGAGTCCCGCCGATTGATAGGCGAGGCCGCGATTGACCAGCGCCTTGACACGGTCGCCCTCGGGCAGCCCAAGCCACATCGCCGCGCCGAAATCAGCGATGGCGCGCGACGGCTGGTTCAGCTTGCGATAGGCGATGCCGCGCAAATACAGCGCCTTGGCAGCCTCGGGCGGAGCGACATTGTCGGCGTTGATAGTGGCCGAGAACTGCCGCACAGCGGCGTCGTATTTGCCTGCGGCAAGCGAGGTTGCGCCGTTCTTTAGACCAGCGTCCTCGGCATAGGCCAAGTTGAAAAGCGCGAGAGAAATGGCCAAAAAACACGCGTGCGGAACGCGGCGCCCGCCGAAAGTAAGACGGCGCGGCCGGAAGAACTTCCGATGATCGGCCATGTCGTTGCTCAAACAAAGAAATCGGGCAAATCCGAGGCTGTAGTTTATTCCACAGTGACAGATTTTGCGAGGTTTCGCGGCTGATCGACATCGGTGCCCATGAATACCGCCGTGTGATAGGCGATGAGCTGGACCGGCACCGCGTAAACGAGCGGCGTGACGAAGCGGTGCACTGAAGGCACCGCAAGATGGGTCGCGATCGTGCAGCCAGTCGTCGCCGGATCGGCATCGCTGACAAGGACGATCTGACCGCCCCGCGCCGCCACCTCCTGCATGTTCGACACGGTCTTGTCGTAGAGATCGTCGCGCGGCGCTATGACGATGACCGGCATGTTCTCGTCGATCAGCGCAATCGGTCCGTGCTTCAACTCGCCAGCGGCATAGCCTTCGGCGTGGATATAGGAGATCTCCTTCAGCTTGAGCGCGCCTTCTAGCGCGATGGGAAAGGACGAGCCGCGCCCGAGATAAAGCACATCGCGCGCCTTTGACAGGTTATGCGCAAGCGTCTCGTAAGGGGACTCGTGGCGGAGCACTGTCGCCATGTGCCGCGGCACCTCGGCCAGTGCCTGCACCAGCTCGGTTTCGAGTGCGGGGCCGATCACGCCGCGCGCCTTGCCTGCGGCGATGGCGAGGCAGGCGAGCACTGCCAGCTGACACGTGAACGCCTTGGTCGAAGCGACACCGATCTCAGGTCCTGCCAGCGTCGGCAGAACGGCGTCTGATTCGCGCGCGATCGATGACTCGCGGACGTTGACCACTGAGACGATGTGCTGCCCTTGCGCCCGGCAATATCTGAGGCTCGCCAGAGTGTCCGCCGTCTCTCCGGACTGCGACACGAAGAGCGCAGCGCCTCCCGCGTCTAGTGTCGTCTCGCGGTAGCGGAACTCAGAGGCGATATCGACGTCGACGGGAAGTTTGGCCCAGCGCTCGAACCAATATTTGGCGACCAGCCCTGCATAGAACGCGGTGCCGCAGGCAGAAATAGACAGGCGGCGGAGATTGGCGAAGTCGAAGGGAAGCGCGGGGATATCCACCCGGTTCGTGGCGAGATCGACATAGGCCGCGAGCGTATGTCCGATGACCTCCGGCTGCTCGTGGATCTCCTTCGCCATGAAATGGCGGTGATGGCCCTTGTCGATCACGAGAGCCGTGGCGTGCGAGCGCGTGACCAGGCGCTCCACCGCGTTGCCGTTGCGGTCGCGGACCGCGACGCCTTTGCGCGTCAGCACCGCCCAATCGCCGTCGTCGAGATAGGCGATTGAGTCGGTGAAAGGCGCTAGCGCGATTGCGTCAGAGCCCACGAACATCTCGCCATTGCCGTAGCCGACGGCGAGCGGGCTCCCCCGCCGCGCCACTATCAAAAGATCGTCGTAGCCGGCGAAGATCATGGCGAGAGCGAACGCCCCTTCGAGACGATTCAACGTCGCGTACACGGCCTGCACGGGATCGCCGCCGCCGTTCAATTCGCGGGTGAGGAGATGGGCGATGACCTCCGTATCGGTGTCGCTCGTGAACTGGGCGCCTGCCGCAACAAGCTCCTGCTTCAGCCCGCGGAAATTCTCGATGATGCCGTTGTGCACGACCGCGACCTTTGCGGTCATATGCGGATGGGCGTTAGCCTCGATAGGCTTGCCGTGGGTGGCCCAGCGGGTGTGGCCGATCCCGATTTCGCCGAATAGCGGGTTCGCTTTCAGGACATTTTCGAGATTGCGCAGCTTCCCTCCGGCGCGCCGCCGTCCGAGCCGCCCATTCTCCAAGGTGGCGACGCCGGCAGAATCGTAGCCGCGATATTCGAGGCGCTTCAGCGCGTCGACCAACTGCTCGGCGACCGGACCTTTGCCGAGAATGCCAACGATGCCGCACATCGTCCCCTACTCCCTCGACTTTTCCCTACTAGCTAATTGGGGCGATTGCCGGTCGCAACTCACGAGCTATGTCCCTTTGTTGCCGGTGGTGGCGTCAGCTTTGGCCTGGGTTTTGTCTTTGGACTTGCCGCGCAGCTCGCGCCTGCGCGCAGCCCAGCCTTTGCGTTCCTCTTGTGGGCTGCGGGTGAGCGCAAGCGCGTCGGGGGAGACGTCCTTCGAGATCACGCTGCCGGAGCCTATATAGGCGCCGTCCCCGATCTTGACCGGAGCGACGAGCGAAGAGTTCGAGCCGATAAAGGCCCCTGCCCCGATCTCCGTGCGATGCTTGGCGAAGCCGTCATAGTTGCAGGTGATAGTGCCGGCGCCGATATTGGCGCGTGCGCCGACGCTCGCGTCGCCGATATAAGTGAGATGGTTGATCTTGGCGCCTTCGCCGATTTCGGCCTGCTTGATCTCGACAAAATTGCCGACATGGGCATCGTTGGCGATTGCAGCGCCAGGGCGGAGCCGCGCGAACGGCCCGATGATCGCGCCGGGACCAATATGCGCGCCTTCGATATGGCTGAAGCCTCTGATGGTGGCGCCGTCCTCGATGACCACGCCCGGACCGATCACGACGTTTGGCTCAATCACCACGTCCCTGCCGATATGTGTGTCGTGGCTGAGGAACACTGTGTCGGGCGCGACCAGGGTCGCGCCGTTCGCCATCGCACTGGCACGCAGACGCCGCTGCATGGCGGCTTCTGCCTCGGCGAGCTCGGCGCGCGAGTTGACGCCGAGCACCTCCTCCGAGTCCGACAGCAGGATGCGCGCTTCGAGCCCGTCGCCGCGGGCGAGCGCAACGGCGTCGGTGAGATAGAACTCGCCCTTGGCATTATCATTGCCGATACGGCCGAGAAGATCGAGCAAGGTCTTGGCTGAGCGGAACGCCATGATGCCGGAATTGCACAGCGTGAGCGCGCGCTCTTCGTCGTTTGCGTCCTTTTCCTCGCGAATGGCTGCCAGGCCTCCCCGCTCGTCGAGAAGGAGGCGGCCGTAGCCGGTAGGATCGGTTGCCTGAAAGCCGATGACGACGAGATCGGCACCGGCATCGAGCTCTGCGCGCACTAGTTTAAGTGTCTGGGCACTCAATAACGGCGTATCGCCGTAGAGCACGATCACGTCGCCCTTGAAGGCTTCGAATGAGGCGCGCGCCGCCTTCACCGCATCGGCAGTTCCAAGCTGCTTCGCCTGGACGAAGCTTTGCACCTTCGCATCGAGCGCGCTTGCCGCGGCGCCAACCTCACCCATCCCGGGCCCGACCACCACGGCGGTGCGATCGATCCCGGCAGCCCTGGCAGCCTTCATCACATGGGCAAGCAGCGTCGCGCCGGCGAGCGTGTGCATCACCTTTGGCAGCTCGGACTTCATCCGCGTGCCCTTGCCTGCGGCAAGGATGATGGCGAGAGACGGGGTGTGGCTCATGAGGCTTGGATCGCTGACACTTTACTCAATCGAGCACGGGCAAGAGGCATGCCCTTGAGAGGCGCGAGGCTACTGACACTTAAAGCCGTTAATCCTGTGTTGAGTCTGGCAAAACCCGAATCGCCGCCTCGGGGCTCATGGATTCGGCCCTATCTAGTCCAAACCAGCGGCGAGGGCCATAACTCTGCGTCAGCAGGGCAGCATAGGGGAAATTGACCGGCAAAACGGAGGGAGTAATCTCTTATCGTCCGAATAGGGCGGCACGAAATCGCAGGCTAAAGCCATATTGAGGTCGCTTTTCAGCCTGAATTTCCAGGGCAGAGGGGGTTCCGAATCCAATGGTCAAAGATCGGCGAACCGGTTCGCGGAATGTGGCTCGGAGCGTGTTCGCGTTCTTCTGGATCGTGCTCGGCGGCCTCTCTGGCGTCTATCTGTTCACCCTTCTGACCAATCCCGGCGCGCTTGGCGGGCAACCTGGCGAGACGCACGTCGGCTCGGAGCAAACATTGAGCGCACTCGGCGCCGGCGAAGTCGGCGAGATCAAGTCGACCCTGCGCGAGCTGTCGCAGCAGATGGCCGAGATCAACGCGCGACTGAAGCCGCTCGAGAAGGCTGCGGGATCAGCAGGCTTCTTGTCGGACAACTCAAGCCCGGCGCCCTCTGGGCCCGAACCGGCAACCGCACCAGAGCCGAGCGCCACGCAGGCAAAGAAGCCCGACATCGCCATGGCGCAACCGGCTGAGAAACCAGCCGGGACGGCAAAGCCCACCGAAGCATCGAAGCCTACTGAAGCTTCTAAGCCTGCCGAAGCGCCTAAGCCCACTGAGGTTGCGGCCCTGGAAGCGAAGCCTGGCGAGAAGCCCGCGGAGGTGAGGCCGGAAACGCCGTCCGCGAGCAGCGCGCCCGCTCCTGAGGAGCCCGCTGAGGCGGAGGGCGAGAACGACAGCGAGCCGACTCCGCCGCCGGTTACGGTATCTGAGGTTCCCGACGAACCGCTGACCGAGGTGACGCCCGGTCCGAGCCTTAGCGGCAATCTGTCGGCGCCAAAATCGTCCACGACCGATAGCGCCTCGTCGTCGTCGATGCCAGACAGCGAAGGCGCGAAGCCTGCGCCCAGCACCGAAATCGCAGCCCTTAGTCCCACCGTCCTGCCACCTGCCGCTAATGACGGCACCGCACGCTACGGCATCGAGATCGGTATCGTGGCAAAGCAGGATGGTCTAAGGCCGTTGTGGCGCGAGTTCCTCACCAACCATGCAGCTTTGGTGGCTGGACTTCAGCCGCGGCGCGTGCTCGCGCCCGACAAGAAGTGGCGGCTGATCGCCGGCCCCTTTGCCAACGCTGCCGAGGCGAACCAGGCCTGCCTCCTTTTCAAGAAGGCGCAGAAGCCTTGCGAGGCGACGGTCTTCGCCGGAGATTCGCTCTAGTCATCCGCCAAGAAAGAGCCGGCCGATCCCGGCATTGACTAGTTGCCCGCCGGCAAACATTTCTTGGTGTTTTTGTAACCCTCGCCGCTTCGGCGCAGCCGCGGCCTATAGCTCACTTGCGTTGAAGGTGTCGCAGTCTTCGAGCTTGCCGCTCTGATAGCCGCGCTTGAACCAGCGCACCCGCTGGGCCGATGAGCCGTGGGTGAAGGCATCAGGCACAACATAGCCTTGTGTCTGCCGCTGGATGCGATCGTCGCCGATGGCGCTTGCCGCGTTCAGCGCCTCGTCGATGTCTCCCGGCTCGATGATGTTCTTGCTTTCCTGCGCGTGATTGCCCCACACGCCGGCGAAGCAATCGGCTTGCAGCTCGACGCGAACTTGCAAGGCATTCGACTCGACCTGGCCCATGCGCTGCCGCACCGCCTCGACCTGGTCCATGATGCCGAGCAGCTTTTGCACGTGATGGCCGACCTCATGCGAGATGACATAGGCCTGGGCGAAGTCGCCCGGCGCTTTGAAGCGGTTCTTGAGCTCTTGGTAGAAGTCGAGATCGATGTAAACCTTCTCGTCGTTCGGGCAGTAGAATGGCCCCATGGCCGACTGGCCCAAGCCGCAGGCCGAACGGGTGGCGCCCGAGTAAAGCACGAGCTTAGGGTCGGCGTAGCTCTGTCCGTATTGCCGGAAGAGATCCTGCCAGACGTCCTCGGTGTCGGCGAGAACCACGCTCACGAATTGCTTGAGATCGTCCTCGCTTGTCGACTGAGGATGCTGGACTGGCGGTCCCTGGTGCTGTGTCCCAGGTGCCGGAACGTTTGTGGTCTCGGGGCGAGACTGCGGCAGTTGAATATTCGGGAAGTTGTCTTCGCCGCCACCGCCGCCTCCTTGCATGATCACGCTCGGGTCGATGCCGAAGAACAGCATGAGCCCAAGGATGATCAGAATGCCGAGGATGCCGATGCCGCCGCCTCGTCCGCCTCCGCCGCTCGGAAAGCTCACGCCTCCGCCGCCGGGAAACGGAAAGCCGAAGCCGCCGCCTTCGTCGCGCCGGTCCTCGACGTTCTGGCTTTCTCTTTCGCCGCGCCAGCGCATGGTGTTCCAGACCGTAAGAGGTTCGCCCGAATTTTCATCATAGCGCACGACGCGCACCGCTGCACAAGCTTCGCGCTCGCCGCCGGAACTCTTGAGATAAGCGCTTTTATCGCGGTTTACTATGCGCAAAGCGCGCCATGCGGTGTTAAGGCGCGCGTGCAAATGCTTGTGGCTATTAAAAAGACTGACAAGGAATCGTCAAAAAACTGCCACAGGCTCAAGGCATACTCTATCTGCCCAGTTGTGTTCGGTCTGGGTAGGTAGTGCGTTCTGTGTAATGCGTACGAGCCTCGGCACTCCCCGCGCCGGGGCTCTTCATTTTTTGCGCCAAGCGTCCCGCGCTCCTCTGCCTAGCGAAACCGCAAATGGCAGACTATTTTTTTCCTACCCGTCACCCTTTGCTCACGCGAGCATCACCACCAGCACCGTAGAGAGAGGACGCCCGTTGCGGTCCCGCAACGGAGGGGCGGCCTTACGTGCCGGCCGCCCCGCTCTGCTTCTTTACGGATTCGTCGATGGCGCGGGAGTCGCGGGCGGTGTGGCGGGGGCCATCGGCGACTCTCCGGCCGGAGGCGCTGCCGGAGCCATTGGCGACTGTGTGGCAGGAGGAGCGGCGGGCGCGGGCTGCTCGGTGGCCGGCTGCTCGACCTTCACCTTGGTCTCGCCCTTGTGGCCGTACATGAAATAGGCGGCGATGACGAGGGCAAGCACAATGCCGCCCAGCACGATCGCCAGAAACGTCCGGCTGCCTTGGTTGTCGTTTGCCATGATCAATCTCCTCCCCTCAAGGGTCAGGTGAGTCGCGACGGCTGACCCTATCGAGATATTCCGGCGCGGTCGAGTGTCGCATTGACGGTGACGAAGCTCTTAGCGCGCCGCGGACGGTGCCCCTCGCCTCGCCACTAAATCGCAGAGTGGCGTGAGAAGCGCCGCAATGAGGAAGTTAATCACTACCGAGTAGAGCGCCGCGTAGCCCGGCACGGTGACGCCGAAAACGGCGAGAGGATAGACCGAAGCGGTGAAGCCTTGGGCCGCGGCCATATAGGTGCCTGACACCGTGCCTGCGACCCAGCCAGCCAACAGCGCGATCGGATTGAAGTGACGCGTGTATAGGCCAAGTACGATCGGCGGCAGCAGCTGGATGATCCAGATGCCGCCCAGCAGCTGGAATTCGATGGCGTAGCCTTGCGGAATGACGAGGATGAACACCAGCGCGCCGATCTTCACCACCAGTGACATGATCTTGGCCATGCGGGCCTCTTCCGCTTCGGTGCAATCGGGGCGGATGAATTCCTTGTAGAGATTGCGGGTGAATAGGTTGGCGCAGGCGATCGACATGACCGCCGCAGGTACCAGCGCGCCGATGGCGATGGCTGCGAAGGCTACCCCAACGAACCACGAGGGGAATGAAGAGAGGAACAGCGCCGGTACGGCGAAGTTCGCGCCATATTGGGCGAAGCCGCTGGCAAAGGCAGGGTCTTTGCCGACCCCCGCGGCGATGGCCATGTAGCCAAGCAGCGCGATCAAACCGAGGATGAAAGAGTAGGCCGCGAGGAGGGCCGAGTTGCGCTTCACCACGTCTCCGCTCGAGGCGCTGAGGATCGCCGTCATGGCGTGGGGATAGAGGAACAGCGCAAGCGCCGATCCGAGCGCGAGCGTGGCATAGGCGCTATGCAGGCCGAGGGTATTCTCTCCTGGAGTGGCCAGGACCAGCTTCTCTTGCGGAACGCTAGCAAAGATCGCGCTATAGCCGCCGAGCTTGGCTGGGATCACCACGACGGCGGCAAAGGTGGTGGCGAAGATCAGCGTGTCCTTGACCACAGCGATCAACGCAGGCGCGCGCAAGCCGCTGGTATAGGTGAAGGCTGCGAGCACGATGAAGGCGATGATCAGTGGCAGGTGCCCAGCGAATCCGCCGGCTGGAAAACCGAGGCCGCCGATCACGACCTGCATGCCGACGAGCTGAAGGGCGATGTAAGGCATGGTGGCGACGATCCCGGTGAGCGCGACGACGAGCGCAAGCAGCCGGCTGTTGAACCGTTCGCGCACATAGTCTGCTGCCGTGACATGACCGCGGGCATGTGCGATCGCCCACAGTTTGGGAAAGATCAAATAGAGGATAGGAAAGATGAGGATCGTGTAGGCGACTGCAAAGAAACCCATCGCTCCGGTGCCGTAGACGAGCGCCGGCACGGCAATGAACGTGTAGGCGGTGTAGAGGTCACCGCCGAGCAGGAACCAACTGACGACCGTGCCGAAGCGCCGCCCGCCGAGACCCCACTCGTGCAACAGGTTGAGATCGGCCTTGCGCCAGCGCGCCGCCACGAAGCCGAGAGCGGCCACGAGTAGCAGCAGCGCGGCGAAGATTATCGTGGCGGTCAGATGCATCGGTGCCCTCGCCGAGTCGGCCGAAAGTCTCGCCTAGCTTTTATGCGTTTGGCAGACGCGAGCTCATTCTGCCGGGCAAACAGCCCTTCGTCTTGCCACGAGATCGAAGACGGGCGCGAGCGCGCCGGCAAACAGGGAATTGACTAAGACAGAATAGAGGGCGGCGTAGCCGGGCACGGTGAAACCACTCAAATTCAAAGGATGTCTCCTGGAGCGCCGGTACCATGCAGTCCCCCGTCCGGCTTGCCGGTGCGCCTGGCGGTGCGCGTCTCGATCAGGTAGACGATGAGCACGATGGCCGCGCCGATGAGGATCCAGGCGAGTTGATACCAATGGAAGAAGGGAATGCCTGCGAGCCTAGGCTCGATCCTGTTATAGGACGGCACCCACATGATCGCGGCGAAGGGAATAATGAAAAGCAGCCGCGGCCAATGACGCAGCCAGCCGCCATGCCGCTTTTTTCCTGTCATGACGCGATTCCCCCTGGCCAGAGCCTGGCGTTCAACTGGGGCCGGACTTTACTGAAAGCGCTCGCGGCGCGCGACGGCGTTTATTGCCGTGTTCAATCAAAACCTGCGGGAATCATTGACCTTGGGTGACGGCGGGGCCCATATGTCGCCCGAGAGGAGCCCGTAGCTCAGCCGGTAGAGCACTTGACTTTTAATCAAGGGGTCATGGGTTCGAATCCCATCGGGCTCACCAAATAGTTTCAAAGAGTTACCAGCACAAAGTCACCTCAGAGCTAAGCCTATATTCCTCCGAAGGTAACCACCTAGGTAACCAAAGGAGGACTAATGAAACACAGCATAGAGGTGACATTTTGCGAGGAACTGGCGTGGCAGCGTTCGCCGGTTGTGCTGCCCGCAGCCGCTAGCGAATTGCCGATTGAGCC